>Ga0247727_10000920_pt1 | contig 71573 bp, 66 predicted proteins | sample WisWelCaveWW1625_FD_202498 | JGI IMG/M metagenome (GOLD analysis project Ga0247727, IMG submission 202498) | Biofilm microbial communities from Wishing Well Cave, Virginia, United States - WW16-25 | ecosystem: Environmental > Aquatic > Deep subsurface > Groundwater > Cave microbial mat | place... | reverse complement strand
CACCCTTGTGCATCTCGGTGGTGTCTCAGACTTTAATTTCATCGCAGGTAATTACCTCGGCACGGATGTCAGTGGCACTGTAGTTCTGCCGAACTTTGCAGGAATCTCTCTGGAGATGGCCGAACACAACACTATTCAAGGGAATCTCATCACCGGAAGTCAGGCTTTTGGGGTGAGCCTCTCCAGTTTTGATTGGCATCAAGCCGGCGCCAATTTCAATTGGCTGAGGGCGAATCACATTATAAAAAACAAGGTGGGGCTCGCTATTGGAAATGGCGAAGGCAATACAATCGTTGATAACAATTTTGTCGGGAATGGCGTCAACGCGCAGGATGGAGGCCGCGATAACCGTTGGGACAACGGAAGTGAAGGCAACTATTGGAGCGACTACACGGGGAAAGATGTCAACGGAAATGGCGTTGGAGATATGCCGTACCCTGTTTCTCCCAACGGAGTCGATAACTACCCGATGATGAAGCCGTTTCTGGGTGCTCATTTAATCCCGCCTTCTCAGGCGGAATTCTTATTGAGGACAATTGGTGAATGCTTTATTTGCAGAAGGGAGGAATGAAATGACAAATAAGAAAATCAAGATCAATCGCGCACCAGTGCTCACTTTATGGGCCACGATTGTTGCAGAACATCTCGCCTACGACAAAGATACGGCCTTGACTCTGGGCAAAGCGGTGGCAGGCTTGAACGCGCAATCGAAAGGCAAACGGCTTGGAATTTACGAAGAGAAGAAGCGAGAGGAGAAAGAAGTGAAGAAAGAACCACCGGTCAGGGCGGAGTTCGTCGAGCTTCTCGGCAGAGGCATTCCCACGGTCAAAACACCACAAGGGAAACGCGCCGCCATCAAAGGAGAAATCATTGAGGCAGAGGGCGTGCAAAAATACCTGCGGCAAAAATTTGGCGACAACCTGGATGATGCACACGCGGCTATGGAGAAATTGGGAAAAGCTTATACACCGAAGCAATTGGAGGCTGAAGCCTATTCGTTATATGAAAAGTTTCGCCCAAAGATTCCGGAGGGCAAGAAGGGTTGGGGAGTGAAAGGTGAGCTGGATCTAGATTACATCCATTCGTTGGCTAAGTGAATCACTTTGAAAACATAATTATGAAACAGTAACAGACATCCCGTCTCGCGTGAGGCGGGACTTTTATTGTGTAAAATAGGGCAATGAAATACGAAACCACCAAAAACGCGACTTTACCCAAAATCGGATTCGGCACCTGGAAGATCGGCGGCGGATCCTCTGCGAACCACTCCATTGACTCAAAATCGCTCGCCGCGCTTCGATATGCGCTTGAAATCGGCTATACCCATTTTGATACTGCCGAAACGTACGCCGATGGACATTCCGAAGAATTGATCAGCCGAGCAATCCAGGATACAAAAACAAAGCGTGAGACTCTTTTCATCACATCCAAGGTTCAACCACATCATTTGAAATATGAACAGGTATTGCATTCGTGTGAAAACAGCCTTAAACGCCTGCAAATGGACTATATGGACCTGTACCTCATCCACTGGCCCGGCACGGGTGTGAAATATGAAGATACCTTCCGCGCGTTGAACAAACTTGTGCGCGACGGAAAAGTTAAACATCTCGGTGTAAGCAATTTCAATTTGAAACTGCTCAAAGAGTCGCAATCACTTTCTGAAACGCCAATTATTACAAATCAAGTTCCGTACAGCCTGTCAGATCGGTCGTATGTAAAAAATGGTATGCTTGAATACTGCCGGCAAAACGACGTCCTCCTCACGGCATACTCTCCTGTAGACGAGGGCAACGTACGCCCAAACAAGACTCTCGAGTCTATTGCCAAAGCGCACAACGCCACGATTTATCAAATTGCTTTGGCATGGGTAATCACACAACCGCGCGTGATTACGATTCCCATGTCATTCAATCCCCGGCATATCAAAGAAAATTTCGACGCGGTAGAGATTGAACTGACCTCGCAGGAAATTGAACTACTTGACAAACTCCATTAGAAATTAGCGGCAATCCGTGTAATGCGTGGCTGCAATGTCTGTCCAAGGTTTCCCCGAAATTGAAATCATCGAAGAGCAGGACGAGCAAACCGAACTCGAACCGCTCTACAAAGTCATCATCCACAACGATGATGTGACTCCGATGGATTTTGTCGTACAAGTTCTCACCGCGATCTTTTTCCTTTCCAACGACAAGGCGGCAGATATCATGCTCACCGCACACTTCAAAGGCATGGCATACGTGCAAACTCTGGCAAAATCCGAAGCCGAGAAACGAATCAACAAAGCGCATTTTGCGGCAGGGCTGGAAGGCTACCCGCTCCATTTCTCCATGGAACCTGAATGACGCAATCCCAACTCGATACGCTGACACAAATCAATCTTGAAGATTTGGTCTCCTCCTTCGGCTTGCGAAACGGATCATTGCCATCGCGCCTCCTGCAAACAATATTCTTCAAATACGCGCGAACCTTCGCGCGCCAAATGACGGATTTCGACATCGCGACAGGCAAAAGCGGATTGGCGGAAGGCGCACGCGTTGTGCTTCGATACCATTTCGACGATATCCGCGTCCACGGTTCGGACCTCATACCTGCCTCCGGCTTTCTGGCATTATCCAACCACCCGGGCTTGAGCGACACGCTCGCAGTCTTCGCCGCGTTGAACAGACCGGACTTGAAGATCATCGCCTTGCAACGTCCCTTTCTCGAAGCGCTGAGCAACGTTTCAAAACAACTCTTCTATGTAACGGACGACTCTACCTCTCGAATGACGCTTGTCCGCCAGGTGAGCGCGCACCTGCGAAATGGCGGAGCCGCGCTCACCTACCCAGCCGGGCAAATCGAACCCGACCCAGACGCTCACACACACGCGGATGCAGTAGATTCCTTGAACACGTGGACGGACAGCGTCGGCGTGTTCCTCCGTATGGCTCCCGAAACGCCAATCCTCCCCGTCCTTGTGCGCGGCGTGGTGTGGAGGAAAGCCTTGCGCCATCCGCTCACCCGCATCAGGCGGACGCGTGTGGAGCGCGAGCAACTTGCCGCGGCGTTTCAAGTTTTCCTGCACATGCGCGGGAAGATAAATGACGTGCAAGTCCGCGTTCAAATCGGGAAGCCGGTCCATGCCAAAGAGTTGGGAACGACGGAAACAAAAGTGATTCATCGAGCCGTGCTTGCTGAGATGAAACAGCTGATCGAGAACCCGCCTGAGGACGACGGTGTCACCGCGCTCTGATTCGATTGCCGCAGGGACACGGAGGACGAACCATCTGCGCGCGCTTCGCGTCTTCGCGGTGTATTCCATCCTCGCGATTCTCCTTTATTTCGCCCTCCGCAATGCGCCTCTTATTGATATTTGGAATACGCTTAGAAATCTAAAACTTTGGCAAATCGGCTCGATCCTGCTCATCAACGCATCCGTCGTCGTCTGTATCACTGCACGCTGGTGGATCATCGTCCGCGCGGAAAACCCGTCGGTGCCGTTTTTGTCATTAATTGGGTATCGCCTGTCCATCTTCGCAGTAAGTTACTTCACCTTCGGTCCGCAAGTGGGAGGCGAACCCTTGCAGATCATTTACCTGCAACGCAATCACGGGATCACCATTGCGCGCGCCACATCGGCGGTCATTCTGGATAAACTCATCGAGTTCCTCGTCAACTTTGTGTTGATTGGCGTCGGCGCGTCGGCAATCGTCAGAGTGGGATTGGTTTCAGAAAACGGGAGCAGGCTTACCCTGAGTCTGATCGCCGTAGGGGCGGGGTTGCTGGCAATGCCTCTCGTGTACGCCATCCTTCTCTATAACGGGAAGCATCCGATTTCGAAAATCCTGCTCAGCCAGCGATTCATCCAAAAGAAAAGCAAATCGGTTCGATTGATCATTGTCGCGGAACAGATGGCTTCGATGTTTTGCCGCAAGCACGTGCGCGCCATGTTTTCCGCCATTCTTGTTTCGCTCGCGGCACTCGCCGGGATCGCGTTTGAATATTATTTGATGGTGATTTTTTTGGGGATGCAGATCAACGTGATTCAAATTTTTGCCGCGCTCACTGCAATGCAGATCGCGTTCCTTATCCCATTGCCCGGCGGGTTGGGCGCGCTCGAAGCAAGCCAGGTATTTGCGTTGGGCGCGTTCGGGCAGTCTGCCTCCGCCGCGATCAGCCTCACCCTGCTCATGCGCGCCCGCGATCTTTTGAACGGCGGCATCGGGTTACTTTTGGCGGGGCGCGGTGTTACAAAGTAAAATAGAGTTGAAGAGTGCGTCGCACACCTATTCACAGAAGGAGCCAACCATGAATCTTGCACCCCGTCATTACGGCATTATCATCAGCAACCTTGCAACAGCGTATCTTCATCTGTCTTTGTATCCGATCCTTGGAATAGATCCCATCTTTCTGAATGGCTTTGGGTATCTCGCGTTGCTCATCGCGTACCTCGCGCCCATTTCATTCTTCCAGCAAAGACATAAACTTGTCTGGTGGGGCTTGGTGGGATACACAGCGCTCACCCTTGTGTTGTGGGTGGTGCTCGGCAACAAGGATTTTTACGCGAGCGAATCCAGCGCCATTGGCTACTATGCAAAAGTTGCCGAACTGTTCTTGCTGGGCTTCCTCTTCGCTGACAGACCAAAGTCATAATGCAAGGTAAAATTGGGGGAGTGAAAAGAAAAACGATTTATTTCACCGCGCCGCGTCAGGTGGAAATCCGCGAGGAGACTCTGCCTGTTCTCGGCGCTGACGAAGTTTTAGTGGAGACAACTTGCTCCGCGATCAGCGCAGGAACGGAGATGATGATCTATCATAACCGCTTCCCGCGTGACCTTGAAGCTGATTCCGTTATCCCGAGTTTGCGCGGCGGCTTCGAGTATCCGCTTGCGTATGGGTATGCGGCTGCAGGGCGAGTGGTAGAAGTGGGTAATAAAGTAAATACAGATTGGTTGAAAAAGGAAGTCTTTTCTTTTCAGCCACATACATCACACTTCATCACGACCCCCGATTCCCTTTTTCCAATCCCCAAAACCCTTACGCCAGAAACTGCCTGCTTTCTGCCAAACATGGAAACAGCAGTCAATTTGGTGCAGGACGCCGCGCCGATCATCGGTGAACGCGCGTTAATTCTTGGGCAGGGTGTTGTTGGATTATTGACCGCCTCCTTGCTCAAGGAATTTCCGCTTGAGATTCTAGTTACATCAGATTGTTATGAGTTGCGGAGGAAAGCCTCGCGTGAGATTGGCGTGAACGAATCGTTTGATTCAATTTCACCAGAAGAAAACTCTTCAAATCAAATTTCATTAAATCAAAAACCAAGTCAACAACATCAATCTGGCTACACGCAGAATTTCGACTTGTCTTTTGAACTGACTGGCTCCCCCGCCGCTCTTGATGACGCCATTGCACTCACCACATTCAGCGGACGTGTTGTCATCGGCTCGTGGTATGGAGAAAAACGCGCGGAAGTTGATCTCGGCGGCGCGTTCCATCGTTCGCGAATCAAACTTATTTCATCACAGGTCAGCACGATCGCTCCAGAGTTGAGCGGCCGCTGGGACAAGGCGCGCAGGTTTGAGGTCGCGTGGGAGGCGTTGAAACGAATCCAGCCGCAGAAGTGGATCACGCATCGCTTCCCCATCGAAAAAGCGGACAAAGCATACCAACTGCTGGATGAAAGCCAGCAAGAGACGATACAAGTCATCATCGAATATCCAAAATGAAATTCCACTATACCAACCTTGAGACCTGCCACGAAGCGACTGGTGTAGTTGTAGTCATTGACGTGATCCGCGCGTTCACAAACGCAGCGTTTGCGTTTTCACGCGGCGCAACGGAGATTTATCCCGTCAGCGGCGTGGAGGAGGCGTTGCAACTTAGAGCGCAGATTCCCAATTCAATGGTCTGCGGCGAAGTGGGCGGGATTCCGCCTGAAGGGTTCGACTTCGGCAACTCCCCTACACAAACGAACATACTTGATCTACATGGCAAAGTGATTATCCAGCGCACGGGCGCAGGCACGCAGGGAATCGCCCGAAGTGTGAACGCGGACATCATTCTTGCGGCGAGTTTTGTTGTGGGTGATGCAACAGCAAAGTACATTCAACAGTTGAAGCCAATGGAAGCCACTTTTGTGGTGACAGGACAAACCTACGATGGCGGCGAGGAAGACCTGGCTTGCGCGGAATATTTAGAGTCGTTGCTAAAAAGCGAGGCACCGGACCCTGCTCCTTTTTTGGCGCGCGCCCGAAATTCACACGACGCAGAAATATTTTTTAACTCCGATCAACAGCAATTCCCCGAAGCGGATATTATTCATTGCACAAATCTGAACAAATTCGATTTTGCCATGCCCGTTGTCAAAGAAAGCGGACGCCGCGTCATGCGCGCCGTTAAACCCTGAATCTGGCGCTTGATACCCGACACTGGAGAACCCATATGTACACACTGGGAGTTCGACGTGATTTCATCGCAAGGCATTTTCTGATTGGCGGGGATTGGGGACCTGAAAATTACCCGAACTCGCATCATTACATCCTTGAACTGCAGCTCGAGGGGATGGAACTCGACCAGCATGGCTATCTCGTGGATATCGTAGACGTGGAAAAACATTTGGACGACGTTGTCGGACATTACAAAGAACAAATGCTGAACGATTGCCCAGAATTTGCGGGGTTGAACCCGTCTATTGAGCATTTCGCACGGATACTGGCGACTTCCCTGAATGGCCGAATTACAGCGGCGAATATTTCGATGCTTAGAGTTGTATTGTGGGAGAACGAGTCCGCGTGGGCGTCGTTTCAGGTTGAACGCTAGGGTGCGTGTCATGCTGAGGAGCCGCTCTTTGGCGACGAAGCATCTCGACCACAATACTAGAGACTCTTCGCGGAGTTTATCCTGAACTTGTCGAAGGGCTTAGAGTGACATCGCTGATGAGAATCGGACTTGTGATCTATGGCTCGCTGGATACATTGAGCGGCGGGTATTTGTATGATCGTAAGCTTGTTGAATATCTTCATGCGCAAGGAGATACCGTTGAGATCATTTCACTGCCCTGGCGGAATTACGCCGCGCATCTGACGGATAATTTCCATTTCAGGCTTCCCTATTCAAGTGTCATTGCGAGGAGTGAAGCGACGAAGCAATCCCAGAATAACCAACCGTTCGACATTCTGATTCAGGATGAACTTAACCATCCATCGTTGATAATTGCCAATCAGGGAAAACGTACGTATCCGATCGTTTCACTTGTTCATCACCTCCGTTGCTCGGAGTGGAGGGCTGCCTGGCAAAATTCTTTTTATCGCTGGGTGGAGAAAAAGTACCTGCAAAGCGTGGACGGATTCATCTTCAATTCAGAAACGACAAAAAATGCGGTTAATGGATTGATGGATTATGGAATGCCATCGGTTGTGGCTTATCCGCCCACTGACCGATTCGGAGATGCGATTTCGGAAGATGAAATCAGGACAAGAGCAAACAGCAGCGATTTCCGAATTTTGTTTTTAGGAAATGTTATTTATCGGAAAGGACTTCACATATTAATTGAGGCTTTGAACCGCGTAGGACGAGATAATATCTCGTCCTACAAATTGGATGTGGTGGGAGGATTGACGGCTGAGCCGAACTATGCGCGAACAATGCAAGCAAAAGTTGAAGTCTCAGGTCTGAAGTCCAAAGTCTTTTTCCATGGCGCGCTAGACAAAACACCACTCGGTGAAAAATTTAAGCAAGCGCATGTGCTTGTCGTGCCATCAAGTTATGAGGGCTATGGCATCGTCTACCTCGAAGGGATGGGATTCGGCCTGCCCGCGATTGCGACGACGGCTGGGGCGGCAGGTGAGATCATCACGCATGGCGAAGATGGGTATTTGATGCAATTTGAGGATGCGGCAACCCTGGCTAATCTATTCAACGAACTTGCAAGGAATCGAGAATTATTGTTGAGACTGTCATTGAACGCGGTGAGACGATACAGGGCGCAACCGAAATGGGAGGACACGGCAGAGTCCATTCGAGGATTCCTCCAGGTCATTGCGAAGGGTGACAGCCCTGAAGCAATCCCCAACACAACGAGGGAGATTGCTTCGGGCGGAACAACACCGCCCTCGCAAAGACGAGGGCCGGAGTAGTGTATAATCCCTGTATCAACAAATCTATATCAGCAGTCCACCGCTGTTTTCGACTGAGGGAAAACTCAATCTTTACATGTGCAAGACTTCTGAAGAACAGGAACAATTTTGAACTTCGAACAATTTAATTTGGATCCCCGCTTGATGCAGGGGGTCAAATACGCGGGCTATGAAACCGCGACGCCCATCCAGGAGGCGGCGATTCCCGCCGCGTTGCGCGGTCGAGACATCATCGGCACCGCGCAGACGGGCACAGGCAAGACCGCTGCGTTCGTGCTCCCCATTTTGAACAAGTTACTCGATGGTCCACGCGGGATGCCGCGCGCGCTGATCGTCACGCCGACGCGCGAACTCGCCGAGCAGATCAACCAGGTTGTGCACGCGCTGTCCGCGGGGACGGGACTGAGGAGTGCAACCATCTACGGGGGAGTCGGAGCCGACCGTCAGATCAAGGCATTGCGTCACGGTGCCGAAATCCTTGTGGCATGTCCGGGTCGCCTGCTTGACCTCATCCAGCAGAGACACGCAAAAATGGATCGCATCGAAATTTTAGTGCTCGATGAAGGCGACCGCATGTTCGACATGGGTTTTCTGCCCGATGTAAAACGAATCATCAAAGCCGTGCCAGCGCAACGACAAACCATGTTGTTCTCCGCGACCTTCCCCGCTGAGGTGGAATTGCTCGCTGCGCAATCGCTCACGAACCCGCAACGCATTTCGATGGGCATCAGCAAGCCCGCTGTCACTGTGGCGCACGCGTTGTATCCCGTGCCATCGCATTTGAAAACGGGATTGTTGTTGCGCCTGCTCAAGCAAACCGATTCGGATTCGATTCTGGTCTTCACGCGCACGAAACATCGCGCCGATAAAGTGGCGCGGCAGATCGCGCACGCGGGTCATCGCGTCACGAGCCTGCACGGCAACCGCACACAAGGGCAACGCGAGCACGCCCTGCACGGTTTCAAAAGCGGGCACTTCCACATCATGGTCGCCACCGACATTGCGGCGCGCGGTCTCGATATTGAGGGCATCACGCACGTTATTAACTATGACATGCCCGACACTGCCGACGCGTACATCCACCGCATCGGGCGCACGGGACGCGCACAACGCACAGGCGATGCGTTCACGCTGGTCACCGATGAAGACAAGGATATGATCCGCTCGCTCGAACGCATCATGGGCGGACCCATCAAACGCGAGACCTTCGCCGACTTCGACTACTCGCCTCCCGCGCCGCCGCGGCATGGTCACGCCATGAGAGATTCCCGTCGCCCTCCGCGACCTGCTCCTACGCCAACAAGGTTCTCGAAGAATCGGTTGGCGCCGAGACGCAGATAACCAAAGAATCAAAAGGAGCCCCGTTTTCACGGAGCTCCTTTTTGGTATTGTTACACCATGGTAAAGTTACTTGCTTGCGGTCCCTTGGATCCTTGTTCAACATTGAACTGGACTCTTCATTTCTTCTTCTTGCCCGTCTTATAAGTCGCCTTTTTCTCTCGAACCATTTTGGCAATGTCATCCATGGTGTATTTGTCCAGCCGTTCGTGTCAGTCTTTGAAATAATCACCTGCATCTGAGTTCGCCGAACCTAAATAATCTTCGATGCGGATTTCTTCATTGATTTCACATTTGGCGGGATCCCAAACAATCATCCGCTTTGTCTGGTTGATCTTGTATTTCTCGCGCTCAGCAGGATTGGCATGATACAGGGACGGAATCCATTTCAGTGGAATGGAGAGGATCCGCTCTCTGTCAGCGTAACATGCATATAGGTCTTATCAAAGCGGACGCGAGAAATCTTCGCTTCTTTGGGGAAAGTATTATCCCGCGCCGTGTAGCGGATTTTAAAAGTCCTCACAGACACTTTGGGTTTACTTGCCGTAACCACGCCATTCCTCCAGCCAAACTCTTGCATCATTGATATCATCCTGAGTTCCTTTGCCTACATGCACGCTGGCTCTCGACTCGCGGATGGCATCGTAACTATGAAATCAGAAAATCAATCCATCCGCTTCCAGCACCTTTGGACTCATCATCGTGATCGGATCATACGACAACTCCATTTGCCCCTGGCAACACCAAACACAACCACCTGAATCAAAAGAGCCCCGCGAAATCGCGGGACTCTTTTCTTGTCTACTAGCTCGCCATGGTGACGTTGCTAGCCTGCGGTCCTTTGGGTCCTTGTTCGACAGTGAACTCGACCTTCTGACCTTCCTGCAAGTTGCGGTAACCATCGCCCTGGATGGCGGAGAAATGGACGAACACGTCCTTCCCGCCTTCGCGCTCGATGAAGCCGAAGCCCTTGTCACCGTTGAACCACTTGACTGTACCGATTATTCTGTCAGACATTGTATTTGCCTCCTTTGGCAAAAGAAAAGATTTTAGGCGTCCTGTCCGTTCCATCGGAGGTCAAACAAAACAGCCCACGGAGTCAAACCGTGAGCTGTGGCTGTTCTTCTAACCAACGTAACTAACCGTTATCCTACTGGACATGATAGTAACAGACTACCGTAGATAAGTCAATCAATTTGAGGGGTAATATCATGGTTTTCTCAAAGTCCGGTTTATGTCACCCTGAGGGAGCGTTTTTCCGCGACCGAAGGGTCTCGGACACGGCTCGGTAGAGATGCTTCGGGGCAACGAGCGCCCCTCTGCATGACATCGTCTTTTTGTCAAGGGATAATGAGAAAGCCATAGGGGTAATATTGATCAGGCATTTGAGGCATCTTTAAAGTCGTGTAAAATCAACTCATGATTCATATCATCAACGAAAAGGCGACCAAACAGCAAGTACAAGAAATGATGGAAATGCTTGAAACATACATCAAACTCGCTGTAGATATCGAACGAGAGATATTAGCAGGCGGGGGTGCAATGCATGCAGATTGCGAGGCTATTCTGCTCGAAGATGGCAGTCAGCAGGAATATATTTGGGGCGTGGATTGGAATCCAGAATCACAGGAAATTACCTTCGAGTCGCTTATCAATATTCGCCCACGCCAAAACAATCGCTCTCTTGAGTTGCAAGATCCCGAACTTCGAAGTAAAGTCGAGCAAGTCACACGGAAGTTGTTAGGCGGCGTATGAAAAAAGACTGGTCAATAATTCGAGAACGATATTTGCGAGACGAGGTACCTGTTCGATTGGGTGGTTTAGCCGCGAACCTGAGCCGTATCAAATCATTTGCAAACAATGAAAAAAACAAATCTTTAGTAGAAAGTCTCATTGAAGAAAGCAAACATTTCATCGAATGGACAGCGCGAGAAACCGAAATCGAAACTGCCGCAAAACTTGTCGAATTACAAGTGGAACTTGCCCTCTGGCAAATCAAAATGAATCAGATTTGGGTTGACGCCAATCAAAGAAAACAAATCTCAGAAAAATCAAATCGTTGGTCGCAACAAGTCCTGATCGCATCTGGCTTACTCGGTTAATTAAGTTTATTAATTCCCCGTATAATACAACTCAATGAACTTCCTCATCACGGGAGCCGCGGGATTCCTCGGCTCTTCGCTTGCCAATCAACTCGCCCGCGAGGGACATCAAGTGCGCGGGCTGGATGATCTCTCCACAGGTGACCCTCAGGCGCTTGCGCCCGATGTCCATTTCACGCGCGGCGATGTGAGCGACCGCCCCAAGTTGTGGACTCTGCTTCAAGAGGTGGATGTCGTCTATCATCTAGCGGCACGCGTCTCGGTGCCTGAGTCCGTTTTGTATCCGCGCGATTACAACGCGGTCAACGTCGGCGGGACAGTTGCCCTCATGGAAGCGATGCGGGATGTCGGCGTACGCCGCGTCGTTCTCGCGTCGTCGGGAGCTGTGTACGGCGATTTGGGCGAGCAAACACTGACAGAGTCCATCACACCGAATCCGCGCTCACCGTACGCCGTCTCAAAACTCGCGGCGGAGTACTACGTCCGCACGATTGGCAGATTGTGGGGAATCGAGACGGTCAGTTTGCGGATCTTCAATGCTTATGGACCAGGCCAACATTTACCTGCATCGCATCCACCCGTTGTGCCTCATTACCTTCGACAAGCCTTGCGCGGCGGGACCTTAGTCGCACATGGCGACGGTTCACAAACGCGCGATTACGTCTATGTGGATGACGTGGTCAGCGCGCTGGTTGCTTCGGCGACGGCACCGAATATCAATGGACTGGTTATCAATGTTGGTTCGGGGAACGAAACGAGCATTACGGACTTGATCAAGCAGGTGCTCAATGTGACAGGCGGTAAAGCCGAAGTCATCTACAATGCCCAGACCTCAGGCGGCGTCTCACGTATGCGCGCAGATTTGTCGCTTGCAAGTCAGAAATTGAATTATCGTCCCTCCATAAGTCTGGTTGAAGGTCTGCGATTAACTTTGAAGCGCGATCCGAGATTCAAATAGCGGTTGTAGCGTAGGATAATATCCCGCGCTACTCTTTTTCAAAATGATCCTTCCCCGTAAATTCTACAACCGCCCTACACTGACCGTTGCCCGCGAACTCATTGGGACAAGACTTGTGCGAATTCTCAATGGCAAGAAACTTGTTGGTCTGATCGTTGAAACCGAAGCCTACATCAGTGAGAAAGATTTAGCCTGCCATGCTAAAGCAGGCCGGACGCCACGCACGCAAGTCATGTATGGAGAGGCGGGGCATGCCTATGTCTATTTCACGTATGGAAATCACTGGATGCTGAATGTAGTAACGGAGCGAGAGGGGTTCCCTGCGGCGGTGTTGATCCGCGCGATCCAGCCTATCGAGGGCGTTGAGGCTATGTCAAAACGGCGCGGTGGGCGCGACACATTCGGTCCGGGGAAATTGACTCGGGCGATGGGAATCGGCAAAGGGGAGAATCGGGCTGACTTGACTGAATCAGCCTCGGGCTTGTGGATTGAAGCGGGGCACTTTGTCCCAAATAAAATCGTGACGAAAAGTCCGCGTGTGGGTTTAAATAATACACCGGAGCCGTGGCTATCCAAGCCGTGGAGGTTTGTAGTCAAGGATTGGAAAATTTCAAACGAGGAGATTGCTTCTCGAAGACTCGCAGTGACATAAGGAGAGACTATGGGATTACTCGAAGGCAAGAACGCATTGATCTTTGGTCTGGCAAATGACAAATCCATCGCGTGGGGAATCACGCAGGCGTTTCAGCGCGAGGGCGCGAATATCGGAATCAGTTACGCGGGCGAGATGCTCGAACGGCGCGTCAAGCCGCTGGCGGAACAAGTGGGCTGCAAATGGCTCGAAGAATGTGACGTGACCAGGGACGACCAGATCACATTGGTCGCTGAGAAAGCCGCAAAACATTTCGGCAAGATCGATGTGCTGGTGCATTCGATTGCATTCGCGGGGCGGGATGAATTAAGCAAGCCATATTATCAAACCAGCCGCGAAGGATTCAAGAACGCGCTCGATATTTCTGTGTTCTCGTTCGTCGCGTTGACGAATGCCTTTTTATCTATTTTGAATCCGGGCGCGTCGGTCATGTGCTTAACGTACGGCTCGGGCGCGGTGAAGGTTGCACCCCACTACAACGTAATGGGCGTTGCCAAAGCCGCGTTGGAATCATCCACGCGCTATCTGGCTTATGATCTCGGCCCACAAAAGATTCGCGTGAACGCGATTTCGGCGGGGGCGATCCGCACACTTGCCGCGGCGGGAGTGAGCGGCTTCCGCGATATGTACAAGCACTTCGCGGATATGTCACCGATGCGCGAGAATGTCACGATTGATGATGTGGGCAATGCGGCTGTGTTTTTAGCTTCAGACTTATCGGCTCGCATTACGGGTGAAATCATGTATGTCGATTCGGGATTCAATATCATGGGTGTACAGATGACGGGGAAGGACGAGAAAGGCGAATAAGCCGGTAGCCAGCGAAAATCGGTGGTCGAGTAGTGACGCCGTTTATTGGCGTAACGTATCGAGACCACAAGTAAGCAAAGCATCTCCTGTTACAAAAGCACTTTTGATACCTGCTGGTTTCGACACCTGCATGACTTGCTAAGCAAATCACGTGCTGGTGCAAGTGTACGTCCTTCGCAAAAAGCGCTCAGGGCTACTCAACCAGCGAGTATCTTTTAACGGTAAAATTGACTCATGTTCAAACGCAACGCAACTCCCACCGAAACACAACAACCCGTACAAGCCGTCGAGCGCATCACATCCGTGCTTGGTTCAGGCGTGATCTGGCATGGCTCCATCAACGGCTCTGGCGGCGTCCGTATTGAGGGCGCCTTCGAAGGTGAGATCGCTTTGCGCGGCATGTTGGTCGTCGGCGAGACGGGACGCGTCACCTGCCAGAACGTGCGCGCCAACGCGGTCATCGTGGCGGGCGCGGTGCGCGGCAACATCACGACTCAAAAATTGGAAATCCGCGGCTCAGGCAGAGTTTGGGGAGATGTGGTCACAACCGCGTTCGTGACGGAGGAAGGCGCGTTCTTGCGCGGTCAAATACGGATGGAAGAAACGGTCGAACTGGACCTCGAGCCTGTGCCTGAGACTACGCCTTCTGAGGCGGCTCAGGCCGAATCCATCGCGGCGACTCCGATCATCGTGCCTGAACCTGTCACCGGTGGGACTACACGGAAAGTTACGCGTAAGAAAAAGAGCGAAGAATAATTCATCCCACGCAGGGGGCGGAGCGCCGCTCCGCCCCTGCGCAATCAATCAATGAACCACACCAAAGTCGGGCACTTCCCTCCCTCCAAGCGAGTCGGGCTCCTCGTGCATGGATTCATCATCCTCGCGCTGGCTGGTATCTCTAGTTGGGGGTTTTTCAATCTGACACGCGCGCAAGTAGGGCCATCATTTGTCAATTTTCTGCTGATTGGAATAATTGCCTTCGCTCCCATTCCGTTTTTCGGGTATCGCGCCTACGCTCTCCTGCGCGCGGATTATTACATTGACCGTGACAGCCTCGCGGTGTTATGGGGTTTACGCGTCGAAGATATTCCTCTCACAGATATCGAGTGGGTTCGCCCCGCAGCCGACCTCAACAGTCCACTATTACTGCCGCGCTTTCGTTTGCCCGGCGCCGTCCTTGGGACGCGCCGTCACGCTGATTTGGGACTGGTGGAATTCATCGCATCAGACTCAAGACATCTGATACTCGTCGCGACATCGAAACGCATCTTCGCCATTTCGCCGAAGGATGCAGGCTCGCTCGTCCGCACGTTTGCGCGCGCGACCGAAATGGGAAGCCTGGCTCCCGCCGAACCGAAATCAGTATATCCCGCCTTCATCATCACACAAGCATGGGAGAGTCCCGTTGCGCGCTTCTTATGGATGAGCGGACTCTTACTCAACCTTGGGCTTGTGGTGTGGGTTGGCATATTGATACCGTCACTCGATCAAATCCCATTCGGGTTCAATGCATTCGGCGCGCCAAATGCTGCAACCACTTCGGGTCGTTTAATTCTGCTCCCACTTCTCAGCGGATTGATGTTCATCGTTGGGTTGGTTGCAGGCTTGTATTTTTATCGATGGCATAAAACTCGTCCGCTGGCGGTGATCGTCTGGATATCGAGCGCGCTCAGCGCATTGTTGTTTTTGATGGCGGTGTTGTTTTTGGTGACGACGCCGATATAACTCCGTTGGTTGAGTAGGGCAAGTGAAGTTCTCGCCCGTACACCTGCACCCACCGCAGGTGCGGTGTGGAAACCAACGATGTCCAAGAGTTTTATCGTAACAAAATTGCTATGCTTACTGGTGGTTTCGACTTCTTGCGCTCAACCGCCTTCGCTACACGAGATGCAACTCCTCTACGGATTCCTCCTCGCCATCGTCATCGCGACCCTTGCCTATCGCGCCCACAGCCTCAGCAAAAGTGGGGCGCTTTCCGCGATGTTCCTTGGAACAATTGTCTTCGGTATTGGCGGATGGCACTGGGCAATCCTTTTACTCACATTTTTTATTACATCATCCGCGTTGAGTCGCGCTTTCAAGAAACGCAAACAAGGACTCAATGAAAAATATTCAAAAGGCGACGAGCGCGACGCGGGTCAGGTTTTTGGCAACGGCGGGCTCGCGGCGGCGTTCGTGTTGATCCACGCGCTTTATCCCGAATCAACCCTCGGCTGGGTGGGATTCGCCGCGTCGCTTGCCGCAGTCAACGCGGATACGTGGGCGACCGAGTTGGGAGTCTTGAATCCGACTCCGCCGCGCATGATCACGAATTTGCGAAAGCGCGTCGAAAAGGGAACCTCGGGCGGCATCTCACTCTTTGGAACGTTCGCGTCACTCTTGGGCGCTTCGTTGATTGCGGTTCTCTCAGTTGTACTCTCCCCAGGCGATGCACTGCACACAAATTACTTTTTACTAATTACTGCCGCAGGCATTGCAGGCTCGCTCTTCGACTCGTTCCTCGGCGCGACCGTGCAAGCGATGTACTACTGCCCGGCAGACAAAAAGGAAACCGAGAAGCATCCGCTCCACACCTGCGGCGCGGAAACGGTTCACCTGCGCGGCTGGAAGTGGCTGAATAACGACTGGGTCAATCTTGCGTGCGGCGCGTTTGGCGCGGCGGTGGCTTTGTTGGCAGTGTAATCAAATGATAAATGTGCTATTCTTTGAATAGCGTAACTTCCCACAGTCTAAGCCCTACTGTAGACCTGACCCCAACAATGTTACAATGTTGGGATAGTAGTGTCTCTATCATTCAACCTTATTAAGGAGACCTGGATGTCGAACTCGGAGCAGTCCAGCATCGAGGAGCTAAAGAGGAAGCGCGACGTCACTCAGCTCATCGAGGCCTTGAGTGCTAGAAAAGCCGAGGTCAGGCAGGCAGCTGAGAAGGCTCTTGTAGAACTTGGGGCCGGGGAGGCCGCGCCGCCGTCCATTGGAGCTCTCTTGGACTCGGAGGTCTCAGAAGCTTTACTCAACGCCCTCTTGAAGCTTGGATACGCAGGCAAGCTGGGAAAGGATGCTACCCGCCCACTGGTGAAGATGATCGTTGGGAGAAGCCTGCCGTCGTGGGAGATAAAGAGGCGGGCTTTGTTATTGAAGTTGGATCGAGATCTCGCCGTCGAGCTTCTTCTCGCGGCCCTTGAGGACAAGGACTCGCTTGTGCGTTTTAAGGCCGCGGAAACGCTTGGGCTGCTTGGCGACTCGCGCGCGGTCGAAGCGTTGATTGATGTCCTCGCAGGCGACAAGGATTGGGAGGTACGCCGCGCGGCGGCTACTGCCCTAGGTGAACTCAAGGATCCGCGCGCTACGGAGACACTCATCGCCGCGATAAAGACCGGCAAGCCGGAAGTCCGGAAAGAGGCGGCTAAGGCGATCAAACGCATGGGCGGCGCTGGCGCGGAAGCCCTCGTTGCCGCAAGCGATGAGGGTGACTGGCGAACACAGTTGCGATTAGTTGAAGCGCTCGGCGTGCTCGGAAACCCGGCTGTTAAGCGACTCTGCGAGTTCGCCGTGGGTGGCGCCAGTTCGCGCGTGAGACGAGAGGCCGTGCAGTGTCTGGGCGAGCTTCGTGATTCGCAGGGCATAGATCCACTGATACGAGCCCTAAGAGACAAAAGCGCAGAGGTGCGACAAGAGGCCGCTAAGGCTCTGGGGAAACTGGCTAGTCGCCAGGCGCTCAAGCCCCTGGTCGCGGCCATTACGGATAAGAATGCCTATGTACGAAGGGAGGCTGCGGAGGCTCTAGGCAAACTGAACGATCGCCTGGCCGTCCAAGCTCTCGCGGATGCTCTCCGCGATCCTTTCATGGTCAAGGCCTCCGGGCACATCTATGATGGGTGGGACCAGGACTACTTTTTTGATAGTTATCCTGTACGAGAGAGAGCGGCAGAAGCCTTGGAGCGCATCGGCGGGCCGGCGGCGGAGAAGGCTCTAGCCAAATACCGCGCAGGATCGTGTTAGAGGGGTTGCTTCTGCGCAACTGACAGTAAATTAGAAAGCCTGCAGGGGCAGATAACATGGCGCTCCACCTGACTGCTATTCAGCTACACTCCATAGCGGCAGGTAATCTAACCGTTGAGTCATCTTTTCTAACATTAGAACAAAACAGGGACAGCGCCCACCCTCGCCGTCCCTGTTTTCATGCAAACACCGTCCCGCAGGTTTTCTCGCAAGACTGTGATCCATTGAAATAAACCTGCGGGACGTTTTATCTACGCGCTCCCCTTTGGCTTGCGATTCAACAACTTCCACATGCCCCACAGAATCAGCGCGGGCGGCAGGACGATGGGCAGGATGACCACCACCAGCCAGATGAGGAAGTTCGCGATCCCCTGATAGACAACCGTGACCGTGCCTTTCGCTTCGTTGAACGTATCCGCAGGTTTCCACGGGACAGGCGTCGCGGTCGGTTTGGGAGTCGAAGTGGGAGTCGGCGTCAGCACGGGGAACTCAGGCTCAAGGTTAATGGTGACCGTCGAGAAGGCGGAGCGGTCGGTGAGATAGTTCATGCGTCCTTTGATCTGCTCGATCTGCGCCTCAATGTTCGCCAATTCCTGATTGACGCGCAGGGCTTCGTCAACACTCTTCGTATCTTTGAGAAACTCCTGGATGCGCGCACGCGTGGCTTCGAGATTCACCAACTGCGATTGTAAATCCACGTATTGCTCGGTCACATCGTCGCCTGAGGCTGTCTCATCCACCACTTGCACGGCAAGCCCGCGCAGGCGGCGCAGGACGGTCTCGAACTCGTCCACAGGCACGCCAATCGTGACGGACGCATACTTTAGGTTGTTGCCGTAGTAATCCTGATACCACACCCGCGAACTGATGATGTATCCGCCCGCATCGCCCACAATTTGCATCGAGCGGTCAATCGCCACATCCGTATCTTCCACGATCAAGCGGATGTCCGCGTTCTTGACGATCATGCGATTGGAACGCTCAACGACAGTCAGATCGCCTGACGGGTTGACAATTTCGTACGCGGCATTCGTGGGAATCGGTAACGCAAGGGTATCCGACTCTTGCGAAACAATCGTTTCCCCTTCCCCAACTTTTGCCACTGACTGATCCTGCGCGGCGAATTCATCGAAAGCCCCAGCAGGCTGTTCGACAAAAGCGGGCGCTTCGGTCGCGGCGGGAGCCGCAGGTCCGCACGCGGCAAGGGCGAGCGAGACAAGCACAAGCAGCGTAAATAGAACAGATCGAGATTTCATTTTCTCCTCCGAGTAAAAAGATTTTTGTTACGACGTTAATGGATTGACGAGGGGGATGAAATAAAGTTCCCGCTTCAATCTGGACTGTTGACTTGATTCTGTTTAATAAGCATTCTCCCCGCTGGAGTTTTTATTTGTGTTCCTCCACGATAACAACAAACTCTTCTCCCCAACCTTCCCGCACCGATCTTAGGACAAGTTTCGCTAATTCAACCGGATAAACATTGTTGTGATGTGATAACGCATCAATAGCCATCCAAATTGGGACGTAGATTCCCTCTTGTGGATTGTTGGGGTTTGAATCGGTAAACTCTTCGCCTGTGCCCCTCCCGAACTCACCACCGATCCACTCGACCAGAAAATACACCTGTGTGCTCTGCTCAAAATGGATCTCCGCCACTTTCTGTTTGATCGCGACCTCGATCCCTAACTCCTCCATCGCTTCACGGACGGCGGCTTGTTCGGGAAATTCACCATCATCTACGCCGCCACCGGGGAACACGAAATAATCCAACCCTGCGCGGTGACGTTCGACCAGAGCGATTTTGTTATCTTTGATGAGCACGATGCCAGCGCGGGATCGCATTTGTTAGATTTCGACTTCTTTGTTGGTTCTCACCGATTCCAGCGCCGCGAACGTGGATTTCGTGACGCCGATCAATTGCTCATACGGAATCGGCGGCTCGCTCCCCTTTTGAATTGATTCAACAAACGCAGCAACTTCCGCCGCCCAGCCTTTATCCTGCGCGCCTCGTTCCTCGTTCTTCTTTCCGTCTTGAATTATCTGCAAAGAAGCAAAATCATCCAATACTGCGACCATCCCACCGCCAAAAACCTCGACGCGTTCCTTCGGGAAGGATTTATCGCCTTTGGCGAGATAATCCACGACACCGATTGAACCATCAGGGAACGTGAAGGTCATAGACACATTGTCTTCGCAGTATTTGCCGCCATCGGGCAACGCGTGCGCGGACACTGAGACGGGCGGCGCGCCGACGAGGAAGGTGATGAAGTCCACGAAGTGACAGGCTTCGCCGATAATGCGTCCGCCGCCGATGGCTAGGTCTTGAGTCCAGTGGTCAGGAGCGATATAGCCCGCGTTGACTCGATAATGAATATGCTTTGGTTCATTGAGACTGGAGACTTGGGACCTGAGCGATCGTGCCAACGGGGCAGCACGACGATTGAAGCCCACAGTCAATAGCGATTTGCTATTAGCCTTTAGTGTCTTGCTGATGGCTGAAAGCTGATTGCTATTAATAGCTAGAGGCTTTTCGACGAAGACGTGCTTCCCTGCTTTCAATGCTTTGACAACAAGCTCAGCATGAGAATTGTGCCGCGTCAGGATGGCGACGGTGTTGATATTTGGATCATTGATAATTTCATCATCGGAGGATGTGGCATATCGGAAGCCAAATTTTTTGCCTGTGTGCTGGGCGTGCAATCCGCCTAAGGAGGCGACGCCGACGAGTTGGATGCCATTTACTTTTTTTATTGCTGGGAGCAAAACAGAATTGGCAAAGAGACCTGCACCCAAAACGCCAAGATTTACGATTGACGATTTACGATTTACGAATGAGGGAAAGATTATTTTTCTTACCTCTTTCTTCTTTCCTTTTGAAAAAATTAGCACCACGCCCAAAAATGATTCTTTCTTCTTCCCTGTGATCACATCATACGCCTGCGTCGCTTTTTCGATGGGGAAACGATGGGTGATGAGCGGCTTGACTTGCAATTTGCCTTTCGACATCAAGTCCACGACGGATTCGAAGTTGCGACCCTCCGTCCAGCGGATGTAGCCGAGGGGGTAATCGTTGCCCTGTTCTTCGTAGGCCGAGTCATAACGACCTGGTCCGTATGAGCGCGAGTTGATGAATGAGAGTTCTTTTTCATAGTAAATTTTTCTGGGGATGGTTGATCCGACTGCACCAACGGCAACGACACGTGCACGGTCACGGGCGATTATCCCTGCGAGTTCAACAGGATCATTCGAGGAGGTATCGGCACAAATGAGGACTACATCGAAGCCGCGGTTGGCGGTAAAAATTTCGGATGTGGATTCCGCTTTTTGGCGCGAAACAACTTGAAATCCAAGAGAAGAAGCGAGGGCGATCCGCTTTGGATCGAGGTCAATGCCGAGGACGTTGCATCCTGCCGCGGTCGCAATTTGAGTCGTCAATAATCCTAATAAGCCCAAACCAATCACAGCGACAGTCTCGCCGAGTTGCGGTTCTGCCAAACGGAATCCGTGCATGGCGATCGCACCGAGAGTGGTGAACGCAGCGGATTCAAAATCAACATTTTTTGGGAGCGGCGTGAGGAGGTTGCGCGGCACAACGTTGTATTCTGCGTGAACCGCAAAGCCGCCACCCGCGCACGCGACACGTTGACCGACTTTGAGCCCGTGTGTGTTTTTGCCGAGCGCGACAATCGTGCCAGCCGATGAATAACCAAGCGCCATTGGTTGATCGAGGCGATTGAACGCAGATTGAAGCGTGTTGGTAAAACCTTCGCGGCGGGCTTTATCGAGGACCTGCTTGACGAGATCAGGGCGCGAACGCGCCTTGCCAACAAGACTCTTTTCGGCAAATTCGACGACCATGCGCTCGGTTCCCGCGGAGACGAGACTGGCTTCCACTTTGACGAGCGCCTGCCCATCGCGCGGAGTCGGCATAGGCACGTCTTCGATGGTTGCCTTGCCTGTTTTGATGTTTTGGAGGAGTTGTTTCATAGAGAAAGAAAATAGACAATTAGAGACTGGAGATTGACGATTCGTTGCGACGACGAGTATACCTTAAGTGTAAATGATATAATTCGGGCGCGCTCAAAATAATTTCAGGAGAAACCTGTGTCCGATTCACGAGTTCAAAAGTTCGCAAAAGTTTTGGTGGAACATTCCGCGCGTATTGTCCCTGGCGACCGCGTCTTAATTGAGGCGACAACCGCCGCCGAGCCGCTCGTCCGCGAGTTATTTATTCAAATCATGGAAAAAGGCGGTCACCCCCACCCGATGGTTACCCTGCCTGGCATGATGCCGTTCAGCCAGGATGAGTTTTACCTCACCTACGCCAACGACGCGCAACTCGATTTCGTTCCAACATTTTACAAACTTGCGTATGATGAATTCGAAAGCAGAATCCGAATCCATTCCTCCACGAACACGCGCGGCACCACGAACATTGACCCCGCCAAGTCACAACGGCGGAGCAATGCCACTAGCGTCATCACCGAAGCTCAGATGCGGCGCGGCGCGGAGGGGAAGTTCAAATGGGTCACCACCCTCTACCCCACCGACGCGTACGCGCAGGACGCGGGCATGAGTTTGAAAGACTATGAAGATTTTGTATTCGGCGCAGTCCATGCAGACGAGGATGATCCCATTGCCTATTGGAACGGCACCGCGGCGGGTCAGCAAAAAGCGATTGATTTTCTCGCGGGCAAAAGCCTCGTCGCCCTGCGCGGACCGAATGTAGATTTGTCGCTTTCGATCAAGGGTCGCACATTCATGAATTCAACAGGCATGTACAACATGCCGGATGGTGAAATCTATACAGGACCTATCGAAGATTCGTTGAACGGTTGGGTGAAATATACCTATCCCGCGATTTATCAAGGAGTTGCCGTCGAAGGCGCGGAACTTACATTCAACCGCGGGCGCGTCGAGCGCGCACAGGCGGAGAAGAACGAGGCGTATCTCGTCAAAATGCTGGAATCAGACGAAGGCGCGCGCCGCGTCGGCGAGTTCGCTATCGGAACGAACTTCGATATCAACAAATTCACGGGAAATATATTGTTCGATGAAAAAATCGGCGGGACGTTCCACATGGCGCTCGGCGCGGGCTACCCTGAAACTGGGTCAAAAAATAAAAGCGCGATCCACTGGGATATGATCTGCGACCTGCGCACCGATTCAGAAATTACCGTGGACGAGGAATTGTTTTATAAGAACGGGCAGTTCGTGTTTGGGGGGTAGAGAAACGGGTAAAAAGGTAGACACGTACACAGGTAAACACGGAAATACGTTGACAGGCAGACACGCGAAAAATTGTGAGCCTTCCAGTGCGTTCTCGGAGGCTCGCTTGTTTACTTGTCTGCGTGTGCATATGGCTACGTGTGTACTTATCCACTTCCTCAATAAAACCCCACCGACGAATCAATCCGCCGCGCGTAATCGTCAATCCCGCCGCGCACGTTGAAGACATTTTTCCATCCTTGTTGCGCAAGCCACGCGGTGACTTGTCCACTGCGGTTGCCGTGATGACACATGACATAGATTGTGGCATCTTGCGAACGTGCGGATTCAGACAAAGCGTCCAAACCTTCCTCTGCCAGTCGGCTCATCGGCGTGACCTCAAGCCTGGTGTCCGTTATTTTAGCGAGATCCAATTCGTGGGGTTCGCGCACATCGAGCAGGATGAATTTATCATCCGTTTTCATTTTTTCGGCTAGGTCGGTGGTTGTGATTTCGGGGATCATAAGATCTGCTCCTGGCGGCGTCCTGGTCGCCGGGGACGGCGACGAGAACATCCAAATTCTCCCTCACCCTACCCTTCGCGAAGCACCCTGTGGGCTCCCAACGGGAGAGGGGGATGCCAATGCCTTCACATACAAATTCTCCACATATTCTTTTACCATGCGGCGCGTGGAGAATTGCGGGATATTCGTTTTCAAAGAATCTTTGATTCGCGAAACCCACTCACGAGAGATTTCCTTCGGGTCGCGATCGTAGTACAAGGGAATGATTTCGTTCTCAAGAGTGCTATACAAACTTTCAGCATCCTGTTCATCTTGAACGCTCTGCGATTCCATTTCCCGGTCTTCGCCAATTGCCCAGCCGTTGTGACCGTTGTATGCTTCGCGCCACCAGCCATCCAGCACGGAGAAATTCAACGCGCCGTTGAGCGCGGCTTTCATACCCGATGTGCCGCTGGCTTCCATTGGACGACGCGGTGTGTTCATCCAAACATCCACGCCTTGTGCGAGATAACGCGCGAGATTCATCTCGTAATCTTCGATGAAGATGATGCGCCCGCCTGTCTCTGCGCGCTTGACCTGACGATACACCTGTTGGATCAGTTGTTTGCCTGCGTCATCAGCAGGATGCGCTTTGCCCGCGAAGATGATCTGCACGGGCATATTCGGACGATTAATGATGTGAAGCAGGCGTTCAACATCAGACAAAACAAGACTGGCGCGCTTGTACGTTGCAAAGCGGCGCGCGAATCCAATCGTCAACGCATAGGGGTTGATCAACACACCTGAGGAAACGACCTGCACAGGATGGAAGCCGCCCCCCGTCCAACGGTCGCGGACGCGCTCTCGCAAGTAGAAAGCCAGTTTGCGTTTAAGATGTTGGCGCACATCCCACAAGGCATTGTCTGGGATATCGTCTAACCTCGTCCACAAATCAGAATCATCAAGGCGATCCATCCAATCCGCGCCGAGGTGCAAATCCAGCAAGAGTCGCAGCCGCCGCGCCATCCAATTGGAAACATGGACACCATTCGTAACATGTGTGATCGGCACATCCTCTTCATCGTTGTCGGGCCACAGGAAGTGCCACATCTTGCGCGCGACCCGACCGTGCAGTTCAGAGACGCCATTGCGGCCTTCTGAATTTCGCAAAGCGAGAACACCCATGCTGAACATTTCGCCTTGTGGCATGTGATGACGCGCAACATCGAACAACTGATCGCGCGAGATATTGAGTTGGGGCCAGAATGCAGCGAGATATTTTTCGATGAGCCAGAGTGGGAACTCGTCATTCCCCGCGGCAACAGGCGTATGCGTGGTGAAGATGTTTTGTTTACGCGTTTTTTCAAGGGCTTGCTCAAAAGTATCGCCGCCCGCGACCAATTCGCGCGCCCGCTCAAGAGTTAGGAATGCGGCGTGGCCCTCGTTCATATGCCAGACGGATGGGTTGTATCCCAACGCGCGCAACGCGCGGACCCCGCCGACGCCGAGCAAAAGTTCCTGGGTCACGCGGCGGTCAAGGTCAGACCAATACAGGCGCGCGGTCAAATTTTTATCGGAATCAGAATTCGGGTCCAGGTTTGAATCGAGCAGGTAAAGCGGGACGCGTCCAACGCGGATCTCCCAGAGTCCCAGAGTCAGGAATCGATCAGGGAATTCCACTTCAACGGTCATACGATTGCCGCGTTCGTCCAACACAGGAAGCGCAGGCAGGATGCTGAAATCCAATTGATTGTTGAGCGCCTCCTGCCAGCCGTCTTCGGTGATGCGTTGAGTAAAGAAACCCTGCGCATACATGAAGCCAACGCCCGTGAGCGGCAGTCCGAGATCGCTTGCCTCTTTCAAATGATCGCCAGCCAGCACGCCAAGACCACCCGAATAAATGGGGAGCGTTTCGTGCAAACCAAACTCCATGGAAAAATACGCGATGGGCCTGCCATTTAGTTCAGGATGAGTTTGACTCGTCCATGTATTTTTTTGATTCATATACGAATCAAACTCAGCAAACACGCCATCAAAAAGCGCGAGATATTCCTTGTCCTTCGCGGCGTTATTCAAACGTGGGCGGCCGATCTCGCGCAGGAATCGAATCGGGTTATGACCAAGTCGTTCCCACAAATCGTAATCGAGCACGCGGAAAAGGCGCGCGGCTTCAGGCTGCCATGTCCACCACAAGTTGTAAACGAGTTCGCTAAAGCGTGAGAGGCGTTTGGGTAAATCAAAACCATCGGGTAATTTTGTACGAAATGTATTCATAGCGGGGCAATGATAGCATACATCCGTCATTGCGAGGAGGAGCGAAGCGACGACAAAGCAATCCTCAACACGACGACGGGGGATTGCTTCGTCGCACACTTGCCCCAGGCGCAAGTGCCGGGGACGAACGCTCCTCGCAATGACGGGCATGGTGATTCAGATTACAATCGACTCATGACTCGAGTCCAACTCTTCATCACCTGCCTCGTCGATTCGTTCTTCCCGCAAACGGGTGAAGCTATCGTGGACATCCTCCACCGCCTCGACGTGGACGTGGACTTCGCCCGCGATCAAACCTGTTGCGGGCAACCTCCCTTCAACGCGGGTTTGCGCGCGGATGCTCGACCAATCGTTGAGCACACCATTCAAGTATTTGAAAATACAACGGGTGATATTGTCACTCCCTCTGGCTCGTGCGCGCACATGATTAAACACGGTTACCCTGAACTATTCCGCGACGACCCCGCTTGGCTCTCTCGCGCACAAGCATTGGTAAACCGGGTCCATGAATTTACCGAATACCTTGTGGACAAACTTGGCGTCACCGATGTGGGCGCCCACTGGGATGGACTGCTCACGTATCATCCGTCGTGTCACGCGTTGCGCGGCATAAGCATTGACCGTCAGCCGCGCGCCCTGCTCGCCAACGTGCGCGGCGCGCAAATTGTGGATTTGCCCAACGCGGAAGACTGTTGCGGCTTCGGTGGGATTTTTTCTGTGGAACACCCCGAACTTTCTGCAGAAGAATTGAAACGAAAGATCAGCAATCTTGAAGAAAGCAAATCACCAACCTTGGTTGTGACTGAATCGGGCTGTCTCATGCACATTGCGGGGGGATTGCACCGGCAGAAGAGAAATCAACGCGTAATGCACATTGCAGAAATATTAAGGGGAGGACATAGCAATGACAGCTAAAAATATTGTTGATGGCAGGCTTTTTGTTCAGTTAGATTTATCGCCAACATATCCGATTAATCAAAAATTTTCGGAAAATGCATTAAATAAATCTCATTTTGCAAGCCAATTGTTGCTTTATGACACAGTAGTGATACCTACACTTGATTTTGGCATTGTACCTGGCTTGGTATCTTGGCTAGGTATAGATAGATTTAAAGCAGCAATAAAATCTCGATCTATCCAGTTCATAAGACGTAAAGGTCTACTGTCGTATGTAGGCAATGGAAATGGCGTAAGTATCGTAGTAATAGAACGAGGCAATAATCAGCTTTGGGAATGGTGGCAAGAAGCTTTGTTCACCGATGATTATTCCGCTTTAGAATTTCAATTGGGATACTTTTGTCAAAATATCGCACATAGGCAACAAAGAATACTAGCACGCGACATATCATTATCTACCATTCCTATTTCCTACGAAAACAGTTTCTTTATTGAAAATATAGCAAAAGAAAGTTACCGAGATATTTTAAACAGTTCTTTATTATCGCAAATTGCGCTTTATCTAAGCGAAGAGCCATCTAAATTAAACCTAGAATGGCTACTTCCTCCAAATAAATCCAAAGTATTGGGTAATGAAAGAATAATAAAGGATGCTGTAGATTTAATTTTGAGCGTGGCTGAAATAAATATGCAAATCTTGATGGGAACGCAAGCAAACAATGCGGATTTATTGGTACCCCAAGGAACAGAATTTCTACTTACAGAGAAACTTGGAAGGAAAGATGCTACAAAACCTCTCGTTGACAATTTTATAAAACTACTTGAATTGAGAAATATACCCGATATTCGCCCAGCTGTAGAGGACAATTCAATCCCACTTTCAAAAATATGGGACATCAGAGAGAGCAAAAATGGAGAAGAATTTAGAAATTGGCTAAGAAAAGTAATTCCAGAGGATTCCCGTGCTCTGGAGAGAGCTTATGTAGAAATGTTAGAAAAAGATACTTTGGCAGAGTCTTTACCAGTGAGGTTACTGAGGTTTGCAATTACAACTGCGTCAGGATTTATTGACCCTCTTGTTGGCACTGGAATTAGTGTACTAGACAGCTTTTTTATTGACAAATGGCTAAAGGGTTATTCTCCAAAATTATTGCTTGACGACTTGCGTGAACTAACTATCAAAGAGCAAGCCCAGTGAATAACACAGAATTTCGTACTCGCATTCGAACCTCACTTGCGAACCAGCATCTTCAAACCGCGTTGGACATCAACGCCGAGCGCCGCGTCACCAAACGCATCAACGCGTTGGAGACTCTCCCTGATTGGAGGGAACGCAGACAACAGGCGCACGCCGTCCGCGCGGATGTGATCGAGCATCTCGATCAATACTTGGATCAATTTATTTCCAAAGCACAGTCAAATGGAGTCATCGTCCATCGGGCGAAAGACGCGGCAGAGGCGGTGAAGATTGTTTTGGAAATCGCAAAAGATTCATCGCGAGGGCGCGAAGGTCGTGAAGAAAACCAAAAAGAAACCAGCCTGCATCAGCACGCGTCGCAGTCAGTGTCCGAAATTCTGGTTGCAAAATCAAAAAGTATGGTCTCGGAAGAGATCAACCTCAACCATGCGCTTGAAAAAGAAAATATCCGCGTCGTTGAAACCGACCTGGGCGAATACATCGTGCAACTTCGCAACGAAAAGCCGAGTCACATCATCACACCTGCCCTCCATCTGCGGCGCAATGATGTCGGTCAACTCTTTCATGAAAAACTCGGCATCGAATATACCGAAGATATTCCCACACTGACAAACACTGCACGCAAAGTATTGCGTGAAGTTTTCCTCACAGCGGATGTCGGAATCAGCGGCGCAAATTTTGCCGTCGCTGAAACCGGTGGCATATGCCTTGTCACCAACGAAGGCAATGGGCGTATGATCACAACCATGCCCCCGATACACATTGCGCTGATTGGTATGGAACGAATCGTCCGCAACCTCGATGATCTCGCCCTCCTGCTCTCCCTCCTCCCCCGCTCGGCAACAGGGCAAAAACTCAGCGTATATACGCAAATCATTCACAAGCCTCACACGAATCAACAACGTCATTTCATCCTCCTCGATAACGGACGCTCGCGCCTGCGCAGCTCGCCGCTCAAAGAATCGCTCTATTGCATTCGATGCGGCTCATGTCTCAACGCTTGTCCGGTTTTCCGCGAAATCGGCGGTCATGCATACAAAAGTGTTTACTCGGGTCCGATAGGTTCCGTCATTTCAGCCGGGCTCTTTGGAAGCGAATTCGTCCCGCTCGCGCAGGCGTCATCTCTCTGTGGTGCGTGCAAAGATGCCTGCCCTGTTGATATTGATTTACCGAAATTGCTTGTCCGCGTCCGGTCAGGCGCATCCCAACAGACGACTTCCAAGGTCTCAGGGCTTTCAAATCTTAGTATTTTTTTCTTGAAGATATATAGCCGCGTCGCGCGTCACCCGAAGCTGTTTGCCCTTTCACAAAAGTTCGCGTGGCTGGGAACCTTTCTCGTATCTCCCCTCAACAAATACATCCGCCTTCCTGCGTTCACGGGCTGGGGCTATAGCAAGGACTTTCCGCGATTTGCGGGAAAGACTTTTCGCGAGAGGTTTCAAAACAGTAGCCGTGTCACCTTGAGCCGCAAAGCGGTGAAGGGTCTCACACCAACGAGGACAGACTCTTCGTCGCCTTCGGCTTCTCAGAGTGACACAAATAAAATCGAACAATTTGCCAACGAACTCACTGCTGTGCATGGACATATCCATCACGCAGAGGATGCAACCCAAGCCATCATAAACTTTCTGCGCTCGCGGGACATCAATCATATTCATCTCGAGCCAAATGTTTTGGATGAAGAGGTTTTATCGAGGGCAGGAATCACTTTCAGTCACGAGACTGACCCCGCGATACGCGTCGGCGTGACTAAAGCCATTTGTGGGCTGGCAGATACCGGGTCCGTGCTTGAAGCGGATGGAGAGGGAAGTCCGTTGCATGCGTCTCTCTTGCCTGAAATCCATCTTGCCGTGTTGCAGACCTCACAAATTTATCCATCGCTTGAACATGCAATCCATCTTGCTCGTGATACAAAATCTGCTGTCTTTATCACGGGACCCTCCGCGACTGGCGACATCGAAAGTGTTCACACCATCGGCGTGCATGGACCTGGCGAGGTTCACGCCTTTCTCGTTGACGATTGAGTATCGCAATGATACAATCCCGCACGCTTTATTCCCTTTTAGAGAAGCGTGCGGGACAATCTCGCCGCCCTAACTAAAGATTGCCCCCATCGTCTAGTGGCCCAGGACGGAGCCCTCTCAAGGCTCAAACCGGGATTCGAATTCCCGTGGGGGCACCAAAAGAATCATCCTTGCGATGGTTCTTTTTATTTTGAATAACTGTATAATTCAACCATGAATCAAATCCTAGTCATTGGTTCACTCAATGCAGACCTCGTCGTGCGCGCGCCGCGTTTTCCTCAACCCGGCGAAACCATCAGCGGTGAAGACCTGCGCGTGATCCCTGGTGGCAAAGGAGCGAATCAAGCCGTCGCCGCGGCAAGGCTCGGCGCAAACGTTGCGATGCTAGGGCGCGTGGGCAAAGACAACTTCGGCGATTTCCTTCTCGAAGATCTCAAACTAAACAAAGTGGATTCGACTTTTGTTCAACGCGACAATTCTTCTACTGGAACAGCAATGATTGTTGTAGATTCAGGCGGACAGAACAGCATTGTGTTATCGGCAGGCGCGAACGGCAAAGTGGCATCAGCGGATGTGGAATACGCATCTTTTCCACAAGGGGGCTTGCTTTTGCTTCAGCTAGAGATTCCCACACCGACAGTCCTCCGCGCCGCAAAGCGCGCACACGAAAGCGGAACGCGCGTCATTCTGAATCCCGCGCCTGCGCAACTACTGCCTGATGAATTAATTTCGCTTGCAGATTTCATCATTCCCAATGAAACTGAGTTAAGTTTATTGACGGGCGAGGAAGTGATAGATATTGCTTCGACCGAGCAAGCGGCACGGGCTTTGCTGAAGCGCGGCGCACAACATGTGATTGTGACGCTTGGAAGCAACGGCGCGTTGATCGCGACAAATACACAAGTGACACATATCGACACATTCAAGGTTGATGTTGTAGATACCACCGCCGCAGGCGATGCGTTCATTGGAGGGTTTGCTTCGATGCTTTTGGAGTCAGCCGGCTTGCTGGCGAATATGCAGGAGCAAGCTCCTGCACTCCTGAGCGCTGTCCGCTATGGCTGCGCGTGCGGAGCGCTTGCGACAACAAAGTTCGGCGCGCAACCATCCCTGCCAACAAAAGAAGATGTGGAAAGGTTCATGTTATCGCGAGCCGCATAGCGGCGAAGCAATCCTGCCATCACGAGGAGATTGTTTCGGGATTTCGACGCTTCGCGTCTCAACCCTCGCAATGACGCCATAAACAATCATGCCCCCAAAACGAATCATCATTGACACCGACCCCGGCGTGGACGACGCCTTCGCCTTCCTGCTGGCGATTGCTTCGCCTGAAATCAAACTCGAAGCGTTGACGACCACACAAGGCAATGTCACTCTGGAATTAGCGACGCGCAACGCGTTATCTGTTTTGGAGCTGGCACACGTAAGCCATATCCCTGTTGCAGCAGGAAGTAAGTATCCGCTTGTCCAGCCGTTGCGCGCATCCGCCTATGTGCACGGCGAAAGCGGAATCGGAAATTCAAAATTACCGGAGCCGAACAGCAAACCGCTTTCAAAACACGCCGTAGATTATTTGATTGAACGCGTGCTTGACGAACCAGGCGAACTAAGCATCTTTCCCATCGGTCCGCTGACGAACATCGCCATGGCGATCCGCAAGGAACCGAAGTTCGCCAAAGCCGTGAAGGAAACGGTTATCATGGGCGGAGCCATCCAGGAGCCTGGGAACATCACACCGCTGGCAGAATTCAATATATTCGTTGACCCACATGCCGCCCACATTGTGTTCCATTCGGGGATTCCGATTACTTTGATTCCATTGGATGTCACTCACAAGTGCCTGCTTAGACGGGAACACATTGATCGCTTATTGAAAATTAGTTCCCCCGTTTCCCGTTTCATTCGAGATTCGGTTGAAACCTATTTCAAATTTTCTTATGAGCGTGGTTTCGCAGGTTGCGCCCTGCATGATCCATTGACCCTGGCAACAGTTATTGCCCCTGAGTTACTAACTTTGAAAGAATATTTTGTGGATGTTGATCATTCTGGTGGCGTTTCAATGGGCAAAACTTTCGCAGATGTCTTCGGTGTCACAAAGAAACCTGCCAACATGAAGGTAGCCACGCAAGTGCGCGGCGATGATTTCATCGAACTGTTTTTAGGACGAATGGAAACTTTAAGCAGGTCTATCATGGATTAATATGCCAAAACACATTCTCATTGACGCGGACCCCGGCATTGATGACGCGTGCGCGATTTTGCTGGCACTCGCTTCGCCGGAAATACAACTTGAAGGCTTGAGCATCGTGCATGGCAATTGTTCGCTGGAACAAGCCACGATCAACGGACTCTCGATTCTGGAATTGGCAAACGCGGGTCAGATCCCTGTGGCGGCGGGTTGTGAACTGCCACTTGTGCAACCGTCCCTGCTTGCGCCGGAGACTCACGGAAACACGGGCTTGGGGTACGCGAAACTTCCAGAACCGCGAACCAAGCCTCAGGTCCAGCATGGATGCGATTTTCTCATCGAGAAGATCATGTCTAATCCGGGGGAGATCACTTTAGTTGCAATCGGTCCACTGACGAATGTCGCTTTGGCGATTCGCAAAGAGCCACGGGTTGTGGATGAGCTCAAAGAGTTGATCATCATGGGCGGCGCGATTCGGCACGAAGGCAACACGACGGAACTTGCAGAATTCAACACGTACGTTGATCCGCACGCCGCGCACATTGTGTATCACGCAGGCATCCCAGCAACACTTGTGCCTTTGGATGTAACGTATCAATGTGTGTTGACAGCACAGGATGCGGAACGACTGCAAAAGATCAATTCGCCGATTCCTGTTTTCATCAAAGATGCCACGCGATTTTACATGGAATTCCACGACGAGTATCAAGACATTCAAGGATGCGTGATCAATGACCCGCTCGCGCTGGCGTTATCCTTCGCGCCTGAACTATGCGATTATCAAGACCTGCACGTGAACGTGGATATTTCTGGCGGGGTTTCGATGGGCAACACCTTCGCGGATTTTTACAAGATGATGAAGAAGCCCCCCAATATGAAGGTTGCACTGGGCGTGCGTCCGCGGGATTTTATCGAATTGTTTTTGGAGAGGATGGAGAACTTAGCGCGTTCTGTGGGGGTCTTCGCGGAGCATCCCTGAAAGAGAGAGACCCCGACAGAGCATAAGCAAAATAGCGAAACAAAACCGCACCTGTGGTGTTATAGAATCAAATTTCAGAAAAGGAGAAATGCCATGTTAGATAAAATCAAGAAGGATTTCAATACCATGACGTGGGTGCTGATCCCCGTCGCAATTGCCATCAATATTGCAATCGGTCAACTCGTATTGGTTCTTAAACTTCCGGTTTACCTAGATAGCATCGGAACTGTTTTGGTAGGTGTGATATGCGGTCCCTGGGCTGGGGCATTGACCGGCGCGCTTTCCAACGTTATTTGGGGCATTGCCATTGACCCAGCCGCTCTGCCGTGGTGGCCCGTCGCCTTTTTTATCGGGTTGGTCGCAGGTCTGTGCGCGAATGCAGGTTTGTTCAAGAGCTGGTGGAAGGTTGTAGTAACAGGATTCTTCATTGCCATCACCGCCGCGGTGGTTTCGACTCCAATCGGCGTTTATCTATTCGGCGGAATCACAGCCAGCGGTTCCTCATTCATCACTGCCTACCTGCTCCAAACCGGACAAGGCGTTCTACAGGCTGTATTCAGCACCAACTTCCTTGTTGAGCCTGTAGACAAGATCACAACCGCCATGCTTGCATTTGCAATCGTACAGGGACTCTCAAAGCGATTCGTTGCACGCTTCCCGAGACCCGAGAACGCAGAAACCGAAGGCGGCGCAAACCAGACACAATTGTATATTGCAATCGGCGTGGTCGTTCTGCTTGTGTTGTTCGCGGCATATATGCTTCGCAATATCCTCGGCGGATAACTCCTCCCCCTTCGTTACAAAAAAGAGACCAGCGTGAAAACTGGTCTCTTTTTTGTAGTTTATAATCAACTCATGCACGAGCGACTCTCTTTTTACACAAAACGCGATAGTGTTTTACATCGCATCAACCCCTTGACAAAATTAACTCTGGTACTGGGCTTGATCCTGATTTCCTTTTTCAGCCCCTGGTATTGGACCCCTCATCTGCTTTTATTGTTCGCAATCATTCCACTAAGTTTTTTCGGCAGGATACAGCGAAATTTCTTCGGGGCGTTTATAAGGCTCATCCTGCCAGCGGCAGGTTTTTTGTTCCTTATGCAGGCATTTTTTCAGCCGATTGGCGAAAACACGATTTTCCAACTTTGGTTTCTGGATATTACCGAGGAAAGTCTGCTGTTCGCTTTTCGCAATGCCATGCGCGTCGTTGTTATGATCTCCTCCTTCACGCTCTTTTTGCTAACGACCCATCCCAGTGAATTGATGTCTGACCTCACAAGGCGCGGGTTACCGGGGCAATTTGCCTACGTCATTCTTTCCACATTGCAAATCCTCCCTCAAATGCAAGCCAAAGCGCAGACCATCATTGCCGCACAGCGCGCACGAGGTCTGGACACGGAAAGTAGTTTTCTCAGGCGTGCAGGCTCGTTATTTCCGCTTGTCGGACCGCTCGTGTTTGGCTCGCTCGTGGAAGTTGAGGAACGCGCCATTGCCATCGAAGCGCGCGGGTTCACTTCCACGCACACAAAAACATCCTTGCATGATATTCCTGACACTAACTCAGATAAAGCCATTCGCTGGATGCTCGTTGGCTTAATCATTATTGCTCTAGCATGGAAGATATGGCTATTGTAAACCTGAAAAACGTCACTTACCGATATCCGCTCACCGATTCACCCGCGTTGCAAAATATCAACTTGCAAGTGATCGAAGGTGAGTTTGTTTCAGTAGTCGGACCAAACGGCGCGGGCAAGTCCACGCTGTGCTATACCATTGCTGGCTTTGTGCCACATTTTTTCAAAGGCGAGATTTCAGGCACAGTTGAAGTGGCGGGCGTTGAATCCAGTAAATCCAGTCTGCACGAGTGGGTATTGAATGTGGGGCTTGCGTTTCAAAATCCGTTCAACCAGATCAGCGGCGCGAAGTACACAGTTTTTGAAGAGCTCGCGTTTGGATTGGAAAATATCGGCGTGCCGCGCGAGGAAATGAAGATCCGCGTGGAGGAAGCGATGAAACTGACTGGCATCAGCGATCTGGCGGATCGCTCGCCCTACTCGCTCTCCGGCGGACAACAACAACGCGTCGCACTGACCTCGATCCTGGTTATGCAGCCGAAAGTTCTCGTCCTCGACGAGCCAACGTCGCAGATGGACCCCATCGGGACGCGCGAAATCTTCGGCGTGATCCGCACGATGGCGGAAAAAGGGATGACTGTGATTCTCGCGGAACACAAAGTGGAATGGATTGCCGAGTTTGCAGACCGAGTCATTGCGTTGCATGATGGAAAAATTTTGCTCGAGGGCATACCGCAGGAAGTGCTGACATCCGACTTTTTGCTGGATAAAGGCTTTGGCATTTCACGATACACATCCACGGCAAGGGAAGCAAAGAAACAAGGTTTATGGAAGAAGGATAAGTTGCCTGTCACGTTGGATGAGGCGGTGGAGGGATTTGCGAAGTAAAACGATTAACCGCGATGAGTGCAAAGAACGCAAAGGTTTGTAAAGATTTTTCTTGGCGACCTTAGCGCGCTTCGCGGTTCAAAAGGAATTTTTATCTTGTGAACATCGAAACCTCCAATCTCCAATTTTCTTATCCTACCGGCGTGCAAGCCCTGCGCAGAATCTCGCTCATTATCGAATCAGGTGAACAAGTTGCCATTGTTGGGCAAAACGGCGCGGGGAAGACGACTCTCGTGAAGCACCTGAACGGGCTTTTGCAACCAACTTCCGGCTACGTCCGAATCGGGGATTGGGATACGAAGGAACAATCCGTTGCGAAACTCGCAAGGCGCGTCGGCTACGTCTTTCAGAATCCAGATGAGCAGTTATTCTCGAAGAACGTCGGCACGGAAGTCGCGTTCGGGCCGCGAAATCTTGGGTATGCCGGTAAGCAGGTTCAGAGTTTGGTTTATGACGCGCTGGCGATGACAGAGTTATCCGACAAAACAGAAACGAATCCGTATGATTTATCTGCCACCTGGCGGAAGATGGTCGCGCTGGCGTCAGTCATCGCAATGGATACAGACATCGTCATCTTTGATGAGCCAACCACCGGGCAGGATGCCGCAAACGTCACACGCATCGCAAATGTGATCAAAGTTTTACGCGAGCGCGGCAAGACCGTGATCACGATCACACACGATATTGATTTTTGTGCGGAGAATTTTGAGCGCGTGATCGCAATGACACAAGGAAAAATATTGCTGGACGGAAAAGCAAATGAAGTTCTCGGACAGGAGGAGGTTCTGGCAACGACGTATGTTGACCCGCCTCAACTGACTCGGCTCGGAAAGCGTTTGGGGTTGCCCGCCACCATTAAAAACCAGGATGAATTTTTACGCGCTTATGCATCCACAAATCGGGGAAAAAATTAACTTCAGCTATTGAAGGCAATTATGAATGATTTTGGAGTCTGGTCAAATCACAGTATCAACGAAATTGACCCTGAAATGTGGAATAGCCTCAGCGCGGGACATGGCTTCCAAAGTCATCGCTGGTACGCATTTGGCGAGCGTGCGATGCGAGATTGCCCGCCCACTTATTTGATCGTACATCAAAATGAAAAGCCAATTGCGGCGGCGGCTCTTTTTAGAATCCACAATGAACCCCTGCCGATCCCAAACATGGCGCGGCGGTTCATGGATGCGATCTTCCGCCGCAACCCCATGCTGATCTGTCGTTCGCCTCTTGCAGACACTTCAGGCTTGCTCCTGCCCGATAGCCCGTCCCGCCCCGACGCGTTGACTACCATCACAAGCGCGGCGCAAAATGAACTCAAACAGCAACGCGGTTCCTTCCTGCTCTTTGATTTTCTCCCCACTGAAGAACTGCGCTGGCGCGAATGGCATCCGGATTTTTCCTCCTTCACCGTATCAGACCCCGGCACCTCGATGATTCTTGTGCACGAAAGCTTTGAAGCATATCTTGCCGCGGATAAAAAAACTCGCAATGATTATCATCATACATTCCGCAAAGCTGAGGAAACAGGTTTGCAACTTACCCGGCACACCCGTGTGGACGACGTGGAGACAGCCTTGAAGCTTATTCATCACGTCGCGCGCAAACACAACTCCCCACCCAACCCATGGATGCGCGGTCTATTGGAAAACCTTGCGATGATAGACGCCACATGGTTTGAAGTGCGCCAGGGAGAAAAACTTGTTGGGTGCATTGTAACCATGCGTGATAACGAGACTCAAATTGCCACGGCGCTTGGGCTGGAACCGGACCTGCCGTTTGTCTATTTTATGCTGATCTACGGGTCCATCAAAGAGGCGTTTGATCGGCAGGTAAAACGATTTCGACTAGGAAGCGGCGCCTACGAAGTGAAACGCAGGCTGGGGTTTCAACTCGAAGATACCAACCATACCATGGTCGCCACGCCTGGGTTAATATCTCGAATACTGGCACGGCTCGCATCCACGGCAGGGTCTTTGTCTGCTGGAAATACGCGAACATCTTGAATTCCCAACTCGTTATATAATGGGGATACTCCTTTTCACTTTTGTAAGGCAGAAAAGAAGAATTTCATAAATCAAACTACTCATGTAAAATTGAATTGTATGGGAGTGCAGATGGCTAAATTGAACGTACAGGTTTTCAACAGTATCCACGATATTGAACCCGAAACCTGGGACCGAATCGTTGCGGGCCGCGGCTTTCAAAGTCATGGCTGGTATGTGTTTGGTGAGCGCGCCATGGCTGAATCCCGCCCCACATATTTGATCGCATGGGATGGAGACACGCCGGTCGCAGGCGCGGCACTGTTCAAGGTTCACAATGAGCCTTTGCCATTGCCTGCCATCGCGCGTCGCTTCATGGCATCAATCTTCAAAAGCAAGCCGTTACTCGTGTGCCGTTCCCCGCTTGCCGATACATCCGCAATGTTATTGCCCGGCGAACCTCTCCGCGACGCGGCGCTATCCGCGCTTGCCCATGCGGCACAGGAACAATTCAAACAGCAGCGTTGTTCCTTCCTCGTCTTTGATTATCTGCTCACCGAACAATTAAGATACCCTTCCTGGCCCCCCGGTTATGAACCCATCACAGTTTCTGAGCCTGGCACCTACATGCCCATTGAGTGGGAAAGTTTTGACGCCTATCTCGATGCTGGAAACAAGAACGACAGACCGCATTACGAAAAAAGCGTCAAAACGGCGCTGGAAAACGGGGTCGTTCTTTCCAAGCGTACGGCTGTCTCTGATATTGAGGCCGCCCTCACGCTGATTCGGAACGTCTCCATCTGGCATGGCTCCGCACCCAACCCATGGATGCGCGGTTTACTGGAAAATTTTTCAATGATTGACGGCACCTGGCTCGAACTGCGCAAAGACGGAAAACTCGTCGGGTGCGGCGCGGTGATTCGCGATAACAAGTTCCAACTCACTACCGCATTGGGCTTGGAGGATGATGTGCCCGGCGGATATTTCTACCTGCTTTACGCCGCCATGCAGGAAGCCTTTGAACACAATGTCCGTCTTGTTCGGTTCGGAACAGGCGCTTATGATGTAAAACGCAAATTGGGTCTGCACCTCGAAGATACAAACCACGCCATGGTTACCATGGCAAAATTCTCGCCGCGTGCCGCTAAATAAATCACATGCTTCTTGGAATCCCACAATTTGCCGCGACATTGATCACAATCATCCTGTTCTACACGATGGACATTGTTCTCATCCGCCGATACGATAAGCACCGCTCTGCCAGCGGATCAGGTCGCGCCTGGGATTTTACATTTTTTATTTTCGTCATGGTCGCCGTTCTGATTTTGCAACCCATACTCCTCCCCATCCTCAGTTTTCGAACTTCACAGAACTGGGGATTCTTCATTCAATTATTGGGTATTGTGTTGATCCTGGATTCGCTAGCTTTGCACATCTGGTCGCGTGCTCATCTAGGGCATTACTATGCCGAGCGCGTAGAAGTGCAACCCGAGCACAAAGTGATTGAAACAGGTCCCTACAAACTTATGCGTCACCCGGTAATTACATCGTTTTTCGGAATCGCGGCGGGGCTATTTTTGATTAACCCCTCAGCGACTACACTCGCCGCAGTTGTGTATGCGATCTGGGACTTCACGCGCGCTGCACAACAGGAAGAGGACTTGCTCACAAGCACCCTTCCCGGCTATTCGGAATACGCGCATCGTACTCCCCGATTCCTGCCGCGCCTTTGGAAAAGCCGATGATTCCCTTCGAGCGTTTCCTGGAACTCCCCACCGGCGAAGTTGCTGCTCTGGTCAGAGCGACGGGTCAAAAAGTATGTGTCTTCCCCGTCAACGGGACGCGCCGCTGGTTCATGCTCGAGCACGGCGAGGAGATCAAAGATGATGATTTCTTTTCAGCCTACATGGAACTTTCGATCAAAAATCATGTTGAACTGTGCGCGATGTTGTTCGAGCATGGAATTGATACGATCCTTGCCCCTGTCTTTGGACGTGAACTCATGCGCCGCGGCGACGAATATACCAAACGCGTCGGCATAGATGGTTTGGTCCGCACCGCTACAGACCATAACTATCGCGGCTTTTTTGAACAATACCAAGTGAGAGTCCGTTTTTATGGCGATTACCGCGATGTGTTGACCGGCACAGCGTACGAATACGCGTTGAAGTCCATGTACGAAGTGACAGAAGCCACAAAGCACAACTCGAATTTTCGCCTGTTCTTTGGCGTCTTCGCCGATGAAGTAACTGAAACTGTCTCACGTCTCTCGGTGGAGCATTATCTTGCGCAAGGCGCAGTGCCAGACAAACAAGCTCTCGTGCGGAAATATTACGGCGAGGAGTTGCCGCCCGTCAGCATCTTCATTGGCTTCGATAAATTCAGCGTCTTCGATATGCCTTTGCTGGGGAGCGGTGAAGAGGATTTATATTTCTCGCTCAGCCCTTCACCCTATATGACAATTCACCAGCTCCGCGCCATTCTGTACGACCATCTATATGTGCGACGCACACCTGAGCCTGATTACACAAAGTTATCGCCGGAAGAACTTATCTGGTTGAGAGATTATTATCAAAACAATAAAGACTATGCACTCGGCGTGGGGAAACTGAAATTCAACTTATGGTTTCCAGAAACGGGGGATAGATTATGACAGACCTGATCACAAAACTTATCGACGAAATTGGGCCCGGCCACATGCCGAGCACCGCATACGATACCGCATGGGCGGCTCGCCTCGGTGAAATTGACTCAAGCCTGAGCAATCGTGCTCTCACCTGGCTGACCAAGAATCAACTACCCGATGGCAGCTGGGGCGCGCCCGCGCCGATGTATTACCATGACCGTGTAGTTTGCACGTTAGCCGCCATGATCGCTCTCGCGTATCGCGGTCACCGTGAGGAGGATAAGGCGCAGATCGAAAACGGCAAACTCGCCCTCGAGCGAATCGTGAGCGGGGCTACAGGGGGATTGCAAGCTGATCCCAACGGAGCAACTGTCGGCTTCGAAATGATAGCTCCCACTCTTGCCTCAGAGGCTGAAAAATTGGGTCTCATCAAACATCAAGGCAATCGCATCCTTGGGCGAATATCCAAACTACGCGCAAAAAAACTTTCGTATTTACATAACAACATGATCAGCAGGCATGTGACCATGGCGTTTTCCGCCGAAATGGCGGGGACCGATGGCCGGCATATGCTGGATGTTGAAAACCTTCAAGAGAGCAACGGTTCGGTGGGAGTAAGCCCATCGGCAACTGCTTATTTTGCAACGTACATCAAAAAGGGAGACCCGGCTTCGCTAAAATATTTACGAAGCATCATAAAACCCGACGGCGGTTTGCCCAATGTTGCGCCATTCGACGTATTCGAAATCGCATGGGCTTTATGGAATCTCAGTTTTATTCCAGACTTAAAAAAGAATGGGAAACTCAAGCCGCACTTGGAGTTTCTCTCCAAAGCCTGGCACCCGAGGCGCGGAGTTGGTTTTGCCGCAGAATATTCGGTGAAAGACAGCGATGACACCGGCCTGGTTTACGACACTCTGCTGCGCTTCGGTATTGAAAAAGATTTGGCGAGTATGCTCCATTACGAGGAAAAGGATCACTTTCGTTGTTTCGATCTGGAAGCCAACCCATCCATCAGCGCGAACATCCATGTGCTCGGCGCGCTTGGGCAGGCAGGCTTGGAGCAGAAAAATTCCTCCGTGCGAAAGGTCATCCGTTTCTTGCATAAGGCAAAAGGAGCGAATCCTTTCTGGGTTGATAAATGGCATACATCACCTTACTATGCCACCGCGCACGCGATCATTGCCTGTGCGGGTCTTGCGAATGAACTGGTGGGAGAGTCGGTGGAATGGATTTTGAAGTCGCAAAACGCGAATGGATCGTGGGGAACGTACCTACAAACCGCGGAAGAAACAGCCTATGCTATGCAGTCGCTTTGGATTTGGAACGACAAAGTTGCCCGCATACCCAAAACCGCCATGAAAAAAGGCGCGCGCTGGCTAAACGAAAATCTGGATAAACCCTATCCACCTTTATGGATCGGCAAATGCCTGTACAGCCCAAACCTGGTCATTCGCTCTGCGGTGATCAGCGCGCTGGCATTAGCCAATTAGAAACATATGGATTATTTTGATCGTTTCCTCACAATTTCAACTGCCGACCCTGACGATGCCCGGAAAAGAAAAATTCTGAACATCCTGCTGGCGGGGACAGGCGGGGTCTCCATTCTGGCAGTTCTTTTGTCAATCTATCTCCTTGCAACATCCCAGGAGGATCGCGGGGAAACTTCATTGATACTATGGGGAAGTATCGCGACGCTCGTTGGTGTTTTAGTTATTTATGCTGTGAATTATTTTTGGTCCGGCAGAGTTGCGGCGTTTTTGTTTCTGGTTTTTCTGAATACGGTCTTCGCCTTCACTGATACTCCTGAACAGGTCGTAAGCGGTCGAACCTTTTTTTATTTCACCATTCCAATTTTCATGGCAAGCATTCTACTTTCACCTGTTTCAAGTTTTATTTTTGCCGGAATAACCAGTGTGATTATTTCTACCATCGCTGTGTCAATCGGATTTTCCCCTAATTCTCCTGCGATTATTGGCTTTTTTCTACTTGCCTTTGTATCCTGGTTGTCAGCGCGAAGCCTGGAACAGGCCCTCGACGAACTCCGTGCCATCAATCTCAGCCTGGATCGTGTCGTCGCAGAACGTACTCAGGCTCTGGCAGAGTCGTTATCCAGAGAGAGAATCGAAACAGGGCGCAGTCAAGCCATATTGAATTCCATTGCCGACGGCGTGATCGTTTTCGACAAAGAATGGAACGCCACGCTGGCGAACCCGTCCATTCGAGGAATACTGGACATTCCTCTTGAACTGGTTGTGCAGAAAAATTTTCGCGAGCTGATCGAACATCCCAGGCTTGCTCCGCGAAGCCGCCAGCTTCTGATTGCCATGATCGATCACGGCACACAACCCGTAGGTTTCCGCATCGAATGGAGCGAGAAAACCCTCTCAGTAAGCGCGGCACAGGTATACGATAACCAAAGGCAAAATATCGGCACCGTGATCGTGTTCCGAGATTTCACACGCGAAGCCGAAGTGGAAAGACTTAAAAGCACATTCGTCGGTATCGTCTCACATGAATTGCGCACGCCGCTCAATGCTATTCTTGGATACGCCGAAATGTTCAAAGAGGCTGTGTACGGTCCTATGAACGACAAACAAGTCAACATGGCAGACCGTATCATGAAAAATACACAACGCCTGCTTGGCTTGATCAACGATCTGCTCGATCAGGCACAAATGGAGGCGGGGAAATTAACCATCCACGCACAGATCGTCAAAACTGCCGACCTATTGGAATCCCTGCATGGGTTGATGGATAAATCCGCTTCGGACAAAAGCCTCAAGCTGACCAGCGAAATTGACCCAGCCCTCCCCGACTCGTTAACCGGCGACCCGGCACGCCTGCAACAAATCCTTGTCAATCTGGTGAACAATGCCATCAAGTTCACGGATCAAGGCTCCATCCACGTGCGACTCTTCCTCCATGATAATAGCAGATGGGGAATCGAAGTCTCTGACACGGGACAGGGTATTCCGGAATCCGAACTCCATTTCATCTTTGATACCTTCCGTCAGGTGGATGGAGCCGCTACGCGTTCACGCGGCGGGTTCGGGCTTGGCTTATCGATCATCAAGCAACTGGTTGGCTTGATGAACGGCGAAATTAGAGTGCAAAGCAAACTTGGGGAAGGAAGCGCGTTTATCATCACGCTTCCCCTTTTCAGTCCCGAGGGCATATCTGCTAAATGGAGAAACACATGAGCGAATTAGCATTAATCATCGAGGACGACGAAGACCTTGCCAATATTTTCGCGGAGGCGTTGCGTGGGATTGGATATACCGTCGAGCATGCCGCGGATGGAAAAATCGCGCAGGAGCGATTAAGAAATGGAACTGCTCCATACCTGATTCTTTTAGATATGCACCTGCCGCACATCTCCGGCGCAAACCTGCTGGCAGAAATAAAACAGGATGAGCGATTCGCCAAAACAACGATCATTATAACGACTGCAGACGCGCGCATGGGCGAAACCTACGGCGACCAAACTGATTTCGTTCTCATTAAACCCATTTCATTCGTCCAATTAAGAGATCTGACCAATCGCCTGAAGCCAAAAGGATAACAAACATGATCGCAATCAGGAGAAATTGGCTCGAATCAAAAACATATCGCGTCCTGCTGATCGCATCTATTCTGTATGCCATCCTGAGGTTGACGGTTCAAATCTTTCTTTTCACTGATGCAATCCGACCGGAAGCAATTGCAGAGGGAACATTAGTCTCCGCAGATCTACAACAATCTTATATTCCAGCCGCGCAACATTTCAAGGCGCATCAAGCCATCTATTTGAAGGGGTCGCTTGAGATTCTGGAATTACACTTTCCGTATTCCCCGGCTTTTGCCTTTCTTTACGGACCAATCCTTCTTTTACCTATAAATATTTTAGTGCCATTGATGCTGGTCATCCACCTCGTCGCTTATTGGCTTTTATATGTTTGGTGGGATCGCATCTTTCGGCAAAACAAATTACAAAAAGCAGAAAAGACATGGGCTTGGGTATTGCCCATGTTCCTTATATTTTCGGTATTCTGGGACGATGTGGGGCTGCTGAATATTTATTTGATCGTTGCCCTGTTCGCAACATTTGCAATTGATGCGGTCCTACAGGAAAAACTGGGATGGGCATCCTTCTGGCTAGGCGCAATCATCCTCCCCGTCAAGCCTCACTGGGCATTTGGGCTAGCTGTCCCGTTGCTCCTCGGAAGGTACCGCTTCTTTATCAAATTAGTGATTGGGACAGTTGTCGCATATTTAACTGTTGTAGGAATAACAATCCTAGGCGGAGGAGCGGAGTACGTCATTCGCCAATATCAAGACTACTTCGGATTTCTCTCTCGCCTCTCGCGTGACTTTCCCTGGTGGGGACCCGATAAACCTTTCCTCGGATACAACCATTCCATTAAACAAATCATTCTGTACTATCTCGGCGTAACTCCCGCGAACTTGCAACTGGCAACCGTCGTCAAACTACTACTTCTCTTTCCCTTAGGTTGGATCGGTATGAAATTTCTGCGTAATCCAATAAACAAAGCTGGCACTGAAGTTCCAGAAACCGCGCTAGCGCTGGGTTTTGCACTGTATCTCGGAGCATTCATCTGGCTGGACATGGTCTGGGAAGTCTCGCTCGGCCTGGTCATTTTTGTCTATTTACTCACCGTTGTGGAACAAAAATGGGCAAGAGCTTTGATGTGGATTCTCTTCGCTCCATACGCACTTCTGGATATATGGCGATTAATAAGTTATCTTGTGTTTGGAGACAGCATTCTCTATGAAGGCTCTTACGTGCTCACCGATCCATTCATCTATATCCCATGGATCATGATCGTCCTGCTTCTGTTCTACGCATTACTCTTGCAAAAACTGTTACAATTTTCATACAAGCCCGCTTAATCGCTTAATAAAGATATCGCCCAACCTGTTGAAGTTGGGCAGTCTTCTTTCAATCGTAATAATACTGCCAACAGGAAAATTCATCCCCTCCCGGTGTTACAACTGTCACGGGCCAATCGGTATTGGTAATTTTGTACGCCTCCAGATCCTTTTTGATCTCGGCGAAAGAGCGGTCAGCAATAAAACGCGAGAGATGAAAAGACTGCCACGGGATTTCGCGGGAATCCTGTACACGATCATATCGTTTACACGCCAACGCCGCGCCCACTTTTTCGCGAACCGGAATGGGAAGTGAGGTATTCTGAAACCCATCCACCAGGGCAGGGACAGCATCATCCGATAAATCCAAAAAGTACTGTGCGTCCAAATCCACGCCTCCTTGAGTAAATACCTGACCCGCCGCGCCGCGAATTTCGCGCTGAATGTTTTGCCGGACGATGACTGCGTCCACATTCAACAGACCGAGCGAGAGGACAAACCCCAATGAAGCCAGCACCATGGCGAATCCAATTGCACGTTCGCGCCGTAAGATTTCTAAGATCAAAACTGTTACCAACAATAGCGCGAGCCAGATCATAAAAACGTGTGTATACGTGCGAAGACGGGAGAAGCCGTAAGCAAATTCGTAAAGCACCAAGCGTTGGAACGCCGAAACCAGCATCACGAGCACAAGTAGAACCAGCCCCACACCAATGCCCGAGAAAACGCGCCGTTGCGAATCAGTTTCGCGGCGAGTGATCGCGCCCAGCCCAAGCAACAACAGCAAACTGAAGAATGCCACTGTCACCAGTTCGCCGAAACCCTTGCGCGCATATTCCGAAAACGTATAACCCTCCAGGTTGATATTGGCATGCCCGCCAAAGAAATACTGAAACTGAATCGCGACAAATACGGAGAACAAAACCACCACACTGCCCAGCACAATGGTCGCTTCAGTAAAACCGAAAAATGGAGCGAGCAGTGACTTCTCCTCCAAGTTTTCTTCCGACTTTTGCGCGGCATGTAAATACACACCCGCAATGGCATACGCCAAGACAAGAATAAGCACGAGCCTGAAAATATATTCGGGCAGGTTCTCGATGTTGAATAAATCAATGAATTTCTCGAAGCGGTCTGCGAAGATCGGGTCGGCGGACGATAATAAAGAGGCAAATATGGCGATGACAGGCAATGCAATAACGATGCCGCGTACATAGGGCCAGATGGACGAACTGCGCCTCTCACCCAGAGACGGCTGGTCGCGTTTCACCTCCGCGGCGAATCCCAGCGGACGGGCGATCATGCTCCCGAAGAGAGTCAGGTATCCGATAAAGTAATCAATCAGCGCGTAGCGAATCCAGTGACCGCCAAGATAGGTGAGGGTGAAGACTCCCATGAGGAAGAGGGTCATCGAAGCCAAGAGGAATACCGTCATCGGCTCGAGGCGGAAAAAAGTCATTGCCGCGAAAAACGCGATGGGGAACAGAAGCAGGCTCGAGCGGCGCGAGAGGCGAAGCCCGTCTGCATTAAGTAGATAGATACCAGCGCCCAGACAAAGCGTCACGAAGAGGAAAAAGTTGATACCGGCGGGCTTTTTCCAAAAGAGGAAATCGAACGACCAGCCAAGCAGAATGACAATGAGCCAGAAACGGTTGGGGTTGGTTTTCACGCGAGGCCTCCGAAAGAATTTCGTATACTATAGCCGAGGCGCGCTTGCTGAGACTCTCAAAAGGTATCAGAAAATCGCAAGTCGAAAAATTACAACTTGGTAAGAGTTGAATCCCGCCTATTGACATTCAAATTGAAGTGTGACATACTGCAATCATTATTCAGGGGAACAAACAATCAATTGCCATCCTAATGAAAGGAGGAGGTGATGTCTAACATGGATAGTAGTAACAAACCCAGCGCTGTGGCATCCCTCCTCAAGTAATTCAGGAGCCACAGCGCCCCACCAGTGCCGTCCGAAAGGGCGGCATTGTGGTTTTAAATGGCGTTGTTTTTCCCCGGTGATTGAGAAGGGCGTCAACTTGAGTTTTGCAGATATAACGATTTGCTATTTAGCGAGTTGCCGTCACTCTTTACCTTGAAGGAATTTTAGAATCCGATCTTCGAATATTTTTGTTTTCGACTTCACAACCGCATGACCGCCGCCCTCGATCAAACATAGTTCCGCGTTCGGGATGAGATTTGCCGTCTCGCGGATCATGTCCGCGCCGTAGAATGGATCGTTCGCGCCGCCGATCACCAGCGTCGGCGCGGCGATGCGCGGCAGTTTATCCTTCACATCCAGGTATATATCTGAGTCAAGCACGATTGCAAAATCCATGCCGCTCCTGGGTTGACCGAGCAGCGCTTTGCCGAAAAAGCGCATCATCAGGCGCGTGACCCATTCGGGCGTCGCGCCTTCGGCAACGTCCACGCCCATGCGCTGGTATAACGCCTGCCAATCTTCTTTCAGCGCAAGATCACGCCAAATGGCGGCGACCAACTTTCCGTTAGGGTTGAGGCGATAGCCCGTCATCGCCAGCACGAGTTTGTTCAGTAAATCGGCATGATCCACTGCGAGGTGCATCGCGCTCGATCCGCCGCTGGACATGCCCATGATGTGAACGGGCGCGCCGATGTCCTTGCGAATCATCGCGGCGAAGTCGTCGCTCATGTCTTTGGCTGAGTAGCCGCGCGGCAGGTTTTGTTTGCGGCTCATCAGATAAATCGAATATTGTCGCGTCAAGCGTTTCAAGCCGACGAGGAATCCCTGTTGCGCGGTCCAGGTTGGCGGCTGGTGTTCCAGTTCCGAGCCTGTGAAGACGACCAGCGCGGGACCTTTGTCGCTGATGCGGGCGTAGGGAACTCCGTTCGATGAAAATCCTATGAATGTTGGCATGATGATTATCCTTTTTGTTGATGTTGTTTACGCCCAGCCAATCGTCTGCGCGAACTCTCGCACCGCTTGATTATATTTCTCTGGCTGGTCGAGATTGCAGGCGTGACCCGCGTCCGCGACGGTTTGCGCGCGTCCCTGCCGCGCGGCTGAGACGAATTTCGCTTCACCCTTGCGGGATGACGCGTCTCTTTCGCCGTTGAGGATCAGGCTCGGACCTGGAAACTGACTCAACGCCGCGCTGAAATCCCTGCCCGTCATTTCCGCGTATGACGGACCAAGCGCATCGGGATAGACTCCCGCGCGTAACTGCGCCTCAGCCACATCCGCCAGCGCAGGCGGGAACATGCGTTTGACTCTTGCCTCCGCCTGCTCCTGCCTCAACTTAATCCAGCCGCTTCGCATCAACCAACTCGCGAACTTCAAATAAGAACCCAAAAAACCATCGAAGTTAAGACTACATCCTGAGAGGACCAATCCCGCCACGAGGTCAGGCGAACGACGCGCCAATTCCATGGCGACGTAACCGCCCAGCGAGAGTCCCGCCACCAATGCGCGACCCCACGTCTCCTTCCGAATAATTTCCGCGAGAGATTCCGCGGCAGCTGCAAAAGTGAAAGGCGTCTCAGCCAATGCGCCGTGACCGGGCAGGTCAGGAGCGATGACATGAAACGTATCCGAAAGTCCGCGCAGTTGCGGCAGCCACATCTTGCGGCTGACAACCGAGCCGTGGACCAACACGATGGCGGGCGCATCCATCGCTCCCGCGCTGTCGAATTTATGCGCTTGCTGAAGTTGATTGAGCATGAATGATTTCCTTTTTCAACTGAACTAACTGATATACAACACGGATTGACTGGGGAAGTTTCAGCATACAACATTGACCATCGCAAAATTCTTGTCGCTTCTCGAATATTCAAAACCTTCGCGCAATTTTTTCTGCATTTGCAGTCTTGCCCGCGCCAGCCTGCTTTTCACTGTGCCGATGGGAACCTTCAGCGCCTGCGCCGCTTCCGCGTAATCGAGTTCATACAGATCTATGAGAGTAATAACACTGCGATACACATCAGGTAACTTATCCAGCATTTTATAAACGCACTTCGAGAGTTCGTTCTCTTCCACAGTTTCCTGCACCGAAGCAGATGGGTCGGCAAGCCAGGCGGGAGATTCGATTTCCTCGCCGTTATCGTCCTCGGGGAACAGGGGCTGGGTGGGATGCCGTTTGGAACGGCGCAACATGTCGTAGGCGGAATTGGTAACGATTTTCAACAGCCAGCCGCGGAATGACCCGCCGCGAAAACCGCCGATATTCTGAAACGCTTTGATGAAACTTTCCTGCGCGGCATCCTCGGCGGAGGCAGGGTCGCCCAGCAGGGTATAGGCATAATGATACGCCATGTCCTGGTTGGCAAGCACGAGTTGATTGAAGGCGTCCAGGTCGCCGCTCGATGCCAGCCTGACCAATGAGCCTTCATCGTATTGAGCCGTTTGGGTTGTGGAATTCATGGCAGTCTCCTCGGGGTCATATCTCTTGAATTCGTATGCTCCTACTTTATTCCTTTTTCAATGGAAGAGGTGCAATTTTTCCGTACAAAGCGCTGGACAAAAAATAGTACAATTGCCGAATGGATTCTTCCTTCGGAAACTGGATCAAACGCCGCCGCAAAGCCCTCGACTTGACTCAGCATGACCTTGCCGAACGCGTGGGCTGTTCCATTTCATTGATCTTCAAAATCGAATCGGACGAACGCCGCCCCTCGCGACAGATTGCAGAATTGCTCGCAAAGCATTTGGAGATTCCATCCGACCAGCGCGACCTGTTTTTGAAAGTGGCGCGCCAGGAAAAGGCAGTTGATGGACTGGATTCGCTCTCGCCTCTCTCCACGCCCGCGCCTGTCGCAGATGCCCATCAGGGTATTTCTGCTCCCAAACCTCTTACGCCGCCCGAACTGCCGCTGCCCCTTACCTCCCTCATCGGGCGCGAGCATGAATTGCGCGTTATCCTCCAACAGATTGAAGACCCCGCCTGCCGCCTCCTGACGCTCACGGGTCCCGGAGGCGTCGGCAAGACGCGCCTGGCGCTGGAGGTCGCGCATCAACAACGCGAAGCATTCGATCACGGGGCGTGTTTCGTTTCGCTGATCGGCACGAACACATCCGAATTTATTGTCCCTGCGATTGCCGACGCAATCGGATTCTCTTTCTCCGGCGCGACCGAGTTGAAAACGCAGTTATTCAATTCCCTCAAAGAGAAACAGATCTTGCTTGTATTGGACAATTTGGAACACCTGCTCAACGGCATAGAATTTCTGGACGAACTCCTCGAAGGCGCGCCCGCTGTCAAATTACTGACCACTTCCCGCGAACAACTAAATCTCCGCACGGAATGGGCGTTTGAAGTGCAAAGTCTGCCTGTCCCCTCAAACATCGAATTGAATCGTTTGGAGTCAAACAGCGCGTCCGCATTATTTATCCAACGCGCAAAACAAGCGAAGATGAATTTCACTCCTGCGCCAGAAGACGCGCAAGCCATCACGCGCATCTGTCAACTGGTGGATGGCCTGCCGCTGGGATTGGAACTCGCCGCAACCTGGGCGCGGTCAATTTCATTGAAGGAGATCGCGCGCGAGGTGGAGCGAAACATGGACTTCCTGACCACAACCGCGCGCGATGTGCCACAACGCCATCGTTCCATCCGCGCAGTGTTCGATTACTCGTGGAACTTGCTCTCCGAGGCAGAACGCCATGGGATGAGGCGGTTGTCTGTGTTTCGAGGCGGTTTTACGAGAGAGGCCGCAGAACAGATCGCCGGCGCTGCGCTGCCAATGCTATCGGCGTTGGTGGACAAGTCCCTGGTACAGCGCCATGACGCGCACGCAGGCCGCTATGGCTTGCACGAGTTGATCCGTCAGTATGTTGTTGAGCGCCTGCGGGAGGATGTGACAGAAGAACGCGCTATCAGAGTCCGGCACGCCGACTATTATTCGGGCTTTCTCAAGGAGCGTGAGTCGGCATTACTAAGCCATCTCCAGAAAAATGCCGTGGCTGAACTGGTCGCCGACATTGACAACCTGCGCGCGGCTTGGGACGCCAGTATAGCCTTTCAGCAGATTGACCTTATGCGCCGGGCGATGTCACCTCTGTGGCGTTTCTACGATGTGCGAAACTATGGACAGGAGGGCATTAGCCTTTTCGCGCGCGCGGCTGATATGACGCAAGAACTGATTGCAAATCTTAAGGCGGGCGATTCCGCATCGGAACGGGCGAGTCTGGAAAGCGCCTTGGGCGATATACTGGCATATCGCGCTTACTTTACCCGTCGGCTGGGTCGCAACGCAGAGGCGATCACGATCTATCAATCCAGCGTCGAGTTGTTGCGGCCGCTCAACGAACCAGCCGCGCTGGCGCACGTGCTTGTTGATTATGGCGCTTTGTGTTGCGCCATGGGCGAATTCGAGCAGGCTTGGCGCTATTTGAAAGAATGCCTGCCGTTGTTTCAGTCGTTGGCAAACGAGTGGCAACAGGTGCGTTGCCTGGCTCTCATGGGATGGCTGGCGCACGATCAGGGCAATTATGCCGAGTCGTATCGGCTTCTCAGCGAAGCCATGCAGCGTTTTCGCATCCTGGGCGATCCGCGCCACATTGCCGTCACTGGCTATTTCTTCAGCCGCACAATGCAGGCGCTGGGCAGGATGGATGAAGTCCAGGAACTTGTGCGCGAGGGCTTGCGCCTTGCTGAAGAAACCGGCGATCAATTCAGTATTGGACTGATGCTGGAGCGCATGGCGATCGCGGCGCAAGCCGGTGGGGAGGAGTCCGAAGCCCGCCGTCTATTTGGTGAAAGCATCGAACGTTTTCGCAGCATCGGCGATGTCTGGAGTCTTTCGCGGGCGCTTAATCTGCAAGGCTATTTTGCCCTGACGGTGGACGAGGATATTCAGGCACGCCTGAGTTTCCGGCAAGCCTGTGAAGTTGCGATGCCGGCGCAGATCAATCCCAATGTGTTGAACGCTTTGATCGGGCTGGCTGAACTTGACGCGCAGGAGGGCAAAACGCAGCAGGCGCTGGAGTGTACACTCTACATCCTTGGACATTCTGCCGCCATCCAGGAAACGAAAGACCGCGCGGAAAAATTGCGCGCCGAACTGGAAACGAAACTCACGCCTGAACAAATCGAAGATATCAAGACGCTGGCGTTGAACAAACCCCTCGAAGCATTTGTTCAGGAAGTTCTGGCTTCATCAGTTTGACAAGCTCAGCAGGGAGGAATGTTGAAAGTATTGTCTTACCCCTCCAGGTATAAATAAAACTCAATCGCATGATCGGGCGGACTTTCGCCTGCTTTCGCACTTTCGATTTTCTCGATCCGAAAGAAGCCCCAGGTTTGTACTTTTGAGGCGCGATCCTCCGGCACAAAGACGAGCAGATGGGTATGCGGGAACTTGATCACCGTCTTGGTCTGCATGGCCCGCGCGGCCGCGTCCTGCGCGGATGTCAAAATCTTATTCAGGAAATCCGCAGATAAATCAAGCGGGCTGAGGGTCGCCGCCAGCCACTTGTTGATCGTATGATCGGTATCGGGGTTGACCGTCAATTCGAGTTCGCCAAGAATCTGCCAGCCGTTTCCGTTCAAATTGTCGGGGGGAGGATTCGTCAACATGTTTCATTGGATACTTCATAAAAGGTTAGGTGACAGTCACTTCTTCATTGAAATGACTGTCGCCTTTTTATTGCGTTTTACGGCTGGCTGAATTGAATGGATTGCGCCAGCGCGTTCTCAGAACAGCGCCTGGATTAACGCTTGCCCAGCCAGCCGTCACGGCGTCACTCGAAAAGTGGCAATGATCTGGTTGAATAGCGCCTCGGTGATGGCGCCCGGCTGGTTGGAGCCGGTGGTATCTACGTACCCGCCCAGCAGATAAGTGTACGCCTCCGTTTGCAGGTAATAGCGGATCTCTTTGGTCCCCTCAGGAAACTCCCACGGCTTGGTGTTCTCATATTGCCTGGCTGCCTGACCGCTGAGGATTGTGTCTGGCTTGCGGGTGTAGGCAAACCATTCTTCGGTGTCAGAACCCTCGCGCAGCGATTTGCTCTCACCCACCTGCATGGTTAGCAAGATGTCCGTTTCCGCTGTGTTAAAGTTGTAGATGTCCCCGCTGCTACTCTGGAACCCTGCCGGAATGACAGACAGGTAAACGAAGTTCCGCGCTCCTTCGTCTGGATTGGCTAGTTTCATTCCGAGCGTCCAGCTGTAGTCGCCGTTGTCAGCGCCCTCCATATCTGACGGATAGCTGAGGCGATAGTGGAAGCGTGGGTTCGAATGCGTTTCCCAGCCTGAGGGCACGATTGCTTCAGCGGTAACGGTAGGGAGCGCTGCAGTCGGCGCTTCTGGCGACGGTGACCCAAAGTCAACGACAGGGGTTGGTTGTTCGCCAGAGACACTCGTAATCGTAAACGGCGAACAGGCATTGAGGACCAGGATGAGGAGGCTTAATGCGATGATTGATAGAGTTTTTGTTTTCATAGTTTTTCCTTTTTTCTTTTAGAACTGAGCAATGACGACGTTGTACAGGAAAAAGTTCCTTGCCTGGCGAAGAAAACTGCTTCCTTTTTGGCTTTGCGTAAGCCCCCATAGAATCATCCGGCGCGCGCAGGCGACCTGCGCGCGCCGGATGTCATTATAGAGCCAAATTTATGCAAGACCCCAAACCAATCCGTTAATCCAAACAATCATAGAGTTAAGCGGAGTTATTCATCCCCAAATGCAATCCCCATGCCGCGCGCCGCGATAACGGCATCGCCATTGATATCCACCCGCTTGGGGGTCGCTATGGATTCTTCCAATGAGATATCCACAACCTGCCCGGCGCGCAAAGCCAGCACGCGATTGAATCCGCCACGCGCCGCCAAACGGACCGCCGCCGCGCCATAACGGGTCCCGAGCCAGCGGTCGAACGGAGTCGGTGTGCCACCGCGTTGGAGATGACCCAACACAGTCACACGGGTTTCAAAGCCACTTTTCTCAATATATTCGCCCACCATGTTACCAATTCCGCCAAGCCGCGGCGTATAGATTTCATCGCCGCCACGCGAGAAGACCTGTGCGCCCCCCTGTGGCTTGACGCCTTCTGAAACAGCAATGATGCTGAAAAGATATCCGCTTTCCACGCGCTCGCGAACCTTTGCCACCACCGAATCAAATCTAAATGGGATTTCCGGGATAAGAATTACATCCGACCCACCAGCGATACCGGCATGTAATGCAATAAAGCCTGAATCGCGCCCCATTAATTCAAGCACCATTACACGGTGATGCGATTCAGCAGTGGTATGTAAACGATCAAGGGCTTCGGTCGCTATGCTGACTGCGGTATCGAACCCGAAGGTCGTTTCCGTGCCGCCGATGTCATTGTCAATTGTTTTTGGAACGCCTATGATCGGCGCGCCTTTTTGATACAACTCGTGCGCGATACGCAGAGTCCCATCACCGCCAAGAACCAGCAAAGCATCGAGGTTGAGTCGCTGGATGCCCTTGAGGATTTCATCGGAAACATCAATTGTCACTGCCCTGCCATCCCGCATCACTTTGCGCGCATACGGGTTGCCGCGATTTGCCGCGCCCAGGATCGTGCCGCCGCGCGCGATGATACCGCGCACATCTTCGATTCCAAGCGGGATTATTCCCTTTTCGTTAATGAAACCATCATAGCCATCGCGGATCCCGAAGACTTCACATCCATATTCATAAATGGCGGTCTTCACAACTGCACGAATGACTGCATTGAGACCAGGCGCATCGCCACCGCCGGTAAGAATCCCTATTCGTTTCATGGTTGGCTCCTTGCTGTATATATTAATGATACCGCAGACCTGCAAACTTTCTTGCACCTAATCGTATATCCCCATATAATGAGTGCAATGGCACAGGCAACCACACAACCTCGTTATCAACAACTTATGCGTTGGTTCATTCCGGCGGCGGCGCTTCTTGCTTTTGCGGCATGGGTTACCATCGCGCCGCCCGGCTTGCTCGGCAAAGCAGACGCAATCGGTTACGCCATATGCCATCGTATTGATGAGCGCTCATTTCAAATCGGCGACCGTCAACTGCCATTGTGCGCACGATGCACTGGTGAATTCAACGCCGCGGCGATCTCATTGATCTTTTTTGCATTTGCCAGCGGAACGCGGAGCGGCATGCCCGGTTGGAAACTTGGGGCGCCTCTCATTTTATTTTTCCTGGCATTTGGAATTGATGGATCAAACTCGTATCTTTACCTGCTCAAACAAACATCCAATAGCGCGCTCGCAAACATCCCCAACCTCTACATTCCAAACAATACCCTGCGTCTCATCACAGGGAGCGGCATGGGCATCGCATTGGCGTCCATTCTTTTCCCGGCATTCAATCAATCGGTGTGGCAGATACCGAATCCCGAACGCGCGCTTGATTGGAGAAAACTAAGCGCGCTCATCGGCATCATTGCAGTGATTGACATTCTTATCCTCACGGATAATCACACGATCCTGTATGCAATCTCATGGATGAGCGTACTCGGCGTTCTGGCATTGCTCATCCTCGTGTTCAGCATGGCATGGTTGTTAGTCATGCGACAGGAAAACGCGTTCAGCAACCTTCGCGAAATGTGGATGCCCTTCCTCGCGGGGACGACTCTCGCCTTCCTGATGATCGCCGTCATTGACTTGCTTCGCTTCAAACTCACCGGAACCTGGGGAGGCTTCCCTTTGGGTTGATTCTTCCCTGGAGTGCAGGAGCATATTCTGAAGGGCACGCGAGCTCCTGCAATTTCGGACAGCAGGCTGTCCAACTCCAGAATTAAAAAAATTAGGAGAAAACTATGGAACTACTTACCGGAATATTCACTGCTTTCGGGCTTTCAGCCAGCGCGGGGTTGAACGCATACATCCCTTTGCTGATTGTCGGTTTGGTGGCGCATTACACAGACTTGCTACAACTAAGTTCGCCCTGGGACACCCTCGCCAACCCCTATATCATTTTGTTGTTATGCGTGCTGGTCATCATTGAAATGCTCGCAGACAAAGTCCCTGCGGTCAATCACATCAACGATTTGATCCAAACCGTCATCCGCCCCACAGCCGGTGCGATTGCCTTCGCCGCGAGCGCAAATGTTGTGACAGAAATCAGTCCCGTGCTGGCATTGGCGGCAGGATTACTCGTCGCAGGCACTGTCCATGTTGCCAAGGCGGGGGCGCTTCGTCCGGCTGTCACAGCAACAACCGGCGGCGCAGGAAACGTGCCCGTCAGCATCGCAGAAGACATCGTATCAACTGTGCTGTCCATCCTCGCCATCATCCTGCCAATCCTGATCGGAACGTTGCTCATCGTCATCGCGGCGTTCATCATCTACTGGCTGTACAGACGCGTCATCAGGGTAACGACCTGATATAATCGGGCAAATCATTAAACTTATTTCAAAAGAGGAGTAGAAATTATGAACGACCAAATGCCTGCCGAGCCTAAGAAAAACAATACCATGCTCTATGTTGCTATTGGCGCTGTGGTGCTGTGTTGTTGTTGCGCCACCCTTATTGGGTTGTATCAATATGGCGACGCGATTTTGCAAGCCCTTGGCCTATAATTCAAGCCGATCCAACAAACCTCCGATTCAACCCGGAGGTTTGTTGTTTAAAAAGAGATCTTTTAACTCATCCAACCCCTTCAATGCGCCAGCTTTTAATTCATGATTCAAATCCAGCGCTTTGAATTCATCTTCATCCAAAACAGATTGCTTCCCGTCGGTTGAAACCCACAAGTCCAACGCTAGGTCAACATACGAAACGATATCGCCCTCGAACACGGCAGGCATGCAAATATTGCAATACCAGCCTTTTATCTTTTCATTGTCGCGGTCGTAGATCGCGAAGATGTTGTACCAGCGGTCGGAATAATAATATTCGACGAAGCGGTCGCCTTTTTTGAAGACCAAGTCCATGAACGGCATATCGTCGCGGGCGAACAGGGCTTCGAGCGTTATTGAGTTTTCATCGCGGTGTAATTCATTGCCTTCATATTCATACGCTACTTCTCCAGCCAGATCCTTCTTTTGTACTTTGATTTTCATGCGAGACATTCTACCTTAACCTTCACCGAGAGTTTTTCGCCAGGTTTCGGAGCTTCGTCCAAGTAAACATACAACCCATTCTCAAAAGTGACTTTGTATTGGTCCCGCTGTAAGAGGATATCCGCAACAGCACCGCTTAACCTGTTGATTGCGCTTGGTCTTCGCTCCTCGACTAACTTTGTTTTCGTCCTGAGCGGATGGCGGAGCGATGGTTGCGAAGCCCGCAGACGAAGGACGCTCCGCTCCCCCTTCGAGGACTTCGCAACGCGAGACATAACTGATAATGGACGCGCCAGCAAATGAACTTTATCTCCCTTTGAGTGTTTGTGCGAACACCTCACAGAGAAGATGCCATGATCCGTTTGAAATTTGTTCTTCGCGAGAACTGTCCCTTCGATTACATTCCCCAACCCTAAAAACTCCGCTACATACGCTGACTCCGGATGCGCCCAAACGTCTGTGGGAGGGCCCTCACGGATGATGTTACCATCATGCAAGATCAAGACACGATCAGCAATCGTGAAGGCTTCTTCCTGGTCGTGGGTCACATAGATTGCAGGAATTTTGGTTCGATGCAATATCGAGCGCAATTCGTTGAGCAAACCTTCGCGCAAAGACCGATCCAATGCACCGAGAGGTTCGTCGAGCATCAATAGGCGCGGGCGAACGGCCAACGCACGCGCTACTCCAACGCGTTGTTGCTCTCCACCTGATAAATCTGTGACATATCTTTTTTCAAATCCCTCTAGGTTGACCAGCTTCAATGAAGCGGCTACGCGCTGTGTGATTTCATCCTGTTCCAACCGACGCATCCTCAAGCCGAAGGCAACATTATCGTTGACGTTGAGATGAGGAAAAAGTGCGTAGTCCTGAAAGACCAAGCCAAAGTCCCGAAGATGAGGCGGGGTGGATGCGAGGTCGAGTCCATTGAAAGAGATGCTTCCCGAGTCAGGTGATTCGAGTCCAGCAATCATCCGCAAGAGGGAAGATTTGCCGCTCCCCGATGCTCCGAGCAAGCAAATCGTCTCTTCCTCTGCAACTGAGAACGAGATGTCGTTGAGGAGAGGCTTGCCCTCGTAGGTTTTGAAAAGATTGCGAACTTCGAGCATCAAAGTTCTCCCGCGTTGGGCAGGCGGAATTTTTCGATGAGCAAAATGCTGATGACTGTGACAGCCATGAGGATGCTCGCCATTGCCATTGCCTGGCCATAATTGAGACCGCCAGGCTGGGAGAGGAAACGCTCGATGGCAACCGGGATGGTGGGATATTCAGGACGCGAAATAAGAAGCGTTGCGCCGAACTCACCGAGTGATATTGTGAACGCAAAAGCGGCCGCAGCGAGAGTCGCGCGGCGAAGAATGGGGAAATCAATATTTTTCCAAACTTCAAACGGAGAGGCGTCGAGAGACGATGCGGCTTGGCGTAATCGTTCGGGGATGGCTGCAATCGCGGGTTGAAGAGCACGAATAACAAATGGCAACGCGATGAGGGTATGCGCGAAGGGCACGAGCAACGGGGATGTGAGCCATTTGCCATAGGTGATGATGAATCCCAACCCAAGCATGACAGTCGATGAACCTAAGGGAAGCATAATAAGAGGATCAAGAATTTTATCAAGACGAGTAGGCTTTGCCAGTGCAAACGCGGCGGGGAAACCGAAGATCAGTGAGAGGATCACTGTTGCAGACGCGTATGAGAGTGAATTGACTGCAGCCTGAATGGGCGGAACGTAAAACACAGAGTCGCGGCGATTGACAAAAAGTTCGGTGTAATAGTCGGTTGTGAATCCGTATCGGACGTCACCGCGCTGACCACGGTCTGCCTCGAGGCGGAAGAGGGAACGGATTGGGAGGGATGATAGAGGCAGGGCAAAAAAGGCAGTAAGCAGAAGGCAGAGGGCGGTGACGAAGAATTTTTGTTTGAGGGTTTTGGGCTTGATGAGTGAGGAACGAGGGGTGAGTTGCATTGCGGTGCGAGAGACGAGCCGCGAGTAGATCATTGAGACAGTGAGGGTACAAACGAGTTGTATCACTGCAAGTAGTGCGGCAAGTGGAAGATTAAGTTGCCTGACTGCTTGGAAATAAATTTCCACTTCAAGGGTGGAGAATTGCGAACCACCTAACAGGAGAACGACGCCAAATGATGTGAAATCGAAAAGGAAGACAAGCAATGTTGCCGCAAGGATGAATGGGCGAAGGAGAGGCAGAGTTACATTCCACCAGACGCGGAACGAGTCCGCGCCGAGGGAACGAGCCGCGTGTTCGAGTTTTGGGTCGAGGTTCGAGAGGGCGGCGCCTACGATACGAATGATGATAGTTGTGTTGTAGAAGACGTGGGCAACCAGAATTGCAAAGAGAGTTCCAGTGAATGGGAAAGATGTAAGAGGAAAGATGGAGTTCAGCAATCCTTGTGAACCGAGGAGAGCATTGAAAGCTGCCGCGACGATGACCGTAGGCAGCATGAACGGAACCGCTGTGAGTGCACGGAGAATGGGCTTGCCGCGAAAGTCATAGCGTGCAAACAAGACCGCTGACGGCAGACCGAGGATGAGTGTGAGGAGGGTGGAGAGGGCGGCTTGGTAGACAGTGAAGCGTAATACGTGATACGTGGTGCGTAAATTTTCGGTGGTGAGGGTTTCAAGATTGAAAGTAAGGGAGAGAATTTTGGAAAGAGGAAAGAAGAAAAGGATCGCGAGGTAGGAGATGGGGAGGAGCCAGAGGAGCGTACGCGACGTATACAGGGATACAGGTATATACGTAGACAAGGACCCCAAGATTCCCTGTCTACGTGTTTCCTTGTTTCCCTGTTTTCCTGTTTCCATCTCTACTTCAACACAACTTCCGTCCACGCCCGGATCCATTCATCGCGGTTTGCGGCGATTTCATCGGGCGATAAATTGGCAGGCTGGGACGGAGTCTGCGCATAGTGGGTGAACGCATCAGGCAACGCGGCACTTGGATTTACAGGGTAGACAAACATTTGCAGCGGCATATCTTCTTGAAATTGTTTACCCAGCATAAAGTCTATAAATTTTTCGGCAAGGGCGCGGTGTTGAGTCCCTTTGAGGATGCCGACAAATTCAATTTGACGGAAGCAGGTATCGGGTCCAAGAATGGAGGCCGTCAGCGATTCGCCTGATGGAGAAACTTCGGCAGATGGTGAGGACGCATACGAGACAACCAGCGGTTGAGATCCTCTTCCTGAGGAGGCGCTGAAGTTGGTGAAGTAAGCAGTCTCCCAACCGTCCACGACGACGACGCCATTCTCCTTGAGCGCGCGCCAGTAATCTGTGAACGCATCTCCGAAGCGCGCGACGGTGGCGAGCATGAAAGCAAGTCCCGTTGATGAAGTGGCGGGGTTTTCCATGACGAGTAAACCTGCATATTCTGGCTTTGTTAAATCATCAAGGCTTTGCGGCACAAGCAAATTGTTTTCTGCAAAGTATTTTTTGTCGTAGTTGATGCAAACATCGCCATAATCAACAGGAAGGGCGCGGTTTGCTGTATCAAGTTTGAATTCTTCGGGTATGTTTTTCAATTCAGCCGAAGCGTACGATTCGAAAATAGCCGCTTCGAGTGCACGCGATAAAAAAGTATTGTCCACTCCAAAGAGCAGGTCGGCGAGCGGCGCGTCCCTTGTGAGGATGGCTTTGTTCAACACCGCACCCGCGTCCCCGCTTTGCAGGAACACAATTTTTGCATTATTGGCACCCTCAAAAGATCTAACAACCTCTTCACTCACGGCAAACGAATCGTGCGTGAGGATGGTGAGGGTTTGAGGTCCGGCAGGCGCTGGCGAACAAGCCGAGAAAAGAAAGAGGAAATAGGAAAAAAGGAGAGTGATGTGTTTCATGTTGCACCTTTCGAGGGGTTGATGAGAATTAGACGCTTCGCCAGTCAGCGCGGTGAATTGAAGATTGGCGGCGGTGGGTGATAAGCAAGAGACCTGATTTAATTTCGATGGATGCTGACTCTGAAAGCATCTCATTGCTGATACCGCGTGTTTTTTCAGGGTAAAGTGTTTCGTTGTTGAGGGACCATTTGAGATTCTGCGTTTGGATTCCGTGGACGGGGCTGCCCCAGGGAATCAGCGAGACGATATCTCCGCTTCTTCCGTGGACTTTGGCTTGATTCACACAAAGGAATATTTCCTCCACTCCATCGTCAAGACGAACGTCAAAAGTCGAAAGTCGAGAGTCAGCGAGCAGTGCGATATTTCCGAGGGTCTGGTCAAACCTGCCACCGAGCGCGGCAATGATGATGATCTCTTCTGGTTCCAGTTCGATAGCTTTGTTGACTGCAAGCTCGAGGTCAGTCTCGTTTTTGTCGCGCGGGAATAATTCAATCTCAACTCCAGATTCCTGCACCTGTTTTAGCAGGTCTTTTTCGATTGAGTCCATATCACCGATGACAAGGTTGGGAGTCAAGCCAAGAGCCAGCGCATGGCGCGTTCCGCCGTCCGCGCAGAGTATGAAGTCATTGGGGTGTAAAAGCGCGCGGGCTTTGTTAGGGTCGGGAAGGTCTCCATTGGCGAAGATGATAATGCGTTGCATAAGTACTTTCACCCTGCCCTCTCCCTTTGGGAGCGGGAAAGGCAAACAAAAATTCCTCCAATAGTGGAGGATGCATTAAGAGCAAGGTATGTTCCCTCCGCTGGTATTAACCAGATCAGGTAATGCGGGTTGAGCGCGGCTCGCTCCTCTCAGTCCCGCATCGCGGGACACCCCGTTCGGTTGTGAGTTCAGTTATAAGACGTGCAGGTTATTTTGTCAACCAGCAAGCTGGTTGACTCCAAAATTACCTGACCCTGCGTTTCCATTCCTCTTTCATTTGCAGTTCACGCGGACTCATGCCAGAATCGAGCGCGAGGAAATCGGTGAGCAGGCGATTGAAATTAATCGTCTCATCTATCATGGGGAAGTGACCAGAGGCTTCGAGAGTTATCTGATGGGTCATCGTTGAAACGGAAACATCTTCATCAGGAATCGTGATCGCTTGATCCTTTTCTCCGTATACAAGCAGGGTGGGGATGTTCAAGGCACGGAAGTTACCGTATAAGTTGTCAGATTGGAGTCCGACCATTGAAACCGTAACAGCCTGGATGTCCGCTTTTGAGGCGTCTGCAAGGGCAGTCGTCGCCTCCGGGGTGCGATTCGATAACCAGTCTGCCAATTCTGCCGGAGGAGCAGTCCGTAAACGAGCGTTTACCGATTCGTAATTCAGCGGGCAACTGACAGCCATGACACGATCCACACTTTTCGGGAAGCGGATCGCAAAGTTCATGCTTACCAGGGCGCCCAACCCGTGACCGACGAGGGCGATCTTTCCAATTCCCATTTCAACGAGAAAACGATCGAGGAGTGATGCCTGCTGTTCAAGCGAATAGTTCAAGACATTATGAGCCGTATCTCCGAATCCCCAGAGATCCAAGGCGTACGCGCGATAGGACGTGGACGCGACCTGCATGGAGGCAATCCAATAGCGCCACGAGCCAACCCAGCCATGGAGAAAGATGACGGGACGACCGCGTCCCAGTACCTCGTAATGCGCAATGGAGCCATCAAGGAGAATAGCGCTCAAGTCATTTTCCGAATTTTGTGAGGATGGCTTTCACGCGCTTTGTTAATTCGTCAGGCGCAAAAGGTTTGAGAAAGTAATCCTCAGCGCCCGCATCCATACCTTGCTGAATTTCAGATTCCTGTCCCCTCGCTGTGAGGAACACCACAGGAATGTCCTTCAAATCAGGGTTGGCTTTCATCACTTTACAGGCTTCATACCCAGTCATGCGCGGCATACGAACGTCCATGAGGATGAGATCCGGGTTTACCTTGGGCGCCAACTCAACTGCCTCCTCCCCATTGGTTGCCGCGAACACTTCGTGCCCGGCAAACCGAAGGGTGAAAGCGACCAGGTCGCGTATATCCCGTTCATCTTCCGCAATTAATATCCTTGCCATTCATGCCTCATTGATTTCCGTATACGGGCAAGGTGAAAGAGAATGTACTGCCTTCACCAGACACGCCGGTGCTCTTTACCCAAATTCGACCTTTGTGCATTTCAACAATCTCTTTAACAATGGGTAAGCCCAGTCCGGTTCCCGGTGTTGCCAAAACCATGGGATGTTCACCACGATAAAAGCGCTCGAACACACGAGCCTGGTCGCTCAAAGAAATTCCGATCCCGTTATCCGTCACATCCACCTGCACTTCGTGCCCGCCGTTCAACGGGTGAAGGCGAACCGTGATCGTCCCATTTTCGGGTGTGTAGTGATAGGCGTTATCCACAAGATTTGCCAAAATCTGGTGTACTCGCTCGGTATCACCATACACAGGAGGCAACTTCTTCGGTGCTTCAAGTGAAAGCGCCACAGGTTTATTCTCCTCCTGGGAACGCCTGAGGATATCGCCAATCACGTCTTCAGCCACTTCGCGCAAATCAAGCGCTTGCGGCGAAAGAGTCACACGGCCCGATTCAAGCCTTGAAATATCCAACAGGTCGTTGACCAGGATATTGAGTCTCTCCGTATTGCCTTTTACGATTTTCAGGAAGTGGGTTTGATTCTCGTTCATCGCGCCAGCCGCGCCCATCAGAAGGACATCCGTATAACCGCGAATGGACGTCATCGGTGTGCGCAGTTCATGGCTCACCGTGGCAACAAACTCAGACTTCAACCGGTCCACTTCCACCTCGTGCGTAATATCGCGGAAGATGGATACGGTTCCCAAAAAGTCGTTTTGCAGAATCACGGGCGCAAGGTGCACTAACACGATCAGCCCGTTCTCAAGAGCTAACTGCTCGGCAAATGTTTCACCTTCCTGATAAGCGGCAGCAGACTCTGACCAATCGCGTATCGTTTGCATCCACGGACCGGCAGACCTTCCGAATAACCCGCCAAACACATCAAGGGTCTGCCCAATCACCTTGCCCGCTTCCAAATTCAATATTTGCTCGGCGGAACGGTTGAGGAACGAAATTCGATTGTTTGCACCCGTGACCAATACACCGTCTGCAACAGCCTCAAGAATGGCTTGTGAACGGCTTGCATCCTCCTGTTCGCGGCGGAGCATACTGCCTAGGCGTTCCGCCTGATCGCGAATCAACTCGTATAAATGCGCATTGTTGATCGCCACCGCCACCTGCCCTGCAATGGCTTTCACCATGTTCAAAAGTTCGGGGCTGAAGAATTCCGGCTTACGGTGGAAGACCATCAACACACCAATCACATCTTCGGCAACCAGCAAAGGCATGGCAATTGCACTTCGGTGCTCGCGTGAAGACGAGGATGTTTTCACCCAGCGAAAATCGTTGCTGAGGTCGTTGATCAGGGCAGGTTCTCTTTGCTCTACGACCCAACCTGCCAACCCCTCACCGATCTTGAGTTTAAACCCGCGCCCTTCGCCCGAAACTTTATCTGAAAGATATCCATACCCTGCTCGATACTGCAGGAGGTTATCCTCGGCACTCAACAACATGATCGTCCCTTGCTCAGCGCCGATTGCATCATTGAGCAATGCCAGCGTGCGATTCAAGGCGCGGTCCAGATCAAGGCTGGACGAAACCTCGGTAAGAATTCGCAGAAGTGTTTCTGTATTTTGTTGCTCGCGTTGCAATTGAGCAGTACGCTCCACAACGCGTTCTTCAAGTTCAAAAGCAAGGCGTTGAGTCTCGTTGAACAAACGACCATTCTGGATAGCCACCACCGCCTGGTTCGCAAGCGTGCTCAAGATCTGCAAATCCTCCTCCGTGTACACGTCAGGCTCATAACTTTGCGCCGAGAGCATACCCATGATTTTGCCACCCAACGTCATCGGCACAGCCAGAATGGAAAGCGGTGTATCCGGTTTGCCATACGTGATACCGCCCATCGAGTCAACCGTCTCCGCGCCGTGCAAAAGCAAAGGCTCGCCAGTCGAGATGACGCGGCCGCTCAAGCCCTGGTCACGCGGGATGCGGGTGATCGGGGCGCGAACATTATCGTCAACGAGATAAACGCCCTCCACCTCATCTGTCGCTGAATCCAGCAAACTGATCACAAAAGACTCAACCGGCATCAAACGCTCAGCGGCTTTATGAACCGCAATATAGATTTGTTCGGGATCAAGATTTGCACCCACCTGATAACTTGCCTGATTGAGAATCGAGAATCGCTCTGCAGTGAAGAGTGTGGATTGAAACAAGCGCGCATTTTCCAGCGCGATGGATGCCTGATTGGTCAACGTACGCGCCAACTCAATTTCCGTGAGGCTGAACCGAACGGATTCGCTTTGGTGGACGAAGATCAACGAACGCAGAATCACTCCGCTCACCAGCGGCAACACGAGGAGAGACCTCGTTCCCTCTCCCAGAAAACTGCTCAATGGAGTCAGATCCGGTTCTGCACTGACGGCGTCTGTGGTAAACACACCCAACGACTCTTGCAACCGATGGAAGAGAGGCGCATCGGGCAACTTCTGCGGAAGTTTGGATTTTGTTCTTGGAAGGGCATATTTCCACATTGCGATTCCGCGTTCAAATGTAACGACAGATACGCGCGGGGCGTTGAGCGCCTCCAGTAATTCCTGTGCAGTCAATTGAAGAATCTTGCCTTCGTCTAGCAAGCCGCCCAGAGCGGCCGAGAAGCGATTGAGCAAGGCTAAACGCTGAGAGCGTTCGTCCAATTCCGTCGCGCGGCTGATGCTGTCCTCGAACAGGCGGGCATTTTCCAAAGCGACAGCCGCCTGGCTCGAGAAGGTCGTGCCAACCTGTATGTGTTCGCGGGTATAAAAATGAGACTGCCACTTTTCGAGGGCCAAAACACCGATCACTTGATTCTTCGACATCAACGGCATCCCAAGCCAGGAGAGGCGCGGCGCCTCCAGCAAAGGAAAGCGCGGGTCCTGCCTCACATCGCCAACCTGAATCCCCTGCCCCGTCCGAATCATCTCATTGAACAACGCGCTGTCTTCCACGGCGATGGTCAAACCCAGGCGCCGCTCGGTATCCGGGAAGCCGCGCGCGGCGGCAACAGTTAATCGGTCCTTGTCGCGAAGCCAAAGCGTCGCGGTGTCATAAGGAATCACCGGCTCGAGCTGGTCCAGCAACGACGCTACCAATTCATTCCTTTGCAGGCTCGATGCCAGCGTAGTCGCCGCGTCTGTGAGTGCCTCCAACTGGCCTGCGCGTTCCTGCGTTGTCATCACCAACCGAACATTTTGCAGGGACAAGCCGACTTGTTGCGAAAGGGAGAGTAATAAGGTTTCATCTTCCGGTGTAAACGCCGCGGGTGTGTTGAAATTATCCAACACAAGCACACCCACCGATTGATCTCCATATTGGATCGGTATCAACAAACTGGAAACAGGCAAGCGCCCCCCGGTTGCCTGACGATACAACAACTGACCCTCGGTTGAGAATGTATAGTCGCGCGTGAATTGAATTTCATCCACACGCAAGGGCTTCCTGGTTTCGAAAGCCTGCCCCGGTAGTGATTCACCCGGATGATAGACAATGCGTTTCATCGTTCCATTATCAGCATAACCAGCGACTGCCTGTGGCAATAATTGAGATGCCTGCTCATCCCAAATCAAAACCACACCGGCATGGGCAACGGGCAGTGCCCGCCGCGAGCTTTCCAGCAGGGCGCGTACAATGCGGTCCGAATCCATACCGCGCAATTGTCGGCTGAAATCGAGCAACAGATTTACTTCCTGCAAACGTTTGCGCGTCTCATTGAGCAGGGAAATGTTTTGCAGGATCACCGACGTCTGGCGTGCGATCTGGTGGTACACCTGCAAGTCTTCGTCTGTGAACGCGGACATGGGTTCAGGGCTTACTGCCAGCATTGCGGCAACCGTCTTTTTATCAATCTTGATCGGAAGGCTGATGACAGATTTTGCGCGCAACGCAGTGAGAAGCGGCGTCTCGCGCCATTCAAGGTTTTCATCCAAACTCGAGATTAGGACTGCTTCGCCGCTCTGCAAGCAAGCCCGAAGCGGATTCCGTTGCCCAAACAATGCATCCGGGCTGGTGGCGCGCGGCACGTTTCCCAGCACGTGCATCAACCGCGGACCTTCGGTTGTCATTTCAGCGATCATTGCAACAGACATCCCCAGTTGCGTCAACGTTTCGCGCCCCAACGCCTGCAAGGCCGAAGACGCATCCAACTGACGACTCACCGATTCAGTGATCGCGAGCCCCGCTCGCACGCGCTGTGCGCGCTGATCAAGATTATGAATCGCAATGGTTTGATCCAAATCCTTGCGGAGCAAAATCGGCAGGTCATTTTGCGTGAGATTGATCAACCGTTGTTGCCTCTCCTTGTCGGAGGAAAGCGAATCCACTTTCGTGCGCAACTCGGTAAAACGCGCGTGGTTCTCCATGGCAAGCGAAGCCTGCGCAGCAAAAATTTCAAGCGCTTCGATTGTGGCGCGATCGGGTCGCAAACCATTGCGCGGAGAATCCACGCTGATCAAACCGAGCGGTTTGCCCTGTGCGTCCTCAAGCGGAACAATGATAATATCGTCCTTATCCCAAGCATTCGATGATTTCGATGAGGCGGTGTCAATTTCCAGCGTAACCATGTGAACATCGTTGGGAATGATCGGTGCTTCATCCGCTGGAATAAAATATGAGCGGCTGATGCGAAACTGCGGCTTGAGCATCCGTTGAATGCTGGAGAACGGTTGTTTGCGGGCAAGCAATTCATTGAGCGTTTCGGAAGCAAAACCGACGCCAGCCACGCGTCGTAACAAGCCGGTATCTGGTTCGTAGATACTAGCCAGCACAGCCTGAAAGGGAGTCGCTTCACGAATGCTGTTGACAATGGTCCGAAGCAGTTGATCGAGGGGCTGTTCAAAATTCAGGACGTTTGTGACTTCGGTCACCCTTGTGAGTGTCTCAGCGCGGCGGCGGAGAAGCTCGCTTCGTTGGCTCTGATCCTGAAATCTCTGGATATTCCCAATTGCAACCGCGGCTTGTGAAGCAAGCGTTTGTGCAATCTCAAGGGAGGATTGATCGAAGAAAGCAGGCTGGCTTGAATGTAGATGCATCAACCCGACAGTTTTTCCCCGGTTCATGATGGGCACGATCAATGCGGATACAACTCCATCGTGGATTGGAACTTTCCCGTTCTCCGTATAGTCCATCACCAGTTGTGGCTGGCCCGTCTCGATGGCATTTCTCTCAATGAGTGGGAACGCGTCGGGGAGGGTACAGCCAATCGAAAGGGAAACAGGCGGCGGGCTGGACGAAGCGGTCACATCAAACAGCAAAATGGTGCCACATTCGGCATGGGTCACTCGCAGGCTCTCATCCCGAACAACTTCCAACAGGGATTTCAAATCTGCCGTCGAGTTCAGCTCGCGGCTGACGCGTGTCAACGAGGTCAACTGCTCCACGCGGCGTCGCAAACTTTCATCCGTCTGCATGGAATGCGCATCGTCATCAATTGCATCTGCCAGTTGCCCGGCCGCAGTGGCGGCGATCTCCAAATCGGAATTGCTGAAGAAATCAGTCTTTCGACTTGCGAGAATTAATTCGCCCAGGCTTTTCTCTTGAAATACCACCGGCAATATCACAACTGATTCGATCTGCAGGTTTGAAAAAAGCGGCAGATAGGCTGGGGAGATGTTTCTTTCCAAATTCAGGCGACCTGAGAGAAGCGGTTTTCGACTCCCTGTCACTGTGGAGCGATATTGCGAACCATCCATGTGAAGGCGCGTAAGAGGGCTTGCGGATTCTGCCGAAACGCCAAATACCGAACCGGTATGCAAGCGCAATTCGCCCATCTTTTCATCCAGAAGAAAGAGAGCGGCGATATCGCATCGATAGAGACGCGCTAATTCATTTATTGAATATTGAAACAATTCATCGAGTGTTGCAGTGGAGGTAGCCATGCTGGCAATACGGCGTAGCGCATCGGATCGCATGGCGCGCTGGCGGGTTCGTTCAACGACAAATGAATTTTCGATAATGCTTGCCGCCTGGCTTGCAACTGTGGTGATCAAATGCAGTTCTGTCTCGGAAAATCCAACCGAGCCTTGACGATGGTTCGAGATCTGAATGTAGCCAACGAGCCGCTCGCCCGACACCATGGGGGCGAGAACGGACTCGCGCAAGCTTGCGGCCTGCGCGATGGTTTGCAAACCCAGATCGCTCCAAGCGCGGTCTTCTGCGGCATTGCGGGTGGTTAATATTTTTCTCTCATGCAATATTTTTTCAGCCGCGCTTCCCGGGTGAATAGCTGTGCGATAAATTTCAACAATGTGCCGGGGTAATCCTTCGAATGGGATTTGTCCTTCGAGGGTCTGTTTGTTTTCATCGTAGATCAGAAAGCCCAAAATATCCACTGAAAAGAGAGGAGCGATGCTTTCGATCAAGCGGCTGATCAAACTGGTGTAATCCTGTGCGGTGCCAACAGCCTGAACAAGGTTCGCCAGCCCGCTCAATTCAGCAGAGCGGCTTCTCTCACCGGCGTACAGCATGGCGTTATGAATGCTGTATGCGCCTTGGGTTATGACGAGTTGAAGCAAATCCAGTTCCTGCTGACCGAGAACGCCGGAAGTAAGATGCCCGATTTCCAGCGTACCAACCAGTTCGTTGTGGGCAATTAATGGCAAACCTAGGTAGGACTGTACAGGAGAACTGCCATTGAATTGAGGCAGAGAAATATCAGCCGCGCGCGTATTGGGAATAAGAAGCGGTTTCCGGCGCGAGATCAGCGAGTCGGTCAAGCCATTAAACTGGGAATGTGAAATGCGGATAATTTGAGATGAGCCAGAGGGTTCCAGCATATATGATGTGAGGGTTTGACGCAATGCATCCCACGTCTTTACTTCCAGGATATTCGCAGGGACAAGGTGCGATACATTCAACAGAATGGAATAAAGAGTGTTTTCAAGATTAAGGCTTTCCGTAACGCCCCTGCCAAAATCTGAAATAATTTTCAGCATGGACGAATCGGCGGTCGGCTGTTCCAGATCGGTGGAAAGTTCCACGCCGCGCATGGTGAGAAGCATAAGCGGAAAAGAACCCGGAACCTGATAGGATGTCACTTCCACTAATTTTCCGCCAACCGAGAGACGTTTTTGTCCCGCACGCGCACACAAGTTAAGAAAGTCTTCAGCAGGCCGAGCCTGGCGAACCAGCCTTTCAAGTTCCGGCAGTTCATCATCGCGCAACCCGAACCATTCATGCGCGAGTCCATTAATATATTCCACCCGCCCACCCGGCTGGACAACCACTATTGCCTCATTGGAATTTGAAGAATCTGGGGAATTAAAATTTGATCGGGATTGTGTTGCTGTCAACACGTTAGTCGGCAGCCGACGAAACAAAATCACAACCAGCACCAGAACCAACAGCGCCAGCGCTACAGATACCAACCATATCCCAACTTCCAGCCCGGCAAACATCTTCGTCAGGCACCTTATCCGCCAGCCGTAGAATCCTGGCGGCGGGCATCAGCCGCCAGCTCAGTGATCTCGCGAATGTCTGCAAAGGAATGCCCACTGGGCGAGACGACTCCCACCGACATCGTCATAAACGGGACCTTGACCGTTGCGCCATCTGGAGAGGGAGCCTGTACGAATCCCTGCTGGCGGTCAATAAAGTTGTAGTGGGTCTGCACCTCTTTATCGAACCTTTCTTTGAGGCGTGCTCTGATCGCAGAGGCTTTGTCCTCTGTAGTGATAATGATGAAGTTATCTCCGCCCGCATGACCAATAAAATCGGAGGTGGTTCCGAGTTCGTCCACCACTTCACCAATTATCAAGGAGGTGAAGCGAAGGACATCATCGCCAGCCACAAAGCCGTAGACGTCTTTAAAAGGCTCAAAGTCATTGACGCGCGCATCGAGCAGTGCCCAGCCTTTTTCACGAATGATGCGACGGAGTTGATCTTCGATGAGGCGTCCTGCGGGGCGTCCGGAGCGGGGATCGGTCAAACTTTCGCGTTCAGAACGTCTGATCGCCCCCTGCACGCGCAGTTTAAGTTCCTCGATATCAAATGGCTTGGTGATGTAATCATCCGCGCCCAGCTCGAGACCCTGTAGTTTGTCACTGCGTTCGTCCTTCTGCGTGAGGAAAATTACTGGGATGTGGCTGGTACGCATGTTCGTGCGTAAATTGCGGCATACCTCATAGCCATCAATATCAGGCAACATAATATCGAGCACGATCAAGTGCGGCAGAGCTTGCTTTGTTTTCTCCAACGCATCCGAACCGCGCACGGCGACATCCACCTCGAAATCCATGCCGCTGAAATAAATCTTCAGCATGTTTCCGATGTCGATATCGTCTTCAACAACCAACAGGCGGGCTTTTCCCATAAGCAGCCTCCAAATTTACTGGTGTGCCGCGTGCAAAGTACGAGCATGCTTTGCATTGCGGCGCACTGTTTCGATTTGTTGTTCGGTTA
>Ga0247727_10000919_pt1 | contig 71625 bp, 33 predicted proteins | sample WisWelCaveWW1625_FD_202498 | JGI IMG/M metagenome (GOLD analysis project Ga0247727, IMG submission 202498) | Biofilm microbial communities from Wishing Well Cave, Virginia, United States - WW16-25 | ecosystem: Environmental > Aquatic > Deep subsurface > Groundwater > Cave microbial mat | place... | reverse complement strand
GTTGTGGTTGGGCCTCCAACGCCTTGAGGATCTAACGGCGATGTGGAAGATTGCGACGAGCCTACCCTCACCACCAAACCCGGAACGCGCGGTGTCCAGTGAAGTATTTATGGACGATGGTTAGCTGCATCAGGGATGGAACTTTGTTGGTAATCCGTTTCATTTCGATATCCCGTTTAGCAGAATCTTGTTGCAAGAGGCGAAGAAGATACCCGAGTTTCGTTATCGTGAGGAGATGTGGAAATCAATCGTCGACGATTCTAGTGGAGCTATGAGGCCGTTTGAAGGTTACGCTGTTTATGTGGATTCTGCCGACGCCCTTCAAATCAATCCCGACCTTACCGAAGCAACAAGCGCGTTCTCGAAGAAGTTGTATTTGGAGAATATTCAGTGGGCGATTCGAATCCTCGCCCAATGCCAATACGCACGGGATGAGGATAATTTTGCGGCGGTTATTTCAGTTGCATCCGATCATCGTGACGACCTCGACCACCCCGAACCTCCCATCATCGGCGAATACGTTTCGGTTTATTTTCCCCATCGCGAATGGAACACGCTCGCGAAAACGTATTGCATCGATGCGCGTCCCGAACCCAGCAAGGGCGAGGTGTGGGACTTCGAAGTGAAAACCAACATCCGCGACAAAGTGCATTTGACTTTCGAGGGTATCGAAAGCGTGCCGCCGGAATTCGAAGTTTGGCTTACGGATGACGCATTACGCATTACGCAAAACCTGCGCGAGACCAATGGCTATATCGTTGCCGGCTCCGAGCATCCCAAAAGCTTGAAGCTTGTCGTTGGCAAAAAAGATTTCATCAAAGAAAAGCTCGCTCAATCGCAGCTTATTCCCACGCATTACGAATTATCCCAAAACTTCCCCAATCCCTTCAATCCTGTCACCACCATTCGCTACGGCCTGCCGCAAGCCGGGCGCGTGAGCTTGAAGATTTACAATTTGCTCGGGGAGGAAGTGGCGCTCATCATGAATGATGAGTTACAAAGCGCCGGGTATCATGTGGCGATATGGGATGGGAGGGATAGAAATGGGGTCTATGTTGCAAGCGGGGTTTATGTGTATCGCATGCAGGCGGGGAGTTTTGTGAGTGCGAAGAAGCTCGCTCTGATAAAATAGTTTCAGGCAGGTGTCGGCTCTATCTCAAAGAATAGGCGTTCGATCTCACGAATCAAGAACGTAAGATTAGGTTCATGAAAGGAAAGCCTCGGCGCGGGAATTCTATTGTGCTTGATCTCGGGTGGAACGTGTTTGTGATGCGGGTGAGTGGCTTGCAAAGTAGGATTATTCGGATGAGGTTGGGAATCGTACCAATAAAGAATCTCGGAGTCTCTTTTCACAAGATAGCCATAGCGCCGAATGAACTCGGTAGAGAGAAAATACAGAAACTCTCTCACTTCGAGCGTGATATTCGAAGCGAATGCAATACTCCCCTCGAGCTCAGCTAAAAATTTGCCGCGGCGAATGAGAACCAAGTTGCTGGCTTGAATGTGAGGAGAAAGATTCGGAATCGAATAGATATACTCTTCGTAGCTATTCAGCGACCACGCCATGAGGGATCAGTGCTTTAACACTTTCACGAAACGGCTGCTGAGTCAAAATAAGCTCTTTGTAACGCCGTTCAAGGTCCTGTTTGGCTTCAAGGAGCCCGGCCCAGACTTGAAAATCAAAGTTACCGGCGTCTTCAATCAAGCCGGCCAAAAAGCAGTCATGAAAAAATTCCGAACGCAGGCCGTACTTCTTTTCCCAGCCTTGCAGCTCGCGTTCGGCGGCGTGCAAATCATCCAGGATTTCTTGCAAAGTTGGATTCATGCTTTAATACCTGAAAGTACATTCGAAATATGTGTGATAAGCTAATACATTTTGCTCAACTCGGCAATAGAAAATTTTATACCCTGTATAAAATAATAGGATTACTTCGGCGCTTTGCGCCTCGCAATGACGGTCTTTGTGCACTTTTCAATTGCCCTTCAAAATCGTTGCTGTTGGCCCCGGCGCTGTTTTTTTATGCCGCAACGCTGCAAGCGCAGCAGCCGCCGTTCACGGACATCTCCGCATCATTGGTGGGGGTTTCCAGCAGCTCCGTGGCTTGGGGCGATTTTGACAATGACGGAGATTTGGACATTCTGTTGACCGGCTTCGATTCCGGCAAATGGAACGCCAAAGTTTATCGCAACGAGGCCGGCAGCTTTGTCGAGGTGAATGCGGGGTTGACTCCGATTGTCGAGGGCGAGGCCGCGTGGGGCGATTATGACAATGACGGCGATTTGGATATTGCCCTAACCGGCAGAGACATTGGCAGCCGCCGGCTCGCCAAAATCTATCGCAATGAGGGCCAGACTTTTGTCGATATCCAAGCAGGCTTGACTGGCGTCTCCAGCAGCGCCGTGGCGTGGGGCGATTATGACAACGACGGCGATGCGGACGTGCTCTTCGCCGGGTACGACGGCAGAAATCCGCTCACGAAAATTTATCGCAATGATTTTCGCCAGACTGGAACCTTCACCGCACTTAACGCCATGCTGATCGGTATTGAAGACGGCGCCGCAGCCTGGGGCGATTATGATGGCGATGGTGACCGGGATATTCTTCTGGCCGGCAGTACCGGCGGAAGCAACGCGGCCAAAATCTATCGCAATGAACAGGGCAGTTTTGTGGATGCCGGCGCAGGCTTGACCGGTGTGGAAAACTGTGCAATCGCGTGGGGCGACTATGATAATGACGGCGATCTTGATATTTTGCTCACCGGCAGAGACAACAATTTCGATTACGTGACCAAAATCTATCGCAATAATAGCGGCAACTTTGTCGAGCTTAATGCCGATCTGCCCGGTGTGTATGAGAGCGCGGCCGCTTGGGGCGATTATGACAACGACGGTGATCTCGATATTCTCTTGGCCGGACGCACGAGCTCACCAGATATTACAAAGATCTTCCGCAATGACGGCGGAAGTTTTGTCGATATTCAAGCCGCATTGCCGGGCACGGCCGAAGGCGCGGCTGCTTGGGGCGACTATGACAACGACGGCGATTTGGATTTTTTGCTGGCCGGTAATTCGAGCAGCACCAAAATTTTTCGTAACAACATCGCCCAGCCGAATGTCAAGCCCGTTTCGCCCGCACAGCTTTCTACTACCGTGCTCCGTGGCGCTGTTCTCTTCACCTGGAATCCGGCAACGGATAACGAAACGCCAGCCGTAGCGCTGACCCATAATCTGCGCATAGGATCCTCGCCGCAGGGCGCAGAAATCATGTCTCCACTTGCAAACGCAGCCACCGGTTTTCGCCGCGTGGCTGCGCGCGGCAATACGGATCATCGCACGAGCTGGAAAATCGACGGCCTGCCCAAGGGCACATATTACTGGAGCGTGCAAGCCATTGATCACGGCTTGGCCGGTTCGGCTTTTGCGCCAGAGCAAACGTTTGCGATTGTGGCGCCGGCGCCGCCGCAAAACCTTGCCGCCCTAGCGGGAGTTGGGCAAGTGACGCTGCAGTGGCGCAAAGTCAATGACCTCGAAGTTGCGCGTTATTTCATTTACGGCGGAACTTCTTCCGCACCGGAGGCTCGCATTGATTTTACGAACAGCGCGAACGACACGGCCAAAACCATCGCCGGACTGAAAAGCGGAGTCAAATACTATTTTCGTGTGACCGCCGTGGATGGCGCCAATCGGGAAAGCGATTATTCAAATGAAGTGAGCGCTGCGCCGCTTTCATTTTCCAATATCGCCGCGCCTCTGCCGGCGGTTAGTCACGGCGCGACCGCCTGGGGCGATTATGACAATGACGGCGATCTCGATGTTGTGCTGACCGGCTTCACGACCATAGGCGAATTTGACATTCCGCATGATCCCATCGCAAAAATCTATCGCAATGACGGGCAAACCTGGGCGGATATCAACGCGCCGCTGAGCGCCGCGGGCTGGAGCGCGGTGGCCTGGGGCGATTATGACAACGACGGCGATCTGGATATTCTGCTGGCCGGATGGAATGGTCGAGCGCTTGCCAAAATTTATCACAACGATCGTGGCCAGTTTGTCGATCTCAACGCCAATCTGAACGGCGCTTATTTCGGCAGCGCGGCCTGGGGCGATTATGACAACGACGGCGACCTTGACGCGCTTCTGGCCGGGGACCCGTTTAACGGCGGCGCAGAAACAACGCTCTATCGCAACGACCGCGGCCGGTTCATCGACAGCAAAGCCGAATTGGAGGGCATTGCTTACGGCGCGGTGGCGTGGGGCGATTATGACAATGACAGCGATTTGGATATTCTGCTCACCGGGCGCTCGCCGTCCCTGAACTTCGTCACGAAGGTTTATCGCAATGAAAGCGGCAAGTTTGTGGATAGCGAGGCCGGCTTGCTCGGCCTTGCGTTTGGAGCCGCTGCTTGGGGTGATTATGACAACGACGGTGATTTGGATATTTTGGCCGCCGGATATTCCGGCCAGGATGCCGCCATGATCTATCGCAACGATGCGGGCAAGTTTGCGGCGGCCAACATTGTGTTCGCCGGAGTTTCAAATAGCGCCGTGGCTTGGGGAGATTATGACAATGACGGTGATTTGGATGCATTGCTCACCGGCAGTGCCGGCGCTTTCCCAAACCGGTTCAACCTCACCAAAGTTTATCGCAACGAGGGCGCGAGTTTTATTGATATCAACGCCGAGTTGGCGCCGGTCGATCACAGCGCCGTGGCCTGGGGCGATTATGACAACGACCGTGATTTGGATCTTCTGCTGCTCGGCCGGAATGATCAAAATCAGCCTTTTTCCGCCATTTATCGCAATAATGTTGAAAAGCCGAACACCGCACCCGCGGCCCCGGCGAACCTCACCGCTGCCGTGAATGGCGACGCGGCAACGCTCAATTGGCAAGCTGCGCGCGATGCAGAAACGAATTCCAATGGCCTAACATATAACTTGCGCATGGGCAAAACACCGGGCGGCCTCGAGGTCGTTTCTCCCATGGCCGAAACCGCGACCGGTTATCGCAAGATCGTTGCGCTAGGCAATGCCAATCATCAAACCAGAGGAATCATCAAGAGCCTGCCGGACGGCACATATTATTGGAGCGTGCAAACCGTTGATCACAGCTTTGCCGGCTCGGCTTTCGCGGCCGAGCGCAGCTTTGTGATTGCAGCGCCTGCCCCGCCGTTTGGTTTGGAGGTTGCCGCGGCACCGGGCCAGGTGACCCTGCGCTGGCGGCCGAACAGCGAAGCTGATTTTTTGCGCTATCGCATTTACATGGGGAATTCTCCCCGGCCAACGGGCCTCATTGATTCTACCAGCAGCCGGACCGATACGACCAAAGCTCTTTTCAATTTGGCAAACAACACGGCTTATTATTTCCGCATCACAGCCGTGGACAGCAGCTTCAATCAAAGCGGTTTTTCCAACGAAGTCAGCGCCACGCCGGAGTTGTTCACGAATCTTCCCGGAATCTTGCCGGTTTTAGCTGGCGGCACGGCGAATTGGGGCGATTTCGACAATGACGGCGATCTCGATCTTTTGCTCACCGGTCGTGAAGCCAATCTCACGTACTCCAAGATCCTGCGCAATGATAATGGCGTTTTCAATGAAGCTCCAGCCAATCTGGTCGGTGTTTATAACAGTGCAGTGGAGTGGGGTGATTACGACAATGACGGCGACTTGGATATTCTGTTGGCGGGCAGCAACCAGCAACACCAAGATTTTACGCCGGTCGCCAAAGTTTATCGCAATGACACCGGCAGCTTTATCGATATTCGCGCCGCTTTGGCCGGCGTTAGTTGGTGCACTGCCGCTTGGGGCGATTATAACAGCGACGGCGACCTGGATATTGCGTTGGCAGGCTTGACAGGTGCGAACAATTCCGTGGCAAAAATCTATCGCAACGACAACGGCAGTTTCGTCGATATTCAAGCGGGCTTGGCCCAGGCCAGCAGAGGCGCACTGGCCTGGAGTGATTACGATAATGACGGTGACTTGGATCTTTTACTGACCGGCAGTCCCGGCAGTTTTCAAAACATTGAACCGCTTGCCAAAATTTATCGCAATGAAACAGGCGTTTTTGTCGATGCCAATGCAGCGCTCTCGGGCGTTTACAACAGCGCGGCGGCCTGGGGCGATTATGATCAAGACGGCGATGCCGACGTTGTTGTCGCCGGAAGAGCAAGCGCGGCAAACAGTACGAAAATTTATCGCAATGACGAAGGCCGCCTGCTGGAGATCAGCGCCAATCTGCCCGGCCTCAGTTTTAGTTCCGTTGCCTGGGGAGATTATGACAACGACGGCGATCTTGATCTTTTGTTGATGGGCTTGCAGGATAGTTTTCAGCCGGTCACGCGAGTGTATGCCAACGAGGCCGGCAGCTTCCGCGATATCGACGGCAATCTTGGCCGGATCGCGAGCAGCGATGTTGATCCCGGCCGCACGGCTGCCTGGGCCGATTTTGACAATGACGGTGATTTGGAGATTTTTCTGAATGGCGCCAATGATTTTGGCGGCAGAGCCGTCGCGATTTACCGCAATAACCACCCGGTTCCGAACACCACTCCCACTGCGCCCTCCAACCTGAGCGCCACCGCCGGCTCGAATGCAGTCACATTTAAATGGAATCCCTCTTCAGATGCAGAAACCGCGCAAAAAGCTTTGGCCTACAATCTGCGCATCGGCGCCACTCCGGCTGGCGTGCAGCGGCTGGCGCCCATGGCCAATGTCACCACGGGCTATCGCCGCGTGGTGCGCGTGGGGAATGCCGGCCAGGTGATGAGCCGCGCCCTCTCCAATTTGCCCCCGGGAAATTATTTTTGGAGCGTGCAGGCCATCGATCATGCTTTTGCCGGCTCGACCTTTGCGCCGGAAAGCATTTTCACTGTTTCCGTACCGAGCAATCGTCCGCCGGTGGTGGCCAATGCCCTGCCGGATTTGACGTTGAATGACAATGCCAATCCCTTTTTGCTCAGTCTCAACGGCGTTTTTTTTGATCAGGATAATGACGCGCTGGCGTACACAGCGCTCACCGAGCCTGCGGACAAAGTCTCGGCCAACGTTGCCGGAACCAATCTCATTTTGACGCCGCTGCGCTCCGGCCTCGCCACCGTAACCGTAACTGCGTTGGACGCTCGTGGAGGACAGGCGGCGGATAATTTCCAAGTTCGAGTGAATGGCAGTCCGCAAGTTGTCAATTCGATTTCCGACGCCACCTTGACCATTGGTGTGACTCAGCTCATCCGGGATCTCGAAGGAGCAAATCCGGTTTTTAGCGATCCCGATGGCGATAAATTGAACTATGTGGCACGGAGCCGGAATCCCGTGATTGCGACGACCGAGATTCAGAACACTCTGCTCACGGTCACACCTCGCCTCGCCGGCAATACGATTGTGGAAGTCACGGCCGAAGATAGCAGCGGCGGGCAAAGAACGATTTCATTCATTGTCACGACCAATCGCGCCCCGCGCCTGTCTGCTCCGCTGACGGATTTTTCTCTGATTTTCAGCGGAATGCCCTTTCGCCGGAATTTGGAAGCCGAGCCCAAGGTCTTTGTTGATGATGACGGCAATAAGCTCAATTATAGCGTGACCTCGAGCGTGCCAAGCTTGTGCCTGGCTACGATTGAATCAGATACCGTGCTGGTAGTAACGCCGGTTGGGTCAAGCGAAATACGCATTGTAGCTCTCATCACGGTGCGCGCTGATGACAGCAGAGGCGGAGTGAATACCACCGGTTTCATGGCCGCGGTCGCGCCCAATCAACCGCCGCGCCTGCTTGCTCTGCGCCACGATCCGGCATTGCCGCAAAGCGTGAGCCTGCGGGCTATGTCCGTTGAGATTGTGGCGAAAATCGAGGATGATACCGGCATCGACAGCGCCGTTGTCAAATATAGCCGGGGCGGTGAGCGCTCTTTTCAGACCCTATTGCTGTCGGCTCAGGGCGATTCGTTTACCGCTGTAATCAGAGGCAACGAAGTCACTTCGCGCGGTTTGGAATATTTCATAGTAGTCCGGGATCGCGGCGGCTTGGAAATTCGCAGCCCGGCTAGCGGCGTTTATGCGATCCAGGTCGATCTCCCCGAGGGCGTCCTGAATAACCTGGCGCAACCGGCCGGCTCGGATCAAAATGCTTATCGTTTGGTATCCTGGCCGTTGCAGTTGAAAAACCCCAGCCCGGCCGCAGTGCTTGAAGGCGAGCTGGGAAAATACAAAAATACCAGCTGGCGCTTTTATGGCATTGGCGCAAACGAAGAATACGTGGAATATCCGGGCTTGACTGCTCTCGAATCCGGCAAAGCTTATTGGCTCATTGTCAAAGAATCCGGCAAGCGTCTCAACACCGGCGCGGCGGTCACCTTTCGCACGGATACGGTCTTTGCGGTAAGCCTGCATGCGGGCTGGAACTTTGTCGGCAATCCTTTTCATTTCACCGTTCCCTGGGAGAACCTCCGCTTTCGCAACGCGGGCCCCACGGTCGTGCTGCGCGCTTTTTCCGGCCGCTGGAACGACTCCGTGCTCGAACCGATCGCGGCAATCATGCCGTTTGCAGGTTATGCCGTATTTGCAGCCCAATCCGATTTATTGTTGATCGATCCTGATCTCTCGCCGCCTGGCGGCGCGCTGGCGAAGAGCTTCGCTTCCTTTCATGAAACAGAGACGCGATGGCACGTTCAAATCACGGCGCAAGCGCAAGCAGCGCAAGACGTGGACAATTTCGCCATGATAAATTCGCGCGCTTCCTCGGCGTGGGATGCCATTGACCAACCCGAGCCGCCGGTGATCGGCGAATTTGTTTCGGTCTATTTCCCGCATCGCGAATGGAACACGCTCGCGAAAACGTATTGCCTCGACGCGCGGCCCGAACCCTCCGAGGGCGAAGTCTGGGACTTCGAAGTCAAAACCAACATTCGCGACAAAGTCAATTTGTCGTTTCAAGGGCTGAAGAGCGTGCCGGAAGAATTCGAAGTTTGGTTGGTTGACGAAACCATGAATCTCACCCGAAACCTGCGCAAGAGCAATCTCTACACCGTAGCCGGTTCCGAACGCCCGAAACAACTCAAACTGGTGGTGGGCAAGCGCGATTTTATAAATGGAAAACTCGCGAGCATGCAGAAGATGCCTGTGTCGTATGAATTAACTCAGAATTTTCCGAATCCCTTCAATCCTGTAACGGCGATTCGCTACGGATTACCTCAGGCCGAGCGTGTGACGTTGAGGATTTACAACTTGCTGGCTGAAGAAGTCGTGACACTGATGAATGACGAATTCCAAGCCGCCGGCTATCACGTGGCAATTTGGGATGGACGGAACAAACTGGGCAAGGTGGTTGGGAGCGGCATTTATATCTATCGTTTTCGTGCCGGGAATTTTACTTCAATCAAAAAAATGGCATTGGTCAAGTGATTTCGAATTTCGAATTGTGGATAGTGGGAGGCAGAGATCGAGGATGGGTTAATGGATTCTCGGAATCCATCACTCCCTTGATCCAGCAATCCAATGGAACTCGTTTTATGCCCCTTCGCTTCACCGCTCCCATGCAAAAGCGCGCGGCGCAGCGCACGATTGTGAGGCTGCATCGCGCCTTGCTGCATTTTCCGGAATTGCAGGGCCGCACCATCACCGTCGGCTACACGCGCGCCCATCTCGGCGCGGCGATTCCGGAAGATTTTATCATTCGCTTGCGCGCACGCAAAGTGAGCTACAACACCATCGGCCATGAGTTGATGCATTTGGTGCAGGGCCTGCGCTTGATTCCGGAAGGCGAAAAACCCTGTGACATTTGGACCCTGGCGCGCAATTTTTTATTCTGCGACGAAGCGCCGGCTTACTTGACCATTCCCCTCGAGGTGCGCAGCCAATGGTCGGCCTACGCTGGGCGCGTGCATGAACTGTGCGTGCAGGCCATTGCAGTCAGAGAAAGTTATCGCAATTATATTTCCTGGTTGGAGAAAGAATTGCAAACGCTCACTTCATGATGAAAATCTCGAACTTGACGTTGTAGTTCTAACCTGATGCTGCAAAAGCCGCTTTTCGAGATCGGGAACCTCTTTGACTTGTGCCTCAATCATTACAAATTTATATTGCTTTTAGTATCGGAGTTTTGCATTTTTCCGCCCACACCTCGCATGAAAGTGAATTTCAGCTCTCAGGTTTATATCTGCGAACGAATGGCAAAAAATCTTGCTGAGAAATACGCAGCAAAGGTAACGTGGTAGTACCTTTTGTCACAAGAGATTATCCTCGGTGATTTTCATTCATTTATGGTAGCTACGGTTTATCAAAACATGTTTTTGCAGATTAAACTTGAGAGCAATTCCTTAGATATTATGTCTATTGAAACAAGCAACAAAGAAACTTTGCATAGCAGCTTCTTCAAATTGGCGAGGTGGGACCATGATAAGATTTTTTCGATCAGGGAAACATCAAAAGTATCGCGACCTTCCGGCGCTTAACGCTCGTCTTCTCATTCTGCTCAATCCGACACTTCTCCTTGCTACCTTCACGTTGATCTTGCCGGTTTTCGCGCAAATCAATCCCCGCAAAACTACGCTTCTAAATAAAACCAGCGCGGTCCGAATCGCAGGCAATGATTTTTATGAGATCGTTATCGAAGGCGGTTTGGGACGAGGGGTGGGCCTCTATTCGGTTCGGACCGGAAAACTTCACCCGGTAACTTTGCACTTCAAAAATGTAAAACAAGACCTCTTGGTGGGCGGCGGCAAAGCAGCAACCGGCCCCAGTTATACCACGATTCGATCTTACGGCACCAAAAGAGATTATGTGCAGTCCGAGCTTGCCGTTCAAGATATCACACACCGTATTGTTTGGCTGGATACCCTTTTCATCAACAACAAGGAAATCAAGCCGGATACGAGTTACTTCAAACGCATTCTTACCGATACGACGATCACCGGCTATCGTGTCATTTATTCATTGCCAGGGTTGCCGCGGCCGGATATGACTGTGGTGATTCCAGACACCATGGAAATCACTCAGGTGATCAACGTGCATGGCAGAGAGTTTGACGATTCCTGGGTGGAGGTTTCCACGATTCTGAAAAATACCGGATCGCGGCCGATTACTGCCGGCATTCGTTATTTCTGGGATGTGGCTGTGGCCGGAGACGATGGGCCCATCATGAAAACCAGGGGCCGGCCTGATTTCAGCTTTTTTGAATCCACGCAGACGCATCTGGATTTTGCTTTTTTCATGCTTTCCGCCAATGATTCGATCAAAAGCCGCCCACCGGCTTATCATATCTTTGGCTCTGCACTGACACCGACCGCTTTACACCGCGCCCCATTCCAACCCGTGCGGATTCAACAAGTATCTTGGTCGCGGGCTTTTTTTCGATCTTTTGATTACGTTGTGGATAACAACTTGATCGTCACCACTCGAGTCGATCCGAATGCAGAGCTCACCGGAGGCGATAACGCGATCCAGTATTTTTGGGGGGAGCGGCCGGAAACTGCGCTCACATTTTGGCCCGGACAAACGATTGCAGTGACACAAGCGCTCTTTGCCGCGCTGCCGGAGAAAGAGCCGACCGCCGTCGTGGATTGGGATCCTCCGAAGTGCGAGATTTCGATTCTCAGCGAATCCCCGAGAAGCATTGCCGTCACCATCCAAGATGGGAATAGCGGCCTGCACTCCGTGCGCACACTCGAGCAGCAGAATGTCAACGTCGTCGTGCCGGAATTCGATTATGGCGCGAACGCTCCGGTGCGCATCATTGCGACGGCCATTGATGAAACCCAACCCTTCATTTTGATGCTGGAAATAAAAGATCTGTGCGACCGGATAATGATATGCGATCCGATTTGGCTGACGTTGGCGCCGGCCTATGGTATTTTCAAGTACACTCTTGCGCCGATTGAGACCGATCGTTATCTCTATATCAAAAATCAAGGCCTGGCGGAAATCGATATTCAATTGAATGGCCATGCCTTTGCCCTGAGAACGAACGTGCCGGCGCATCATTCTTCCCGCAACGTTTTCAAAATGCCGGCGCAAGGTGAAATTACGATTGACTTGGCGCGCTACATGAAAGATAAAAATACGATGGCCATTTCCTTTGTGGGCCCGCCGGAGAGCCGGGCAAATTTGATTCTTTCGGATGAGACCATCAAAGGCGCGGTTGATTATATTTTGGACTTGGCGCCCCTGCCACAACAGTTCACGTTGTGGCAAAACGTTCCCAATCCTTTTCGCGGACAAACCCACATTCAATTCGAAGTGCCGATGCGCCTAACCGAGACCCAGCCGGTCAAGATAACGGTTTATAATACTCTGGGACAAGTCGTGCGTACTCTCGTGAATGCCAATTTATCGGCCAACACTCATTTTGTCGAGTGGGATGGGCGAAATGACGCGGGCCGGGTGTTATCTGCGGGAATTTATTTTTATCGGCTGGAAGCAGGAGAAACTCATCTCACCAAAAAAATGGTTTTGCTGCAGAGATGACAAGAACCCGGAGTGCAAAACTTTAGTTTTGCACCGCTAAAGCATTATACTCCGGCTCAAATCGCTAAACTCATTCGATTTTGGAATAAACGTCACTGTTGCTGGGAGGGTGCCATGCCAAAGCATCGTCACTTCCGTAATTATTGTTTGATCGCGCATTTTTTCTTTGTTGCCGCGGCGGCCGAGCTTGGGGCGCAAGGAACGTTCTCCGTCACTCCAAATCCATTGCGATTTGAAGCACAGGACTCGCCTTTTGTCAATCGCAACAAGGACGCCAGAAATTCCGCGAAGCCCAAAAGAATATTCGTTACGAATCTGACCGAAAATAGGTTAATCATCAATATTGCTTCAAATGATGAGGTTGAAATACCTGTGTTTGTTGTTGACACCTCAGCACACGGCATTCCTTTACCTGCCAGAGGAACTATTAGCTTTCCGATTAAATTCATTCCTCAAGAGGCACAAACTTATCGCGAGACCCTTCTCGTTGCCGGAGGCGGCGAGACGGAAAAAATCACCCTCGAAGGCCTAGGTATTTCACCCCTATTCGGCGACGGACAATTGAAATTCCCCGGCACCAAAGTAGGAGACTCTACCAGAATAGAATATCGTGTGACAAACCTTGCGCCATTTCAGTTGACCGTCGACGAAGCGCAGATTTCTTCTACACAACCCAGAGATCAAAACTTTGTTTTTAAATTCGATAACAACAGTGTTCAGGGCCGTTTCACCATTGCCCCAAAAGCTGAAGGGCGCATCGGAGTTAGGTTTTTGCCCAAATCTTCCGGCCTGCCTAATTCATCATTTCGCATGTTGATTTTTAGCAATCAAGCAGGAAGAAGCTTCGAAAATCCTTTCCCGGTACAATTAATTACGAACGCGCCAAAACTAAGATTTCCGGCAGATTCTGTTCGTTTTCAAGACCTCCCATGTGCGATGCCGAGCAGCCCGAATGTTTCTCTTCATAATGATGGGCAAGGCAGTCTCAAATTATCGCGACTCGAGTTTATCAACAATTTTTTCCTCGAGCCGGTTATCGATCCAAATGATTCGGTTATTGCTTCGCAGGAATTCAAGGATTATGCCTTCACATTCCAACCGCCATCCAGCGGCAGATTTGTGGATAGCTTGGTGGTTTTCAGCAATGCCCAATCTTCTCCGGATACACTGCCATTTATCGCCACGGTTCAAGATGACCAAGTTCCCCAATTTAGTTTCTCCCCACGCGATACCATTCTCTGTGCCGCGGCGAATCAAGACAGCGCTTTTCTAAGCTTTTATGTCAAGGTAAATGACAACTGCGATTCCACGCTCGACGTCGTTTGTCGGGCCACGAAGGAAGCCAGTGTTGATACCATCACCATTCCCATTCATGCGCAAAAGGGGGATTCATTTGCTTTTCAGCAAAAGTTTCCTGCAGGTGTAAAAACAACTGTTATCGTGACCGCAACCGATGACGCAGGCCGGAAGGCTATGCATACTTTCGGGATTACCGTGCGCCAAAATCGCCAACTTGCTTTCACCTCACCAAGCGGCAGTGCACTCAAAACTCTTGACTTTGGCCGCGTCGAATGCAACGATCAAGACACGGCATCTGTGATAGTCAAAAATACCGGCCAATGTCCGGTGGCCATTACCCAAATAGATCCGCCCACTGCGGGTGGCGTTTTTGAATTGTTGCACCCACCCGCGCCGGGCCCACTCGCGCCCGACAGCAGTGTCGAGCTAAAAATTGTGTTCCGTCCGGTGCAGTTGAATCTCTCGTATCTTGACTCAATTGTGATTCTCAGCGATGCCATGGTGCCAAGATTTGCGGTGAAATTAACCGGATCGGCGCAGGACTCAAGGGGACCGGCAATCACGTTCCAGAGTGATTCTCTACTGGTTTGCGATCCACAAAACGCCAGCGGAGACTCGGTGGAATTCTTTGTTCTCGTGCAAGATGCTTGCAGTCCGGTAGCGGCCGTAGCCTGTTCGGCAAAGGCCGGAAACACCAAAGTCAAAATCCGGCAAACACGAAAAGAAGAGGCCAAATATTATTTCAAACACTTTTTTGTTGCCGGGAATACGGAAGTATTTTGTTCGGCAAAAGATCTCCCCGGCAATGACAGCACGCGGAGCTTCAATCTATTTTTGGCGCACCGGTCTCTCAGTGTGAGCCGAACGATCGTAACATTCAGTGAGGTGGAGTGTGGCAGCACAAAATTGGATTCGATTAAATTAACCAACACCGGGGTTTGCCCGCTCACCGTTCAAAACGCCAGGTTGGACCTCACTGCTTTTTTTGAGGTGCCCATGAGCGTTCCTTTTACGATCGCTCCCAGCAAACATGTATATCTTTCAATCTTGTTCCGGCCCCCCATCGCCACGAGCGTCCCCGGCACACTTACGCTTGAGACCGACTCGCCTTTTGATAGTGCCAAAACCAAACAAATCATATTGAGCGGAAACTCCGTAGATACCAAACCTCCACAGATAACAGAAGCGCCGGCTTGCTTGCTGGCTTGCGCCGCAGCGAACCAGGAAAGCAGCAAGCTCAGTTTTAATTTCACGGTGGATGATTGCGATCCTCCGGAACAACTCACAATTTTATGCACCACTGCTTCGGGTGATACCATTAAGCGCAATCATGAGGGATTGTTTGAGCACGACTTTCCCCTCGGCTCAACCATGGTCACGTGCTCTGCGAAAGATAAGACCGGCAACGCAATAGATACCAGCTTTCAGGTTAGCGTCGTGAAATTGAACGTCACACACGACTTGCCCGACTTCACCAATCTCACGACCTGCCGTGATTCCGTGCTGGTGCATGTCTTCGTACAAGGTCTGGGCAACGGCGTTGCGTTACAGGAGTTGGGCAAGATCAACGGCATTTTTGTACAAGTAAAAAACGACAGTTTTTTTGCGAAGGTGCCTTTATCAAATGGCCGCAATAAAATTCTCGTGAGCGGTAAAGTGCAGAACACGCGAAACCGCCAGACACTCTGCGCAGCCACCTGCACGGACTCCATCTTTATCGATCATTTTGGCAATATCCGCAACGTCGTTATCAATGAAATTTACTTCGATCCCGCGGGCGCCAATGATTTGGGCCGGGAAAGAATCGAGCTGAAAAATGTCGGTGAAAATACGCAGTCGCTGCGGGATTGGGCACTGGAAGTCAGAAGAAAAGAAAGCCCAGATTCAATCAGTACCACTTACTGGGGTTTTCCGGCGGACGCTAAATTGGCTCCTGGTCAAAGATTGGAGATTCATTGGCTCAGGAAAGGAACGGATGATTCGGGCAATCTCTATACCGACCTGCCGGCAGATCAGGATGGCGGTCGCTTTTGGGGGGACAACAGCGAATTAAAAGAACAGATTACCCTGGGCGGTGCCACGATCACACAAAATGAGGTGATCGAATCCAGAAACGGCTTGCCCTTCTCTCTGGCCTTGATACAAAGGTTTCCTTTCCTACAGGAAGAATTCGAAAACTGTCGTTTGGTGGATTTTGTTCAGTTCATCGATAGCGTGGGGACGATATCGGCTGCGGCGGTGACGGAAGGAATCTGGGAAGATCCTGCAGATGCCATCCTTCCGGCACTCTCGGGATTTTCTTATGAATTCAAGTTCGATCTGCCGAATATCGCGAGCGCGATGATTCCCGAGAAAAGTCATTCGCGGCATTTCTTCAAGCAGGCCGAGCCCACTCTGGGGCGGCGCAACAGTTTGAAAGAGCCTCCCAAAACGCATGTGCTGATTTCGGAAATATGTGTCACCCCGGATTTTACCGAATTCATTGAGATTTTCAATCCCAATTTCAACAACAGCACGCTTTTGGAAGACTACTATTTGACCGATCACGGCGATTTCACTACGGCAGACGGCCTCCAAAAAAATGGCTACATTCGTATCGTCAAAGGCGCCGGGGCGTTGCAAGTCGACAAGAACGATTTTCTCCTGCGCTTCCCCCCCAACACCTGGATTCACGCGCGCGAGTACCTCACGATTGCCTTTGATTCTGAAGATTTTGAGAAACGCTATAATGAATTGCCGAGGTTTGAAGTCGTCAGCGCTCATTCAACTGTGCCCAACATGAAGATCATCAAACTTGGGCAAGGGCTGCCCGGCTTAGAAGATGCGGGCGATATGGTTCTGCTTTTCCGCTGGAATGGGGAGAGCAATCTGGTGCAGGACGTAGATTACGTCTTTTGGGGCGCGACGGGCTTTATCGATAAATCGGATATTCCCATCGAGGGTTCGATTAAGCAGACCTATCGTAATGAAACGCCGATTGCAGAGCAAGTGCCCATATCGCGTGGCCTACATCCTTTATTGAAATCCTGGCAGCGCCGCCAAAACCCGCGCGAATTTGGCGAAGCGCCCGCCGGCGGCAATAGTGTTACCGGTCAGGATGAGACCAGCGAGGATCTGAGCCAGGCCTTTAGTGTAGAAGTGCCCTCACCGGATTCGTTATCCGGCGCCTTGGATTTGGGTATCATCGCGGTTGATGACAGTCGGCGCCCTAATGGCGAGCCCAACCGAGTGGTCAATCCCGGCGAAGAAATTCTTTTAAATCTGCAATTGATCAACTTCGGCGTCACTCGCACCGGCGAGCTGGTGGCGCGGTTGTTTACGAACGATACTGTGGTTACGATTATTGACGGCAACGCAACCTATCCCAGTCTCGCTCCCCGTGACTCAACCCCGGTCAATACGGCCTTCTCACGCCAGGCTTTTAGGTTTTCGGTTCCCCCTCAGCCCTTGCCGGATTCATTGTACTTTACACTGGAGGTGCTGTCTAAACCAACTGCTTTGGAGAATGAGAAAGATTGGGAGGCCGTTGAAGCAGCGGCGGAAATATTTGAAATCATTCCGGTCGCAATCAACACCACTAATTCCTACTTGAAAATGATTGACATTCGGCGCAAGTTGATTGTACAAAGCAACGACACGACTTTGCATCTCACTTATCGCCTGAAAAACACGCTTAAAAAACTTAAAAATGTCGAGGAGGACAAATTAACGGCCAGAGATATTACAGTAAAAATTTCTCGAATTGACAGTCTCAGCATTGAACATGGTGCTCCTGCCACCGGGCATTCTTATACTTCACTCTCGCCACAAGACGTTACAAACAATGATGGCGTCTTCTCATTCAATACCATAAAAAGATTTCAGGGTGATGAAAGCCCTGATATTATTTTCCACTTTACGTGGGAAGACGATTTTCCTGAAGAAAGGCAAGATACTTTGAAATGGGAAGCCAAGAAAAAATTTTCAGTCCAAGGCAGAGTTACAACCTTTGGCAACAACTTGCCGGTACGAAATGCTCGTGTTTCTTTGACTCAAGGCAACCGTTATCTTCGGGTCGCGCCAACAGATGAGCAGGGAGATTTCAAGTTTAGCCTAGATGATTCAACTTACTCAGCCGCCTATTCTTTGACCGTTGCCCGTTCCGGCATACCTGCGAATGCGATCACTGGAGCCGATACTCTAAAAGCCGGAGAATTCATCGAAAGGGTTTCTATAAACTCCAGTGCGCCAACGGTTGAGGGTTTTCAAATGATTGCGGCCGACGTAGATGGCAGCGGCCGCGTATCCGGTAATGACCTCCGGGAGATTCGATCCAAATTGCGCCAGCCTTGCAAGCGTTTCCCCATTGGGAAGGAATGGCTGTTTATTGATCGCGCGGCACCCAACGTCAGCCTCGCAAATAAGCCGGAGCAAACCAATTTTATCTTGAAAAATTACGACTTTGAAAATATGAACTTCGCCGGCATCCTGCTCGGCGACGTGGATGGAAGCGTCGAGCCCCAGGGAGGTCTTGAAAATACCGGAGACTGCCTCAAGTTCGACATTTCTGGAACGGTGTCTTATTTTCGGCTCAACCCTCCACGCGTTCCAGGCGTGATCATGCAATTATCCGGTGGCATGTTCGATACGACGAGGACCGATTCCGAAGGCAACTATGCGTTTAGAGGTTTATTGGCCGGCCTGAATTACCGAGTCAAATTATTCAAGCACGAGGCGGTAGAGCCGAGAAACAGCGGCATCATCAGCGTCAGAGGGGACAAACCAGTCTTTGATTTAATTGCCGAGGGCAATCCGCCCAACCCAAATTCTTTTGTGGGGAAAGCGGCCGACGTGGATTTATCAGGGAATGTGGGTCTTGACGATTACGATGACTTTGTGAACTACCTCGGGAGAATGCCTCAAAACAACGGCGGCCAAACCGGTGCATGGGCATTTTTCCCGCCGTCCAGGGAATATCCGCATTTGAATGATGATTCTCTTCAGCAAAATTATAATGCCGTCATTTTGGGAAATGTCGACACCCAATGGCCGCTGCCGGCGCCGCCACAGAATGATTCCATTGGGACAGACAACCGGCAAGCTGTCCTCTCGGTTTTGCGGGTCGCGCCCGGTGAAGTTTTTACTCTGGAGCTTCCCCAACGTGTCACTGAGCAATGGCCGCAAAAAGCTCGAATCCGCTATAACGAAAAACATGTGCAACCAAAGATCGCCGCAGAAAGCTTGGAACTTCAGAAGCAGCTTTCAAGCGATGACCTGCAAACCGGATTGCTCTACCTGCAAATTCCGGAGGCAATAAATGCCTCCGGGCATGATGAAAGCCGGATGCTCAATTTCAAAGCAATCGGAACGCCTGGTGACAGCAGCCTGATAGAGATTGAAAGCTTGTCCCCGGCCGGCAGCGTTCTTGCCAGCGAAGCTGTGCGCGTGGTCATCGTACATAAAATTCCAGACCATTTCTTTCTGGCGCAAAACTACCCCAATCCTTTCAACCCGGCCACGACCATTGCCTATGGCCTGCCCCAGGCCGTGCAGGTGGAATTGATGATTTTCAATGTTATGGGGCAGGTCGTATTCAAGCCGGTAAATGAAGTGCAAGAGCCCGGCTACTACAAAATCCCATGGTTCGGCAGGGACGCCCACCATCAACCTTTGCCCTCCGGCGTTTATTTCAGCCGTTTGCGGGCCGGAGATTTTCTGCAAATTCGCAAAATGACTTTGCTCAAATAGAATAAATGAAGTACCACGCACTTTCCAAGTGCGTGGCACTTTCGCCAAAAAGAAGAGGCGCAAGCATGAGCCTGAAAAAGTTGTTGCCAGCGTTCTTGAGCACAGGGATGATCTTGAGCGCCGCCCCTCTCCACGCCGACGCTTTTACGGAGTATTTGAGCAGCAACTCGATTTACGCCCTGGTCTACGATTCCGATAGAAAATTGGTATGGTTGGGCTCCGATGAAAGCGGCCTCATCAGCTTCGATGGCTATGCTCTTAGATATCACGCCCCTCCCATAGCGCAGGTTGCCGGCGTACTCAGTATTCGAGCTTTGGAACTCGATGGTCATCGCAAACTATGGATCGGCACCTCCAACAGTGGGATTATCCGCTTTGATCCTGACCGCAACCTCTGGCAGGCTTATAGTGTTCAAAACGGCGCCCCACCTTTGTCCGTTTTGAGCCTCAAGTTTGATAATATCGGCAACCTATGGATTGGCGCACTGAATGACGGGGCCGTGCGCTTTGACGGCACAAACTGGTTTCGCTATACCGTGACTGAATACTCGCGCTGGGATAGCTTGCAATGGAAGCGCGAAAGAACTTATTTATCCCATAAGCCGCATCTTGCCGATAGTACCGTCCGCTCTATTGCCGTAGAAACGACAGGAAACATTTGGTTCGGCACCGACAATGGCGTTTCGAAGCTGAACGTTTCGAAGCTGAACCGCTTCGCACAATGGGATACGACTTTCAGGCCTTGTATTGATGTCAACCAGCCCCAATGCAGTGTGCACGCGATTTTTATCGACAAAGCTCAGAGTATATGGTTTGGCGCCAGTGATGGCATTCATAAACTGGATAGCTCCTCGGTTTGGCAATTGCGGCAGGCAGATACGCCTGAGTGTGCGCGAAGAACCATCTGGGCAATTGCTCCCGATGGGAACGGTAATTTATGGTTTGGGATTAGTCGTGGTGCTATCAGTTTGGATCCCAAGCGCATGGTTTGGCGATGCCGAACGGGATCGGAGTTGGACCAGAATCGGGTATTGAGCATGGTTGCCGGCGATGATGGCGTGCTGTGGTTCGGCCTGGGTTCTGGAAAAGGAGCAGTCAAATATTTGAGCAATTGGGTTAATTTCTCCATTGCCAATGACGACAGCTTGGCGAACAAATTTCTAAACCCAGCTCAACCTGACCTGGCAGGAAACGCGATCAATGCGATCACTCAAGATCAACTCGGCCAAATTTGGATTGCTACGGCGCGAGGGGTGGCGCGATACCGGGAAGGAAGATGGCATCCCAGAAATTTCTTTTCTCCGATTAAAGAACCTCGCAACAATACCACGGCGCTGGCACTCGCTCAAGACACCACCTTATGGGTAGGCAGTTTCGGTGGCGGCGTTTTTCATCTTGGCCCGGAGGGTTCTATCCTCGGGAACTTGACAGAAAGCGGCAACAACACTGAAGTTCGGCTGATCAACAATATTGTACGATCACTTGCACTCGAGGGCAAAAACCTCTGGATCGGCACAGAAGATGGGCTGAGTCGTTACGATACTCAAGCCCGAACCTGGAATTCATACACTACGATACAGGGACTATTGCACAACCGCATCTTAGCCTTAGCGGTTGATTTCGACAAAACGCTTTGGATTGGCACGCCACTGGGTGTATGCCGTTTTGATCGAGGTCTTTCCTGCTTGACTGATGCTGAGGCCAGGAACTTTTTGGGAACGGGTAGTGTCAATTCAATTACCATCAATACTAAGCGTCGCAGTATTTGGTTTGGCACGACAGGCAACGGTGCGATCCATTTTGAAAATGGCGTCTGGGGCAAATACACTCGCTTCGAAGGATTGCGTGATAACAACGTGCAAGATGTGCAATTTTTGCATGAGCGTAACGAGATTTGGTTTGCCACGGGCGCCGGGTTGAGTGTTTTGGACAACAATAATCAATGGATAACTTATACGCCGGAAGATGGCCTTCCGGATGAAAACGTCACTAAGCTCCTGCTGCGCGAGCAGGAAAAAGAATATTGGATCGGCACCAGAGCCGGAGGCGTCACCAGATTCAAACGACAGCAAGAATCACCCGAAACCTTCATCACCACTCCTGTCGACATTACTTTCAAACCCGAAGTCCTCTTTCAGTTTTATGGAGTCGATCACAATACTCCGGAAAACCGGCTGCGTTATGCGTACAAGTTGGACGATCAGGAATGGCAATATACCAGAGAGACCCTGGCGCGCATTCCGATCACCGCAGAGGGCCTGCACACTTTTCATGTCAAAGCCATTGACCAGGATGGCAACGAAGATCCGGTAGCGGCGAAAAATACTTTTCTCAAGCACAAACACGATATCGGCAGCAGCTCGACTTTTCCGCCGGACACGAGTGGATGCAATGGCCTGCAACCCATCATCATCAGCCTTTCTCTCCCGCCTCTTTCATTCGGCGAAGGAACATCTTTATATGTGAAATGCGTGCCGGAAGACTCACTGAAGAAGGGAGAATTATTTGCTTATCAAATCTTACTGGAAGGATCAAGCGCCGTTTCTTTGCTGAAACCGGCCACTCTGACCTTTACCTTTCCGGCAATAGAAAATCCTTCGGGTCCTCTGGCGATTTATCATGAATGCCGGCGCCTCGGCGGCACACTCAAACACCTTCCGGAAAATATGCTCACTCTCTCCGCCCCGATTCAAAGCTTGGGGCGTTACACGGTACGGGATACAGCCAACTGTGCCGGCATAGCAGATATACAGCAAAGCGGCGCCGTGAACGCCCAGCCGCGCGTCTTTTCGCCGCAAGGCGGCGGGCACGGCACCGAAACCAGGCTTTCCTTTTTTTTACATCTGGACAGCCACGTTCGTGTGAGCGTTTATCATCTCAACGGCCGGTTGATCAACACCATCTTCGATGGTCAAATGATCAGCGGCTTTCAATCAGTGTCCTGGGATGGTCGTGATAAGTATAATCAGTTTTGTCCCAGTGGACTTTATATTTTGACGATCGCTAGTAGTATTCTTAAAAATAGCAAGACGGTTCTGATTGTGAATGAATAAAATCGCTTGTGGGCCAGGAATGGCTGGTGGCCGCTCAAACCAATCCCTTTCGCCAACGACATGAATCGATCACCTCACGAAACCTCGTTTGTTCTTCATGTGTTTTTCTTGATTTTTTTCTTTGCGACCTCGCTCGCGGCTCAAATTCCCGATCAAGTTTTCGTCGGCACCCGTCCGTTTGGCATGGGCGAAGCCTTTGTGGCTGTCGCCGACGACGGCAATGCGATTTCATGGAATCCGGCCGGCCTGGTTCGGTTGGAGCGTACTCAAGCCAGCTTTGCCCAAGCAAATTTATTTGGCCTCGGCATTCGAAGCTATCGTGCCAGCTTATTCTCACAGTTCTATTTTGCACCGGGTCTCGCGGATTTTTTAGCTATCGGTGCAGACTGGTCCGGAATAAAATTTGGCGACGAGGAATTGGAATTCAGCCGTGACCAATTCCATCTTTCCGCCTCCATTAAGCCTTTTACGAAAACTCCTTATTTCCGCCGCGCCAGTTTGGGTGTGAATGCCAAACGCTTACAGATAAGAGGCGCGCGCCAGGAGATTATTGCTAAAATTCCTGAATTGGATGCCAGCGGCTGGGGCTGGGACGTTGGTATGCTTTACCACCTTGGTGATTTGCGTCCGATTCTCCGCTTCATTCCGGTCTTGCGTGATCTGGCTGAAGATCTCAACGCCGGCTTGGTGCTGCACGATGTTGGCGATACACGTTTGAAACACGAGACCGGCAAGAAAGAATCCATTCAAAAACAGCACTTGCGTTGGGGATTGAGTTATCGCCCCTTCCCGCAATGGTCATGGAAAAATCTGACCATCTCGGATCCGGTTTTAGCCATGGATATTGATGATCGTATCCACTTTGGTTTGGAATTCTGGTTGGCGCGGGCTTTGGGGTTGCGAGCCGGATGGCAAAAAGGTCCTAACGAAGAAGCGACTCTTTCCTTCGGCATGGGGTTGAAACTCGCTCTACAAAACTCGCCGGACGGACAGTTGGACTATGCGTATACGGATTCTCCGATTTTACCCAATAGCGATCGTAATTTCGATCTCTCGTTGATCCTGTACGAGGATCCGCGTTTGATTCGCATTGAGGAAGCCCGAATCAACGATATTTTTCCCTCTCTGTATTTACATTATGCTTCTGAAGACACGCTTAAAGCCGGTGAACTTGGCAAAATTCTTCTGCGCAACCTTTATCAGGATTCTTTGGAAGTAGACGTTGTGTTCCAAGCCCGGCCTTATACCAAGTATCCCGTCGCACAAAGTGTCAAAGTTCCTCCACGTGAAACTTTGGAGGTACCCCTACGCGCTGTCCTGGATTCCAAAATTTTGGACGTGACTTCCCGGCAAGTCAAAACCGGGCAGATTCAGGCGACCTATACCATACCCTGGCGCGGGCGCTTTCCTGCTAAAAAAAATTTTACCTACACTTTGCACGAACGCGGTGCGCTGACCTGGGACGACCGCGGCAAGGCGGCTGCGTTTGTAACCGCCGGTAATCGTTGCATCAGCGAATTTGCCCAGACTGTAGTCAAGCAGGATCATCCGCGCTCTCCGCGATGGCATTTTTTCACCCGTAACATGGAGTATGCACACAGCCTCTATGAAACTCTGCGCGCACTTGACTTCAAGTTTGTGCAGGACCCGAAGACACCTTATGCCAAGATCGGGCAGACGAAGCAAGTGGTCGATCACATCAAATATCCAGCAGAATTGCTGACTTCAACCAAAGCCGGCGACTGTGATGATCTTTCCACTTTTTACGCCAGCATCTTGGAAGCCGTAGGAGTAGAGACGGCTTTGCTTAGTACACCGACGCATCTGCTGTTGATGCTCAATACGGATATTCCCGCACGAAGACTGAATAGCATGTTAGTCGATACCAGTTTGTTCGTTTCTCATCGTGGGCGTTTATGGATGCCGGTTGAGACAACGATTTTTCCCTCCTCTTTCCTGGAAGCATGGCACACCGGCGCCCAAAAGTGTCTTGACGCACTGTCGCAAAACTCACTCGAAATTATTGAAGTCGTCCCCAATCAACAGGAAGGTCGCTATCCCCCAGCCCCAGCTCCGGATTTAGAGCGATCCTGCAATATTCCGGTGCCACTTGTCACTGCCGCGGTTTATTCAAACCTGGAGGCTTTGGATCATCAGATCGAAAACCATCTCATAAAATTCGATCAGGCGCTGGCGCAGAATCGTTTGGATTTCAAGCTGCGCAATCACTTTGCCGCCATTCTCGGGCAGAACGGCGGGCGGAAGCAAGCACGTGAGCACCTGCGCTTCGTTCTTGAAAAAGACCGTGAAAATGTCCCGGCTTTGAATAATCTCGGCAATATCGAATTCATTGAAGGCCATTTTAGCGAAGCCGAGTCGTATTATCGATCGGCAAACAAATATAATCCCTACAATAAAGGCGGCACCTATTGGAATTTGGCCCTGCTTTATGCGCTACTCATGAAGGAAAACCAAGCCCATGCTTCCCTTTACAGGCCAGAATATGTTCAGGCTTTAACCGAAGCCGCGGCCTGGATGAACAAGGATCCGCAACAAGCTCTGATGCTTCTCGGTTTGCCAGCGGAATTTGAAGGCAAAGGCAGTCCGCAACAAACCCAAAGCTCAAAGTCAGATACAACGAGCAGCGCTGGGAGTGACAGCACTAATACTTTGCGGACTTCTGAGAGCGACCTTTCCCAAAAGCTAAAAGAAGTTTTCAACGTTATCATTGATGGAATGAAAGCCCTGCTCGAGGAGCGCCCGCTCAAAAATCCCGTTTTTGATCGCGCCGGCGCCAGGGGTGAAGGCCAAACCGACGAAGATCGCTCCAAACTTTTATGGTGGACGATATGATGAGGCTCCCTCTTTTGGACAAGCTGCCGCTGATCGTGCAAAAAAAAATACTGGTGGCGGCCAAAGGTTGTGCATATGCGGTTACGACCTGGGTTGCTTTATTGTTATTGACGCGCTTTTGGGAGCCGGCGTATCAATGGATTGCAACCAATGATTTGTTTTTTTATAAACGTTTTTTCCTAAATCCTTTTACGGGCGAGCATCACGCCAGGGCGTCCGACGACCCCTCCGAAAAAACGCACGAGAAAATCATCGTGCTTGATCGCCAGGATCCCACCGGCAACGCCAGCCGCGCCGCCTATGCCGAAGCCCTGCGTGTTCTCAAAGACTGCGGCGCCGCGTGCATCGGCGTGGATATTCGATTTTTTGAGAAGAAGGAGTGGGATGCTGCCGGTGAGCTCGAATTAGTGCAAGCGGTAAAAAATCTCCCGCGCCTGGTGTTGCCAATCAGTTTGGTTGAGCAACATGCCGCTGATTCCCTCTATGTGCAGCAGAAGGGGCGTCTGGAAAGACATCACGCTTTGCCCAAAGCGGAGGCGCGCAAATTTGAAAAAAACAGCCCGCAGGGAAACTATGTTGAGATGCCTTTCTACGAATTGCTGCAAGAAACGCAGCATATCGGCCACATTAATTTCCACCGCGATCTCTATCATTTGTTCCCGCTCACGGTGAAATGTGACAACGCGATCTATCCCGCCTTTGGCTACGAGTTGGCTCGCGTTTATCGCGAATATACCGGAAGCAGTCTGCCGATCAAACAGATTCCAACGGTGGGCAATTCACAACTGTTGGTCAACTTTCTGCCGGCGGATAAATTCAAAAAGTATAAATTGCGCGATACCTTACCCCTCCTCCGCAAACAACCGGAACTCGCTAAAGATAAAATCGTCCTCCTCGTAAATTCCAGCCCGGAGGTTCCTCTGCCCGATACCCCGCTGGGAGGGGCGCCTTATCCGCTTTGGGCCTTACATGCCTCGATTATCTGCCAGCTTCTTGACGATAACAACATCGCGTCTTCGCGGCTGACCCCGCTGCTTTTGGCCATGGGCTTCTTGTTGCCGGCTTTTTTGTGGATTCTTTTCGTGGCGGAGCGTTTTCCCCAACGTTGGCGCCAAATTCGTTGGCCGTTCTTGCTGGGCAATGGCAGCTTTGTGATGCTGGCCTTCCTCATGCTGCAAGCCAACTATTGGCTGGGTGTCATGATGCCCATGATCATTTTTAGCGTGGCGCTGATCGCCGTGCGCAATCAGTTTTACACTATCTATCAGAGGCCTCGCTACGATATTTTTTCCATTGCCGTCACCGAGGCACAAAAAAACGTTTACCCCGTCGCCGTTGTTTACTCACCGGCCGGTGAAGAACAGGAAAGCGTGTCTTTCAATAAATTCCATCATAGAAAATCCTCCACCACGATGCAGGGTAAATTCAAGCAATTTGACGCCTCTTTGAATGACATGCGCGAATTGGGTAAAGAGCTTTATCAGGCTATTTTTCAAAAATCCATCGAGACGCGCCTCTTGCAAAGCCTCAACTTTGTCAAAAGAGACAAAAATCGTCTGCGCATTCAACTACGCCTGGATGCCCAGGAAATAAGCGGCCTGCCCTGGGAGTATATGTATTCGGATGAATTGGCAGTGGACTTTTTAGCGCTAAATCGCGATATTTCGATTAGCCGGTATATTCCCAATGCCGCGACTTCCGAGCTTGGCGAGTATCGCGGCCCGCTTAAAATCCTGGTGGCGATTGCCAGCGCCATCGGCCTGGATGTCAAAGAAGAAAAAGCCGCGATCGAAAAATCTTTGCGCGTTTTGATGCGCTTACGCCAGGTTAAAGTTCATTTTTGTGAGCATATTACCCTGGAAAAACTGGATCAGGAGGTTTCCAAAGGCCAATATCATGTGCTTCATTTCATCGGGCACAGTGATTTTAACAAAGGAAAAGGCGAGGGCTATCTGCAGCTCGAAGATGAGAGCGGGGGTAGAAAACTGGCCGAAGCCGAGGCCATCGGAACGATTCTGCATGAATCCTCCATCCGCATGGTGGTCCTGAATAGCTGCGAGGGGGCAGTGGCGCCCGAAATAAACACATTTTTTGGCGTGGCGCAAAAATTGGTGAAAGTCGGCGTCCCAGCGGTGGTGGCTATGCAGCACAAGATCCACGATGACGTTGCGATTTTATTCTCGCGCGAGTTCTATTCCTCATTATTGGCAAATTACTCCGTAGATGCCGCTTTGATGGACGCGCGGCGCGCGATCATGAGACGCTTTGGTATCGATCGCCAATATTGGGGGACGCCCGTTTTATTCATGCGCGCCGATGGCACCAAAATTTTCGAAGTGAAACACGGTTGACGTAAAGTGAACGACGGGCGAAGGAATCAAGCGCTGCCTGAGCTTCATTCCGTCGCCGGAAACAACCTGGCGTGAATCTCTCATTGTAAAAACCAAATGAACTCTTCTATTTATTTTGTTTCACAGAGTGCGATGACCCTCGTCGTCATGTTTCTAAATGCTGCTGCGATATTCGGCCAAACGACTTCTCCCCTTACTTCCATCAGCAAAATCCCCGATGAAGTTCATGCCCGCGCTGCGCAGTCCGTGGTTAAAATAACTGCCGGAGACAATCCCATCACAGGCGCGGGCCTCGTCATCGGCAAAACGCGCAACGGCTTGCCGGTGATTTTGACGGTCAATTCTTTGATCGCCGGCCATGAAGATAAAATTGCGGTACAAACCGAGCAAGGCCGGCCCGCGCCGGCGCGCATCATTTCGGAAAAATGGCGCAACCGTGATCTGGTTTTGATCGCCGCGCTCAAACCCATGTCCGTGGCGGCCGCTTTGCCTTATGGCAATTCCGATCAGATCGCCGCCGGCGAAGAAGTGGCCGTGCTCGGTTTTCCTCAATCCAATTTTTTGGGACAAAATTCCGGACAGGTCGTGCGCAACGAGGGCACGCAAATTTTGTTGAATTTTGTGCTCTCGCGTGGGCAGACCGGAGGACCGGTGCTCAATCAAGCCGGCCACGTGATCGGACTTGCAACTTCGCGACCGCAAGAGATGGTGCAAGTCATTCCCATTGATTTAGCGCGCGCCGCGCTGGCGCAATGGCTCGGTAACGCGCAGCTTTATGAGTCTTGGGAGGAAGGAAAAAATCCTCCCAAGTGGCAGGGCTGGCTGTTGGGCATCGGATTGCTGCTGGCAACCGGCGTGGCGGTGGGTTTATCGGGTGTATTTTGAATTGGGCTTTGCGACGCAGTATTTCCGCAAACCACGCTAGAGAACGTATACCAACTTGTAAGAGGCTGTGAACCCTATTTGATTTTTCGCTGTTTTAGCAAGCCTACCTCCCATTTCAACAAACAACCTCAAATTTTTCGCGTGCACTTGGCGAGAGAATTCGCTCTGTCTTGGTGTCTATCATTAACACAGACAGAGACCGCACTGCTTTTCCTTATCAGGGGAGAATAAGCATGGCCGTGTTACTTCATACAAAAATTGCCGCACGCCGGCGCAATTATGGCGTAGCTTTCGGGCTCATGATGGCCATGCAGTTTATGGCTTTGGCCACGCCGGGCGGGGCCCAACCTTTTGACAAATCCCAATATCTGCGCGACCGCTTGGCCAAGGCTCCGCACAACAGCCCGCGCCTGGCCGGCAATGATTTTTATGAAATCTTCGTGGAAGATTTCGTCGGCAGCGGTGTGGGGCTTTATTCCGTGCGCACCGGCCCCAAACATCCCGTCACCCTGCGTTTCGGCAAGCCGCAAGATTTGTTGGCCACTGCCAGCCAGGGCCTCACCGGCACCAGCTATACGACGATTCGCTCATACAGCAGCAACACGGATTACGTGCAAACCGAATTTGCCGCTCCCGGCAACGACGATTTTAGGGCCGTTTGGCTGGATGCTTTATTCACCGATGGCGATAGTGTGGTCGCAGATACCAACTTCATCAAGCCCATCTTCGAGGAGGAGCGCCTCACCGGCTATTGCGTGTTGTATGTTTTGCCGGGATTGCTGCAAGCTTCGGGCAAGCAAGATACGCTGGCCCTCGAACAAATCATTCAGGCGCACGGCCAAACCTTTGATGAAGCCTGGGTGGAAGTAACCACGCGGGTCATCAACCTCGGCACAAAAAAAGTGGACCTTGGCATTCGTTATTTGTGGGATTTGAATGTTGGCAACGACGACGGCCCCATTTTGAAACAGCGCGGCGGCGACGATTTCTCTCCATTCGAACAAAGCTTGCCCGCCGATTTTGCTTATTACGAAGCGGCCGCGAACGATACGTTAACCGGGACCAACGGCAATATCATCTTGCCGCCGGCGTATAATTTTTTCGGCTCGGTCCTCACCCCGGCAACTTTGATACGCGTCAAACAACAACCCGATCTTATTCAACAAGTGTTTTGGCCACAAGCATTTTTTGCGGCTTTCGATTATGCCGTTGACCAAAGCTTGCGCGTGATCGGCGGGCAAAATGATCCTTTGAGCCGGCTCACTGGCGGCGATGATGCTATTCAATATTTCTGGGGCAGAAATCCGGCCCCAGCGATCACGGTATGGCCGAATGATACGTTGACCGTTACTCAAGGCTTGTTCGGCAGTTTGCCGGGCCAGCCGCCGAGCACCGTAGTCGATTGGGTGCCGCCGTCATGCGACATCACGGCCATTCGTCCGGGCCCGCCCAAAACTATTGAAGTTGTGGTGCAAGATCGAGGCAGCGGTTTGGCTGACATTCGTATTCGCGACGAAGGCAACGTTCGTATCGACATTCCGGATTTCAGAACCGGCGCGTTGGCGCCGGTCACCGTTGTGGCCACCGCGCTCAATGACACTGAGCCGTTTCACTTCACCATTAGCATCCGCGACCTGGCCGGCAATGTGATGGAATGTGATCCGATCTTGTTGACCCTCCGGCCGGACGTGCGCCCCGGCGATTATCACCTCACGCCGGTTCACGCCGATCGTTATTTTTATCTCGATAACGCCGGCCTTGAACAGATCAGCGTCGATCTCAATGGCCATCTTTTCGAATTGCGCACCTCGAATGTCTCCGGCAAAAATGTGTTTCGGTTTCCTGCGCACGGAGAAATGACCATCGATCTTGTAAATTATCTCGAACCGGATCATAACACCATGACCTTGTCTTTTTCCGGGCCGCCGGGCAGCCGCGCTGATTTGGTGTTAGCCGATATGAATATGAAAACGACGGTGGATCTCGTGCTCGAGCTCGAGGCCGTGCCCAAGCAATTCGCGCTCGCGCAAAATTTGCCCAATCCTTTTCACGGCCACACTTTGATTCACTTTGAATTGCCGGAGCTGCAACAACCGCAGCGGATTGAATTAAAAATTTACAACCTGCTCGGACAGTTGGTGCACACGTTAGTGGATGAAAATTTGAGCACCGCGACCTACACCGTGTCATGGGATGGCCGCGACAGCGCAGGCCGCGAAGTTGCCGCCGGTGTGTATGTCTATCGTTTACGCGCGGGGCTGCAACAATTGACCAAAAAGATGGCGGTGTTGAGATAACGAAAAATTGATGAGCGCTGATTGAAGATGTCATTGCGAGGCGTCCTTTTTGCCGAAGCAATCCCCTCGCAAGCTTGAGACCGAGATTGCTTCGCCGATAAAGCCCGCTCGCAATGACAGCCAAGAAAGTCATTGCGAGGCGTCTTTTTGCCGAAGCAATCCCCTAGCAAGTTTAAGAACCGAGATTGCTTCGCCGATAAAGCCCGCTCGCAATGACGGCCAAGAAAGTCATTGCGAGGCGTCTTTTTGCCGAAGCAATCCCCTAGCAAGTTTAAGAACCGAGATTGCTTCGCCGATAAAGCCCGCTCGCAATGACAGCCAAGAAAGTCATTGCGAGGCGTCCTTTTGCCGAAGCAATCCCCTCGCAAGTTTAAGAACCGGGATTGCTTCGCCGATAAAGCCCGCTCGCAATGACGGCCAAGAAAGTCATTGCGAGGCGTCTTTTTGCCGAAGCAATCCCCTAGCAAGTTTAAGAACCGAGATTGCTTCGCCGATAAAGCTGGCTCGCAATGACGGCAGCCATTCTCGGAAAGCAGAAATAACCCGACTGATTTTATGAAACCGATCACTATCTTTATCCTATTGCTTCTGCCGGTCGCCGCGTTGGTGCAGGCGCAAACGCCGATTGACACTTTGAAGCATCCCCAGCCGCAAGCCGGCTCGGGGTTTGGCAATTTGATCATTCCCGCCGGTAATGACGTTTTGATCGCCGCGCTGAATCTCGGCGAAGTTTATTTGTTTGACGGGACTACCGGCGATACACTGCGAACCTATCGCAAGCGCGTGCGCACATCGGGAGACGGTTTTGGCAGCGCCATTGCCGTGGTGGGCGATACGGTTTTGATCGGCGCGCCACTCGACGACGTGCGGCGAACGAACGACGGCGCAGTTTATTTGTTTCACAGAAACAGCAATTTCCCCTTCGACACACTGTTCAGCACTTCTGAAGTCGGAGACACGGCCTACTTTGGCCAAACTTTGGCGGCGATTCGCGGCGTGGCTATGATCGGCGCGCCGCGCGAAAACTTCGGCAGCACGATCACAGATGCCGGCGCAGTCTATTTACAAAATATTCGCAATGGCGTGCGCCTGGCAAGAATTCCCAATCCGGATCCGGGCGTCACCGATCGCTTCGGCACGGCGCTCGCCGCTACTGCTTTTAATTTTATCGTGGGCACGCCTTCCGACGCGCCCGGCAATCTCGCCGATCGCGGCTCGGTTTATGTGTTCGATGCTGCGGGCGCGCCCCGGCCCTTCAGCCCATTGTTAGGCGAAGCGGCGGGCAGCGCTTTTGGTTATGCCGTCAGCGCGGCCGACAAGAACATTATCGTGAGCAACCAGTTTCTGCGGCGCGCTTATGTTTTTGACGGCGACAACGGCGCGGTGTTGGATACTTTGCCCGATCCTTTCACTTCTTTTATCTACTTCTTTGGCAGCGCGGTGGCCGGCACCAGCACCAAGGCTTACGTTGCCGCGCGCGGGAACGCATCTATTGCAGGCGTGGTCTATGAATATACTATCGGCTCGAATGCGCTGCCTACGATCATTCGCAATCCCACCGGCAATAACGATGAGCTTTTTGCTTCATCCGTGGCGATTTTGAGTGGTAAAGTTCTGGTGGGCGCGCCCCTCGCCAATAGCGCCGCGGGCGCGGTTTATGTTTTTGGTCCGCTGCAACAGCCGCCCCGCCTCGTTGCGCTGGCGGATACTTCTGTTGTTGAGGGCAAAACTTTGAGCCTTCCCTTCAGCGCGAGTGATCCCGACAAGCATACGATCTTGTTCACGGCCAAAAACCTGCCGCCATTCGGTTCATTGACTGACAATGGCAACGGCAGCGGGCAGATAACCTTTGCGCCCCCCTTCAATTCCGCCGGCGTTTATGCGAACATTATGGTGATCGCTCGAGACAACGGCGTACCCAGCTTGACTGACACTTCGACTTTCACCCTAACGGTTCTTAATCAGCAACGGCCGCCGCAAATCGGGCCACTGCCAAATCTGCAAATGTTTGCGGGCGCGATCTTGTCCGTGCCGGTGACGGCCAGCGATCCGGACACCGATGCGGTCTTTTTCTCCGGGCGCAATCTGCCGCCATTTGCACGCCTGCAAACCTTGCGCAGCGGCCAGGCCGTGCTGCGCTTCACGCCGAATCGCAACGCCGCCGCCACCTATTCAAATATCACCATCATTGCCACAGATAACGGCAATCCCGCTTTGTCCGACAGCACCAGCTTTACACTTGCGGTTTTGGCGGCAACGGACAACGTCGTCTTGAATGAAATTTCTTTCGCTCCCAATTATGACGATCTGGGCTATGAAAGAATCGAGTTGAAGAATGCGGGCACGAATGCCGTTGCTCTGGGCGGATGGAGATTATGGGTGCGCCGGGATGCGCTGGATACTTTCTGGAGTTTTCCCGCCGGCGCGAGTTTGGCGCCCGGGAATGTAGCTGTGGTGCACTGGCTGGCGGCAAGATTTGAACGAGATGAGACTGGCGCTATAAGCGATGACAAGAATGACGCCGGCAACCTTTTCACCGGTTTGCCTGAAAGCGGCGGTTTTTCCGGCAACAATAGCAGCTCTTCGATCGCCATGAAATTGGGCGGACCGAATGACGGCAATCTCGAGGCTTTTACCATCGCACTGTTGCAAGGCCCGCCGCCAGGGTCACAATTTTTTTCAGAACGGCTCGCCGATTTCGTGCAAGCAGCCGGCGTGGTTTCCGCAAGCCAGGCGCAAGCCGCTGCTGCCGGGCTTTGGCAAAGAGGAGATTTTTTGGATAACGCGGGCGAAGGATTTTCTTACGAGCTGCGCGACACGCCGGGCGATTCTTTTCTCACTACCGCAGGCGATTACTTTGCGCAAGCGAGCCCTTCTTTGGGCTTTCGCAACAAGCTGGCCGCACCGCCGGCGCAACATCTGCTGATCTCTGAAGTTTGCGTGGCGCCCAACTCGGCGGAATTCGTGGAGATTTATAATCCCACTTCAACGCCGATCAGCTTGCGGCAATATTATCTCACGGACAATGTCAATTCTTTCCACCATGATTATGCGCGCCTGGTCAAAGGCTCGCCGGATTCTTTGCTGCTGGCCTCGGGTGATTTCGTGGTGAAATTTCCCGATACCGCGGCAATTAACCCCGGGCAATACAAAACCATTGCCTTGAATGGCCGCACTTTTCAACAACGCTTTAATGCGCTGCCGGCGTATGAGATTTTAGGAGCAGATGCCAGCGCAGCCAACGACATGCAAATCATCAAACGCGGCGCGGAGAGGCTCGCTCTGGATGACAATGAAGAAGCGCTCATCTTGTTGCGCTGGGACGGCCAAAGCGATCTGGTCGAAGACGTCGATTATTTCGTTTGGGGTTTTGACGGAAAGTTTATTCCCCATCACGTCAATAAAACGCCGTTGGGAATCGACGGAGCAGACTCCAATAGCGCCGTGTCCTATTTTGATCGCGACACCGACCAAGGCTTGCAAAAGCCGGTGAAAGATAATGGGCATGAATTGCTCAAATCGTGGCAACGCCTGCCGCGTTCCGTTCCCGAAGAAACCGGCGAACTGGCTGCCGGTGGCAATGGTATTAGCGGCCACGATGAAACCAGCGAAGATTTGTCTAAATCATTTGTCGAAGGTGTGCCTACGCCGGACCGGCCGAGCAAGGAGCTTGCTTTGGAGTTCGATTTTGCCCTGGTATTTGACACGTTGAGCGTTGGGCCAGGGGCAGGGTTAATTGAAGGCAATCGCGATGGCATCGTGGATCGTGGCGAGAAATTCATTCTATATTTGCAACTGCGTAATCTCAGCCTCAAAGGCACCAATGATTTATTTTCAATATTGCGTTCCAAGACACCCGAAGTATCCGTGGGTCCGGACAGCGTTGCGATTTTTAATCCTATTGCTCCAAACGAAGTGCAACGCTCGGTCGATTTTTATGAACTGCTCGCCTTGGATACGCCTTTGCCTACGACGATCACACTGGACTTATTGGTTATTGACAAAGCCGCGGGTAGCGCGGATACGGCACATGTTACGGTCAATCTGATTGCCAACATCAAGCTCGATCCTGCCAGTTCAAGATTGGTGGTCGCAGACACAACATTATTGTTCTTTTTCAGATTAACCAATAACGGCACGACGGCTGGAACGAATTTAGGCGTGCGCTTTAATCTGGACGGCGCGGGCAGTTCGCCGTTGCGCAAGCTCACTTATGAAATTCCATGCAACGGCCCAGATACTTCATGCACACTCAACGCTCGGGCTCGAATCGACAGTTTTCAGGTTGATATCAAGAACGCACCTGCCAGTCTCTTGAACGGTAGTGCACTTTCAGGATGCGTAAAAGTTGCTTCGACTAAAAAAGTAATCGCGCCGCCACCGACCTTTGCGATTGCAGGAAACGACGATCCTCAAGAGGAAGTGGTTTTGACTCAAAACGGCAACCTCGCAATCAATTATACTCTGCCGCGCGTGGCGGTGGCGGTGGAATATCTAAACAGCCGGGTGTTGGTGCCGGACATCGTCGTCACGCTCGAGGAGACGAATGCGCAAGGGGTGCTGCTGAATACCTTGAAAAGCGATACCACCGATACTCTTGGCCGGGTAGAACTTTTTAATCTCCCCATTGCGAGTCATTATCGCATTCGGCTCAGCCCGGTCGCAGGTCTCGTCACTGATCCTCTTGCAGGAATCTCGTTCGTAGACGTCGATTCTTGCGACGCATTTCTGACGCCTTCAGCAAATCCTTCAAGCCCAAAGATCATGCTGGCCGATATTAACGCCGACGGCCGTTTGACCGCGGTCGATGCCGACATGATCGACATTTTTACCTCGCAAACCGTGATGGATACCAACTTTATTGGGCGCGGCGGCGGATGGTTGTTCATGAAAAAGGACAATACCTTTTCCAGCGAGGAAAGTTTTCAGCTTGCAAACGGAAGCAACAAATTTATTTCTTTCAAAGCCTATCGCATTGGGGACTTGAACACCAGTTGGCTGCCCCGAAGCTCGGGAAGGTATCCGATCAACCGGCCAAGGCCGCCGTTGGCGCCAATCGTTTGCGGCATCAATCCACAATAATTCGAGCGGTAAATTATGCTGGCAAAAATTCTGGCTATACTTGTCTTCTTCACCGGCGTGCAAACGCTGGCGCAAGATTATCAAATTCGCCTCGCGCACCCCCAAATCTTGGGGCAGCGCATGCTCGTCCCTGTCACGATCGATACCCGGCACGGCCTCAAAAGTGTCCGGTTAGCCGTGTCTTATAAGCGCGAGGTCCTTGAATTTGACCCGATTCAAAGCGTGGCAACTCCTGGGAACTGGAGGCTCTACGCAACGCCAATACCCTCGGCCTCTGCTGATTCTTCCAGTTTTTGGATCATCTTGCGCGGAGCCTTGGATGACACCGTAGCGGGCGGAAGCAGCAACTTGCCCATCGCGAACCTGGTCTTCAATTTTTTGGGTGTACACCAGCCTAACTTGGATGCCGTAGTTCTTGAGCAGACTTGTGAGAAAACGAACTGGGTGGTGGTGAGGAAAAATTCCATTACCGGGCAATTTGGTTTGGCAGATATTTGTGGTTCCGAGCTGCACTTTGACCAACAATTGAATGTCGCTATCGCTTCGCCCCAATTAGAAAATCAATTCGCAACTTTTCCCATTATCGTCAATTCCTCGACCCCGGTCAAGCGGGTGAAAATGATTCTCGATTACGACCCTGCTTCTTTGGCGGAACCGGCTGTTCCCATTATCACATTGGGCCGCGCGCTGCGGGATAAAGATTTTCAACTGAAGATCAACACGAACCCTGCGCTGCCGCCGGCGCCTTGGGCCAAACAGAATGTCGAGCTGGAGCTCGCGAGCGCGACCGGGCAAACCTTTGCAGGAACCGGGATCGAAATCGTAAAAGCCAAATTTACTTGGCGCGACACGCTGCGGCTGCCAAAGATCGATATAAACCGCGATTGCGCCGCGGGCTTTTTGGAATATCTCGAGGCTTCGGGCAAAACGCAGCGCATTTGTTTGAACGGCAAAAATTCCCCTGCGCTACAAGTGGAAGAAAAAAACGTGAGCCTCCCGACCGCTTTTAACTTGTTCCCGAGTTATCCCAATCCGGTCGTTACCGGCGCATCTTCGCACGGCTTTGCAACGATTCGCTATGTGCTGCCCAGAGCGGAACGGGTTTCGATCAAGATTTATGACGTTCTCGGCAAACAAGTGAGAACGCTGGTGGCTCAAACTCTGACCGCAGGTTATCATCACGCGACTTGGCGCGGAGATAATGACCACGGCGTTGCCGTGCGCACCGGAATTTATTTCGTACGCATGCAGGCTGCTGCCTTCTCGCAAACCAAACGCGTATTGCTGTTGAGATAGGCACGAAAAGACCACTATTGCGAGAGATTAGCCTGATTGCGATGAGTTGCTGGCTAAACAAGCCTGATCACCTTATGAAACAATTGACTTTATTTTTGCTCTTGTTCCTCCCGGCGAAGATGCCGGCGCAGTTGCTGACGCCTTTCCTGCCGGGCCATTTCGTCAATGCTATCGCGTGCAGCGAAGTTGGCGATACTTTATGGTTCGCTACCAATGATGGCTTGTATCAATACGATCAGCAGCGCGTGCGCGCCATTTCGATCCAACCTTGGGACGGCTCGACGCCCCCCAATACTCTGACCGCTTTGCTTTTCGCTGAATACGATAAAGCACGCCGATTTTTAGTCGCTTCAGACCCTCATGGATTGTTTGTGCGCCGCGAACAAACGTGGGAACGCATAACCAGCAATTGTGGTACGATTTTGCCGGACAGATCCATCCTCTCCATGGCAACCGATAGCCAGAGCCGCATCTGGGTTGGCACCAACGGCCGGGGCGTTGCGATTTACGACGGCAGGCAATGGCATCGCTTCGCCGGATTCGACTATTCTGTGTTTGATACCACAACTTGCTCCTGGCAAAACCGTAGATCATTTCCGGATCCACTCTTGCTGAATAACGTCGTGCACGCCCTGCACTTGGATAACGAGGGATATATGTGGATAGGCACGGACGATGGGGTTGCACGTTTTCAACCAAACTTCAACAATCCCGCAAATTTTTCGCGACAATTCTGTTACTGTCTCAATAACAGCAACACTGTCGTTTCGGCGTTCGAAACGGATAACGCAGGCAAAATCTGGATCGCGACTTTGGGCAAGGGCCTTTTTCGACTATCGGCCGGTTGCAGGGCCCCTTGCAATTACCAGCAAATTCACGCCGGCAATTCCGGTTTGGGCAGCAACACAGTGTTCGATGTTGCGCGCGATCAAGAAAACAACTTATGGTTTGCGACCGATTCCGGCGCGTACCGTTGTCATCTCGCCACTGATTCCTGGCGCAGCGTGGCTGCACCGCAATCCATTAAATCCCTTTGTGTCGATTCCGACGATAATTTGTGGTTTGGCTTGCAACTCAACCAGGGTGTGATACGATTCAACAATAATTGGATCACTTTGCAGGATGAAACTCTGCCCGATGCTTTCCTTTTTGCATTACAGATGAGCGGAGACACTTTATGGGCCGGTACTGGTGGTGGATTGCAACGTCTAAAAGGAGAAACCCGGATTGGCCGCCCCATCCTTCCCGGCAAGACAATTAGCGCCCTCGCTCCCGCCTCGGATAATCGCATGTGGGTCGGCGTATTCGGTGAAGACTTGAGCGGTGAAGGCGTTTATCTCTGTAATCAAGAAGGCACGGCCCAGCAGAAGTTTTTGGTGGACAGTGCCTGCAACACATGCCTGCATGACGATCGTATCACCGGTATTCTTCAAGAAGAAAACACGCTATGGGTCGCGACGCTAAACGGTCTCAATCGAATAACTTTTGCCAATACGGACACGACCTGGCAATATTATACTGCTTCTTCAGCACCACCGGGCCTGGTCAGCAATAGTTTCAATGCGATTGCACTCGATAGCTCAAATCGCTTGTGGTGCGGCACGGTAGCCGGTTTAAGCATTTTGGATATAGCCGCGAACCGTTGGGTGCCATTGACCGAGCTTACACGGGACTTGGCAAACCTTCAAAGCATTACTGCAATTGCCGTGCATCCCCAAACCGATGAAGTCTGGATCGGAACCGATGCCGGTGACATTTTTGTTTATTCCCCTTCAGGCTTGCAACGGATTGATCGTAATACCAGGGAGCCAAGAGAAGTGATTACCGCCATCTCCATTTCGCGCACCGATCAAATATGGGTTGCCACCCGCAACGGCGTTTCCCGGCGTGATGCCAACGGCGTTTGGAGCAATTTCAATTCATCTTCGGGCTTGGCCAGCAATTTCGTACAGAGCATCGCGCTGCAAGGGGATAGTATCGTTTGGTTTGGCACTTATGGCGCCGGCCTCACGCGCTACCGCCCGCCGCAAAGCAGGCCGGACACTTTCATCGAAACCCAGCTCGACGTTACCGACAAATCCGAAGTCGCCTATTATTTCAGCGCGGCGGATTTGAACACGGCGGCTAATGAGTTTCGCTATCGCTATTGGATCGACAATAATGAGCCGGGCGCGCCCACGTTCGATCGCTTTGCCGTGGTGCAAGTGCCCAAAGCAGGACCGCATACGTTTTACGTGCAAGCCATCGACCGCGACGGCCATTTCGATCGGGAACCGGCCCGGGATTTTTTTCATCGCATCTTGCCGGAACAAGGCGGCGTTTCCAGCAGCAGGAATTTTTTTCCAAAAGTGGATACCGTGATCGCCACTATTTATTGGCCGCCCAACATGCTGGCCAAAGACACGGAAATCACCGTAGCGCCGGCCACTCTCGCGGAAAACGATTCGGCTTTGTTCGCGTTCGAGTTCAATAGCAATTTGCCGTTTGAGAGATTCAAGCCCTTGACGGTGTCTTTTACTTTTAAGCGGGCCGGGCACACCGCTTCTGCGCATGCCATTTTTCAGGAAGCGCCGGTGAAAGATTGCCGCGGTGGCACCGTCGTGTTGCATAATGATTCGCTCACAATCAAGACCACGATCACCCAATTGGGGCGCTATTCCGTGCGGCCGGAAAACTGCGTGAGCGGGCAAAGCTCATCAACCGCCGAGCTGCGCGCCCAGCCTCGCGTTTTTTCTCCCCGCAGTGGCGGCGGGCATGGCCCGGAAACCACGTTGTCTTTTGATTTGCCGGGGCCGGAAAACGTCGTGGTAAAAGTTTACAACCTCGCCGGCCGGCTGGTTAAAACCGTTTCGAATCGTTCGATGAACGCCGGCGTCAACGCCGTGGTTTGGAACGGCCGCGATGACGAGGGCCGTATTTGCCCCAGCGGGCTTTATATCATAGTTGTGGAAAGCGCCGGGTTCGCAGAACCGCCGGCGCCGGTTAAAGTCATGGTTTTGAATGAATGAAGCTGGATGCTGGATGCTGGTTGCTCGATGCTGAATATTATCATCGAGCATCGAGCATCGAGCATCAAGCAACAAACATCAAATGAACCTCAAACACCTCCTAATCTTTGCCGCTTTGCTGTTGAGTGAAATCGCAAAGAGCCAGCCAGCTTATCAAATTCCTGCCGGCACGCGGCCGCGCAGCATGGGCGAGGCTTTTGTCGCGGTCGCAGACGATGGCAATGCCATTCGCTGGAATCCCGCCGGACTTGCGCGCATGGAGCGCATACAGGCAAGCTTTGCCTATGCCAATCTCTTCGGTTTGAATATTCACAATTCTTACGCCAGCTTTCTCACTCGCGCTTATTTCATTCCTTCACTCACGGATTATTTATCTTTTGGCGTGGATTGGCATGGCTTTAACACGCTTGATGAAAAAGCGCAAGAAGATGATTTGGATTTCGCACAGAATGAATTCAACCTCGCGCTCGCTTTCCGCCCGCCGCAGAGCTTGTCCTATGTGAAACACTTGAGCCTCGGTGTGAATGCTAAACACTTCCGGCAAAACGGCTCTTGGGACGGCAAGCAGGAAAACAATCTTAAAGCTTGGGGCTGGGAGGCGGGTCTGCTCTACGACTTGGGCGCTTTGCGTCGTGTTCCACCCGGGCTTCATTTCGGCTTGATGGTGCACGATATCAATGGAACTTTCGCCAAACATAAAACCAGCAGCAAAGAAAAAATTCTGCCGGAAAATCTGCGCTGGGGTTTGAGCTATCGGCCCTTTGAATCCTGGCCCGGCAACAAGCTTCCCATTTCGGAACCGGTGCTCGCGCTCGACATTGACGATCGCGTGCATCTCGGTTTGGAATTTTGGCTGGCGCGCACGCTGGCTCTGCGTGCGGGCTGGCAGAAGGACCGACATACCAAAGAAAGTCCAACACTGTCTTTCGGCCTCGGCCTGCGCGCAAATCTTAAAGAATGGCCCGAAGCCCGCATGGATTACGCGCTCACCGAAGCGCCAGGCGTGCTCAATACGCCAACACAATTCGGCGGGGCATTGATCTTCAAAAATAATCCTCGCCTTATTCGCATCGAGGAAGCGCATATTGAAGACGTCTTCGCTTCACTTTATTTGCATTATGGCGAACGCGGTGCGCGCGTGGGCACGGTCAAACTCAAAAATTATTCTGAACACGAGGCCTTGCAAGCACGCGTCACTTTTATCGCCAATCAATACATGCTGCCGCAACAGCCGGACACCGTGGTGATTGAGCCGCGCCAAACACATGATTTCTCCCTGCGCGCCGTGTTCGAGCCGGAGATTTTGGAGGCGCGCGAGGGCCGGCTCACGGGCGAAGTGCGCATCATTTATGATTATCAAAAAGCCGAGCATGCTTCTCGTGCTGCGGTGGATTTTGCAATTTATAGCCAAAGCTTTCTCACCTGGGATGATCCCTGCAAAGCGGCTGCATTCGTAACCTCTAATGATCCCCTCGTCGCAGAATTTGTCGAGGCGGTGCGGTCGAGTGAGAGCGACAGCACGAAAGTCGCATGGTTCACGCGTTACGAGCGCGGTGAAGCGGTGAAACTGTATCATGCTTTGCAAGCATACAATATCGAATATCGGCTCGATCAAAAAACGCCGTTTCCCTCTTTGCACGGCGCGGGCTATCGGCGTGATCAAATCACCTATCCCGCCAAATTTTTGAGCCGGGAAAAACGCTACGGCGATTGCGATGATCTCGCCGTGCTTTATGCCAGCTTGTTGCAACATGCCGGTTTTTCCACGGCGCTCGTCAGCGTGCCGGGCCATTTATTGATGATGTTTGATACTGAAATCGATACGGCGCAACACCGAACTTTACCGCTGCCGCCAAAGTTGTTCGTGCCTTATCAGGGCAGCTTATGGATACCGGTGGAAACCACAATGATTCCCCATGCTGATTTCGTGGCTGCTTGGCAGGCGGCCGTGGATAGCTTTGAAGTCGCCGAGAATTGGGAAATTTTTGAAGTGGCCGCTTGTCAAACCCAATACCGGCCGCCTCGCCTCGCCTCTTCGGATAGAACCAAACTTTCGATTCCGGATTTTTCCTACAGATTGGAAAAGAATCTGCTGGCGCTGGAGACCATGAAGCAAGATTATTTTCGATCGTTTGAAGATTCCTTGAACACCGTCCCTGCGCTGGCTCGTTCTGAAGAGATCGAGCGGCGCAATCATTATGGCGTGATTTTCGCGGAAAACGGTGAATATGAACGGGCGCTCCAGCAATTTGAGTTGATTCGCCGCGTGGACCCGGCGTTCGCGCCGGCGTGGAACAATCGCGGCAATGTCGAATTTATACAAGGCCGTTTTGCGCCGGCGCGCGCCTCGTATGATTCCGCGTTGGCACGCTATCCCTTTAGCCGGGGCACTTATTTGAATCTGGCCATCTTGTATCAAATGATGGTCGCCGGCGCGGCCAAAGACTCCGCGGGTTATTATAGAAACAAATCTTTCGAAAAGTTATTGCACGCTGCTCAATATTTAGAGGGCGATTCACTTGCGGCCCATCAATTGTTGGGCATTACCGAGGAGCGCACCGAGGGCAAAGCCAAGCCGGTGCTTCCGACTATCCTGTGGATGAAAAAGGTGAGGCATTTTGTTGACCGTAACTTCAGAAAATTTGCCATTGGGAGAAAGGAAATTGGCGGTGTGCCGCTCGAAACGCACGCCACCAAAGGCCGGGGGCAAACGGATCCGGATCGCGGCTTCTTCCTGTATTGGGATTTTTAAAGCGAGATTCCTGTGCTACCCATAACCAAAAAATTGCGGCTGACTTTCATCGGCCTGCTCTGCAGCCTAACCAGTACATTTATCCTGAATGCTCTTTTAGGGCATTTTCCCAAGTTGGGGGAATTGCCGGCATTATTCGATTCTTATTTTTACATGAATTTTTTTGCCCCCTTTCTTGACCCTCACCCCAGTTTGATAATAATCGACAGCAACAGAAGTCAGACCCAAGGCTGGCGCCGGGAATATGCCGGCCTGATCGATCAACTTAAAGAAAAGCAGGTACGGGTGCTGGCATTGGATATAGTTTTCGCAGATGAAGACACGGTTGACCCGGCCGGCAGCCAGGCGCTCGTGAACAGCGTGGCCGCACACCCAAATGTTATTTTGGCAATGGCTTTTTCTCAACTCGGCCAGAAGCTCGAGGGCAACTTATTGGATGAGATCAAACCCTTGACCCTGCCCCGTGACTTCTGTGAAGAGCATTTTCTGCAGATTCTTAAAGCCGAGGGAAATGTCGATTTACCGTTTCGCCGTTTGCGGGAGGTGGCCCGAAACCTTGGCCATGTCAATTCCAGCCGCCAGACCTATCATTTCCCGCTGGCCATGAAGCATCAAGGCCTTTGCTTTGCCTCCTTGCCATTGCAAATAGCCAGTTTGTACAATGCTCACCCTAACCGGGTATCGCTCGCGCATGCTTCAAAGGGAAACGGCCATTGGGATAACTCATTCGATTTTGACTCCATTCCTTTGGATATATATGGGCAAACGCCGGTCAATTTCATTCGCGAAGAAAGGTTTTCTCCGAACAAATATTCCTGGGAAGGGGCCTGGCGATTGCTTCAAAACAATCCGGAAAAATTTCGCGAGGCCGTGGTGCTGGTCATCAATTCCCGCCCCGAAGATGAAACCGAATCGCCGTGGGGGTCTTATCCGGGTTGGGCCTTGCTCGCTTCCGTCATTAGCCAGCTTTTGCTCGACAACAATATCGATACTTCCGTATTCTATCTTCCCGCACTGCACAGCGCGGTGCTGTGCGGCGCGGGCATGTTTCTTTTTTTGTTTGTCACGCCTCGTTTGCATAAAAGATGGCGCAAAACACGTTTTGTTTTCATTGCCGGCACCGCCATTTTTTTGTTGGTTATTTTTTCGGTGCTGCGCCTCTTTGAGGTTTGGGTGGGCGTCATGGTGCCGCTGCTGGTTTACAACGCCAGCATGCTGGTCGTGCGGCAACGTTATTATCAAATGACGAAAACGCCGCAATACGAAAACTTCGGGCTGGCAGTTTTGGAACGCACGGAAAAAGGTTACCCGATTAAAATCTTTGAAGCGCCGGGCGGATCCGAAGAGGGAGAACTCTTCCTCAATTCCGGTTTTCTCCACGAACGGGTTTTTCGTGAAGCGCTCGAGCGCATTTGGGCTTTGCGCGCGAGTGAAAATGATATCAAGCTGGTGGGCAGCAGATTGTTCGATGCCGTCCTTCCCCAGGGAGCTTTTCACATATTGAAAAGCAGCCTGGAACAAGTGCAACGCTCCGGGAAAAATTTGCGCCTGACCTTGCACCTGGATTCGCCGGAGCTGGTGCGCCTGCCCTGGGAACTCATGCGCAGCTCCCGTCTGCCACCCGGACGTTTGGTCATGAACCGGCACCTCTCGCTCGTGCGTTATTTGCCGATGTCGCAACCGTTGCAAAGAAAACCCTATAACGTGCCTTTGAGCATTCTGGTTGCAGTTTCATCCCCGGCCGGTTCGCAATTGTTGGATATCAAAGGCGAAAAAGCGCGAATTGAAAAAGCATTGCGCATGATGATTTGGGGCGGAGACGTCCGCCTGCGTTTTTGCGAGCATGCAACTTTGGACAAACTGCGTGTGGAGCTCGAGCGCGAACCGGATGTGCTGCATTTTATCGGCCACGGCGATTACGCTGAAAAGAGCGATTCTTCTTTCCTGGTATTCGAATCTGAGGACGGCGAGCTCGACGCCGTGAGCGCGGAAACATTGGGAGAAGTCTTGCACGATTCCTCGGTCCGGCTGGTGGTATTGAATAGCTGTGAAAGCGGTGCGGCTTCACCACACAATGCCTTTGCCGGCGTCGCGCAAAAACTGGTCAACATTGGCGTGCCGGCGGCGGTTGCCATGCAATTCAAAGTTTTAGATACCACCGCCCAATTGTTTTCTGAAGCATTCTATTCTTCTTTAATCACCAACTATTCCATCGAAACGGCGGTGGCTTCCGCGCGCATGATAATCATGTCCGGCGAGCGCGACGACTTGCTGGGTTGGGCCACGCCGGTGCTGTACATGCGGACCAAAAACGGCGAAATTTTCAACATGGAAAAATAACCGCGATCAAAATCCAAAAATCAGAATCCAAATCATAAACCACTCGATCGAATTTTTTTGGAGCATGCTATGAAATCGTACATCCGGTGTGAACGAGCAAATTCATTTTGTCTCGTGGCAGTAGCGGCAAGCATGTTGCTTGCCGGTTGGGATGCGAACAAACCGGCCTGGGCGCAAACACCAACCTCCGCCCCGGTCACGGTTCCGGCAACGGACATGAGGCTTTCGGAGGAGGCGTATGCGCGTGGCGATCACGTTCTCATTTACGGCATAGAAAAGGTAAAAACCTACGTTTTCTACGCCACCGCCAAATTGCCGTTTGGCAAATTCAAATTGCAAGTGGAAGCCGCGGGTGTAAGCGGCGACGGCCGCTGGCCTAAATTGGGCCTGGCCCTGGATGATACCGGCAAAATCATCAAAGAACTCACCATCGATCACACTGATTTTCGCGCTTATGATTTCGGCGCGATTGATGCGACCGCGGCCTCAACGATTTATTTGGTCTTCACCAACGATTATTATAACGCCGCGACCAACGCCGACGTCAATCTCAAAATCCGCCAGGCCAGTTTCACGCCGGCCGTAACCGTGCTCATACAACCGTCGCCGATCGATACTTTCGTGGTCAAAGGAAAATCTGCGACGCTCGCATGGAATGCCAATCACGAGCAAGATTTGGCAGGATACCGGATTTTTCAAGGCCTGGAATCCGGCAAGTATTTGTCTCCCATCGAAGCCGGCAAAGATACCAGCATGAAGGTCGAATTGTCGCCGCATTTCAGATATTATTTCGCTCTGGCGGCATACGACCGGGATAAAAATCAGAGTCCGCTCTCGCGGGAAGTCGTGGTTTTAGTGGAGGAAGGAGGAGCAAGCGGCGGCGCCTCCTCCGGCGATCTGAACGGCGACGGCAAATGCGACGCGGCCGACCGTACCATTTTGGATCGCGCCTTTGGCTCCTCTTGCAACCACCGGCGCTATAACCGCCAAGCAGATTTAAATCTAGATTGCAAGGTTGACGGCCTGGATCTGGTCTTGTTCAGTGCAAATTGTCGTTAATAACCCCAACGCGGACAAGCCGCAAACAAAAAAGATTAACACGGAGAAAACAGAGCAAACAGAGAGGGTAGCGTCTGGAAAACTCCCTTTAGCTTTGTAATCTCTGTTTGCTCTGTTTTCTCTGTGTTTAAAATTTTTGCTTTTTTTGCAACGACTGAACTTTTAATCGACTAACGGAGGTGTCAAATGGATCTCAGCTTGCATGACGAGTTTTGGTTCAAAGTCAAAATCACCAGCGCCAAAAGCGTTTATGGCGTGCAATGCCAGATCGTTTATCCTTCGGCGATTTTGGAAGCGGTGCAGGACGAAGACGGCCGCGTCAAAACCAACGAAGGAACGTTTCTGAGCGCGAACAACGTTGACTCTTTTCTCAGCGCCCGTTTGGAGAATGATGAACCGGGAAAAATCGTGCTCGGTTACAGCAAAGTGGGGCTGGCAGCGGCCAGCTCCGGCGAAGGTTCGTTGTTCGACATTCTCTTTCGCTGTGTGGGGCTGGGGCCGGGCGAGCTGCGTTTCGAACAGGCGAAAATTTATGACGAAGCGACCAAAGAACAACCGAGCAAGTGGATTGCCTCGCAGGTGCAAGTGATTGGCATCAACGTCGTATCGGCAGACATTCTTCCGCGCAGCTTCGAAAAGCGCTCGATCGAAGCGACTTTGAATGTGGCGTGAAGAAAAAGCGCTTGCTTGGCAACGCGATTTTTTCTATCTTGTCTCGCTTTTGATGGATCGGGGCGTGGCGCAGTCCGGTTAGCGCACTTGACTGGGGGTCAAGGGGTCGGAGGTTCAAATCCTCTCGCCCCGACCCGAGCCCAAGGGCTGTATTTCCTGAAAAGGAATACAGCCCTTTTGGTTTTTAATACGGTCCGGAGTGTCAAACTTCAGTTTGACACAGCCCGAGCTGTTATACCGATCGCCGCCATTGGTGGTCGAGAAAACGAACATCGCGCCATCGCGTGGCCGGCGATACAAACACAGGCCATAGGGATTTTTGAGCTCCGGAGTCTTAAGGCCACCGGCCGTGGTAATGTCAATCAAAGTCGAGCTCAGCGGATCAATCTTATAAACTTTGAGCTCCTTGGTTGGCTCCGTGTTAGTCACCGCGAGGTCAATTCGCTCGCCGCTCACCATCATGCCGTAACGGACGTCGACGTTGTTGGGCACGGCCAGTGGAATATGTTGAAGCTGCTGGCCGTTCAGATCCCAAACATAAAGGCCGCCGCTGTCGCCTTTGTCTGTGCCGATGACGATACTTTTGGAGGGGTCGGTAGGATGTATCCAAATCGCCGGATCATCCGCATCGTAAATGACCGGGGTCGTGCTGAGGCGAGGATTGGCGTTGATCTGAGCTGGAATGCCCTGGGCCTGCGCGATATTTTGAGGCGCGAAACCGGACAGATGAAAAGCGCAAGAGGCCGCCAGCGCTAGTTTGAGAATTAAACAGAATGCAGCAACATGCGACCTCACGAAGGCTCCATTAAAAAACAAATTTGCACCTATTCAGCATGCATCTAAAAACCCTCCTCCGGCCATGGATGGAAAAAGTCGATACTTGACGAAAGGTCTATTGTGGAGGTGGAAAAACTGGCAGGAAGCGATGATTACTTTGCTGACTTTTGCGAGGCGCTTGATTAAACCCGAACCACCCGATTCAAGCGTTTTTGTCAATATGAGTTTTTACCTGCAAGCGGCCTGTAGCGCGGAAAAACTCGCGTGGAGGGTGAAAGCATTACATATCGCGCCATAGGACGGCTTGCTTTTCGCGCCAAATTCATTTTTAAAAGTGGATAAAACAAAAAGGCGACTCCAGATGGAATCGCCTTAACCGAGCTTACGTCACGTTTCGCGCAGAGAGAGCATAGCGGAGAGCATTGACTTTGCCATGCGCCATGCTCTTCTCGCTTTGCGAACTCACTTCATCAGCACGAGCTTCTTTCGTGCAACATAATCTCCCGCCTTCAAAACATAAACGTACACGCCACTGGCCACTCTCTCGCCGCGATCGTCCTTCGCATCCCACACAAAACTGTGACGCCCTGCGGCCATTTCGCCTGCAACAAGTTTCTTCACAAGCTGTCCATTCGGGTTATAAATCGCCAGGCTCACATCACTTCCCTCGGGCAGTTGAAAACTGATCACCGTGCTCGGATTGAAGGGATTGGGATAATTCTGCTCCAACTGATAATCACTGATCACTGTCAACTGATCACTGCTCACTTCTTCGTCTTCGATTTCTTCTGACTCTTTCGGGAACGACAAACCGCTACGGTGAGACGCGAACTTCACCTTCGCGTCCAGACTGATGGTCTCGGCGCGCAGCTCGCCTATGAAAACGCAACCCGTGGCGAAATGCACTTCGGTATGCGGCGCATTCAGCGTGCCCAGGATGACGGCTTTTTTACCAACGTCCACTTTGAACTCCTGCAGGGTCGAAAACGTCACCAAGCTCGTCGCGCCGCCAGTGACGTTCACTTTCACGCTCGCAGTAAATTCCAAATCTTTCACCACGTTGATATTTACCGGCCCGGACGAGACCTCAATCGCCAGAATCGCAGCAAACTCGGTATCGAGTATATTGAGATAATAATCTCCCGCGCTCAAAAGCAGGGTGCCCTTCTGATTGACTTTCACCTTGTTATAATAGCCCGGACCTAAAGAAAGCGAGCCATTCTTGGGCACGGTCTTGTTTGGCCCGCCGGCCGTGAAAGATAAACTCGGCAAAGGGATCGTCGCGACGCTGGCATTCTCGGTCACTGTGCCAGTCACAGTGGCATTGCCGAATAGAAAAATATCATCGCCCGCCGTGGCATGACCGTCGATAGTATTATTGCTCGCGATTTTGAGGTCATCGCGCGCCGTCAAGCTGCCCGTGTGCGTACCCGGCGCGCCTTTGCCAAATTCGATTCTGCCGTTGCAGTGAATGTCGCCCGCGCTCAGTTTGTTCTGGTTGATCTTCACCAATTCCTCGGCCAGGAACACGAGATTCGACGCGGCGGCGTTTTCAACCGTAACGTTTTTTGCGGCGCTGTTGCTGCACGCCGTCGCGCCGTCGGTCACGGTTAAATTGATTACCATCGTGCCAACACTGCCCGCCGCTACGTTCACAGTTGATTCGATGTTGCTGCCGTTGATCGCGCCATTCGTCACACTCCACAAATAACTCGGATTGTTCGCATCGGTCGTCGCCGTGTACGTGTATGTCGTGCCCACATTCACTGGATCGTCGCCGCTGATGCTCACCGCCGGCAACGGATTAACCGTGACGGTCACTTGCGCCGTCTTTTTACAATTGGTCGCATCTGTCACCTCAACGGTGCAAGTCGTGGTCGTCGTTGGTGACGCCGTCGGATTAGCAAGCGTCGCATCATTCAAACCCGTCGTCGGTGTCCAACTATAAATGTAAGGCGCGGCGCCGCCACTCGCAGTGGGATTTCCGCCGATGACAACAGATTGACCGGCGCAAATGGCTTGATTCGAACCGGCATCGGCCACAATGGTATTGGGTTTTATAAATAGCACCAAGCCCTCGTGATCAGAGGCGCGCAACACTGTCGTTCCCTCCGTTTCAAAATTTTCCGCCGCATCGGAATTGCCGCGCGCATATTCAATGCCGGTCACGAAAGATTGGAGTGCTTGTGAATACAACATGTGATCCAACACTTGCGCGCTGCCTTCAAAAATAAAAGAATATTGCTCATGCGCCGGCAACGCGAGCACGGCATTAGTCAAATCCGGATTCACATTATCCGTGCCGGGAATGAGCGCTTCACTGGCGCTTGCCGGCGTGCCCATGATTTGGCCGAGCACATGCACGTAACCGTCGGTGAATTGAAAAGCATTGAAATCGCCGGTTACCATGAGATTGATATTCGGATTGCCGGTTTGCAGATTCTGAACCATATTGGAAACCGACACCGCTTGCTCGTGACGCTTTTGCCGGACACGCGGTCCGTCGCTCGGGTCGTCAATCCCATTGAGCGAGCGCTGATGCACGACGAGCACGGACACCGCGCAACCATCGGCGAGATTCGCTTCCAATAACAACGGCGGGCGATCGTGCAGCAGCGTGTTATCAAAAGTGAAAATTTCCGTTGCGCCCAATTGTGTCACGGCATTGACGATGACGCCGGCGCGCACCAAAAAGCCGACATCAATACCCGAGACGTCGTTGCCCTCGACCAAATACGGCGCGTACGTCAATGACGCATCATCACTGCTGATCTTGTTCGCCAAATCCTGCAAGACTTGCAGCTTTTCTGCTTCTTGCACGGCAAGAATATCCGGCGCGCCGATGAGCGTGCGAATATACATCGAGAGCTTGTTCAGCTTGTCTGCATATTCTTGCGGCGTGCGAACGTCGTCGCCGTTCGGATCATCGATGGTATCATATAACAAATGCAAATTGAGCGTCGCAACAGTTGCCTCACCGGCATTGCGCGCTCGCACCGCGCGCGGCAACGTCGCCGCATTGACGGAGTACGAAGTCGGCCACAATTCATATCCGCCAAATTCAAACCCCAACACCCCGGTCGCGGAAAAAGTCGAACCCGCCGGAATCGCCAAATTCGGTTGGCCGAGACGATCGGGATCAAATTCGAAAATTTCCGGATTGCCATCCCACACCGGTAAGCCCATTAATCCGGGATGCTCAATACCTTGCTCGCGGAAGGGACGATTGGTTCCGGCCACGATATAAACTTCAGCAAGCGGATCCGTGCCGAAAGCTTGATTGGGCCCGGCCACCACGCCGCTGGCAATTTGCACCAGCATGCCTTCAAAGCGTTCATACTCGGTCGCGGATTGCGGCTGATTCGGCGCCGGCATCATGTCGTCCAACTGCACGGCGGGCGGCAGCGGATTGCCGGAAGAAATCATCGTTACCGCAGGGTTGCTAATTTCGGTGAAATCGAAGAACTCCACCACGTCGCCGGTGACGGTGACGATATCGCCAACACTCACCGTTGGCGCCGAGTTAGTGAAAACAAAAATACCATCCGAAGTCTGCGTGTCATTATCGCTGCGCGCCGCCGGCGTTTGGATAAAAAATCCCTCCGCGCCGGCTGCGGTCACGACATTATTTGCCGTGGTCACGGTTTGATTGGCGAATGAGCTGGCCAAACCATTGCCTTGTATTTCAAAAATTTCTTTGGTTAAAGTAAGCGACTGACAGCCGGAGAATTGCGTGCCGTCAACTTTTAAACCAGGCGAATGCAAACGACCGGCAGCGCCCGTTGCCGTTGTGTGCTGGACGAGAGGCGTCGCGCCGGTGACATCAGGATTGCGCGTGAGTGATTGATCAGCACCGCCTTCAGAGCCGTAGGTGTAAGTGGCGATCGTGGTTGTTCCATTTTTTAATGTGATGGTGTCGCCCGTGTTGTTCAAACCCAGTTGGCCCGAACTTGCCACTTGCACCAAGACATTGCCAAACGAGCCGATGGGCATTCCGCCGGCAAATACTACGGTGCCGCATTGATTCGTCACCGTCGTTCCCGCCGAAAAAGTGTGACGCACCTGTACCGCATCCGAAATTGTCCAGCCGGAAATATCGAGCGGCGTGCCGGAGACGTTGATGAACTCGATAAATTCATCTTGCGTCGTGTTGACTGTGCCGTCGCCGTTCGCATCGCCATTCGTCGAATGTGGATCCGCAAGAATTTCATTGATGATGATCGGCGGCGTTGAGAAACTAAAACTGTAATCCGCAGCCATATTATCCGGCGGATCGGAAACATCTTGGTCCACCACATTCGCCGCGAAAACATTCACCGTTATTGTTTCATTGAACGCGAAATCGATATCAGGATTGAGAGTAAAACTCGCCGGCCCGCCGCTAACCGCGGCTGTGTGCGAACCGCTCGTGCCGCCGGAAATGCTAAACCAATTACCGGTCACATTCACCGGCTCGCTGAACGTGATCGTAATATTCGCGGCGGCCTCGACCGCCGTTGCGCCATTACTGGGCGTCGTGCTCGTGACCGAAGGCGCGGCATCGCCGGCGCTCGTGTTGAAACTAAAATTGAAATCAGCAGCCATATTATCCGGCGGATCACTCGCGTCTTGATCGGTGACATTCGCGGCGAATATTGTGACGCTGACAGTTTCATTGTTGGCGAAATCAACCTCCGGATCGAGCGTAAAAGTCGTCGGCCCGCCGCTGACCGCGGCCGTGTGCGCGCCACTCGTGCCTCCGGAAACGCTGAACCAACTGCCGGTAACATTCACCGCTTCACTAAAGGTGATGGTGATATTCGTGTTGTTTGCAACGTTGGCGGCATTATTCACTGGTGTTGTGGAAGTCACGCTCGGCGCCACATCAGCCGCGATCGTGTTGAAACTAAAATTGAAATCCGCTGCGATATTATCCGGCGGGTCATTCGCGTCTTGATCGGTGACATTCGCCGCGAAAACCGTGACGCTGACACTTTCATTATTGGCGAAATCGACATTTGGATTGAGCGTGAATGTCGTCGGCCCGCCAGTGACCGTGGCCGTGTGCGAACCACTCGTACCGCCGGAAATGCTGAACCAACTCCCGGTGACATCTACCGCTTCGCTGAAGGTAATGGTGATGTTGGTGTTGATCGCGACGTTCGTGGCATTATTCGTAGGCGTCGTCGCGGTGACGGAAGGAGGAGCATCACCGCTTGCAAAAGTTTGGCCGGTATTGCAAGCGCCAAAACTGCTCGTTGCCGGTGCATTCCAAATGAAATCTTCATAAAATTGGCCGGCACCGCTGAGCCGCAAAGATTGACCAAGCGGTTCGGTACCTGCTTCAGAAACCCCGATATCAGTGCTCAACATGCCGTTGGCCGCCCCGCCTACCGCGGTAAAACTTCCTTCATAACTAAGAAATTGGATAACCGTGCTTGACGGATTGACTAGCGCAATTCCGTCCGGCGAGCCGTTCTGAATTCCGTTCGAGGGATAGCTCAATACAACCACGCCGAAGCCATTGCAATGATCGGGGATCGTGCCGCTGAGCGCATCGGTGTCATAAGCCGCGCCGCCCGAACCGTTGTAGAGCACGACACTCCAGCCGGTCAAATCCGTGCCCGCTGGTCCGGCGATTTCAATTGCCTCACCGGCATCCGCACCGGTGTTGTCATAATGAATCTCATTGATGAAAACCGGGGTTTGCGCTGAAGCAGCGCTGGACAAAAACAACCATGCGAATAAACATGCCGCTCCGAATGACTGCAACGCCGCGCTTAGTTTGGACCCGAAAGTTTCGACTCCGTGCTTGGATGGTGTTGCCATGACTTGCGCTCCGAATAAAAAATGAAAGACACCCCGCCCAGCGGCGGAAGGGATTCAAACGAAATTGTTCAGAGATGAAAAATGCTTTGAAAGCAGAGATGCCATTCCGGCGAGTTGGGGCCCCCAGATACAGGCGCTCAAGAAAATAACGGGCCGGCTGATAAGTAGTCGTTCCGTGTTATGAATTTCTAATCTCGACTTGCCTTTCTCTACGTTGTCTTATAGATGCATAATTTGAAAATTGCGGAGATCATTCGAATTGAGCTATTCATAAAAAAAGAAAAACTGACCGGTCGCTCACTGCGACCGGTCAGTGAACATGCTGAGGTGTCAAACTTCAGTTTGACGCCAAGCTGAAGCTTGACACTCCCGATTGCTATTTCAGCAACGTCATTCTTTTGGTTTCATTGAACACGGCATTGCCGTTTTGATCACGCGCGACGAGGCGATACAAATACACACCGGCCGCAACAAAATTGCCCGAATGATTCCGGCCATCCCAACGCAAATTGTGCCGGCCCGCAGCCATTTCGCGACTCACCAATTGCCGCACCAATTGCCCATTCCCTGCAAAGATGCTCAGCGTCACTTCACCGGCTTCCGGCAAAGCAAAACTAATCTGCGTGCTGGGATTGAACGGGTTCGGATAATTCTGGTGCATCTCATAACTGATGACTGGCGACTGATCACTGCTCACTTCTTCTTCATCATCATCGCCCTCCGGAGATTTCGGCAATTGGCCCGGCCCGGGCAAGGTGCCGGAAGAACTGTGATGCAGGAAAAAAACATCGCGTTTGACCTGGATGCCTTTGGCGCAAATGGCGCCGCGGAATTGCGTATTGTTCGAGAGCACGACCGTGGCATTGGGCGCATTGAGATTGCCCAGCAGATACGCCTCTTTGCCAATCGTCACGTTCGCACTTTGCTTGGTGTTGAAAGTGACACTCGTGCTGCCCGCTTCACCGCCCGGCAGAATGCGGATTTCGATATCTTTGCCGAGCTGCAGGTTGCTCACCACATTAACCGTTACCGGCCCGGAGGTCACATCGATCTCGATCACCGATTCTTCGCCGACATATTTGAGTTGATTGAGATTGTAAGCGCCGCTGCTGAGTTTGAGCGTGCTCCAGCCGTTCATGGTGACGATGTTGTAAGAACCCGGCGCCAATGCGAGCGTGCCGTTTTGGGGAATAGTCTTGTTGAGTCCACCGGCCGAATACGTTAGCGTTGGCAACGGTTCCGTGCTGACTGAAGCTCCGGAGGTGATGGTGCCGAGAACGTCCGAGGTGGCATGCACGGTCACGGCGCCGCCGGCAGTGGCATTGCCGTCGATCGTATTCTCCTTGTCGATTTTAATGTTGCCGACCGCCCTGAGATTGCCTTCAAACGTAGTCGGATCGCCGCGCAGGAAATCGATCTTCCCATTCGAATGAATGTTGCCTTGCGAAGGAATTTGTTTGCTGCGCTCGATTACGACTTGATTCCCGAGGAAAACGAAATTATGCGCCAGAAAACCACCGCAGCTTGCATTGGCCGCCCACGGCGCAAACGTTACATCCGCGCTCACCGCATCGCCGGAGCCGGAACCAACGCCACTCGGTCCATCTATAGCTCCCCACCAGTTGCCGGCGGCGTTGGCCGTGACGCCGGTGGAATTGAACACGCCAAAAGCGGTGTTGCCGAAAATTTGATTGCAGTCGATGATGTTCGCGTTCAGCGTCGCCGTCGGATCACGGTAAAGATAAATTCCATACTCCCAATTCGTGATGGTATTCGCCGTGGCCGTAAAATTCAAAACATCCGTGCCGAAAACATCGGCTTCAAGGCCGACGCCGCCAGCGCTGCCATCACCGGTTAGTGTGTTTTGATCGACCAGCGAAGTGTAAGTTGCGGCGATGGTGTTTTCCGTGCGCGACTTCTGCAAAGAAGCAACCGGCGCATCAAACACTTCCGGCCGCACGCGCGGAATACCGCCGGGATCGGCAACAATGCCCCAAAAGCCGGGCGAGCCGGTACCCGCAAACGAAGCGCTAATGTCATTCAATTTGTGCGTGCCCGAGCCTTCGATGTGATAGATACCGACTTGATTTTCGCTCAACGTATTGTCGTCGGTATCCGCATCCGAGCCGAAAATCAGCACGCCGGTCGATGCGAAAGTGAACGGCGTGAAAGAATGACCGCTGACGGTGTTGTGTTTGATATTTCCGGTGGCGCCGCCGCTGATTTGAACGCCGTTCTGCGCGATGAAATTGACCGCGCCCGCGCCGGTCACGGTGTTGTCTTCAATCGTCGCGCTGGAACCGATATTGCTGATGACGATGCCGCCTTTTTGATAGCCGGAAATCTCGTTATTCTTGATGATCGCCGTGCCGCTGGCGGCGAAAGAAACGCGGCCCACGAGAATGCCGATACCGTTTTGGCAGCCGCTGATGGGATGGTCGCGAATGTCGAGAACTTTGTTGTCATGAATATTCGCAAACGCGCTGCCGCGCACAAAAATGCCCGCACCGATACTGCCACAGCCAGAAGGCCCGGGCCCGCTCACCGTGAAGCCGCCCATATCAACGGAAACACCCGCGCCGTCGATATCGACCACACTTGAAGCAGGATTTGAAGCAATCGGAATTGTCGCCGGCGCTTTGATGATCGTGGTCACTGCGCCTGCGCCAATCATGTTCAACGATTTGTTGATCGTCACTTGCTCGGTATACGTGCCCGAAGCCACGTGTACGTTGCCGCTGACGTTGACTTGATTAACGGCAGCTTGAATAGTTTTCTTCGCATCACCCGGGCTGGCGCCGCTGTTGGCATCATTGCCGGTGGCATCATTCACGTAGCAATCCGTCGTGCACGGTATCGGACCGGAAAGCACGCGAAAATTGTCGATCACGAAACCGTTGCCCAGCGTTGCCGGCGCCGCCGTGCCGCCGACGCGAAAGAGAACGCAATCAACCGTGCGCGTGCCCGGCGGTTGATTTTGCCGGAAGAAATCTTCCCAGCTCGTGCCGGTATGCATCAGCGTGCCGTCGACATAAACTTTCACAATGTCATTTTCCGGCCCGTCGATAAATTCCATCGTGATCTTGATGCGATGCGGAACGGTGCGATCCAATCCGCTCGCGACATTTGTAGACACGAAATCGCCCACGGGTGGATCCGCGCTGATTTGATAATCGAAAAAATTGACTTCCAAGCCGGTGGGAGTGTCCGTCATTTGCACCCAGCTCATGCGCGCGCCGTCGCCGCGATCGGGGCTGGCGACCGTGGAGAGGCCTGGTTGTTCTGAGCCCGGCACGGTCGAAGCAAAATCCCATTCCGCTTCAAAATAAGGTTGGCGTGTGCCGCCGGAAAGTCCGCCGTTAAAAGCATCGGAAGAGGTGGATTCGCCGGCTTCATCAGCCACCGGTTTCGAGAAAGCGTGATCGCCGAATGAACCGCTCGTAACTGCATTCGAAATGCGCAAGCTTTGCGATCCGAATGTGGCGTAGCCATAGGTGTTGCTGACAATTTCGACATCATAAGGCCCGGTCATGCTCCAGCCGTCTTGGCCGTTGACGCTGCCGAGAGAATAGGTTTCAAAATCGACCGTCGCCGTGTCGGCCCAAATGGTGAAAGAGGCGAACACGCTCAACGTGATCAGCAAAAAATGGGAAAAAGCTCTTTTGGAGCAAATGGTTGTTCTGTTCATGGAATATCCTCCCAAAGGAAGATTTGACCGGTGGAAAAACCTGGCCAGCCCCTGGCGGGAAAGAAGAGCATGCATGACTCTCCCCAAAATAAATTGTTGAAATTTTTTGTGGCATCACCTCCTATTGTTGAAGAGCGCAACGCGTACCAGCCGCAAACCAAAAGAATTTTGTAAGCGGATTAAACGAATACTGAACAGGTTTATCCGCTTGATCCGTTTAATCGGCTTACAGAAAAGCTTTTGCTTTTACAGCAAAGGTTTCACTTTTGAGAGAATGTGGAAAATGATCTGCCATGACGCTTCTCACGCGGTTGCAACCCCATCCTGGGCAGATTAATTTAGGTTAGGAAATGGAAAGGAAATGAGAGAGATGATGAAAAAGTGTAAGCTTCAGCCTGCAAAAACTCCTCGCATCCGGAAAATGCACGCCCACACAGCCTCTCAAGGGAATTGACGGAGCCCTGGTGAAATCCAAACCGGCCCGTACGTTTTGAGATTTCCTAATCTCGACTTCTTGTCTACACGCCGAGATATAGAAACACGTGCGCCGGTTTGCGGAAAAGCCGGTACAAAGATTCTTTATGGCGCAACTGCCAGCGCGCGCAACGGCGAGTTAGTGCCCGCCACGCCGATCAGCCCGATTAGCGTCGCGGCCCCGGTGCCCAGATTGATCGTATAAAGTCCGGACAAACCGCTGGGATCGCCGATGAACAACGCCGCATAGCCGATGCGATCGGTTGCCGCAATGTCAAAACCCACCCAGTCGGAAGTATTCACTCCGAGCGTGCCGAGGGTACCCAATTGCCCGTTGTTCGGGAGCGGCAGCGTCACCAGTATATCCATAGCGGAATCAATTGCGAAGAGAGTGGTAGCGGCGGCGCCGGCAACGTTGTTGCTGTAAGCCGAGCCTACGATATTGGGATTGAAACCGGAATTGAGGTCGCCGTTCGCATAAGCCAGAGTAGAATCCCTTCCGGCCAAGCCGCCGGTGTCCGGGTTCAAACGCAGATCTTGATCACCATCACTATGCACGCGTATGCGATCGGGCACGGGATTGAAATCAAAGCCGAAGGAATTGCCCAGGATAGAAGGAGAAAATGGATTAATGCCGACTGCTATGGCGCCGCCGGAAAGCGTATCGATCACGTAAATCCGGCTGCTGCTGCTGAGCGCATAGAGCCGTTGATCCAGCGGGCGATAGTCAATCCCCAAAATAATTTCGCCGCTTTGCAAGCCGTTAATGCGATAACGATTGGAGATCACCCCCGGGTTTCCGCTGCCAAAGCGTATGAGACTATTGGTGGTATCCACGCCGTAGAGCACGCGTCCCAGCACCAGCGGCTGCATAATCATGTTCTGATCGCAGCCGGAAAACAGCAAGCCGGTTACAGCCACCGCCAACGCGGCGATGACATGTTGCAAAATTGTTTTCATTTCGACCTTCATCCTGAATTTGGTAAAAGTTATCCTTGTCCTCGTCCTCGCACCAAAGAGAATGCAAAATTAAAGCCAAAAGCCGGAGGCCTGAAGTCGTCATGTTTTACAAGTTCAATCGTTGCAAAAAAAGCAAAAATTTTCAACACAGAGAAAACAGAGATTACAAAGCTAAAGGGAGTTTTCCATGCATTACCCTCTCTGTTTGCTCAGTTTTCTCCGTGTTAATCTTTTTGGTTGCGGCTCGTTCGCGTCGTGCATTTAGTAGAATGTCCAAATATAGAGCATTCCCAGTGCGGAAAAAGATTCTTTCAGAATGACAGAGCGAGGGATTCAACTTCAAACGGCAAAACTCTTACCCATTTTGGTCATTGGCTATACGAATTGGTAACGCCGTTGCTGTCATCCTGTAAGGAACTTTTTAAGCCACGAGCAGAATCTTGATTGCTAAAAAAGATGCTTACAGGATGACAGCCACGGTAGATTAGAATGTAAGCCTATTGCCCTCACTCCACGCGCCAAAGCGCAAGATGGCCTTCATCTTTGACCAGAATATTTTTGTCCCAAAACACCGGATGGGCCCACGTCGGGCTGCCCGACACTTGATAGTTGGCGAGCGCTAAGAGACGATCTTGTCGTCGCCTGCGCGCGTCATCAAATAAATTTTCCCCTCCGCAACCACCGGCGAGGACAGCCCGGCGCCGGTTGCCACTTTCCAAACCAATTTGAGGCTGTCCGGCCATTTTGCCGGAGCAGAAAATTCTTGCACATGGCCATCGCGCTGCGGCCCTCGCCATTGCGGCCAATCTTGCGCGCAAAGATGCAGCTCTGCCATGAGCAATAAGAAAAGAGGGATAAAGTTCAATCGTAAAATTCTCATATCAGCTCCTGTACGACGTTCAAGTTGGGTAATGCGACCAGCTTTCATCATGCCATTTCGTAAGAAACTGTTTACGCGCCGGGGTTTGTACCCGGGTCTTAAAAAGATTCAGACTGTGTGAAAACGCTCGAATTTGTCATTGCGAGCGTAGCGAAGCAATCTCTAAATCCAATACGTGCACGCGCCGGGATTGCTTCGCTGCGCTCGCAATGACGTTTTCACACAGCCCGATTCTTCCAGAATGACATTGGAGGTGATGGCTACATGAATCCCTAATTCCGGAGAAGCATAATATCATACACACATCGCTGCACGCCATTTTGATCGCGCGCCACATGCAGAACGGGATTGCCTCCTTGCTTTGCCCATTTATGCCATTCCGGTGTCATGCGCGGATCATTGTCAAACACCAGTTGGCAAGTGGAGCTGCAGCCATGATCGCGATAGCCCGCGGCGGTCGCGAGCAGATGAATGTGTTGCGGAATCGGTTGCCGCGGATAACCACCCGGCCGGATCGTGCGAAACTCGTAGCGGCCATCTGCGCCGGTTTTCATATAGCCGAACAACCGCGCATTGGGCTCATCCATCACACGATCGGGCGTGTAATAGCCTTTGGCATCAGCGTGAAAAACATAAATCAGCGCGTTGGCGACAGGCTTATCCGCTTCGTTACGCACCGTGCCGGAAACGATCATGGGTTCGCCCGGCTCATCGGGCGGCGCCAACACGGTTTGTGCGCGGTGCGTGTATTGGCGAATGATTTGTCGCAGACGCAAGCTTTCCTGCCGGCTGATCCCGTCTGCTTTGGCGACGATCCGATGCAATTGTTCCAACGCATGATCGTCTTCCGGATTCTGTTGTAACGCGTTCTCATAGCGCTTGATGACCTCGGCTTGAGATTGGCAGCTTGAGGCCGCAGACTCGGCGTCGGGGAGGCAAAGCATGAAGCATGGATAGTTGAAATCATCCCCGAGCACTGCGGCGGCTCCGGAAGGCAAAGCGCAACACCCAAGCATGAGCCCAATGATCGATCCGCATTTGAATTTTATTTTCATCTTGTCAACCTTGAAGGTTTTTTAAAGGCAAAACTATTATGGGCAAAACCATTAAAGATGCGAAGGCCGGGCAAAAGATATAAGTCAAAACAATTGAAGTCAAAATGATTAAAAGCGGTTCAATGATTTTGACTTTAATTGTTTTGACTTCTTGCTTTAAACCTTTTGGTATTATAACCGGTCATTCGCATTAAAAACAAAATCGAATAATTTTGCCCTAAATCGTTTTGCCTTTGATCGATCGCTTGCGGCTGTTGCCGCGCTACGATGTACGATTCTAATGTACGAGAAGGAATCAACTTTGTTAACAAAATTGCAGCGGATTGCAGCTTAAAGGCGGAAAAACGGTAGAAAGCTGCCGCCAACCGCAGCTCATAGTAAACGATCCGAGGCCGTTCAGCCCCGAGAGAATCAAGCATCACCGGCAACCAGTGGTTTGAACATTTTTAGGTTCGTGCGGTCTATGATTAAGCCACTGTGCAGCAATTTTTGAAAGACAAACTAATGGACGACAAAATGATAAAAAATTATTTTGTCATCCATCATATTGTCTTTTTGGTTGCGGCTCGCGTTGGGTATATCATACCGTGAATGCCGAAACCCAAGCCTATCCCATTTAAAATTTCAATCGGAGGAACACCCATGAAAATTTCCCACCCTTGGCGAATCGCTTTGAGTATCGCCCTGATGCTTGGTTTGATGGCACAGGTTGCCCTGGCTTTTCCCAAATCCGACACTGGCCCAAAGAACGACTGGCCCAACTGGCGGGGCAGAAATTACGATGGCGTCGCGCCGGCCAAGAACGTCTTCAATTTTACCAAGGGCCATGGTTTAAAGACGGCGTGGAAAAAGAAGCTGGGCTCGGCTTATTCCAGCATTTCCATCGCCGAAGGCCGCGCCTTCACCATGTTTTCGGATAGTACCTTTGACTATCTCATCGCGTTCGACGCCAAAAACGGCGCGGAGCTTTGGAGATACAAAATCGATTCCACCTACCTCGGTCATGACGGCTCGCATAACGGTCCAATCTCCACCCCGCTGGTGGACGGTGACAAGGTTCATGGCCTCGGCCCCAAAGGCCAATTATTCGCGCTGGAGGTGAAAAGCGGCAAAAAACTTTGGGAGACTTCCCTGGTCAGAGATCATCACGCGCTCGCGCCATATTGGGGATTCACCACCTCTCCCATTGTTCACGGCGAGATCTTGGTGCTCGAAACCGGCGGGACAAAATCAAACGCGATTTCCGGATTCGACAAGAACAGCGGCAAATTGCTGTGGACGGCCGGCACCGATACCGTCAATTATCAATCTCCCATTTTCGCGTCGATTGCAGGGCAGCCGCATTTGCTTTTTGCCGGCAACAAGTATATTTATGGCCTTGACCACCGGTCGGGGAAGAAGTTTTGGGAATTCAATCACAAAAGCCAAAACCAAAGCTTCACACCGGTTGTTACAAGAGCGAACCGGATTATGCTCATGGGCAACAACGAGTCCATGCTGGTTGAGGTGAGCAAAGACGGCGACAACTTTCAAACTCGCGAGTTGTGGAAGAGCCGTGAAATCAAACAAACCCTCGCGCCCACGGTTTATCATGAGGGATATTTGTACGGTTATAGCGGTTTGTTTCTGACCTGCGTCAACGCGGCGACGGGCGAGAGGGCCTGGCGCTCGCGTCCACCTGGCGATGGCTTTGTTATTTTGGTCGACGGCCATTTGGTAATCATGACTAAAACCGGCGAACTCCACATCGCCGCCGCGAGTCCGGCCGGTTATGAGGAGAAGGCCAATATCAAGCTCTTTGAGAGTTTGACCTGGACGCCTCCAAGCTTTGCCGAGGGCCGCATCTATGCCCGCAGCTTGCGGGAGATTGCCAGCGTCGAAATCGCGCCGGTGACGCAACTCCTCGCGGTGAACCGGACTGTGCCGCAGCCCGTCGCGCCCAATTCGGCGTTCGCCCAATCCATGCGGCAAATCGCAGATGCCCAGGATCAGAACGGCGCGATCGAACAATTTATGAAAGCGCAATCGGCTTTTCCGGTCATCGAGAACGGCAAGCTGGCGCATTTCGTGTATCGCGGCGAAGTCGAGGACTTGGCGATCATGGGCGACATGTTTGATCTCGGCCAACAGTTCGAAATGTTTCGCGTGGCCGATACTGATTTGTACTATTACACCATCGAAGTCGAGCCAGATGCGCGCTTGAACTATCGCTTCGTCAAAAATTTCGAGCAGCCGATTACGGACCCGCTTAATGCGGTAAACGCGGGCGGATTCTTCGGCCGGTTTTCGGAGTTGGCGATGCCCAAGTTCAAACGGCCCGCGCACCTCAATGAGCCAAGTGGTGCGCGCGGAACGATAGATAGCTTGCAATTTGAGAGCAAGGTTATTGCCGGCGCGCGCGCGTTGCAAATTTATCTTCCTTCTGGTTATGCCAATTCGAACAAGCGCTATCCCGTTGTCTATGTCAATTACGGCCAGCAAGCTTTACGAATGGGTAAAATGGCCAACACGCTCGACAATCTCATTGGCAAAACCATTGAGCCGGTGATCGCCGTGTTCATTCACGCGCCGAACAGTTTCACCGAATATGCGCGCGCGCAACGCGACCAATATGCAGAAATGGTGGTGCAGGAGCTCGTTCCTTTTGTCGACGCCAAATATCGCACGCTGACCAAGCCGGAAGCCAGAGCTGTTATGGGCGGCGATGAAGGCGGTTATGCGGCCTTCTATGCCGCCTTCAAGTATCCCGGCACTTTCGCTCATGTCGGCGGGCAGTCGACGCACCTGTTTCCGTCGGAAGCCGGGCCGCTCCAGAACATGATCAAAGCCTCGAAAAAACTCGATCTGAATATTTATTTGGATTGGGGCACGTATGATCATCGCACCACCGGCAGTTTCGATTGGGCCGAATTCAACAGCGCTTTCGCCAAATTGCTTGAAGAACAGGGATACAAGATCAACGGCGGGCAAGTGCACGATGGCTTCGATTGGGCAAGCTGGAGGAGCCGCACCGATCGCGTCCTCGAAACCTTTTTCTCGCTGGCGAAGCAGGTCAACTGAGAAGCAGATTTTTGGCAGATAATTTAACGGCAGAATGATTCTAATGATGGACGGCAAAATAGTGAAAATTATTTTGCCGTCTATCATTTTGTTTTTTTGGGGGAGCTTGGCCCCGGTTGGGTATTACGATTGCTCTTTGAGCTTCAGCAGCATGGCTTCCGCATTTTTATTGGCAGGATCCAATTCCAAAGACTTGCGATAACTCTCGATGGCCTTCTTTTTTTCTCCCGCCTTCATAAAAGCTTCGCCCAGGCTGTCATAAGCGTTGCCAGATTGCGGAAAGGCGGAAACATTGAATGCAAGAATTTCTATAGCTTCTTTCGTACGGTTCGCATTCAACAACTGATAGCCCAACAAATTGATTGCGTCTTCATTCAGGCGTTGCTCTTGCTTCAATTTGCCGAATAATTGCAAAGCTTCCTTCATCCCGACTTTGTCCACCGCGGCGAGATTACCCTGGTTTCCTTCCAAAGCGCTTTTGTAACTTTTCACCGCCAAATCTTTCCGGCCTAAACGCGTATAGGCTTCGCCCAAGGCTTGATGCGAAGTATAAGAATTAGGATAAGCCTTTGCGTTCAGTTCGAAGATTTTTATCGCGGTTTCATCGTCGCCTTTTTCGACGTGAGCAAGACCGAGATTCAACATTTCACCTTCGAAGAAAGCGGGCTTCTTGCTGTTGCTCGCATGCGCAGATTCGTAGGTTTTGCGCGCCGCGTCCACGCCGGCTTTTTTGATCATGCCAATAATTTCATTATCGATGACCAATCCGGCCTTGGGATCCCATTTGTCATATTCCATGTATTTTGCCGTGCCCTGAGCAATTTCTTTTCCCTTCAGCTTGGCAACCACGTGCAAAGCGCCATCGATGCCGGCGGAAACACCGGCCGTGGTTACGATCTGGCCGTTGTCTACGAAGCGTGTCTTCCGGAGAATTTTCGCTTTGGGCGTGACTTCTTGTAGGCGGTCGATGAAACCGTACCAAGTCGTGGCTTGCTTACCGTCGAGCAACCCGGCTTTGGAAAGCAACAAAGCGCCGGTGCATACCGAGAGCATGATCTCGGCATGCGCCGCGGATTCGCGCACCCATTTCACCACGTCTTCATTTTCCGCAGCTTTGCCGGTTGTGCCGCCGGGCAGAACGACGATGTCAGGTTTCGGGCAATTGTGAATCGTATAAGCCGGTGTGATTTTAAGAAAGCGTTGGCTCGTCAGCGCTTCGGCAGAAGCGGCAACGGTATAAACATTGAAGCCTTGAGTTGAGGCAAATACTTCGCCCGGGCCGCCGAAATCGAGCAGTTCCACACCTTCATAAATAAAAATGGCAACGTTGCGGTTGGGTTGAGACTGCGCCATGGCGCATACGGTAGAAAGCAGGCAGACAATAAAAAATTGGTGCAGGGTTTTCATGTGATCTCCTTTGATTTTTAGTTTGTGTGACGAGATACATCTTTTCATGAAGTGTCATTCTGAAAGAATCAGACTGTGTGAAAACGTCATTACGAGCGCAGCGAAGCAATCCCGGTGCGTGCACGTATTGGAGTTAGAGATTGCTTCGCTCCGCTCGCAATGACAATTCGGGCGTTTTCACACAGTCTGAATCTTTTTGAGCACGAAGATGACACGTTGAAATTAAAGTTTTGCCAAGCCCTTAAAAAGACTCCTTCTGATAGGTTGTTGAAGCATTGACTCCGAGCGTTCGAAGTCCGTCTGAAAAGCAATTGGCCTGTCATCCAGAAGGGAACCTGTGAAGCCTCGAGTACAGTGCAAGTGCGTCACTTTAATCACACCCTTTTCAAGGTTTAAAACCTTGAAAAGGGTAGTTACTATATTAGGGTGAAGCTATATTAATGCGCCGCAGATTCGCAATCTTGTACAAAATTGCTCATTTTGAAAAATTGGCCCGGGGTGAGGCCGGCGAGGGTTTTGAAGCGGCGATGGAGATGGCTTTGATCGGTGAAGCCGGTGCGGTGAGCAACTTGGGAGATGGGCATCCCGGCCGTTAGAAATTGTTTGGCGCGCTCGACGCGCACGTTGGTTAAATACTCGTGCGGGGGCATGCCCGTGGCTTTACGGAAGGAGCGCAAAAGATGAAACGGGCTGAGATAAGAATGATGAGCGAGTTCGGCGAGGGAAATGTTTTTGTCAAAGTTCACATGCAAATATTCCCGCGCGCGCCGGACGGCAGCCGTTTCGCTTCCGGCCGCGCGCACGCGCAACGATTGATTGGAATAATGCCGCAACAGGCGGGAGAGAACGTGCAAAAGCGCGGTCTGCATTTGCAAAGCATGAGGCGCGGCTTCCGCGGTATAATGAATTTTCCGGATCAGACTGGCAAGTTTTGCATCCTGCACCACGTGCGCTGCCAGCAACGGCTCCGAGGTCCCGCTCTGGAGTATTTGCCCGGCCATTTGAGAAAAAAGCTCCGGCGCGAAATAAAGGCTGCGATACACTAACGGCTTCTTGCCGGCGGAACGGCCGGTGTGCACTTCATACGCATTCAGCAGCACGATGCTGCCGGCCGGCGCGGTGTGAATCTTGCCCTCACAATAAAATTCATTCACGCCTTGCTCGACCAATTGCATGATGAACGTTTCGTTCCAATGGCGCGGAAAGACCCGGGTTTGATAACTTGCGCGCAGCAATTCCAAACCGGGAAATTCCGGCAGCCTTTTAATCCTGGCGTATGCGGAATATGATTGAGGTGTGATCATTTTTTTCTCAAAGCCTCAGGTCTTTCCGGAAGAATCTTTTTAAGCACTGAAGCCCTACGGGCAGCACAGAAAAACTTTAGGAAAAACTATTTTGGGCAAAACAATTTTTAAACTAGTTTTGCCTTAAAAAACGCCATGAAACGCGCCGCCGCTAGAATATAAGACGTGGTTTGCCGGAAAATGTTTATCAAAATAAAAAAGCGAGCATCGTCCGGGGACGGTACCCGCTCTCTAGGTTTATACGAAAGCCGCGGCAGGTCATTTTATTCAAATGATCCTGTTAGAGACCATCGCAGGAGTGAAGCGTGATTATTTCAACAAGGTCATGCGCAGCGAGCGTGAAAAATCGCCGGAGCGCAGTCGATAGATATTTACGCCTTATGGCTTACGTGATGCGTAATTCGTAAAACGCAAACAACTTGTTTGGTTCGGCTCGTCCGGGTTATGGATATGATGAAATCACCTCGCCACTTCCCAAGCCAAATGCGCCAGCTCGGGCGCGATCAATTTTTCCCACGACAATTGCACGGCTGCCGGCGAGCCAGGTGTTGAAATAACCACTTTGCCGCGGTATACGCCGGCGGTTGCGCGCGAAAGCATAGCTGCAGCACCAACCTGCTCGTAACTCAACATACGAAACAACTCGCCGAAGCCGGGCAAAGTTTTTTCGAGCTTGCGGCTCAAAGCATCGTAAGTGGTATCGCGTGTCGAAATGCCGGTGCCGCCGTTGAACAAAATAATGCGCGCTTCGCTTTGCGCCAATTCTTCCAAAACCGCCGTCACTTGCAACGGCTCATCTTTGATCAAATGATAGGCCGCGACGCCATGGCCGGCTTGCTCGATTTGCGTTTGCAAATAATGCCGGTTGGTGTCCGTCTCCGGCGTGCGCGAATCGCTCACCGTCACAATCGCTACGGGAACCGGCCCGCGCTCGGCCGCAATGGCTTTATGCTGCGCCGTGCTGGTGGAAGTGTTCATGTATTCTCTCCAATCGGTCTGCCACTGCTCGTCCACGAGTTCAACTCGTAAAGCGCTTGCTGTTGTAACCCTTCTTTTGACTTCTCCAGTTCAGCCATATTCATGGGCTCGTTCGTGTATTTAATTTTTTTTCGCGTTTTGCTCTTCATAAATCTTCTTGCCTTTTCTCCAATATCCAGCGCCAAATATTCTGATAATATGTTTGTATGGCCGGAATTGGAACTTCATTGGGGCTTCTAACGCCGGGGTTAGGCTTCGTCCGCCGTTAGCGCATTTTTCACCACTGCTTTCGGACAGATTATCTCAACCATCTGGCCTTGATAAAACACTATCCGATGCTCCTCCGAACCTGCCAATATCTGCCGCTTCTTCATGCTCATCTTCTTGATCCCTTTGACCGTATTCTCAAAGAAATGCGAGTGATGCCCGCAATTACATTCATATGATGATGGGAATATCTCTCTGGCCATCTTCCTTCACCTCCTAACAATCTTCACTCCAAATCTGGCAACTCGTTTCGCGGGACCAATAACCGGATGGATCGCGCCTGACCTGGAAACTTCTCAATCAGGCCGCGGTTCTCAAGACTGACAATCATCTGATAACGGCGGCAGGTGAGGTCTTGAAATAATGTTGCATATCGGCTTCAGCGGATGGGTATCCGTGAATCTTCGTGTAATAGTAGATGAAAGCTAAGAACTGGCCTTGCCGTGATGTAAAACTCTTTGTCATGAGAGAGTTGGTCCGAAGTTTTGAAAGTCCCCTTTTGCCAGGCCTAACTATTCCCTAACACCGGATGCGGCTGATAAGGCTCTTCCAAAAAAGTACACTCTTCTTTTGAAAGCTTGAGGTCCAGCGCGGCCACGGCTTCTTCCAATTGCGGCATCTTGCTGGCGCCGATGATTGGTGCGGTAACACCAGGCTGGTGCAGCAACCATGCCAACGCGATTTGAGCCGGAGAAACCTCCCGGCGCTTCGCCAGCTCGGCGACACGATCCACGATCGTGAAATCACTCGGTTGAAAGTACATGTCGTGCGCGATTTTGTCGGTTTGCGCACGCGCAGTATTACCGGTTTTGTTCGCTGTGCGATTGCCGGCGAGAAAGCCGCGCGCCAGCGGACTCCATGGGACAATTCCCACTCCTTCCTCCCGGCAAAACGGAATCATCTCACGCTCTTCTTCGCGATACACCAGATTGTAATGATTCTGCATCGCAACAAAGCGCGTCCAGCCGTGCAGGTCGGCGAGGTACAGAGCTTTGGCGAACTGCCACGCGTGCATGCTCGAGGCGCCAATGTAACGCGCCTTGCCCGCCTTTACCACCTCATGCAATGCTTCCAGTGTTTCTGCGAGCGGCGTCTCTTTATCTAATCGGTGAATTTGGTAAAGATCGACGAAGTCGGTTCCCAGGCGGCGCAAAGAGGCGTCAATGGCGTGCATCACATGCTTGCGCGACAGCCCGCCTTGATTGGGCTTCTCACCCATGGGGAAAAAGACTTTGGTCGCGATGACCACTTCGTCGCGCCGGGCAAAATCGCGCAAGGCGCGGCCGGTGATCTCTTCGCTGACGCCGAGAGAGTACATATTGGCAGTGTCAAAAAAGTTGATGCCCATTTCGAGTGCGCGCTGGATGAACGGGCGGCCCTGTTCTTCGTTCAGAATCCATTCACGCCATTGCGGCGAGCCGTAGGTCATCATGCCAAGACACAGGCGCGAAACCTTTAATCCGGTTTTGCCAAGATTGACGTATAGCATAATAAGTTTTATCCTCTTGCTATGTTTCTCATTTTTGTCGCTGCACCGACAATTTCAAATGCGAGCCCTGCTGCAGCGAATGATACACGCGATGTGTCGCCTTTTGAAAATCGCTCGCCTGCGCACGGTAAATATCCACAAACTTCTGCGGGTTGCGATCCACCAGCGGAAACCACGAGCTTTGAATTTGCACCATCAGCTTGCGGCCTTTTTTGAAACGATGAAAAACGTCTTGCAGCTCGAACTCGACTTTCGTGATTTGATCGGGCACGAACGGATCGGGTTTGCTGTAGCTATTGCGAAACTTGCCGCGCATCACTTCGGCGCGCACCAGCATTTGATAGCCGCCTAATGGCGTTGCCGTTGGTGTTGCGCCCGCCATCGTATCCGGAAAAACATCGATCACTTTCACTACCCAATCGGTGTCCGTACCGGTGGTCGAAACAAATAAGCTGGCGATGATCGGCCCAGCAATAGTCACATCTTCCTGCAAAGCCTCGCTCTCAAATACCAACACGTCGGGCCGGCGCGCGGCAAAACGCTGATCTTCGATCATGTATTCTTTTTTGATCGAAACATTGATCGTGGTAGAATGCGGCACGGGCTTGCCAGGATCGCTTACATATTCCGAATAAAGCTGGACGGAATTTGGCGGCGGCGCAAAAGCCAGCTTGCCGCTGGGCTGCAAATAGAGTTTTTCTGCAACAGCATTTTTCGGCGGCCAGCGCTCGAGCATATGCCATTTGTTTGCGCCGGTCTCGAACACGATGGCCTCAGCCAGCTTCGGCGCGCCTTTGTTTTTGAGATAAAAATTGAAAAACGGCAATTGCACGTTTTCACGAAACCACTGCGCGGTTTTGCTGCTGAAGTCGATGCCGCCAAGCTGCTCGCCGTCGTCACTATGCCATTGGCCGTGATACCACGGCCCCATCACGAGAATGTTAAATGTATTGGGATTGTTCTTTTCGATGGTTTTGTAAGTCTTCAACGCGCCGAAAAGATTTTCTTTATCGAACCAGCCGCCCACCGTCATCACCGCCGGCTTGATGTTCTTCAAATGCGGCAACACGCTGCGCGCTTGCATGAATTCATCATAAGTGCCGTGCTGCATCAACAAATTCCAATAGGCGACGCTGTCATGCAGGAACAATTTGTTGGCATTCGCCAGCGGCCCCAGGTCGAGAAAAAAATCATAGCCGTCCGGCGTGCCGTAAGAAAAACGCCGCCCGTGGCTCATCGACGGTTTGTGGCGCGGCCATCCGAACCATGCGTAGAAATTGAAATTTTCCGACAAGAAAAACGCGCCGTGATGATGCTCGTCATCGCCGAGAAACCAATCCGTGCACGGCGCTTGCGGCGAGGTCGCGACCACCGCCGGATGCGCAGCAATCGTGGCCATGGTTGTATAAAAGCCGGGATAGGAAATGCCGGTCACACCCACGCGCCCGTTGTGGTTCTTGAGATTCTTCAGCAGCCATTCGATGGTGTCGTAGGCATCCGTCGATTCGTCAATGTCGTTTTTCTTTTTCTTCACCGGTAAGTACGGACGAATATCGACGAACTCGCCTTCGGACATGAAGCGGCCGCGCACGTCTTGATTGACGAAGATGTAGCCTTCACGCGCTTCGAGCATGGAGGGCGGCATCCCATCCGGCATCTGGTCAGCGCCATATGGCGCGATACTGTAGGGCGTGCGCTGTAAAATGATGGGATGTTTTTGTGCGGCATTCTTGGGCGTGTAAATCGCCGTGAACAATCGCACGCCGTCGCGCATGGGAATATAAACTTCCTGTTTGGTGTAATGCGCGCGCAGGTATTGTTCCTCTTGCGCATGCAACGAGAAAGCAAACAACAAGCAAATAAGAAAAATCTTTTTAAGAAAATTGTTCATGATTCCGGCACGGTTAGAGCAGTTTTCATTTGGACGAACAATCCACTCCACCTGTCATTCTGTAAGAATCTTCCCAAGATCACATAATGGTGCATCGCAAGCGGGATTCTCTCAAGTGAGTGAGAAGATTCCTACGGAATGACAAACATGGGAATGAGTGGATGGCCATGCGATGAAGCTACTTCGCAAAAATCTTCTTCAAGAACTGCCGCAAATCCGCCCACGATTTTTCATCCGCAGCTTTGTTATAGGCAAGCGGCAATTCGAACTTCTTGCCAGACTCATCCGCATCGGGATTGGTGAAGCTGTGCTTGGCATCTTCATAAGCGATGAATTGAAAATCGACGCCGGCATCTTGCATTTCCTTTTTCAAGCCTTCGACTTGCTCCGCCGTGATGAACGGGTCCGCCGCGCCGTGACACACCAGCACCGCAGCTTTGACCTTGCCTTTCTCCGCAGGTGT
>Ga0247727_10000918_pt1 | contig 71631 bp, 72 predicted proteins | sample WisWelCaveWW1625_FD_202498 | JGI IMG/M metagenome (GOLD analysis project Ga0247727, IMG submission 202498) | Biofilm microbial communities from Wishing Well Cave, Virginia, United States - WW16-25 | ecosystem: Environmental > Aquatic > Deep subsurface > Groundwater > Cave microbial mat | place... | reverse complement strand
TGCGCATTGACGTCGGTTACGACTCCGTGCGTTGCCCATCGCGTATGGCCGATACCGATGCTTCCAGGAAGTAAATCAAGATGGAGGGAATCGTTTACTTCTGAGACCTTTCCCACTCCCTTTTTTACTTGGATGTCGTCTGATTTTGTAGCAACGCCGACGCTGTCATATCCTCTGTACTCCATTCTTTTGAGGCCCTTGACCAAGATTGGTGCGGCTGCACCGTCACCATAATAACCTATTATAGAACACATTTTCCGAAATATTTTAGAAAAATCAGCTATTTAGAGATAAGCTCAACTGGATTGAGGCTCTGGTGCAGCTTCTTCCTGTACTGGTTCTGGTGCCGGTGGCAGGCTTTGCACCTTGAATTTAGGCGAGAGCTGGATGCCTGGCTCCTCTTTTACATTTACGATATAGGATGGAATTGTGATTACCCTGTCTTCTATGGTTACGTGGCCGTGGACTATTGCCTGTCTTGCTTGGTATGGAGTCTTGAACGAGTACTTTTTTTGGACGATTGTCTGCAGTCTGCGCGAAAGCAAGTCGTTGATTCCCAAATTCAAAACGTCATCAAGTGTAGCGTCTTCCTTGACGAGGCCGATTCTTGCAAGCGACTTCATCAGGACTGGTTCTTTTTGCTCTCTTACCTCCTGTCTTAGTGCCAAAAGAGATCTTGCCTGGTGTCTTACCCTTGACAGCTCAGTTCTTGCCTTCCAGAGCTCTCTTTTGTTTTTGAGGCCATAGGTTCCAAGTGTGTTGAGATCCTCCATCATGAAGTCATAGTTCAGCGGACGCTTTGGTTTCTTCCAAACTCTGCTAGGATAATGTGGATCGCCCATTCTCTACACCTATTTCTTTGCCTTTGCATCGCCTGCTGGCTTGGCTGGCGCTGCTGCCGGTTTTGCTGCTGCACCCGCTGCCGGTTTTGCACCTGCTGCTGGCTTTGCTCCGGCTGCTGCTGGCGCTGCTGCTGCCGGTGCGGCCCCTGGTGCTGCTGCTACTCCCTCTGCAGGTACTACACCTGCTGGGAGTACCTTGCCTCCCTTCTTGACTCCGACGGATGCTCCCTTGCGTCCTGTCGTTCGGGTTCTTTGGCCCCTGACCTTTAATCCATAAGTGTGACGAAAGCCTCTCCAGCTGTTTGCGAGCTTTTCTCTTTCAATATCGTTTCTTACTGTAAATGCAACGTCTGATGTGATGAGGTGTGTGTTTGCGCCGGTTTCTACGTCTTTTCTTCGATTGTAAATCCAGCTAGGAAAATTAATCGATACTGGATCCTTGAGAACCTTTTCGATTTCACCGACTTGGACATCCGTAAGAAAGCCTATGTTGCTGTTTGGGTTAAAGCCGAGCACTCCAATGAGCGCGTTGGCAAAGTTATATCCTACGCCCTTTATGTGGGTGAGGCCTACTGACAGCTTTTTGTCTCCTGGGATGTCTTTTCCCACGATTCTGACAATGTGTCTATAGTCTTGTGCGGACAAGTATTGGGGAATCAATTCGGCCCCGATAAAAACCCTACTCGTAATTCCAAAGGGAGTTCAGCAATATTTTAACATGAATGTAGCGTAAGAGAAACATGGCAGAAACCCAAGATCTGGTCGCGCGCTCTTACAGCTCAGAGCCAAAGTACTCTGAAGCTAAAGCCGGGCTGCCAGAAGACTATGAGGAAATCAAAACAGTGCGGGATCTTTTGGAAATCAACTACAAAATAATACCGGCAAAAGAGCAGCTGCGGCGAAACCTAATCAGTCTAATGAAAAGCGGCGGTAAAAAATATCCTGAGATTCTTGGGTACGATGACGACGTAGTGCCTGCACTTGACAGGGCAATTCTTTCGCACCATGACATATTCTTGATAGGGCAGATAGGGCAGGCAAAGACAAAGCTTGTCGAGACAATCGCAAAAAACCTGCTCTCGCCAATCCCAATAATTGACGGCAGCATAACAAACGACTGCCCGATGGACCTGCCGGCATCAGAGCTGGCGTCGCTGCTCGAGGGCCAAGAACAAAACAGCACGTCTCCAAAATTCTACATCAGCCCTGAAAGCTCGCAAAAAATTCTTGATGACAAACTCGACACAAAGATAACGTGGGCCGAAGGCCATCACAGGTTCCGATATGTCCTTGCGACTCCGGACATTTCTGTAAAAGATTTGGTGGGGTATATTGACGCAATCAAGGTTGCAAAAAAGGGGGTCGAAATGTACAAGATTGACTCGTATTCGCCAGGGCAGCTGTTGCAGGCAAAGCACGGAATATTTTGCATAGACGAGCTCCCAGTGCTTGACCCAAGAAAGCAGGTCGCGCTGCTGTCGGTACTGCAGGAAGGCAAGTACACGACAGGCTCGTACCCGGTTGTCTTTGAACCAAAGACTGCGTTTTTTGCCACGGCAAACCCGATAGACTATACCCATTCTGGAAAAATAATAGAACCACTATATGACAGGCTAAAGAGCCACATTCACACACACTATCCAAAGACAGTCGAAGACGAGATGCTGATAATTTTACAAGAGGCAAAAATCGCAAACTGCTTTGTCCCTGTGTTTGTTCTGAAAACACTTGCAAGACTTGTCCACAAGGCGCGCGGCAACCCTGAGATAAACCAGGCAAAGGGAGTTAGCGTAAGGTTTGGCATACACGGACTTGAGCTCCTGGTGGGCGAATCTGAAAGGACGCGGGCAATATCACACAAAATGATTCCAGTGCCAAGGCACTCTGACATGTACTGCCTTTCGCAGATTGCCAAGTTTGAGCTGTCTGAAATTGACGACACTCTTGAAAACCGCCAAAAAATATTTTCACAACTTCTAGGTGATGCAATCAAAGAGACCTCACTGGAATACGTGCAGGAAATATCGCAAGAGGATATCGAGTCAATAAAGCAAGAGTTTTCCGGAAAAACATTCCAGGTGTCGCAAAAAATGGTCTGGCAAAACGGCCAAACGTCGTACAAGACTCAGCTGCAGGGCTTTACCAGTCTGGCAGCACTGGTTGATTCAAAGCTAGGCCAGGCAAGGCAGGAACAGGAATCGCTAGAGCAGAGACTAGCATCGGAAAAAATCCCAGGCAAAAACATCCAGCCAAATGACGCCGCATCAGACGAGCTAAGGTCGGCATTTATTGAGACAATTCTGGACGGGCTGTGCCATGTCACACCAAAGATAATCGACAAAAAAGAAGCAGGTTATGTCCAAGCATAGTTTCATAAATTTCGTATATCATTCCGCCAAAGAAAGCAAGGACGGCGACAAAAAATCGCAGACACTGGACGAAAAAACTATGGAAAAGCTTCTCCAGTCCCTGGCAAGCCAGTCCATGCGCGAAAAGGCGCCTACACTTGAGGAGCTAGAAGGCATACTTCAGGGAAACATCCGGGAGCAAAGCCAGGACTCTACGACCGAGTCAGAATCGTCTGAAAACCCGCAGAGCGACGACACAAAATCCATTACAAAATACCTGCAAGAGCAGGGATACCTAAGGGACGGAAAAAACTGGCTTACAAAAAAAGGATTCCTTGCAATTGGGACCTACATACTAAGAGATCTGATGAACGAGCTAAAGTCAGGGGAGCTTGGGCTGCACGAGACAAAATCCGTAGGAACCGGCACTACGATTCTTGACACTACAAAAAAGTTTGAGCTAGGCGGTGAGCTGAAGCTTCTCAACGTGCCGGCAACAATACTGAACATGGTGGAAAGACTCGTAAAAGAAAAAATCGATCTCAAGTTCCCGCTTGACATCGACATCGACGACTTTGAAGAGTTTGAAACAGTAGAAGACGTTCGGGCTTCCGTGGTATATTGCATAGACCTGAGCTCTACTATGAAGTCATCCATTGCAAATTCAGGAATGAGCAGAATCGAGGCGGCAAAAAGGGCGCTGTGGAGTCTTTATGTTCTAAACAACAGGTTCTTTCCAAACGACTCCATATCTATTGTCGGGTTTGCTTCGATGGCATCAGCAGTAGACCCGTATGATATACCGTTTCTCAAAACATATGACGCAAACGACGAGTTCCTCCACTATACCAATTATCAGGCGGCGTTCCGGCTGGCAAAAAAAATCCTGCAAAAAAATCCTGCAAAAAACAAGAGAATTGTCATGATAACGGACGGACAACCAAGTGCCTGCTTTGTGGATAATGAATCGCAAAAAACCTCGATACTTGCAGAAAAGCCGTACTCTAACTTTTACATGCCAGACCCGGCACTTGTCTCAAAAATAAAAAACGAGCGCAATATCAAAATTGATCAGAATAGCGGGAGCCTCGTCTACCTATGCTACCGGTACAAAAAGGTCGACCCAAAAGTGGATGAAAGAACAATGAGCGAGGCAAAAAAATGCAGGCGCGAAAGCATCCAAATCGACTCGATAGTCGTAGGCGAGGAAACGGAGCTGCTCACGTATGTGCAGGGAATGGAAAAGGCGCTCCAGGGACGCACGTACCACATAGACCAAAACAACATGGGCAAGGTGCTAGTAGTGGATTATCTGTACAATACCAAGAAATTATTAGGCGCAAAATCCGCCCAGTCAACATGAGCGAAGACAAGGCAAAGATAGCAGAGACCCTATTTAATCCAGATGTGTCTGTAATAATGGCAGAGCTAGAAGACGGAGGAATCGAGTCGTCCGTTTTGTCTCAAAAGCTAGGAATATCCGAAGATGAAATCAAAACTCGCCTTTCATACCTGGTTAAAACCGGGTTTGTCACAGAATCTGGCTCTCCACTCACATACACCGCAGACTCGGAAAAAATTTCCAAGTTCATGGAACACGACGAAAATTATGCCGGAGTAGTGGACGGACTAACAGAGCTTGACAGCTACCTAAACTGATTTTCTTTTATCCTTTATCAGAAGAATCATCGCAATAACAAGGCCCACAAACCCGGAAACTATGACTCCCTGCCCAAGCACATTTAGCGCAAGGACTGATTTGTCCGGCATGTGCGTGATGCCGATTATGGCAGAGATCTCAGCACCGGAATTTTCCAAGACCAGCTTGTAATTTCCCCTTGTCTTTATCTCAAACTGCCCCTCAGTCGAGACCCGGTCTATTGCCTTTGATACAACTTGGGATCCGAGAGGATCAAACACGGTCGCCTTTAGGTTTCCGTCCTCAAACGACCCCGCGTGGACCACAAACGCGCCGGTACTTGCTACTGCAGGATCAAGCTCCTTTGTAACTTCAATTGGTAAGCCGTCCTTTAGTAGGCCTTCGCTTGTTGCCAGGTCCTGCGTCGCAAAATTTGATCCATAATACGAGATGATCATTCCGACTGCCACTAGTGCGCCTCCGATCAACAGTATGATGTGGCCCTTTTTCATCACTGACTGCAATTTTTGCCTCTATATTGGTATTGAGTTAGGCACAAAAATTTAGACTTGGCTAAAAAATTTAGCCTAGGCTAACTTTTAAATAAACAGAAAACGATCATAACAGCATCTTGAAATCATTTTCAAAGATGCTCTCAATCCTAGTAGTAACTAGCATTATAGCGGCGCTATATTTTGCATATCCAAGTATCACTGATGCAAAAAACGAGGAAAAAAAATTCGTGACCCACACAGGCGCTGTCATAAGCACAACAGGTGAGATTTTAGATCCAGTTTATACTGCATCTACTGTAGAATTTGATCCAATGCAATATTTGCGGGAGTTCAACTATGGACGAGTTTCACAGTTACCTGATGGCACTACTCTAAGAGAATTTACGATAATTGCAGAAGATGATAATGTCATGGAAGTTTCGCCAGGGGTATTCTATAACGTGTGGACCTTTAACGGCACGGTTCCAGGTCCAACCATAAGAGCTACTGAGGGCGACCTTGTTCGCGTACTTTTCATCAACAATGGTTTAAAATCACACACTATGCATTTTCATGGAATACATCCAGCTGAGATGGATGGTGTTTTTGAGCCAGTTGGGCCGGGTGGCGGAAGGTTCACATACGAATTTGAAGCAGGGCCTGTCGGCGTCCACCCATATCACTGCCATGTGATGCCGCTTGAAGAACACATTGTACACGGATTGTACGGCGTTTACATTGTTGATCCAAAAGAAGGCAGACCTGCAGCAGATGAAATGGTCATGGTCCTAAATGGATTAGATACTGATTTTGATACTGAAAATAATTTCTATGCAGCTAACACAATTCCATTTTATTATCAGCACCATCCAATTCAAATTAGCACGAATCAACTGATCAGGGTTTATGTTCTAAACATGGTCGAATTTGATCCAATAAACAATCTTCACCTGCATGGCAATCTGTACCATTATTATCCAACAGGAACCGACACCGTTCCTTCCGCATACACTGACATGATAACACTATCTCAAACAGAGCGTGGAATTATGGAATTTGAATATGAATATCCTGGGAAATATCTATTCCATGCCCACAAAGTAGAGTTTTCAGAAAAGGGCTGGGTCGGAATATTCCTAGTCAATGACAACCCAGATCAATCACAGACAGGAATAGAATATGGAAATTAGCAAACCATCTAAAGCCAAGATAATTGCAAGCGGGATAATCCCGTTTGCGTTTCTCATACTCTTGATGGCATACATCTTTGGCCCAGGCTCTGATCTCTTAGATCTGGGGGTGCAACTACCAGAGATAACTATAGAAAAGATTGATTTTGTAAATTCTGAAATCCAAGTAACTGTAAGAAACACCGGACCGATTCCAGTCGAGGTGGTACTGGCAGATGTAAATGATAGAATTCAACCTGCAGCAATAGAGCCAGACGGGTTTCTTGAAAGATTTGAAACAGCTCTCGTGCGAATTCCATTTGAATGGAATGTAGCAGAACCTTACACCATTGGACTTACTGTGGGTGATGGAACTAGATTTGAAAAAGTAATAGAAGCTGCCGCGCCTGCACTAGAGCCAAGTCTTGAGCTTGTCGGATTTTTTGCGATAATTGGAACATATGTTGGAATAATACCTGTCATGATTGGTTTACTCTGGCTTCCGTTTATCAAAAAGATTAGCAAAAACAAATACCATTTCTTTTTGGCGCTGACTGCCGGACTTTTACTGTTCCTAGGCATTGATTCCATCGAAGAGGCCTTGGAGGTCTCTAAAGAAAGTCTTGCAGGCAGCTTTAATGGTGCATTGTTGGTATCTACTGTCACAGTCCTGTCATTTCTTGGACTGTATTATGCAAGCGAGAAATTAGTAAAAAGAGCAGAATCCTCCAAAATGACAAAACCTGTGGCAATTGCGTTAATGATTGCAATAGGAATTGGATTGCATAACTTTGGAGAAGGACTAGCGATAGGAGCAGCTGTCGGTCTTGGCTCAATTGCGTTTAGCACTTTTCTGATAGTGGGATTTGCTTTACACAATACAACTGAGGGTATTGCCATCGCAGCACCAATGTCGCGAGGAAAAACAATGATTGGAAAACTTGCAGTATTTGGAGTGATTGCCGGGGCTCCAGCTATTTTTGGGGCATGGATAGGCGGATTTGTTTATTCACCATTTACCTCTGTAGTGTTTCTTTCAGTAGGGGCAGGTGCAATATTTCAAGTAATAATTGCCATATTGAAGTGGGTGCGAGAAGAAGGCGACAAAAATCTCTCAAGCGCCGCAGTAGCTTCTGGGTTTGCTGTGGGAATGCTGATCATGTATCTTACAAGCATCCTGGTCTAGGCAGGCTCTGGATGTATTGTGATTATAGAATTTCCAAAGCGGCCCCGTATGTCGTGCTCTATTTCTGATGTAAGGTCGTGCACCTTTTCTATTGAAAGGTCCCTGTCAAAAGAACAGATGATGTCAATTTTGATTATCTCGCCAAAGTTCAGAGTGACGATGCTTCCGATTTTCTTTACCTCCTTTCGCCCCTTTAGAAGCTGAATTATTTTTTCATCGGTCATCCTGTGGCCAGTGTTTTGATCCTTTGGTATGGTGACGTGCGGTTCGAGGTGGATTGTAATGTGCTCTATTTCCGGCAATGACTGGCGGATCCTGTCCTCAATTACCTCTGAAACCTTGTGGGCCTGATCAAGGTTCATTTGCCTGTCAACCATTACGTGCAAGCTCACATAGCTTACACCGTCGGTGCTGTGGTGGTTTACGTTATGCACGCCCTTTACCCCGGAAACGCTTGCGGCAATCTCGTGGATTTTCGAGTCGCTTGGAACGTCCTTCCACGTGGGCTCGAAGTGGACAGTGATCTCGGATTTTGGGATGGAGTCCTTGATGTTTTTTTCAACACTGCTGCTTATCTCGTGCGCATGATCAAAGCTGACATCGGCCCTGAGCGATATGGTGACATCTGCAAAGACAGCATCGCCTGATCTTCGCATCAGGATGGGGCCTGCATCGACTACGTCCTCCGTTGAAAGGACTATCTCCCTTACCTTGCTTACCATCTCTGGCGAAATAATATCCGTGAGGTCCTGGGCGGTTCTGTAGACGAGTTTTATGCTAAGAATGCAGAGCATCACGCCAAGTACAAGCGCGGCAAAAAAGTCAGCGCGACCAAAGCCAAAAGTCACAAGACCAATCCCGACAATGACAACGAGTGTCGAGCCGAGATCCAAAAACGCGTGGTAAAAGTCCGCCTTTAGTGTCGTTCCGCCGACCTTGCTTATCGCCTTTCTTAGCAGGACAATTCTGAAAACATCGATGCCAATTGTATAGAGTGCGGCGCCAAGTGCGAGAGTTCCGGTGACTGGAAAGTGGGTCGGACTCTGAATCCTTACTACTGACTCGAAAATAAAAAAGCAGGCAATCAGAAAAATCGCGATTCCGCCGATCATGCCGCCAAGGGACTCTATCTTTCCGTGGCCGTAGGTGTGATCCGCATCCGGCGGCTTGATTGCAAGTCTTGCCGCAAGCAAAAGGATCAAGGTCACGACACTGTCCAAAAGTGCATGAATGCTGTCAGTAAGGAGGGCAAGGCTGTTTGAGATTATTCCGAAGACTAGCTCTACTACAAACGCGGACAGGATTGCAATAAGCGATATCTTAAGCGGGCCTGTCCTCTGTGTCAAAATGCCGTGCATTGAAACCATAATTTGCTATTTTGCTAATACCTGATTGCCGAATAAATCCTACGGAAACGTTATCTTTAATGAGCACAAAGTCGACGTAATTTGAAAAAGCTGGTATTGTTCGGAGTGCTGGGATTGCTCCTAATCCCATTATTTGGCGACGCGAGCGCTGCCAACCCAAACCTGTTCGTGTCTGCGGAAAACTCGTACTATAACAATCGTTTTGCAGGCTCGATGGTAGTCGAGGTAATAGTCAACGATCTGGGCTTGTCTGATACGTCTGTCGGAAAAGGAGAGCCAGATGTCACCCTAAACGGAAACAACATCAGAATGGTTCAGGCAACTGACGGAAGATGGTACGGCTACTTTGCAAACTTGGAAAAGGCAAAGGCAGCAGACCAGATAGCATTTGAAACAGGAGTGCCGGGAGTGGGCCTTGACTTTGGCGTTTTTTGTGGCAAAGACACCGTTGCATTTGGGCCAACATTTTCAGAGTCTGATGGAATCGCGATTCCGCGGTCCACTGGAGTGGCGGGATTCACTAACGGAAACTCCGGGTTAGGTGCCTGCACTGGGACACCGTCAGGTTCGGTAATCAACAATGTGGTTCGCAATCCAAAATCGATCAACCAAAACTCTGCAATCCCAGTAGGACAGATAGGCCTCAACGCGAACGCATGGCCAATAATTCAGCTATACTCGTTTAACAATGATGTCACAATACAATACAACGGAGCAGGCGGAACGCAACAGGTCACCTTACAGTACGACGACATCCCGAACATAGAGATGACACTTGATAGGGCAAACTATCCTCCTGGCTCTGAAGTCTTTGTAACGATCAAGGACATGCAGCTAAACCAGGATCCGACTGCAAGGGATTCGTGGACATTCAACATCGGCTCGACACAGACCACATTCTATGGGGCCTTTACGGAAAATGGAGCAAACGCAGCAAACAGCGGAGCAGGCCTGACAAATCTTCTCTCAAGGCTATCCACTCTGGGATTTGAAAGCAATGGCAAGCTCGCAATGACACTTGGGCAGGTAGCAGAGCTCAAGGCAAACGGATACCAGTCTGCTACCGCCACAGACGGAACCACGACATTTACACAGATTGTGACGCTTGTAGAATCTCAGCCAAACTCCGGCACATTTGAAAGCTCTGACTTTGGGGACCAGTCAAACATCAGGGCAAAGTCAAACGCGCCACGCGGCCAGTCAGCCACAATCGAATACAATACAAAATCGCTCTCGATTGTCTCTGGCTTGAGCACGGCAAGTGTAAACCTTGGCACAACACAGCCTGTTTCAGGGCAAAAAATCCCGATAACCGTAATAGATTCTGATCAAAACATAAACACCGGCGCAAAAGATAGGCTCGAGGTCTTTAGAAGCTCAGCAATAATCCCATCTCTTACCATCGGCAATCCTGCAACACTTCAGAGCGCAGGAAGCGTCAAGATCTACGCCCTTTCTACTGATGCGCTGACGGGAGGAGTCTCGATATCGTCATCGGTTCCAGACACGAACTCTGACAGACTAGTACTGGATACAAAGCCCCCTGTAGCAAACCAGAGCTTTGAGAAGATCTCACTTAGCCTTGGCGTTTCTGCAACGGATCTGCAGAACCTGCTGATAAGAACAAGTGCTGGAGACAACGGAACGAACTGGGTAAACTATGACCTTAGATCTCTTGAAAAACAGCTTGGCATCACGGATTATTCCGATACTACGATATCGCTGTTCTTCGGACTAACCGATCCGACACCAGTCACACTAGTCAGTGCAGGTGGCATGACAGGCCCACAGGGGCTGGTACAAATTTCAGATGCCGCGGCAACCGCAATTGGTTCAGAATCGGGAACAGCATTTTTGGTTATCAATTTCGACTCTTCGAACAATTCCGCAGCACAGGGGACAATATCTACCGAGACAGACACGCAACCGATAGTCTTTGATCTGCTCTCGTTTGGCCAAAAAAACAGTGAGGACATCAACAATGCAATTTATCGATTCGAGCTGCAGGAAACGTCATCAAACTCCTCAACTTTCACTGGTACAGTAGAGTACGCAATTGCAAACCAGCTGAACCAGTTCGATCCAAATCTGATAAAGACACTGCACACAATCGATGATGACGTCAAGTTCTTTGTGAACCAGAGACTTTTAGACGAAAAAGGAATCAACATATCGTATTCTGATCTGGCAGATGTCGGACTGACAATCGGAACATCAGCAAAGACAGACATCAGGACGAATTCTGGCGGGGTCTCGCTAAACTCAAACACAATCAGGTTCGGCCATCCAGTCACGGTGGTTCTAAACGATCCTGACCTTAACATCAAGCACGACACAATAGACATCTACTCCGTAATTGACAACCCGGCGTCTACAAACGTGGATACTGTGGGCAATACCAGCGGAGGCATACTGCTTGAGGTGCTAATCAAAGACATCAGATACAAGCGTTGTACCATAAACGGAGTTGAGACTTCGGGACTTGCAGGCTCGGGCTTTAGCCTAATTGAAACGGGACCGAACACCGGAAGGTTCGAGGGCGTCTTTAAGATGCCGTCACAAATATGCAACAGGGACGGAACAAAGCTAATCTCACCGGCAGGCGGAATCGTTGATCTGAAATATCATGACTTTAGGGACTCGTCAGGACAGCCAAACATATACAGTCTCTCAAAGACGAGCTCAAAATCAAGTGCATCTGGCACCGACACAAAGACAACCACTCCAACAATCTCAAACAAAATCACCGGAAAAATAAGCTCAAAGACACTTGCTCTGCCAGACTCTGGAAAAACAAAGGACATAACGATCACAGGAAAGGTTCCGACCTACAAGTACGGAACCAAGATCAAATTCACACTAACCGACCCTGACGGAAAGAAAAGCACGTTCTATGCGCTTGCGACAAAACAAGGAACCTACAAGGCCGTATTCACAATAAAGTCCAAATCGGTTCCGGGTGACTACTATGTGGATGTCGTCTATCAAAAATACGATCCTGCCAAGCTCTCATTTACAGTTGATCCAAAACCCGTCAAGAAAACAAAATAAAATTTTAAAAGCAGGTTTGGGGTTTGAAGTCAAAAAAGGTTCAAGAAAGGCATAATCAAGTCAATTTTTCTTTTATAGAATACATAAATACCCTGAATTGTTGTATGTGCGTAGAAATGAGAGGAGCTGGAAGTACAGTACTAGTATTTTTATCGCTTATTGTTTTGTCACTGGGTCTTACAAGCGTTTATGCACAAGACTCTGGCCAAATTCCGCCGCTTTCAGTCAAGACAGAACTACCTCTGTATGATCAGGGAGACTCGGTCATCTTTACCGGTATGATAAAGACACTGGTCGAAAACAACATCCAGGATGTCACACTTCGAGTTACAGGTCCGCTGGTTAACGGCACCTCAAGTAACATTGTACAAATAAAACAAATCAAGCCACAGCTTGACGGCTCATATGAAGGCAACTTTATTGTAAGCGGCCCACTTTGGCAGAAAAAAGGAGATTACAAAATCATAGTTAATTACGGCCCTCAAAAGGCAGAGACCACGTTCTTCTATAATGGCGGCTCCGGCGCAAGCGACGTTGATGTGCCACCACCGCCACCACCACCAACATGCGGCGAAGGCGAGGTACTAAAGGACAACCAGTGTGTTCCATTTGAGGAAGAACCAAAGTGCGGAACAGGAACAGTATTTGATCCAGTAACTGGAACATGTGTGGTCGCAGGAGGAGTGGAATGCCCGCCAGGAGAAACCCTAGTTAACGGTCAATGTGTTGCAGAAGAACCAGGCGGAGAGCCGGAGGGACCAGTATGCGGAACCGGCACACATGCCGAGAACGGAATCTGCGTTCCAGACAAGACTGGCACGTCACCAGGACAATGCGCAATAGCGACAGCGGCATTTGGTTCAGAATTGGCACCTCAAGTACAACTGCTCAGAGAAGTAAGAGACAATGTACTGTTCAGCACCGGCTCTGGAACAAGCTTCATGGGCGCATTCAACGCAGTCTATTACACTTTCAGTCCGACAGTGGCAGACTGGGAGAGGCAAAGCCCAGCATTCAAGGAAATAGTAAAGACTGCAATCACGCCAATGCTCTCGACGCTATCGATACTCAACTATGTCGACATCGACTCTGAGCAAGACATGCTAGGATACGGAATAGGAATAATGCTGCTAAACATCGGCATGTACTTTGTCGCACCGGCAATACTCATAGTCAAAGTTAGAGGCCTAATCAGCAAAAGGCGCCTCTAAGATTATATCCTCTTTTATCAGATAAACTCCATGCACGTTGAATTCGAAGAGTTCGATTCCATCGCAGACATTTTTTCGTACATGGCAGCAGTAATGCCGCCGATGAAAAACACAATGCCGATAAACTACTACAAGGGCTACGTCTTTGCATTCATTCCGCTTACCCACAGCGACGATGACGTCTACTTGATGATATACACAAAGGCCACACTTGACGGAAGAATCCTGGAATTTGACATAAACACAAACGCGTATCGAAAGGTATCTGCAATAGAAAGAGCAGACAAGACCTACTTTATCGTAATCACGCCAAAAAGAAATACGATTGCAGACGAAGCAATAAAGAAGATATAGATTATCTGGTATATGTCGGAGCAGCGACTGATCTGCTCCTTGCGTATTTTTCCACAATGTCTTCTGGCATCTTTCCATTGAAGAGATCCTTGCAGAGGCCGCGCAAATATCGCATAATGGCCCATGTTCCGGCCTTTATCAAGCCGTACATGAAGATCTTCATCGGAGGGCCGTATGTCTTGTTTCTGAGTATTATGGGGACGATATCGTTTATGACGCGCATGTTGTTCTCCCAGCATCTCCAAAACAGCGTGAACTGAGCCTCGTTTAGATTTCCAAAGTGCATCGAGTTCTTCTCGGAAAAGTCTTGGTACAAGAGAGGCGCAACAAGCCCCCTGAACCCGGTCTTTCTAAAATCTTCAATCAAGTCAATGGTATACTGGGTTTCATCTGGCGTTTCGTCAGGCCATCCGATGATGAGCGTTGCTGCAGGGAACCAGTGGTTTTCGTTCATGACCCTTGCGCCCTCGCGTACGACCCATCCCCACTCGTCAGTCGAGAAAGGTTTTGTCTTTACGCCAAGATGTTTTTTGATCATTCTTGGGGCAACGGTCTCTATTCCGAGGTTTGTCGCAAGCCATCTTCCCGTGATGTGCATGTTGTTTATCTCCGACATTTGTTTTAGGAGCTCTGGGTCTGCTGCAACTGCGGAAAACGTCATGTGCGTGGTGCCGATAAAGTTTGCGCCAAGTGACTTTAGGCCGCTCCACAATTCTGTAATTGCGTCGCGGTTTGGCTGAAAGTCCTTGTTATCGCATCCATAAAGCAGCATCTCGTCGGAATGAAGCCAAATAGAATCAAATCCATAGTCCAGGTTTATCTTTGCCTCGTGCTGGAGCCTGTCAAGTGGCAGGTCTTTTTTGGATCTCTTGTTTACGTCGCAAAAGTCGCAGCCCCTTCCGCACCCTCGCATCGCCTCGATGAGAGAGTTGACTGTAGGCCCTTCGATGACTGGTATGTTTTGTATGTTCTTGACAAAGCAGTGCATGAGTTCTGGTGCATCGCCCTTTTCCAGGTCCTTGAAAAGATCCAGCGCAAGCTCGTCTGCCTCGCCAACTACAACAGTGTCAATGCCGTGAATCTTCATCCGGTCTGTTTTTGCAAGCTCCCATGCGCCGTTTCCGCCCACCACGACCTGAAAGTCGTACTGTTTTTTGAGCTGAATTATTTTCGCGCACATTCGTTTGAATTTCATTGCGACATATGACAATTTTTCAGGCGACATGGTAGTAGTCACCGGTGCCATTCCGAGCGGGTCCATGACGTTTATTCCAACTACCTTGGTGTCAGGGCCAATTGACTTTTCCAAGAAATCGGGATTTGCAACAAATACCTCATCCCTTCTGTATCCTTGCAGCAGCGCACTCTCGACTCTTCGCAGTCCGACCTGGGCAACTTTTGCCTCGCCTGTGACCGGGTCTGTCTCGACTGCTGGACAGAATACCTTGTCAAACACCCACTCAGGCAAGAGCTCGTACGGGCCGCATGCTATGAACCCATAAAGAAAATTACCGCGATAATTAGTCATCAAACTGCGGTCTGCAGTAAGAACTATCCTTTTGCCAACCAATCATTCTAAGACTTGTCATATGGTATAAATTATTTTCTGACTGATTTTTTCAAACTTAAATTACTACAAATTCTACCGTATTCGGTGAAAGAAGTAGCAGAGCCTAGGCACATGGAGCCACATCTCTCAGAGCCCAGCGGGGTTCGAGACTTTGTTTTTGGTTTTGGAGACGGGATAAACACATCGCTTGGAATCGCGGCAGGAGTGGGAGGCGCTGATGTCTCATCAAGTATCATAATTTTAGCGGCACTTGTAGGGATGTTTACCGGCGCAAAGGCAATGGCAGTCCAGAACTATCTTGCAGTAAAGGCGCAGCGCGAGCTGCTAAAGTCTGAAATTGCAAGAGAAGAATGGGAAATTGAAAACAAGCCGGATATAGAACGACAGGAAATCGAGGAAATCTACAAGGCAAAGGGATTCTCAGGCGAAGAGCTGGAAATGGTCGTAAACAAGATAACGTCTGACAAAAAAGTCTGGCTTGATACCATGCTTACAGAAGAGCTCAAGCTGAACATCGAAGTACTCGGCAATCCGCTAAAGAGCGCGTTTAGGATGTTTGGGGCGTTCCTGCTTGGGGGGATACTGCCGATAATTCCGTTTTTCTTTTTACACGGGTATGTTCCTCTACTGATTGCAGTTGGAATTAGCTTGTCTACGTCGTTTGCAGTCGGCGCGGTAAAATCAAGGCTTGCAAAAACAAGCATACTCAAGGGTGGCCTTGAGATGGCAGGTCTTGGCACGGGAATAGCACTGATTGGATTTGGCATAGGAACCGAGCTTGCAAATCTTGGAATTATTGATGTCTAGATCTGTTTGCAATGCTTGCGGCTACCGCACCTGCACCGATTCCATTATCAATATTTACCACAGAGAGGCCGAGTGAGCAACTTTGCAGCATCGAGGCGAGTGCGGCAATTCCTTTTTCCCCATATCCGTATCCTACGGACGTTGGCAGGCCGACCACCGGAACATCGACCAGCGAGGAAACAACTGACGCCAGCGCCCCCTCCATCCCGGCAGCAACAACTATTGCGTCAACGTCTTCTTCCAAGAATTTTTTTATGACTGGAAATATTCTGTGCAGTCCAGCGATTCCGACGTCGTAGCTGCAAATACAGGTACAGTTCATTGCCTCGCAGGTCAACCTCGCCTCCTCGGCAACGCCAATATCCGACGTCCCTGCCGTGACTATTCCTATTTTTCCGCCAGAGCTTTTGATCTGTTTTTTGTACAGGAGAAGAGTTGTCGTGTTCCTTCCTTCCCGTATCTTGAATTTGTTCTTTCTTGCAAAGCCAACTATCTTGGGATAGTCATGCTTTTGTATTCTGGATATCAGGACCGAGTTTGATTTCTCTAGTATTTTTTGGATTATTTTTCTAGTCTCGTCGACGCTCTTTCTTTCGGCAAAAATCACCTCCGGGATTCCCTTTCGGTATCTTCTTCCCATGTCTATCTGTGCAAAGTTCTCGATTTTTTCAATGGAGTAAAGTGATAGGAGCTTCTTTGCCTTTGCGACGCTTATCTTTCCTTTTTTCAGGGATTCCAAAACATCAAGTGTGTCCAACGTTTTATGTGTACTATGTCTGGATAAAAAAACTGATCAGATTCCAGCAAGTGCGGCTTTGACACTTTCTATTCCCTTGTCGAACCATTCTTTTTCCTGCTGGTCAAAGTCGAGCTCTATTATTTTCTCAACGCCGTTTCTGCCTATTACTGCAGGAACTCCGATTGAAACGTTAGAGTGGCCGTACTGGCCATCAAGCGGGGTTGCAACTGGGATGACCTTCTTTCTGTTCTTGAGTATTGCCTCGACGATGGCAGAGATTGCGTTTCCAGGGGCGTGCACAGTTGCACCTTTGAGCTCAATTACCTTGGCTGCTACCTGCCTTGTGTCTGAAACTAGCTGAGCTAGCTTTTCCTTTGATAAAACGCTTGTAAGTGGAATGCCAGATACCGTTGAAAACCTTGGAAGCGGCAGCATGTTTTCCCCGTGCTCGCCTACTACCAGCGCGCGAATGGAGTCACGCGAGTGGCCTGTCGCCTCGTGGATGAACTGGACGAATCTAGAAAGGTCAAGCATGTTCCCCATTCCTAGAACTCTGCTTTTGTCAAAACCAGATGTCTTGTATGTGATGTGTACCATTGGATCAAGCGGGTTTGTGACCGGAACTATGATGGAGTCTTTTGCGTACTTTTTGATGTTTTCTACAACGTCTTTTACAATCCCCGCGTTTATTTTTAGGAGGTCCATCCTCGTCATGCCGGGCTTTCTTCCAGAGCCCGCTACTACGACTACTACATTTGAGCCCTTCATGTCGGAATAATCGTTAGAGCCTCGGATGTTGACATCGACTCCCTGCTCAGACAACATGTGGTTTAGGTCCATTGCCTCGCCCTGCGGCAGTCCCTTTACAACATCCAAAAGCAAAATCTCGTCGTCTACTTTTCTCAAGGCAGAAAATAGCGCTGCATCCCCGCCAACTTTTCCTGAGCCAATAATCGTAATCATATTTTGCCACTCTTTCCGCTCAATAATTAAATCTATTGAAGGGCCCGCGAAAAAAGGAACACAATACCGATGTGACAATTTATATGCATTTTTCACCGCTGCACTTGCATGGTTTTGATAATAGATCCGCAGATTGCCGGAATCTCAGGAGACATGCTGCTGTCATCCCTAGTGCATCTTGGAGCAAAAAAATCAAAGATAATCGACGGCGTCAGCACATCGCAAAACTACCTCCGCGGATCTCTGATAAAAAAAATCGATTTTAGAAAAGTAGACAAGCACGGGATAAACGCAACCTCCCTTGTCCTCAAACTAGACGAGCATCACCACGAAAGAAAGGGAATTGAGATCCAAAACTGCATCTCAAAAACCTCGCAAAAAATCGGACTGTCGGAAAAAGCCGGCGAGTTTGCAAAAAAAAGCATAGAGACGCTGATTTTAGCAGAATCGAAAATACACGGCGTTCCAAAGGACTCGGTCCACTTTCACGAGGCGGCAAGCATTGATACCGTAATTGATATCGTCGGTACCGCAATAGCGCTAGATGATCTGGGGTGCTTTGATGAAGAAATTCTCACAATGCCGGTCGCAGTCGGAAGCGGGACTGTCACATTTTCGCACGGCGCGGTGTCAAATCCAGCAGGCGCAATACTTGGGATATTTGAAAAATCAAAGATACGGATTCGGGGAAGCAATGCAAATGACGAGCTTACAACGCCTACCGGCGCAAGCATGCTTGTGAATCTGGCAAGCAGGTGCGCAGAATTCTACCCGACAATGAACGTAGATGGAGTTGGATATGGGGCAGGCCAAAAAAACTTTGAGGGGTTCTCAAACGTGCTAAAACTAGTCCGCGGAAATTCATCTGCAGTCCTCCAGTCAGATTCTGTCAGCATTCTTGAGACAAACGTAGACGATGTATCCGGCGAAGTCCTGGCCCATGCAGCTGACAGAATAATGGCAAGCGGTGCAAAAGACATCTCCATAATTCCTGCAATCACAAAAAAGGGGAGGCCAAGCCACATAATTTCAGTAATCTGCGACTCGGATTCCGTAAACAGGATTCTTGATGTCCTTGTGTCGGAGACCGGGACGCTTGGGGTGCGGATAAGGGCATCTGAGAGATTTGTAGTGCCAAGAAAAATTCTCACCACGAAGGTGAGAATCCACAACAAGGACTTTACGGTGCACTGCAAGGTGACAAAATCAAAACAATTTAAGGTGGAATACGACGACATTCGATCCGTTGCAGCCAGCCTATCCATGACGTTTAGGCAGACCGAAGAATTAATCAAAGCTCAAGTGAAAAACCAGATAAAATGACCAAACTAGAGCAGCTAAAGGACTGGTTTTCTGATAAGAAAAGCGTGATAATAGCGCTGTCTGGTGGGGTTGATAGCGCACTAGTTGCATATGCTGCGCATGCAAAACTTGGCAGCGCTGCACTGGCAGTTACTGCTGACTACAAGACCCTTGCACAAGAGGAGCTCGAGTCGGCAAAAAAAATCTGCAGGGAAATCGGAATAACTCAGCTCATAATAGAATACAACGAGCTGGAAAACGAGGATTTTGTAAAAAACGACAAGAACAGGTGCTTTCACTGCAGGGCTGAGCTCTCAGAACATCTGATCAAAATTGCACAGGGGAAAAAATTTCAACTCATAGTCGACGGGACGAATCTGGATGATCTTGGAGACTATAGGCCTGGAATCGCAGCGCTACAAAATCACGGCATCAAAAGCCCGCTAGTCGAAGCAGGACTCACAAAACAAGACGTACGTGCGGCAGCAAGGGACGTGGGTCTTTCAGTATTTGATAGGCCGTCAAACGCGTGTCTTGCATCTCGGATTCCTTGGGGCCAGCGTGTAACCGCGGAAAGGCTTGCCAGAATAGAGATGGGCGAAATATTTGTCAAGCAAATGTTTGGGGCAAAACAGGTCAGGGTACGCGACATAAACGGCGCAGCAAAAATAGAGGTAGGCGCTGACGAGCTGCACTTGCTGGAAGAAACAAGGCTCGGGGATCTAGCTGCAAAGCTAAGGTCGATAGGATTTGATTCCACGACAATAGACAAAGAAGGATACAAGCAGGGAAACCTAAACGTGATTGCGGATTGATATATCTAGACAACGCAGCGTCCACCCCAGTCGCAGACCAAGTTCTGCAGGAAATGCTTCCATATATGAAAGAAAATTTCGGCAACCCGTCATCGATTCACAGGTTCGGAAGGCTCGCAACAAAGGCAGTAGAGGCCGCAAGAAAAAAAATCGCAGATCTTATAGGCGCACAGCCAGACGAGATTCTCTTTACATCTGGGGGAACAGAGTCAAACAACACTGCGCTCTTTGGCGCCTTGGAAAAAAACCCGGCATCGCTGATAACATCATCCATCGAACACGACGCGATACTTGAGCCGTGCAAAAAACTCGAGTCGCAGGGACACAAAGTCATCTACCTGCCTGTAGATTCCTCCGGAACAGTAGACATTGAAAAGCTAAAATCTGCAATCACGGATGAAACCGGACTTGTTAGCATAATGTACGCAAATAACGAGGTCGGCACAATCCAGCCGATTAGCGAGATTGCGCAAATCTGCAAGCAGCACCAAGTTTTGTTTCATACCGACGCAGTACAAGCAGTTGGCAAAATTCCAATAAACGTAAGGGATCTCGGAGTTGATCTCATGTCGATTTCCTCGCACAAAATACACGGCCCAAAGGGAGTCGGGGCGCTTTACATACGAAACGGCGTGCAAATTGCGCCGCTTGTGCTTGGAGGCGGACAGGAAAACGGCCTCCGCTCTGGAACAGAAAACGTCGCAAACATTGTCGGCTTTGGCAAGGCATGCCAGCTAGCAAAAGAAAACCTTGACGCAAACTTTGCATACCTAAAAAATCTGAGGGACGCGCTAATCCAGAACGTCTCAGACGAAATATCGCACGTCTCAATCAACGGCCACGGGAAAAACCGCCTACCAAACAACGCTCATTTTACGTTTCTTGGCGTAAACGGTGAGGATCTCATCATAAAGCTTGACGAAAACGGTATTGCCGCATCAACAGGCTCTGCGTGTTCTGTAAAGACGCAAAAGGCCTCGCACGTGCTGGCCGCCATGGGATTTGCACACGAGCAGATAGCCGGCTCACTGAGGCTAACGGTAGGCCTGACAAACACCACCGAGGAAATTGACAAAACAGTTACCGTGCTAAAAAAAGTGGTTTCCGAGCTGCGAAGCGTATCTCCGTTCAAGTCAAAATATGGATTTGCTAACTGATTCTGAGTGCCGCGCGTTTTGTTGCAATGACGACTGAGAAAATAGAGACAACTAGTATCACAAACACCACAGGACCGAATTCCGGAATTACCGTTGTCCCAATTATCTCAATGTCCGAGTCCCCCTCCTCGAACTGTATGGTAATTATTCTAGAGTCAGGACCTGCGGAGGATTCCTGGTATGGGACTTCGAGGCCGTCGATTAGAATTATGTACGTGTCGTCAGTTCCGTCATCTCTTTTTGCATCAATCCATTGTCTTCCAAGATCCAGCGTGATCGAGCCGTCCTTGTCTGCCTGAATAGTGACTATTAGGCCCAAAATGGATTGGTCTACTACGATGCTCTTTATGGTGCCGCCCTTTATCGTATATGGCACATCAAACGTCCCGGAATCCCCGGCATTCACCTCAAAAATCTCGGTAGTATCAGTAGACGACTCGGTTGTTTGGAAATCAAAATTCGTCTCATAGATGCTGCCGGAAACTCCGTACGAAGCTTGGACTGTGTATTTCCCGTTTATCTTAAAGTAAGGCCCATCGGCAATCAGCGTATAGGTATAGCTGCCGTCCTGTGAGATATCAACTTGTGCAATGTGAACGCGGTTGCCTTCCCTAAAAACCTGGATGATTAGTGGTGTGTTCTCAAAAATGGCGTCGAATTTTCCGGAAATGACAACGGCATCCCCTTGCTCGTAAAATTGGCTTGCTACGCAAACCTGCTTGCATTGTTCTGTCTGCGCATATGCGCCCAAAGTGGACGCCAGCAAGATCAAAGATAGCAGTGCAAAATAGCGATGATGACTCACAACAAAGTTTTGGGCTAATTGTATATTTCCTTTTCTAGGAAATCGTACTAAAAAATGAAAAAAGTAGTGATCTTAGTATCTTGGTATGATGCTAAGTCGTGTTCTTGCAGAAACCGCAATTATTGATACAATTGCGACTGCTAGAATTATTGCTGCCATCGTGCCAAATTCTGGAACTGCATAAGTACCTATTACCTCGATCTGTGTAGATCCTTCTGAGAATGTGATGTCAAGTGTTCTTGTTGCATCATCGTTTTCTATCTCCTCAAAGTCGGTCTCTTCACCGTCAACTAGTACGATAAAGTCGTTGTCTCCTTCATCTGATGTGGAATCCAAAACATCTCTTGGAATCATCAGTGAGATAGAACCGTCACTCTCTGCATCGATCATCAGCACAATCGAAGTTGTAGCACTGCTGACTGTAGCTTTTGTAACTACTGCGCCAGATGCCTCATACGGCACACAAAAGACTTTGCTTCCACCTTTTACGGCGAGCTCATCTGCACCACATGATACTCCGTCTTCTTCCATTGTCTCACCTGTTATCTCAATACTGGCCTTGTTATTGATCTCCTGTGGACCATACTGGACTCTAATGGTATAGACTCCGTTTTGTTTGAAGAGAGCACCTGAGGTACTAAATGTAGTCTCAAACGTGTTGTCCTCTGAAACTTCGACTTGTCTAACAGTCACAAGGTTGTTTTGTGGACCAAACACTGTGACTGTGACTGGAGCATCGCCTCTTAGATTTGCAACTGAGCCGCTTACTACGATTTCTGACTCGTGATCATATACATCTTGATCAGTCCAGACTATAACCGGCACGTCGTTTTGTCGCGCCAAGTTTTCTTTGTCGTACAAGTCGCTGCTGCCACATCCTGGGCATGCCTCCTCATCGAATGAAGATGCGTAAGTTGGTACTACTGTTAAAGCGCCTGCTGTAGCCATTATGGCAATTAGCACAGATAGTCCATAACTATTCATCTTGTTTGTCGGTTAGAATATTGACTATTTATGTATATTTAAAAAATGAAAAAAGTTGAAGATCTAGTACTTTGGCAGTACGAGTCTGGTCTTAGCAGAAACCGCAATTATTGATACAATTGCAACTGCTAGAATTATTGCTGCCATCGTGCCAAATTCTGGAACTGCATAAGTACCTATTACCTCGATCTGTGTAGTTCCTTCTGGAACCATGATCTCGATTGCCCTTGTGGAATCATCGTTTTGTGTCTCCTCAAACTCTGCTTCTTCACCGTCAACTAGTACGATAAAGTCGCTGTCTCCTTCATCTGATGTGGAATCCAAAACATCTCTTGGAATCTCCAATGTGATGAAGCCGTCTGAGTCTGCGCTGACCTTCAAAGTAATTGAAGAAAGCTCGCTGCTTACTGTGGCCGATCTTACATCAACGCCTTCTGCGTTGTATGGCACGCAATATACATCGGTATCAGATTCTACTGCAAGTTCGCTTGCATCACATGATACTGTTGTCTCTTCGGTTCCTAGTACTTCGACTGTCATTCTGTCGTTGATCTCCTGTGGACCATACTGGACTCTGATGGTATAGACTCCGTTTTCTTTGAAAAGAACTCCTGCGGTGCTAAATGCTGCCTCGAATGTTTTGTCGTCTGCAACATGCACTTGTTGAATTCCAACAATGTTTCCCTGAGGACTGATGACTCTGACTGTCACTGGGATCTCTTCTTTTATGTGCGAGACTACTCCCTGTACAATGATTTCAGATTCATGGTCGTAGAGGTTCTTGTCAGTCCATGCTCGGATTGGTACTTCGCTTAGTCGTGCGCTTCGTTCGTTTTCATAAATGTCAGAACCGCAGTCTGGGCATGCCTCCTCATCATAGTTTGATGCGAAAGCCGGCACTGCCATAGCTGTGGTTAAAACTGAAATCGCGATTAGCACGTACTTGGTGTAGCTATTCATCTTGATTGGCGAATATAATATTGATTATTTATGTATTTAAAAAATGAAAAAGTAGTGATCTTAGTATCTTGGTATGATGCTAAGTCGTGTTCTTGCAGAAACCGCAATTATTGATACAATTGCGACTGCTAGAATTATTGCTGCCATTGCGCCAAATTCTGGGATTACGAATGTACCGATGATTTCTATTTCGGTTGCTCCATCCTCAAACGGTATGGTCAGGGTACGATCATCTGACGTGGTTGTTTCGTCAAAGTCTACCTCGGCTCCATCCACTAGGACAAAGAAGCTGTCATCTTCACCGGACTGTCCATCTGGACCCAATTTTGCGTCAATTAGGCCTCTTGGCAATGTTACGGTCAGTTCGCCATCACCTGTAGTCTCTATCGTTATGATTAGGGACTTGTCAGGTATGCTTGGGGCGATGCTGATTACCTTGCCACCTTTTATGGTATATTCTACTGCAAAGTCAGTACCGCTTACTGCGATGGTCTTTCCAGAACCACTTGGTCCTCCTTCAGATCCGCCAAACTCAAAGGCAGTCTCTGCCGTTCTGGACTCGGTTCCATACAATACCTTGATGGTGTATGTTCCAGCAGATCTCCATAGTGGGCCGCCAGCAGTTACGTCCGTTCCGTAGGTGTTTTCCTCAGAAACGTCCAGTTGCTGAACCGTGACCAAGTTTCCATTGGATCCAATTATCTGCAGGGTCACAGGATAACCAGAAAGTCTCTCTCTGACTAGTCCTGTTATGGTAACGGTCTCTCCGTCCTCGTAAGCCTCCTTATCTGTAGACACTGTGATTGCGTCTAGAGACTCTTGAGCAGAAACTGGTACCAATGTACCAGTGGCCAGAATCGTAAACAATGCTATTGTTGTGTATAGAGTACGCATCTTGCTTTATTCGTGCCAACAAATACTATTTAAGGTTAAGAAAAAAATCATTGACTAAAAACAAAAAATAATGACTTCTCTTTGGATCTTGATTAAATATATATAAACCACTTTTGGAGGTTTTTCAGTTTGTTTGGTAATTTTGCATATTTAGCTTATGCTATCCAAGGTGACGGAATTGGCAACTAAGAAGACCCACGTACTAGTCCCAGATCATATTTACGTACCAAAGCATGAAATCATGACAAAAAAAGAGGCAGAGGAGATTCTCAAAAAATTCAACTGCAAGCCAACCGAGATGCCGCTGATATTTTCAAACGATCCGGCAATCATCGGACTTGGGGTAAAACCGGGAGACATGATGAAGATTACAAGAAAGAGCCCGACTGCCGGCGAGAGCGTCTATTACAGATACGTGGTGGAAGTATAAAATGCCGGACTCTTCAAACAAGCGCTGGCCAATAATTCAGGATCTTCTAAAAAGAGAAGGCATTGCGAGGCAGCACCTGAACTCCTTTGATGAATTTCTAGAGCGCGGCCTACAATCTATCATAGACGAAGTAGGGCACATCGACATTGAAAACGCAGAATACCCGTACAAGATCCAGCTCGGAAAAGTGAAACTCCAGCAGCCAAGAATGATGGAGCTCGACGGATCCATTACGCACATCACACCTGCAGAGGCAAGGCTGAGAAACGTTTCATACTCGGCGCCAATAATGATGGATGCAAGCGTAGTCGAGGACGGAAAAATCCTCGAATCAAGATTCGTCCACATCGGGGACATCCCAGTGATGGTAAGATCAAACGCGTGCATCTTGCACAACTTTTCGACGCAAAAGCTAGTCGAGCACGGCGAAGACCCAAACGACCCGGGCGGATATTTCATAATTAACGGATCTGAAAGAGTAATTGTAGGACTGGAAGATCTCTCATACAACAAAATAATTGTAGACAAGGAAAAAGTTGGGGGAAACGATGTCTACAAGGCCAAAGTTTATTCCTCAATTGTAGGTTATCGCGCAAAGCTGGAACTAGTTATGAAAAACGACGGGCTGATCGTCGCAAGAATTCCTGGATCGCCCGTAGACATTCCGGTGGTTACACTGATGCGGGCACTCGGACTTGAGGCCGACAGGGAGGTGGCAGCTGCAGTATCACTTGTTGAATTAATCCAAAACGAGCTGGAGGCCTCATTTGAAAAGGCAGCAGATGTCCAGACTACAAAGGACTCGATAGTGTACATCAGCAAAAGAATCGCGCCAGGAATGCTAGAGGAATTCCAGATAAAGAGAGCAGAGACGCTCTTGGACTGGGGGCTATTGCCGCACCTGGGCAAGCACCAGGAAAACAGAAGGGAAAAGTCGCAGTTCCTAGGCGAGGCCGCATGCAAGCTAATCGAATTAAAGCTAGGCTGGATTTCGCCTGACGACAAGGATCACTATGGAAACAAGGTCATCAAGTTCGCAGGACAGATGCTTGCAGACTTGTTCCGAACCGCATTTAGAAACTTGGTCCGCGACATGAAGTACCAGCTGGAAAGATCAGGGCAAAAACGCGGAATCAACGCAGTTGCCGCGGCAATAAGGCCTGGAATAGTTTCCGATAAGCTCAACAACGCAATCGCAACAGGAAACTGGGGACGCGGTCGAGTCGGCGTAACGCAGCTGCTTGACAGAACAAACTATCTCTCAACAATTAGCCATCTGCGAAGGATCCAATCGCCACTATCTAGGACACAGCCAAACTTTGAGGCAAGGGATCTTCACCCGACACACTTTGGGAGAATCTGCCCGAGCGAAACGCCAGAAGGCTCCAATTGCGGCCTTGTAAAAAATCTGGCGCTGTCTGCAATCATTTCAGTTAACGTTTCCCCGGAAGAAATCGTAGAAAAAATGTATGATCTCGGGACGGTCCACTTTACAGACGCAAAAGAGGATCTAAAACGCGACGGAACCCGCGTCTTTGTCGACGGAAGGCTGGTAGGCTACTACAAGGACGGCGACAAGCTAGTCGAGTCACTACGTGAGCTGAGACGCAGTTCCAAAATTCATCCGCACGTCGGAATATCATTTTTCAAGCCAGATGTGGAGGGTGCAACAAAGCGACTCTACGTAAACTGCAACGCAGGCCGCGTTTTGCGCCCGCTGGTAATAATAAAGGATGGAAAGCCGCTGCTCACACAGGAGCTAATCGAGAAGGTCTCAAAGAAGCTCATGTCGTGGAATGATCTTCTGCGAATGGGAATAATTGAGCTAAACGACGCAAACGAGGAGGAAAACTCTTACATCACAATAGATGACAAGGACACCAGAAAGTTCACCCACCTTGAAATATTTCCGTCAGCAATACTTGGCGCAGGCGCGTCAATCATCCCGTATCCGGAGCACAACCAATCCCCAAGAAACACATACGAGTCTGCAATGGCAAAACAAAGCCTCGGGTTTTCAACTCCGATGATGAACACGAGCACCTATGTCAGGCAGCACTTTATGTGGTACCCGCAGACGCCAATCGTCACTACCAAGGCCTTGAATCTGCTCGGCCTAGAGGACAGACCTGCAGGACAAAACTGTGTAGTCGCCGTATTGCCGTTTGACGGATATAACATCGAGGACGCAATTGTAATCAGCAAGGCGGCAGTGGACAGGGGCCTTGGCAGGACATTTTTCTTTAGAATTTACGAGGCAGAGGCAAAGCAGTATCCTGGCGGAATGCGAGATAATTTCGAGATTCCAAATGCCGAGGACAACATCCGGGGATACAAGGGAGAAAAGGCATACCGATTACTAGAAGAAGACGGTGTCATTGCGACAGAGTCAAACGTAACTGGCGGAGACATCCTGATTGGCAAATCAAGCCCGCCAAGATTCATGGAAGAGTATAGGGAGTTTGAGTCCAAGGGACCATACAGAAGGGACACCTCGATAGGTGTCAGGCCGTCGGAGACTGGCGTAGTCGATACGGTAGTCATGACCCAGTCAAACGAGGGCGGAAAAATGTACAAAATAAGAGTAAGAGACATGAGAATTCCGGAAATTGGCGACAAGTTCGCATCAAGACACGGACAAAAGGGAGTCGTCGGAATCCTTGCAAGATACGAGGACCTGCCGTACACGATAGACGGCGTCATCCCAGACGTATTGATCAACCCGCACGCATTCCCGTCACGTATGACAGTCGGAATGTTCATGGAGTCTATATCGGGCAAGGCAGCAGCAGTCAGAGGAAGCAGATTTGACGGCTCTGCGTTTGTAGGAGAAAAGATGGAAGAGATCAAGGCGGCACTGGAAGGAAGCAGCCTCAAGTATTCGGGAAAAGAGACGATGTATGACGGAAGGACAGGAAGGCCGTTCCCAGTAGATGTATTCATCGGAGTTGTATATTATCAAAAACTTCACCACATGGTAGCAGACAAGATTCACGCAAGAGCGAGGGGCCAAGTCCAGATGCTCACAAAGCAGCCAACCGAGGGAAGGGCAAGAGGAGGCGGTCTGAGATTTGGTGAAATGGAGCGAGACTGTCTGATAGCATACGGAGCATCGATGATACTCAAAGACAGACTGCTTGACGAATCTGACAAGTCGGAGATTTTTGTCTGCGAGCGGTGCGGACTGGTTGCATATCATGATGTTAAACAAAGAAAATACGTCTGCCGAGTCTGCGGAGACAAGGCAAAGGTTTCGTCAGTTTCTGTGGCATACGCGTTTAAGCTGCTGCTACAGGAAATGCAGAGCCTGAACGTAGCGCCAAGACTGATGATAAAGGAGAGGGTGTAATGTCGGTTCAAACAGTAAAGGCAATTGACGGAATCAAGTTCTCGGTATGGTCGCCAACCGAAATAAGAAAATATTCTGTTGCGGAAATCACGGCACCTGAGACATACGACGAGGACGGGATGGCAGTGCAGGGGGGCCTGATGGATGGACGACTCGGAACACTCGAGCCGGGGCAAAAATGCCTTACATGCGGAAACACCGCGGCAAGATGCCCTGGACACTTTGGGCACATCGAGCTCGCAGAACCTATACTGCACATTGCGTTTATTGACAACATTCACAAGCTATTACTTGCAACCTGCAGGTCCTGCTCTAGGCTGAAACTCCCGCAGGAGGAACTCGACTCTTACGCTCAAATCGTCAAAAAAGAGGCGGCCTATACCATAATTTCGCAAAAAAGGATTCCAGAAGAAATACTGGACAAGGCAAAAAAGGCAAAGGAATGCCCGCACTGCGGCAAGCCCCAGTACGACATGATATTCACCAAGCCGACAATTTTCATAGAGAAAACCGAGATAGGCGAACACAGACTGCTTCCAATTACAATACGAGAAAGATTCACGCAAATACGGGACGAGGACCTGAGATTACTTGGATATGATCCAAACACTGCAAGACCTGAATGGTTCATACTGCAGGTTTTGCCGGTTCCGCCAGTAACGGTGCGTCCCTCAATCATTCTGGAAACCGGAATAAGATCAGAGGACGATCTGACCCACAAAATGGTAGACATTATTCGTGTAAACCAGAGACTAAAGGAAAGCAAGGACGCGGGAACCCCGCCGCTAATAGTTCAGGATCTGGTCGACTTGTTACAGTATCACACCACCACATACTTTGATAACGAAGTGTCTGGAATCCCGCAGGCCCACCACAGATCCGGCAGGCCGCTAAAGACACTCACGCAAAGGCTCAAAGGAAAGGAGGGAAGGTTCAGAGGCTCGCTTTCTGGAAAACGAGTCGACTTTTCAAGCAGAACCGTAATCTCGCCAGACCCAAACCTTGACCTCTCCGAGGTCGGCGTACCGGAGATAGTTGCAAAGAAGCTCACAATTCCGGAAATCATCACGGACTGGAACATTGAGAGAATGCGCAAGCTCGTCATAAACGGGCCTGACAAGTTTCCAGGAGTCAATTACATTGTAAGGCCTGACGGCGTCAAAATAAGACTGGACTTTGTAGAAGACCGCACGACAATTGCGGATAACCTCGAAGTAGGATACCTAGTCGAAAGACACCTCTCAGACGGCGACATTGTCATGTTCAACAGGCAGCCATCGCTGCACCAAATGTCGATAATGGCACATTATGTAAAAGTGCTTCCGGGAAAGACATTTAGGCTGCACCCGTCTGTCTGCCCGCCATACAACGCGGACTTTGATGGGGATGAAATGAACCTGCACGTGCCGCAAAGCGAAGAGGCAAGAGCAGAGGCAATTCTACTGATGCGAGTGCAAGACCAGCTGATATCACCAAGATATGGCGGACCAATCATCGGCGGACTGAGGGACTTTATCACAGGATCTTATCTTTTGACAAAGGACGACACCGTCCTGACGCCAAGCGAATTTGCAAACTATGCGATGCTTGGCGGATATGACGGCGTATTCCCAGATCCAGCAACAAAGGGAAAAGACCCAATGTATTCTGGAAAGCAGCTCTTCTCGCTGTTTCTGCCAAAGGACTTTAACTTTGTCATCACATCAAAGTGGTCCAAGGGAACAAAGGGACAGCAAAAAGACGTCGTAATCAAAAACGGGCAGCTCCTCAGCGGAGTAATTGACAAGGCGTCAATTGGCGCAGAAGAGCCCGAAAGCGTATTGCACAGAATTGCAAAAGACTATGGAAACGAAACGGCAAAGACATTCCTGAACTCTGTGCTCATAGTAGCAAAACAGTTCATCACCCATTATGGTTTCAGCTACGGATATGCAGATCTTGAACTATCAGACAAGGTAAAAGCCGACATCACGTCTGGAATCGACGAAACATACAACACAGTATATGATCTCATATCTCAGGCAAAGAAAGGAACGCTAAAGCTAACAAGAGGACTTTCTGCAGAAGAGGCACTTGAGGCCTATATAGTAAACGAGCTCTCAAAGGCAAGAGACAAGGCAGGAAACACCGCGGACCAACAGCTGGACAAAAACAACGCAGCAAGAATCATGGCGACAACCGGTGCAAGAGGCTCGTCTCTTAACATAGGACAGATGGCAGGCGCGCTAGGACAGCAGTCCATTCGTGGCAACAGGCTCAACAAGGGATACAACAACAGAGCACTGCCGCACTTTAAGGAAAATGACGATAACCCAGACGCCCATGGATTTGTAAAGTCAAACTATAGGGACGGTCTTTCAACAATCGAGTTCTTCTTCCACGCAATGGGAGGGCGAGAAGGACTAGTCGACACTGCAGTCAGAACACAGCAAAGCGGCTACATGCAGCGAAGACTGGTCAACGCGCTAGAACACATCAAGCTAGAATATGACAACACCGTGCGAGACCCACACGGCCACATCATCCAGTTCCTTTACGGCGAGGACGGAATCGACGTTGCAAAATCTGATCACGGCGAGGCATTCAACATCAACAGGCTGATCGAATCAGAGACAATTGTTGATCTGGGCAAAAAGGCGGCAAAAGACGAATCAGAGGACCTGGTCAAAAAATACACAAAGACATTCAACCCGAGACTCACAAGACTAGTAGACGAGGGAATCACACACTCTAAGCTAAGCAAGGAAGGATCTGAAAAGGTACTCAAAAAGGCACTAGACCTGTACAACAGGGCAAAGGCAGAACCAGGACAGGCAGTGGGAATAGTCACCGCACAGTCCATTGGCGAGCCAGGTACCCAGATGACACTGAGAACTTTCCACTTTGCAGGAATCAGGGAGCGAAACGTAACACTCGGTCTGCCAAGACTCATCGAGCTTGTCGATGCAAGAAAAAAGCCGGTAACACCTACAATGGACATCTACCTTGAGGAAAAATACCAAAAGTCAAGAGAAAAGGCAATTGAGGTGGCACGAAACACTTTGCAAACAAAGGTAAGCGCGCTTTTGGCAAACGTCGATACTGATTATTCCACGCAGATAACACTTGAGCTGAGCTCAGGTGCACTTTCACAAAGGGGATGCACTGCAGAAGAAGTAGAGGCCGCGCTGTCATCAAACAAGAAATTCAAACTAGAATCAAGCGGAAACACCATTACACTAAACCTGGCAGAACAATCCGACGCGCCAACAGTAATTGCAATTAGAAACAAGGTACTCAACTCGATAGTAAAGGGGGTTCCGGACATCACGCGAGTCACGGTGGCACAAAAAGACGAGGAATGGGTAATTCAGACAACCGGCTCGAACCTTGCAAAAGTGCTTGAAATTGACGGAATAGACAAGCGAAATGTCAGGACAAACAACGTCTTTGAGATAGCGGCAACACTCGGGATCGAGGCCGCAAGAAATGCGCTAATCAACGAGCTTTCCTCAACTCTGGAAGACCAGGGCCTCGAGGTGGACTCGAGATACATCATGCTGGTATCTGACATGATGTGCTCAAGGGGATATCTGCAGCAGATAGGCCGTCACGGAATCGCGGGAACAAAAGACAGCGTTCTTGCAAGAGCGGCATTCGAAATCACTGTACCTACAATAGCGCAGGCGGCACTGACAGGAGAGGTAGAGCGACTCAAAGGAGTAACTGAAAACGTAATTGTTGGTTCTAACATTCCGGTAGGCTCTGGCACAGTAGACCTGTACATGCAAGTATCAAAGAACTAGCAACCTGCCTTATTCCGAACCTAGCAGTCATTTTTGGAAACCAATCTACATCTAGCAAACAAGGTAGGACATCTACAGTGAATGCATATTTTATGCCTAATTTTCTATATATTTTTCTGCGATCTATAAATCTAATACGCTGGTATATATTGAATGGAAATATCTATATAGATATGGAAAATCAAGAAACAGAAAAACAAACAGTAGCCCCAACCGACGAAACAAAGAAAGAAGAAATAAAGACGGAAGAGCCAACTAAAACAGAAAAATAAACTAACGCATTTTTCTTTTTAGAATGTTTTTGCCATTTGATGCTGACAGCATTTCCTGAATTTAACACTAAAATCAAAGACAAATTGTAGTCAATTGAAAAAATCTTATCAAAAATAATTGCATGGGTTAATTAGGCAGAAGCACCACTACAAGGTGGATATGATTTTTTTGACTTCTTCCAAATTAAGAGCCTGCTGGCTTGAATCTATTTTAGGATTCAGGGCATGTCAACTATAATTGAAAGAAAACAACATCTAAAAAAAGAAAAAACACCTAGTAATAACTATGAACATTTTCCGCAAATAGCTAAAGATCTTAAAGCGGAGACTCTGAAAAAGAGCGCATCTCAAAACGTTTTGGCAAAGCGGATTAGTGAGAAATTTCCTCGATTGAATGATTTTGATGGTAAACCAGTTCAGGTGAGACAGTAATGTTGCTGACATCGCAACAATACGTTGTTTTGGACAAGTTATGTGAATCAATTTTAAACGTTAGCGAGAAAATTTGTTTTGCAGCTGTTATCAACGAGAGGGGAAGAACGTTACGAAGTAAGGATCGTATGGGAATCATAGGCTGCATGACACGCCCGAAACAAGACATGTTTTTCATGGAATATTCTTTAAGACAAAATATGAGAAAGGAATTTGATGCTGATTTTGGCTCTGTTAGGTATACGTATGCGGAAAGAGAAAAGGAAGTGCTGTTTACCTTTCCATTAGATGACCATCTAGTCATAATTGCATGTCGTAGTGGCGTCAATCCGGTATCTTTTTCAGGAAAAATCATTCCAATAATAGACGAATGCAAGCTCCAACTAAGTTTGAAAACAAGTATTGACGAAACATCTAAAAAAATAACTAGGGAGGTGGACGAATAAATGAACGATTATACCTGTACTTGCTCATGTGGCTGTGATAAACCCTCAGATGATTATGTTTGTCATAATTGTAAAATCGGCATGTGTAAAGTAGGAATGCAAGATAAAATCAGTGTTAGCATTACTCAATGAGTAATTTTTGTATACGTCCTATCAAAGGTAGGACGTAAGTGGTCGTTGAGGCACCGGTCAGGACTCCCCAGTCCACGTTACTCTAAACCACAATTTTGTCATATTAAAGGCGCACGTAGGAATTATTAGTGAACTTGAAACAATAAATCCGATAAACGATAACACGTCAGTGTTGAAACAAATCCTCTTTGCGATGATTCTTCCTATCATCATGACGAGTTTTGCAAGCGCAGAACAAATTCCTGACTATAACAAACCGTATGCGCCAATATACCTTGACAAAGAGGTGTACACATGGACTGACAAAATCAGAATCACGATTGTAGCTCCAAGCTGGGATGAAAACGAACACGGAATAGATTCGATAGGAGAGGATCTGGATCATGCAGTGAAGGTATCTACATCATCACACAACCTAAAGCCGTACGAGCTCAGGGAAACTGCGCCAAGCAGCGGCTCGTTTGCAGGCGAGGTGACACTCACTGGCTTTTTGCACGACGCAGACGGCGACGGCGAGCCTGACACCACACCTCGCACCACGGGGGGTGGCCCGACAAGTGGGTTTTTAGAAGCAGACAGAAACGACGGAATCACAATATCGTTCGAGTTTGCAGACGGCGTTGTGCTGACAAAATCCGCTAAAATAAGCTGGAACGTAGGACAGGTCTCGTTCTCATCTGCAAGCTATCTTGCAGAAGATCAAATCCTAGTCCAGGTGCATGATCCTGACATGAATCTAAATCCTGAAACAATAGATGATGTGAAAATCGACGTCTCATCAGACTCGGACTCTGCAGGGGTATCAGTGGTGGCAACAGAAACAGATGACGAGTCTGGAATCTTTGAAGCTACGATATCTACTACCAAAAGCAGCGAGTCAAGCGGAAACCGTCTGCGCGCGATACCAGGAGATGCAATTGTGGCAAGATACCACGACAGGACGCTACCACAACCGTACACAATAGCAGACGATCTAGAGATAACTGCGACGTCTGTAATAGGTTCCAACATTCCAAGCACAAAGAGAATCTCAATTGACTCTATCTATTTTGCAGATGGAGCCGGAGAACAACTCCCATCACTCAAGGCAGGCGAGCAGGTGCAAATAGTCACGCGCATACAAAACAACCAGGAATATCCGCAGAAATTCACAAACATCATACAGATCGCCGACAAAAACGGCGCGGTTGTATCGCTTTCATGGATAGCAGGAAGTCTTGCGGAAGTGCAAGGGTTTGAGCTGTCACAGTCTTGGATCCCAAAACAAAGCGGGGAATACACAATAGAGTCATTTGTGTGGAAGTCCCTTGATGACACCACGCCACTTTCAGAAAATCAGGTGCATGTTATTTCCGTGGATTGATTCCAGCAAGATAATATATTCACAGAATTATTCCATACCATGACAAAAACAATGTCCGTTTTGTTTGTGATCACTGTTTTACTGTCAGCAGTCCTCGTAACTTCGTTTAGCATGCAGCAGGCTGATGCGATAAAGGCAAAAGGAACTGGCCATACCAAAAACGCCAAAGGATATGGGCTCGGTACTGGATCCAAAGTTTGCGGTGGCGAGCTCTGTTCGGAGGGACTCAAACCAGAACTTCCAAAAACAGAACCAAGAACCGGCAAACTACTCAAAGAACCAATAGCGTGTACGTTAGAGTACATGCCAGTCTGCGGTTCAGATGGAATAACATACGGCAACAAGTGCATGATGAAGGCATCCGGTGCTAGTCTAGCTCACAAGGGAGAATGTGAATCAAGAACCGACAAAGTAGGTGAAGAACATGTGGCGGTGTGTACCAAGGAATACATGCCAGTCTGCGGTTCAGATGGAATAACATACGGCAACAAGTGCATGATGAAGGCATCCGGCGTAGCACTAGCTCACAAGGGAGAATGTGGTGCAATGATGGACGACTCGTCAAAACCAAAAATGCACAAATCAACAATTGCATCAAAGACGGTCACTTCCATACAGGACCCAGCTCTTGGCCACGAATCACACCAGCTAGCATTGATCCTGCCACCATCTGACATGATCTACAAAGGATCATTGACTTTTGCAGCATCAGAGCCAGTACAGTTAGTAGCTCTTACAGGGCCGCTAGCTGAAGGTGAAGACAACGGCCAGCCAATCTGGACGCCGGACGGAGAAACCAAGTTCGCGCTGACAATAGTTGACCCGCAAGCATCAACAGGAACATGGAACTTTGCAGGCAACGCTTTAGCAGTACACACAAAGAACCCAGAACCGTTCACAGTAAGCTACACTGTCAGCTATGTGGAAAAGGAACCATCTAGTACAGTAATGACTGGAACCACGATTTCAATACAGGACCCAGCTCTTGGCCACGAATCACACCAGCTTGCAGTAATACTGCCCCCAAACGAAATGCCATACAGTGGAATGCTCACATACTCTGCGTCAGAGCCAGTCCAGCTTATCGCACTACACGGCCCACTAGCTGAAGGCGAAGACAACGGCCAGCCAATCTGGACGCCGGACGGAGAAACCAAGTTCGCGCTGACAATAGTTGACCAGCAAGCATCAACAGGAACATGGAACTTTGCAGGCAACGCTTTAGCAATACACACAAAGAACGCAGAACCGTTCACCGTGACGTACACCGTAGTCGCAAGCCAGTAACTTTCCCTTTCTTATTTTTATATCAAATTGCAAAATCTCGTTTTGATCAAATTCAAATGATAAACCTATAAAGGAGCTTCCTTGGATCGTCATTACACAGTGATACAATGGGAAAATTACTTGAAAAAGCACTAAAGGACGCACTACAGGAGAACAAGTGCGTATTGGGAGTAAAGCAGGTGCTACAGTCAATCAAGAACGCGAAGCTAGTCATCATTTCAAAATCCGTTTCAGAAGAATCACTGGAAAAAATCCAAAGCTCAAAGGGAGAAAAGGTAACAACACTCCAGTTCGCCGGCTCGTCCGTCGCGCTAGGCAGAGTTTGCGGCCTGCAATTTAGAATATCTGCAGCATCACTGACTTCGATTCCAGAATCCAACATCAAAGCAATACTAAAAGAATCAGAGATACAATGACGACACAACTAAGTTTAAATGAAACCCAAAGAGCTTGGAGTTAATCATCAAAAATGCCACAAACAATCAAACTGACAACTGATCAAATGCGTTTAATCTCACTTTTTCAAAACGTTACCGGCGCATCGGCGCGTGATTGCGTGGAAGACGAAAAACAAAACCGGGTTATCTTTGTAGTAAACGAAGGCAAGATGGGCCTTGCAATAGGAAAGGGGGGCTCCCACATCAAAAACCTGCAAAACATTGTCAAGAAAAACGTCGAGCTGGTTGAATATTCCGACGATCCAATAAATTTCCTCAAAAACATGCTAAACCCAAAGCTCGTATCTGAGGTCAAACTCAACAAAAGGCTTGACGGCTCGACCCAGGCAATAGTTATAGTTGATCCAAAAAAGAAGGGCATCGTGGTTGGCCGCGAGGGAAGAAACGCCGAAAAGGCTCGCCTCTTGGCAAAAAGATACTTCGAAATTACAAGCGTTTTAATTAACAGTCCTGAAAAAATCCTAGAGTGATAATATGGCAAAGTCTCCACTTGGTCTGTTTGCTGGTCGCGTACTGAAGACAAAGCGAAAGCGACAGCGATGGCAAATCGGCGTATACAAACGAAGAATGTTAGGCCTTGACAGAAAGGCAAACCCGCTAGGAGGATCTCCTCAAGCAAGGGGAATAGTTTTGGAAAAAGTGGGAGTCGAGGCAAAGCAGCCAAACTCTGCTGTAAGAAAATGTGTTAGGGTCCAGCTAATCAAAAACGGAAAAACAGTAACGGCATTTTTGCCACGAGACGGCGCAATGAACTTTATTGACGAGCACGACGAGGTCCATTTGGAAGGAATGGGCGCATCGATGGGCGGTGCGATGGGAGATATTCCCGGTGTAAGATTCAAGGTTTTCAAAGTAAACGGAACTTCGCTGCGGGAACTCGTACGCGGAAGAAAGGAAAAACCAAGGCGATAGAAAAAGATGGCCGAGACTCAAAACATGCTGTTGTTTAGAAAATGGGATCTTTCTGGCATTGAAATAAAAGATCCTGGACTCAAAACCGTAATTTCACTTAACAAAACAATAATGCCACTAACCTTTGGACGCTCCTCGTTAAAGCGATTCAACAAGGCCGAAGTCAACATAGTTGAGAGATTGGCAAACAAGCTTATGCATTTTGGTAAAAAATATGCAAAGAACACCGGAAGGATGGGAGGCAAAAAAGCCCGCACACTCAATACCGTCAAGGCTGCACTGGAGATAATCCATCTAAAGACAGGCAAAAACCCAGTAGAGGTGCTGGTTCGAGCAATCGAATACTCGTCTCCGAACGAGGACACGACAAGAATTGTCTACGGAGGCACCGCGTATCACGTGTCAGTCGACGTATCGCCACTGAGAAGAGTCGACCTGGCTCTGAGATTCATCTCAGACGGGGTAAAGGAATCATCGTTTTCAAATCCAAAGTCAATGGAAGAATATTTGGCAGAACATCTTATTGCAGCAGCATCAAATGATGCAGCGGCACCGTCTATCAAGAAAAAGAACGAGCTCGAAAGAGTAGCGCAAGCATCCAGATAAAAAGTAGCCCGAGGCAGATTCGAACTGCCGTCTCGGCGTATCCTCTCGTTAGATCCAGAGCGCCGAATCCTTGACCTGAAAATCATTTGGCCGCTAGACTATCGGGCTACTGAAAAAATTGCGCAGGCCTTGGAATATAAAATTACTTCATTTGGTTCTGACTTCGCGAATGGCAGTGGCATAGCCGCATTCGGCCTTTAGTCTCATGTAGGGGATCAGTCTGTAATGAATGGAGTAAAGGTCGTTTTCCTTATAGAGGATGTTTTTTTGCAAAAGCGATGCAAGGCCGCGCGAGGCCACGGTGAGGGAAAAATCAAACCTGCGGCAGACTTCGTCTCTTTTTTTCTGGTACTGCTGCAACGTAAATGCGACTGCGTTGAGTTCCAGAATCAAAGGCCACGCAATTTCCTTCCAGACAAATCTCCTGTTCTGCGTGCCGGATGCGTACTTTCCTTTTTCACTCAACATTAATAGTCTTGAGAATTTGGTTATAATCTAATTGTCACAAATCGAAGAGTCGCTGAACCTCTTGGAAAAAAACTGGCAGGTCGACCCAATACTCAAAGATTTCATGTTAGGAAAAAGAACTGACGTAACGGACCACCCAGTCAAAGTAAAAGACGTAGTATTTCACATCCCGTATATCATGGGCGAAAAAAAATTTATCCTATGGAAGTGTTACTGGCCTGACTGCCATAACTGCTGCGAAAGGCAGGGCAGGCTGCCCCTGACGTCTGATGACCTAATTACGATAGGAAGGGGGCTGAAATACCAAAAGACATCTGACTTTGTAAAAAATGAAACCCTGATTGCAACATGGAAGGAATCAGGACCGTCAGGAAATGAAATCCTGATGACGTCTGTAAACCTAAAGCGAAAAAAAGACGAAACCGAGGCAGACGACGGAACACACATCTCATGTAGGTTCTTGGATTCAAGTGGCGCATGCTCTATGCACCCAAACCGACCTGGTGTGTGCTATCTGTATCCTTTTTCGACATGGCTTGAAAACGAGAAGGGCCATGCGCGGGTGCACTCAACATTCCAGTTCACGGGTGACTGCCCGGGATTTTATTTGGCAGAATCAATTGATCCAATGAAAGAGGTGCTGCGCGATTATTCTGGTATTATCTATGACTATAACATGAAATACACGAGGACAACACGAGAAGGATTCAGCACTTCAAGCTTTGTGTGAGTTTACCAAGTACATCTGGATTTTTCTACGGCAGTCGAATGTGCAGCCATAATATGATCCGCAAGGCTTCGAATGCGAATTAACTTGCCGCAATGACCGCACTCTACTTCTAATTTGTCTGCAGCCTCTTCAGAAATATCTAGTCCGACAATTTCTTGCTCAGAATCTTGTTTGAAGATATTCTCTGTCGCACTATGTTCTGATTCAAGATGCTGACCGGTCATCTGATCACATTACATGAAATCGTACTGATAAGCATTGTTATTTATTCCAAATTTGGAAACAAGCCAAGCTGTTCTTCTGAACAACAATCCAATTTATATTCTAATTTTGTTTTCTAGGCACAATTGCAGACACAAAGCAAATCGGTTTTGAAATTTTGTGTTAAAAAATGAACAAACTGTTCAAAGCTGTAGTCTGGCAGAGCCAATTGATCCGTGGTAGTACCTTTAGGCTCTTGCCACTTTCATGAGATCGCGCATGTGGACTTCCATTCCAAAGCGCTGTTCGTTTCTCTTCATGTATCGGAATATTGAGATAAGATCTGCCAGGCTTTTGATCGCAGAAAAATTTCCCTTCATCTTTTGCCTGATGAACTTGAGTACCTTTGCATAAATTGCAAAATATTCCAGGACCTCCTTTCTGTATCTTTCCCTGTCGCTGATATTTCTAACAAAAATGTCGGCGCAGATCATGCTTGGTATGATTCCCTCGCCAAGGAGCGGATAAACCGTTCCAATTGACTCGCCGACTCCGACTACCTTGCCATGATAGAACGGCTCGCACATGTCTGGGGTCGCAAGCCTGATTGGCCTTCCGACGGTCTTTGTCACCTTTCCCCCGTATTTGGCAAAGAACTTGTCAGTTTCAGCTATGTGGTTTTTCTTATAGTCGCCTGCACCTATGTGCGCCATGTTGTCGTTTAGTGGGAAATACCAGAAATATCCCGTCATTCCGGGGAATGGCTTTACAAAAAAGTCATCTATTGGGACCTTTCCGTCGTACTGGATCTTGTACTGGTATGTGGGTAGGTAAAAGTCCTTTTCAATTTTTGGCAGGTAGCTCCTGTGAAATCCAGTGCAATCAACAATTAGATCAAATTCCTTTTCCAGGTCCTCAAGCTTCGGGGCGACGCCGTAGTGGACCTCGACTCCCTTTGACATTTCTTTTATGAGGCCGATTTTGTCATACGTGACTAGTCCCTTTAGCTTGATATCGAATTTCTGGGAATTGTTCATATCAATATGCAGGTCTTTTCCGTAATGAATAATGAAATCGTCAAAGTTAATTCCGGATTTTGCGCATAATTCCTTCATCTCGTTTCTTGACGTGCCCCATGCGCAAATCGAATCGTGGTTTTGCTCAGTCATTCGCTCAAAGCCGACTATCTCGTGGTCTTTTTTGAGTCGGGAGATGAGATACCCGCCAGCGACTCCTATTCCAACCACAGCAATTTTCAATTCACTCTGAAATTTTCCACAGTCTAATAAATAGACTTTCGTGCCTGTCACTCTATGAGCAAAGCCGGCTTGAATGGCCGCGCCATTCTTGCCTTGTTTTTTGGATCATATTTTGCAGGATCTGATTCCTCATATGCCTCCAGCTCTACACCGAATTCCTTTTTGACAAGAGTTGACAGCTCTGTCCTTATTACCTGAATCTCGCTTATTGGCTCGATCTCTGCCTTTAGCTTTCGCATTTCAGTCGGCTCTGCCAAGACAGCGTTGACTGTTTTTTTTACAAAGTCGGGATCCTTTTTGACGTTTTCAGTCTCCTTGTTTGCAATCAGGTCCTTGATGATTGCACCGATATTTGTCTGGCCGCCTACGACATCTCTTGCTATCTTCTGGTACGCCTTGACCTTCCATGAATCTGCAGTATACAGGACAATTTTTTGCGGAGTGATCTTGGTCACCTTCAAAATGTTTTTGATGTCCTCAAGTATGGACTGGAGAAGCTCCTCTACTTGGACTGACCTGGTGTCTGCCTGAGAGTCGGATTTTGGCCAAGCTGACCTTGATACATGCCCTGAATTGCCTAGGCGCTCCCACATTTCCTCCGCAATATGCGGCGCAAACGGGCAAAGCATCGCGACTCTCGCTGTAATGATGTGATGTAGCATTGCAGATACGTCCTTTCTTTGCTTTGCATCTGCCCGTTTGAGGTACCACTGCAAATCAGATTCAAAGGTGAAAAGTATGTGGTGCAGCGCTTCTCGCAGTCTCATTTTCCCAATTGCTGCAGTGGTCTGCTCGATTAGGAGATGGAGCCTTGATAAAATCCAGCTGTCCTCGGACTCGAGACTTGAAAACTTGCCTGGCTTGTATCTGGCGCAGTCCTCGTAAATGTTTTCAAGCTTGTTCTTGATAGTGTTTATCGAGTCTAGGTTAAAGTCGGCATCCTGGAGCAGCTCGGCTGAAATTATTATTGCAAGTCTTATCGGGTCAGCGCCGTATTGTTTTATTGCCTGTCTGAGCGGTATGATGTTTCCCATGGATTTTGACATTTTTTTTCCGTCCATGAGCACCGAACCGTTCACAACAATCTGTTTTGGCCAGTTTTCCTGCGGAAACAGCGCGACATGGTTCAGCACAAAAAACGTCAGATGATTTGGGACAAGATCCCTGCCGGAGTGCCTTGCGTCTACCGGATAGAAATATACAAAGTCTGCTCGAATTTTCTTTAACAACTCCTCAGGCATTTTGCAGCTTGATGAGATCTTTTTTGAATCTCCGGCACCAAAAAAGACATGATCAAAAAACTCGTCTGAAAGGCTTTCTGACAAAAGCTCATCCGAGTTTACGTATTTTGCCAAGATATAGTATGCCATGTATATGACAGAATCCGACAGGCTTTCAACAATCCAACCCTGATCCCACGGAAGATTTGTCCCAAGACCGTGTTGCCTTGCACACGCCCTTTCCCTTAGCCAGCCGACGACATAGTTGAACTCCGTCCTGATTTCGTTTGGAAGAATGCTCATTTCCTCAAAACACTTGTTCGTTTTTTCCTTCCAGGACTTGTCGGAATAATTCAAAAACCACTGGTCGTTGAGAATTTTCACTACACATTCTGCCCCGCACCTGCACCGCACCGGGCCGTTGTTGAGCTCAAGCAAAATGTCGGATTTTTTGTCGGCCTGCAGCCACCCCTTGATGGAATCCTTTGCCTCTGAGACCTTGAGGCCTGCAAATTTTCCAGTGTTCTCCCTTAGTATTCCGCCGTAGAACTCTTTTGCATAGACCTCCTTTGTCGCTTCCTCAAGTTTTGGGTCGTTTTGGTCTTGGACTTTGAGCCTATCTGAGACCTCTTTTGCCGGATTCTCGCCAAATTCCTCTGTCTTGATTATAGATATCGGCTTGATGTTTTTTGCAATTTCCTGTATTGGGCTTTTGTTTTTCTTTGTGTCTTCTAGTGCCTGGTAGTCAAACGGCGCATGTGCTGGAACCGACATAACAATTCCTGTCCCGTTGTCGCTTTTGACAAAGCTTGCCGGAAACACCGGGACGGATTTTTCAAGTATGCTTACTGATTTTCCGACAAGTGTCGAGCCGTCAACATCTCCGAGTGTGGAAACATTCTTGTCCAGGAATTCTAGCTTCCTTGCACATTCCGGACTGACTATCCATGTTTCGTCGTTTACCTTGAGCTTTTTGTATTTGATTGCGGGGTTTATCCAGAGGTTCGTCACTCCAAAAATGGTCTCCGGTCGTAGGGTAGCAGTGGGTATTATCATTCCGTCATGGCCGAACTTGATCAAAACATATTCTGTAAAGTCTGGCTCTACGTCGCCAAGTGTGTCGTGCTGCGAAACGGGATTCTGGTCCTTTGGGCACCACCCGACTGGGTGCGATCCCTGCACCACAAGGTTCATGGCCTTTAGTTTGCGAAACTGCCACTCGATGAATTTCTTGTACACTGGGTCTATTGTCGTAAACTCACGTCTCCAATCGATGGAATAGCCCATCTCCGTCATTCCGAGCTTTATCTCCTCATGGAAATAATCCGCTATCTTTACTGGCTCGACAAACTCCTTTATCTTGTCCTTTGGAACATGGTACAGTTTTTCAAAATTCTCAATCAGCTCCATGTCTCCTTCTTGGACTCGCTTTGCCATGCCGAGGATGGGGGTTCCGGTATAGTGGAATCCCATTGGAAAAAGCGTGTTGTAGCCTTGCATGCGCAAAAATCGTGCGTGGACGTCTGCCAGGGTGTATGTTCTGCCGTGGCCAATGTGCTGCGGTGAGTTTGGATAAGGGTATGCCACGGTGATGAATTTTTTTTCTTTCAAGTCCGGCTCTACCTCAAACTCTTTGGACTGCTGCCATTTCGTCCTCCACTTTTTTTCTATTCTGTCCCAGTCTATCATGTGTTCACTGTCTTTTTGATTAATAGTTCTGCATGCGTTAGCGCATCTGCAAGCATCGCCGTATCCTTTCCTCCGCCCTGCCCGAACCTTGCGTCACCGCCGCCGGAGCCCCCAAGCTTTGCGGAGATCTCGCGTACCAGATCCCCTGCCTTGAATATCTTTGATGCCTGCTCTCCTGCAAAGACAATGATCCGAATTCCAGACCCTTTGATAACCAAGGCGCAGTATATCATGGAAGGATCTTGCTTTATCGTCTCCTCCCCAACTGCAATGTGGAATTCCTCGTCCAGCTCCTCGTCTATTACGTGGTGAAATTTCACAGAACCAAAATTCTTTGCCGACTCGATTGCATGCTTTGCAACTATCGCGTTTGTCCTTTTGATGAGCTGCTTGTGTTTTTTCTTTGCCGCGTCAGAGTCTGTCATCGCGTGCTCAAATGACTTGAGGAGCTTTTCTCTGTTTGATCCCAGCGCGCGTATTATTGTTGAGATGTCTATGTGCTGTTTTTGGACATATTCGATTGCGGCCTCACCTGAGACAAACTCTAGTCTTACAACCCCATCCTGAATTCGCTCCGACTTTGTAATCTTGATGAGGCCCAGCTCGCCGGTTCTTTTCACGTGGGTTCCGCCGCAGGCCTCTACATCAAAATCCTCGATTTTTACGATTCTTACAGATTTTACAGGCACGACACCGCCCTGATAAATCCTAAATCCAAATGTCTGCTCGGCCTCGCCCCTTTCGTACTCTTTGATGGTGACTGGAAAATTTTTCTGGATTATTCCGTTGGCAAAGCTTTCAATCTTGTGAACCTCGTCATCGGACAAGCTGGAATGGTGCGTAATGTCTATCCTTCCATAATCTTTTTCCTTGAATGCAGAGTGCTGCCATACCCAAGAACCAAGTACGTTTCTTGCAGACGAGTTCACGACATGTGTGCTGGTGTGGTGCTTTGTTATTCTCTGGCGTCTTGATTCGTCGACTTCGCAGTGTACTACGGTTCCCTCCTTTGGGGGGATGCCATTTAGCTCATGCAATACAACGCCTCCGTGCTTTGTCACGTCCACTACGTCAACTCCGTTCATTTTTCCATGATCCGGTTCCTGCCCGCCGCCCCTTGCATAAAACGAGGTCCTATCAAGGACGACAAACTTGTTTTTGAGCACCTTTATCACTTTGGCATCAAACCTGGCAGGATCGTCTTTGTAAAACAGCAGCTCGGTATCCGGAATCCCCTGCATCTCGAACTCTTCGGCATCTTTCTTTTTTTCAGACTGGTGAAGCTCCGATAATCTGCTGTAAAAGCTGTCGGGAATTTCTGATATTACCTGGTATTCCTTTAGATAGTCCGGGGTTATGCCGTCTGATTCGTAGAGGCGTATCATGTCGTCCACACCGAGGCTTTTCTTTTGGCTTTTGAGTCCTTGCGCTATTTTTTCCATTCGTGATTTTGATTCATGATATCTGCCGACCTCGATTCTAATTATCGTCTTGACTTCTTCTCGATACTGCTCGAGCTCAGGGTACGTCTTTTTGAGGTAATCAACGTGCAAGTCGATGAGCTCATCCAGATCTAGCTTTAGGCCGAGCCTGTCAATCGTAGCCATGATCCTTCGAAGGATTATTCTCAGGTTGTAGCCTCCCCCAACATTGCTTGGAAGCGCGCCATCAGATATTGCAAAAATCAATGTCCTTAGATGGTCTGCAATCATGTAGATTCCCTCAAGTGGCGTGATCATCTTGTTGAGATTTTCCTCTGACAGATTCGATGCCTTGCTTGCTGCCTTTCTTACCTGGGAGAGATCGTGGAATTTTTCGATGTTTTTTGCTATTTCTGTAAAGTATCTTGCCAGGATTTTAGAGTCGGCATCTATTCCCGACTTTGAAAAAAGATTCTGAACTATGGGCCCAAAGCAGCAGTCATACGCAGTCGGCGTTCCCATGGTAATCCACGCAAATCTCTCAAGGCCTGCGCCCATGTCGATTATCTTTTGATCAAGGACCGTGTGCTTTCCAAGCTCGCCCTGGAATTCCGTAAAGACCGCGTTTCCAAGCTCAAGGCCTCGTACATAGTACTCTAGTGAGGAGCCAAAGGATCCGCCGCCAGCCCAGACATCTTCAACAAAGACTACCTCGTTCTTGTTTATTCCAAACGCATCAGTCAACAACCGAAAATCAAGATCAACACATTCGTCCTTCCAGTATCCCTTGTTGTTTGGGATGCTGTGCTGGCCTATCATGCAAAAGCTGGAAAAATGTCTGCCAGTGACTCCGACATTTTCAATGTCCTTGAAGCGAAGACACGTCTGTGGGACGATCAGGGGATTTGCGGGAAATTCAAATACGACTTTGGAACCCATCACCCTCTGAAAGTCGACAATTGACGCAATTGTAAAGTAAAGGTCATCTCGCCACCTGCACACAACCGGATACCTGCTAATCGAGGTGTGGCCGTTTTTTACAAAAAACGATTCTACCTGCTTCCAGGCCTCGGTATAGTCAAAGCGCTTTGAGGTGGGCGGGTTTCCTATAAACGAGTAAGTGTCGTCCGAATGATCAGGGCACGCGCTTCTGCCAGAATCGAGCGTCCAGAAAAATCTCTTGCAAGCTGAGCATGACTTTCTCACAAACCCCTGATCTGCGAAAAGCTTGACCTTGTAGTAGCGGTCTGGCTCTGAAGAAAACTTGGCAAGAATTTCTTCTTTGTTCATCTTCTGAGACTCCACTTGACCAATATTAAGAATTATTGTTACCAAAAATTAAATAGAATACAATATGCAGCTTTCTTGTGTTTGGCCGCAAAAAGGGACTAGAAGAAGGAAGCTATATCTTTGCATCAAAGCCAGACGGCGAATATCAAAACATCATAGTCGGCGTCGTAACTGGAATCGACGGCTCTAAGATCGGCGTCAGCGGACTGCTCATCAACCCAGCAGGCCTCAAAAACAAGGTCTCCCAGGGAAAGGCGGGGCCTCAGTCAGCAAAAATTCTAAAGAACCCGACTCCGGAAAACTGTATTCTGGCGTTTGTATACAGAACAGAGCATGACACATTCAACCAGGTCATGGATCTAAAAGAGACCAAGCTGATTCAGATTCCTCCAAAACTATACTCGGTGTTGGATGGCTGGATAAGGGAATCACTACCTGAGATTCTCAACAACGTGCTTTCGCTTCCAGAAGGCCCAGAACGGGATCAGGCAAAGCGAATCCTAAAACAGCGGATGGATACGCTGTATGACAAAAATCTAAAACAAAACCTGTATTCTGTTTGCCGAAGTCTGAAAATCCTGAACTGACCTACATAGTTTTATATTATCCTCAAAAAGCAGTCACGATACAATGGAATACGTTTACGCTGCATTAATTTTGCACAAACTCAAAAAAGAGATTAACGAAGCTAACATTACAGGTATAGTAAAGGCAAGCGGCGCAGAGGTAAGTGAAGCCCAAGTCAAGGCACTCGTATCCGCACTTGCAGATGTTAATATCGAAGAGGCAATCAAGGCAGCTCCAGTAGCAGTTGCAGCAGCACCGGCAGCCGCGGCAGCGCCAGCAGCAGGCGGCGAGCCAAAGAAGGACGAGGCTGCATCGGCAAAGTCTGAAGAAGCAGCAATGGAAGGCCTCTCTTCACTATTCGGCTAAATTCTAGCCAAAAAATTTTCATTTTTACCTTTAATCTTATTTATGATGGCATGGCTTCAATTCTAGTTGGCAGAGATTTCGTTCGTCTTTCTCATCTATGTCTTTGACCTGTTTGGCACCATGGCGTTTGCAGTAACTGGGGCCTTTAAGGCAATTGAGCACAAGTCTGACATTGTCGGAATAATCATACTATCAATAATTACCGGCGTTGCAGGCGGAACCATTCGCGATATCATAATCGGCAAGTTCCCGCCAAACTCCATCTCGGATCCTACGTACGTCGGGATATCAGTAGCGTCTGGCGTTGCGCTCTTCTTTCTGTATCCGCACCTTCAAAAGCACTGGAATCTGTTTTTGAAATTTGACGCCATAGGCCTTGGCGTATTCTCGATAACCGGAGCGACGTTTGCGTACAATATCTTCGGCCTAAATTTCCTGGCAATAGCGTTTGCGGGAATACTTACCGCAGTGGGCGGCGGAATTCTGCGAGATGTCTTTGTAAACGAGATCCCGTTCATATTTGTAAAGGAGTTGTACGTTACGGCAAGCTTTGTCGGAGTAATTGTATTCTACGGGCTGCTTGTTGGCAACGTGCCTTTGTTTGCGGCGTCAATTATCGGAATAATTGTCACCACTGCCACAAGGCTGGTGGCAATGAAGTACAACTGGAATCTGCCGAGGGCTAGGGAAAAATAGTTTAAGCTGGGGTGTAGCCCTTTGCCTTTGAGGCAACGGACTGTGCTTGGGCGTTTGCCTTTTGCAAAACCTGCTCCTTTGTTTCGTCTGTGACGTATCCGGCCTCAACTGCAACGGAGCGTGCGCCCTGTGCTACCTTTGCAAGGATTTGTTTTACGTTGTCTGCAGTTATGTAGGCTGCCTCGATTGATAGTGATATTGCTTCCTGGTGTGCCTGTGCAAAGAGGCTTCGGTACTTGTCCAAGTCAATTACAAGCTCTTCTTTCTTGTAGTGCATGCCTTCCTCTAGTGCCGCATCAAGGAGAATTCCGGCCTCGACTGTCTTTATGTCGAGTTTTTGCAGCAATGTGGCAAGCTTGCCTCCTACTGCTCCGCCCTTTTTGACTGGCGTGGTGTCTTTAGTAATCCAAATTGTTCCTTGGTCTATCTTGGTTGCAATTCCGGCCTCTTTGAATTCGGTAAGCATAGGACCTGGCGCAATGCCGGTGTTCTTTGCTGGAACGACAACATCGACACTTGCGATATCGCCGCCCCTTGCAAACATCATTATCTTGTTTTTTCCAAGCAGGACATTTAGCTTAAACGGTGACATGTTTGTAAACATCAAAACGCACTGGCCGGTCAACGATTCTATCATCTTTGAGATTCCAGGAATGTTCAGTGTTGCAAGTGCCTTCTTTGCAACCTGGTCCTTTATGCTGATGACCTCGACCTGACCGAGGAATTTTTTTCGTAGTGGCAAAAGCTGCGATGATCTGACCTTCTCCATCCTGACAAGGGCTGTGACTTTGTATTTTTTTGGAAGCTCTTGCAGCTGCTGGTACATCTGCGCCTTCTTTTGAGGGTACTGGGTTCTGTTTTCGTGCATTTACTTTCTTACCTGCTGTACTTGCTTGATCGGCTTTCCCATGGATGTCTTGATGATTATTCTTCTGATGTTTCTGTCGCCGCTTGGAAGCTTTTTCTCGACTGCCACCAAGACCGCATGCGCGTTTGCCGCCAAATCCGCATCGGACATTGACTCTTCCCCTATCTTGCATGAAATCGAAAGTGAGTTCTTTACCTTTACTCGAATTGATGATCTAAATCTGTCCAAAAATGCGTCAATTGGCGCGTTGAATGGTACGGGCACCGGCATCTTTCCTCTAGGACCTAGAAGCTGACCCAGGACCTTACCTACTGTAGCCATGAGCTGCGTGTCTGCCAAAAAGAAATCATAACTGTTGATGAACTTGCGAGCCTGGCGCTTGTTTGCAGCAATGTTGCTTATCTCGTCTCCGCCAAGTACGCTGTCGGCATTTGCACTTTTTGCCTTGAGTCCCATGTCTCCTCCAGCCATTACGCAAACCGTAGTTGGGCTGCTGAGTTTTTTTGGGAGCTGGACTGTCTCATTAAACGCAAAGCCTTTTTTGACATCGATATCCTTTAGAATGATGTACATTTCCACCGACTGCTTGAACTTGCGTTCCTTATCGGTAGTCTTGGCCTCCGTGACCATCTTTGCCAGTTCTGCTTCGCTAATCAATGCTGACACTCCAAAAAAGCCTATTTAAAATCGTTTGTTGGGAGACAAAGAAAATCCGGCAAAAATTGTAATTTTTTGCAAATCACAAGGACTGCATTCCAGTATCTGCAATTTATCGCGCCTAAAATTACATTTATTAACATGAAATCGGTTATCAGCAAGTCATTGCACAAGCTAGATGATCTTGACATGAGTCTTCTTTACGAGCTGACAAAAGACGGAAGCATCTCCGTTCCGAACCTCTCAAAAAAGATGGGAATAAACGCATCAGTCCTGTACAGCAGAATCAAAAGGCTCACAAAAAAGAAACTGATAAAAAAATTCACCATTCTAGTTGACGAGACCCAGCTTGGGATAGGAGTCAAGGCCACCATAGGCATAAACCGCGATCCAAAGCTAAAGGACCAAATTCACAAGCAGCTTTTGCAAACGCCGGAGATAGTGTCTATCTCAGAGGTCACCGGCAGATTTGATATAATGGTCGGGGTCCACGCGGAAAACCTGGAAAAACTGCACACCATAGTAATTGACAAGGTAGGCAAAATAGACGGAATTCAGAGCACGGAAACATTCGTGGAACTGCAAAAAACGGACAAAGAGCCTTCTTACTTGATTGAAAAATAATTACTGAAATTTAGAATCCCATTTTCCTGCATTTACATCTGCAGTGAATTCTTTTGGGTGCTTTCCCTCGATTTTTATTCCCAGGGAAACGCAAGTTCCAGCCACTTCTTTTGCCACTGACTTTATCGAGCTTGCATATGATGAATCAAGCTTCGCCTTTGCAACCTTGACAATTGAATCAACCTTGATGTCGGCAACCCACGTAGCGCCGCTTGTTCCAGAGCCCTTTTGGATTCCTGCCTCCTTTAGTATAAGGGCTGAAGCAGACGGAATTCCGACGGTTACCTCCCATTTCTTCGTCTTGGTGTTAACTGATACGGTAACTGGAACCTTCATTCCCTCAAAGTCTGAGGTTCGCTCGTTTATGGTGTTGATTATCTCCATGATGTTAACGCCCAATGGGCCAAGTGCCGGACCTAATGGCGGACCTGCGGATGCCTGTCCTCCCGTTACAAGTGCAGAAATGGATTGCGTATCGGACATGGGGTGACTCGCTTGCGTGAAGATTTAATCCTTGCTAAGAAGCAGACGATATTTTGAGATAGTTCGAGTCCACTGTTACCGGAAGCTGATAAGGCGCATCCAAGAGAATCACCGTTGCCTCCTCCTTGTCGTTGTCTACACGTGTAACAGTTGCCTTCATGCCCTTGAACGGGCCGCCGATTATCTCGACTATGTTGTCTATTGCTATCTGCGGAGCGTTGTTCTTTGTGATAAGATACCCCTCGATGTCCTTGAAATCAAGCTCGCCTCGGAGCTGGCCTCTGATGTGCCTTATTCCCTGCAGTGCGTCAAAGGCTGCGTTTGCGTCCTTTGCCTCGATTACGATGTATCCTTTGAGATTATCAACTAAAAGAACCGACAAAAGGTTGACCTTGCTTGTCTTTATCTTGTTCTGGAGTAGGTTCATTACTACTTTTTCTTGACCTCCAGTGGTCCTAACTGCAAAAAGATGCGGCTTTATTTCTTGAGACAATTCCATCTACTTGAAGACCGAAAATACAAACTGAATTATAAATCCAATCGTTCCAATTGAGCCGATTCCCAGAAGCACCAGTCTGAGGTGCTGCATGTAGTCGTCCTTGTCGGATTTCTTGGCAAGCTTCATGGTGTTTACCATGTTCTTTACAGTCATTTTCAAATCCATTGCTGGAAGTTAATAAAGTGCCCTTATATCTTTTAGGCATATGGAATTGCTGGTCGCATACGAAAAAGACCCTGCAGGCCACAACATGGCAAAATTCCTCTCAAAACAAATGGAAAAGAAAGGAGATGTCTTCCGCGGAAAAAATTTTGATCTGCTGGTAATTCCATCGCCTGCGATTTCTGCTGACTGGCTTGAGGAAAAATACCACTATGACGGATTTGTTTTTTTGTCAAAACATGCCGCACAGTCAGGCGAGCTAGCGCTCACGTGTCACAGCACGGGAAATTTTTCCGACGCCCAGTTTGGGGGGAACAAAAGACAAATTGCAATCCCACATCCAGACTTGCAAAAAGCCTACATGCAAAAACTCTGGCAAAACCGAAAGGACTTTGCGGAATTCCAGATAACAATAGAGGCGACACACCACGGGCCAACCGCGCTTTCCAAGCCTGCAATATTCATCGAAATCGGCACCACGGAAAAGCAGTGGACAGACGAATCCCTCTGCAATTCTATTGCAAAACTGGTCCTAGGCGTGATGTCGGAACCAGCCAAATCCAGCCCTGTTGCACTCTGTTTTGGTGGAACCCACTATCCAGAAAAGTTCACAGAGGAACTGATCCACGGAAGCCATTCGCTCGGGACAGTCATTCCAAAGCACGCCCTAGAGTTTTTGGATCGGGATCTCTTTTCACACATTTTGCAGCAGAACAAGCAGGCAAAGACTGCGCTTTTAGACTGGGCAGGACTTGGGCCGCACAAGCAAAAAGTATTAGATTTACTAAGCGCAACAAGTCTTGAGGTAGTAAAACTTTGAATGAACTGGACAAACTGGTTTACAAAAAACTGCTCAAGGTACCAAAAGGCAAAGTAACGACATACGGCGAGCTAGCAAAGGCAGTAGGCCTAAAAAACGGACAGCGATTGATAGGACAAATCATGGGCAAAAACCCATTTCCGGTGATCATTCCATGCCATCGCGTAGTAAAATCTGATGGAAAAATCGGTGGCTACTATTATGGCAACAAGGTCAAGACAAAAATGCTCTCAGACGAGGGCATTGCAATAAAGAATGGAAAAGTACAGGACTGGGAAAAATCGGTCTTTAAGTTCTAGTCTTTCTGTGCGCCTTTATTTCCTCAATTAGGCCACGCAAATGGGCTATGTTTCTTACCGTGTTGCCGCCTACTTTGCGATACAGGACCCAAAATTCTGGGTTTGTTATCTCTTTTCGTTCCTTTGCAACTCGTAATCTGTACCGCAGGGCACGGGTTCTCGTCACATAGACTTCCTTCTTGCCTACACGTGCACCCTTTCGTCCCTTCTTGGACCCTGTAGTGGTTCCGCGCTTTGCTTTTTGTGATTTCTTGTACTTTGATCTGCCACGCGAGGTTCCCTTTGCTGCTTTGATCGTGATTGCGCCAGCAGAGATCAGGCTTCTGATGTTTTGGCGAGTAATTGCGTCTGCAATGTCGTCTGATCTTTCCGGATCAAACTTTATCCTGCTTTGTCCTACGCCTGCTACTCTGGACACCAGGCGCTTTTTGGTCTTAAGATTTACTACCACTTGATCTCACTCGCGCGTTGAAAATTTTGAATTTCTTGTCGATTGCCTTTGTAACTATTTCAAGTCTCTTTTTTGTCCCAACACCGTGTGCGATTCTCACGCCGTCGGTTTTTGGATCAAGTTTCTGTAAATCGGCAATGTTGTGAACTAGATTATCTGTAAATCCTGATGGATGCAGGCCGCGCGCAATCTTTGGTCCGCCATAGCCAATTTTGACCAATCCTGGCCTTCCTCGAAACTTTTGTCTTCTTTGGTGGTTGTCAATTCCCTTTGGCTTTCTCCAGGCAACTTTAATTCGTGTATACCTCCAGCTTTCCTGTCTTACAAAGTCAGGCCTGTGCTCTGAGATCTTTTCTCGAAGTGCGAGCTTCTCCTTATTTATCGTCAACAAACAGACTCTTAGATTTTACAATAAATAGGTTTACTTGCCGATCAGCTCAAAAGGGTAAGAGATAATAATGAAGCCAAGTCGCCTTGATTATTCAATGGACATTGCATTCTTTGATGTGGTGTGAACAATGAGCGATACAAAAACAACTCTTACTCCTAAATTTATCTCGCAAATGGATGCATTTGGAATCAAGCCTTCAAAAATTCACAGAAACCTAGCTCCTGAAAAACTAGTCGAGGCGGCAGTGCAAAGAAACGAGGGAATAGTGACCAGTACCGGCTCGCTTGCGGTAAAGACAGGCAAGTACACGGGCAGGTCGCCAGACGACAGATACATCGTAGACGATGACGAGACCCATGACAACGTGGACTGGGGCAAGGTAAACCACCCGTTTCCAATTGACAGGTTTGACAAGATAGCTGAAAAGATGAAAAAGTTTGTGGAAGGAAAGGAGGTTTTTGTCTTTGATGGGTTTGTCGGCGCAAACAGGGAAAACCGGCTGGCAATACGCGTCATAAACGACCATTCCTGGCAGAGCCTTTTTGCAAGACAGCTTTTCGTAAGGCCATCCGCTGCAGAACTTGACGCGCACGAGCCGGAATTTACGGTGCTGTGCATAAACGGATTTGAGGCAATACCAGAAGTAGACGGGACATCATCAAACGTTTTCATTCTGATTAATTTGACAAAGAAGCTGGTTCTCATAGGCGGGACAAGCTATGCTGGCGAAATGAAAAAGTCAATGTTTTCAGTAATGAACTATCTTTTGCCAAAACGGGGAATCTTTCCGATGCACTGCTCTGCAAACATCGGCAAAGGCGGAGACACTGCGCTCTTCTTCGGACTTTCAGGAACTGGGAAGACGTCTCTTTCCGCGGATCCAAACAGAATGCTAATCGGTGATGACGAGCACGGGTGGTCCGATGGCGGAGTCTTTAACTTTGAGGGAGGATGCTATGCAAAATGTATCAACCTAAACCAGGAATCAGAACCGCAAATCTGGAACGCAATCAAGTCCGGCGCGGTGCTGGAAAACGTAGTAATCGACAAGCAAACACTCGCGCCAAACTTTGATGACGGCTCCCTTACGGAAAACACGCGGGCCGCATATCCGCTGGAATACATTCCCACAGCAATATTTCCGAGCGTCGGCGGAAATCCAAAGGTGATAGTGTTTTTGACAGCAGACGCGCTAGGTGTCCTGCCTCCGCTCTCAAAGCTCACAAAGGAGGGGGCGATGTATCACTTTATGTCGGGATATACAAGTAAGCTCGCAGGAACGGAAAGGGGGATCAAAGAGCCAAAGGCGACATTCTCAGAGTGTTTTGGGGCACCATTCATGCCAAGACCTGCGTCTGTCTACGCAAACCTCTTGGGCGAAAAAATACGCCGTCATAACACGATAGTGTATCTTATCAACACGGGCTGGTCTGGCGGTCCGTACGGGGTCGGCAAGAGAATCAGCATAAAGCACAGCAGGGCAATGGTGACTGCGGCACTTACAGGCGCGCTGGACATTGTAAAATACAGACACGATGATCTGTTTAACCTGGACGTTCCAACGGAATGCCCCGAAGTCCCGTCAGAGGTGCTTGATCCAAAAACGACCTGGCAAGAAAGGGATACGTACGATCTTTCCGCAAAAAAGCTCGCCCAAATGTTCGTTGATAACTTTAAAAAATTTAAGAACGTCCCGGCAGAAATAGCAAACGCAGGGCCAAAGCCATAATCATTTTCTTCTGATTACAAGACCTGCTGCGGCAACAACCACGATCATTCCAATTATTATTGCGAGCTGCTGTCCAGGTATGCCAGTGTCAGGCGCAATCTGTTTTGGACTGGGAACCTTGACTGTCACAACACTGTAAAGGTCAACTGTTTGTTTTTCTGATCTTATTTCCGCCTGGATCCAGTAGGTGCCTGCCTCTGAAACAAAGACCGGCTCTGCATTTGAAGGCGTAAGAGAAACGCTGTCGACAAGCCTCGAGTCTGTATTGAAAACTGAGATTTTTGCATACGTCCACTCTTTTTGCAAATCTACTGCAAAGTCAAGCCGGCCCAAATTTTCCTTTACGGTTACAGACCCTTCAGATATTCTGAGCAAAACCGGTATGTGATAATCGATGCCGTCGTGCGTTATGGTAATCGATCCTTGGTGCTGGCCGCTGGGCTGGCCTACCAGCGTCGCCTTCACGTCTAACGTCCTGCCGTTAATGGAATGATCAAATTTTGTTGCATTTTGATCAACGTTGATGTCAACCTGAATGTCTTGGTATGACCCATTGATTGATCTTAGCTCAAAGCTTGCGGTCTGGGTTTTGGTAAAAGGCGACAGATCAAAAATCGCATACGGCGGCAAAACTATCAGACTTGCGTCAAAAGCCTTTGTTATGTTCAACCTCCCGGCACCGCTGACCTCCTGCATAAAGCGCGTACCGTACGTGTCAGAAACTGGATCTGCCGTAGTGGAAATCAGTGAGGAAATCTCGTCTGGGCTCAGGCTTGGGTTTTTTTGCAAAAGTATTGCGGCTGCCCCAGATACGTGCGGCGCGGCAAAACTGGTTCCGCTGGTGAGGTTGTATCTTCCGGAAATCGAGGTTGTGTTCACAAATACCCCAGGTGCTACAAGGTCCGGCTTGATGTAAAACGGCGAGACTGGGCCCCGTGAGCTGAAAAAGGAGACAAAGTCTGGATGATAAAATGTATTCAGGGTTCCCACAGTCTTGTTTTCTAGCATTGCTTTTAGTATCATGCCGTCCTCCCCTGACATGGAGACGGCAGGAATCATGGGTTTGTAGTCTGGACCTTCTAGCTTGTTTTTCAGATCTCCAAAAAAAATCCCTGGCTCGTTATTGAATACTATTATTGCCTTTGCGCCGGCGGCAGCCGATACTTTTTCTTTTTCAGAAAAATACACCAGCTCGTCTTTTTTGTCGCTTCCCCGCTCTATTAGCAAAATCTTGTCTTTTGCATCAATGTCTGCGAGATCGGTTTGCCTGCCGTACTTGCCAAACATGATCTCTGCTGTAATCGGCTCTGACAGCCGCTCGGTCCCAACCATCGGCAAGACCTGAATGCGTATTCCGTCTATCTCAAATGTCGCAACGAGGCTTGCAGGGAGATTGTTGTATGTGGCACCGACAGTTATTGCGTGCGGATCTCTTCCGGGGCTTCCAATCGTCATCGGGTCGGGGCCGTTGTTTCCGGCGGCGGCAACAACCACAATCCCTCTTTGTACGGCATAGTTGATTGCGTCCTCGATTCTGTCGTTGGTCCTGTTAACTCCAAGACTAATGTTGATAACGTCAGCACCGTCCTGTACTGCCTGCCTGATTGCCTTTACTATCAAATCAGAAGAAACCGAGTTTCCAGTATCTGAAACCCGGTATGACAAAATTTTTGCCTTTGGCACAATTCCCTTTAGGCCTCCGTCTGCGGCAATTATTCCTGCAACCTCGGTTCCGTGCCCGCTCGTATCAAACGGGGAGTTGTCGTTTTCAACAAAGTCAAATCCGCCAATAACTTTGCCCTCGGGCCCAAACCCGAAAAGATCCGGATGGGTATAGTCAACACCGGTATCAATGACTGCTATTTTTATTCCGCTTCCATCATATCCAAAACTTCGTGGGTGCTGTACGCCGACATACTCGCTGCTTTTATCGAGCAGTATCTCCAGCTTTGGATCGTCTTGGAATTTTTGTGATGCCAGCAGAACTGCAATTATTACAAGAACCGAGCAGAAAATTAATTTTGAAAGCAAGCCCCTCTTGGGTATTTCCTAATGCAATTTATCTCTACAGTGTCCACTCGCGCAAGTGTTAAATTATGAAAACCCAGCAAAACCTGCATGGGAAAATATACACTTCCTGAAGTACCATATGCTTACGATGCGCTAGAACCACACATTGACGCAAAAACAATGGAAATCCATCACTCAAAACATCACCAAGCGTACACAAATGGACTAAATGATGCATGGGACAAACTTCCTGCCGATCTTCAAGGAAAAGATCTGCTCGACGTCCTTGCAAGCATAAGCTCAGTTCCAGATGCAGTGCGCGGTGCAATCAACTTTCACGGCGGGGGATATGACAACCACAAGCTATTCTGGAATAACATGAAACCAAATGGCGGAGGTCAGCCAGGTGGCGCAGTGGCAGATGCAATCAAAAAGGCATTTGGAGACTTTAACGCATTCAAAGAACAGTTCTCAACAAAAACCACGGCAGTCCAAGGAAGCGGCTGGGGTTGGTTGGTCTTCAATCCAAAATCAAGCGGTGTCGAATACAAATCAATGCCAAACCAGACGAGCCCGAGAACAGAAGGACTGGTTCCACTGCTCGGACTAGATGTTTGGGAGCACGCATACTATCTCAAATACCAAAACAAGAGAGTGGACTATGTGGGCGCCTGGTGGAACGTTGTAAACTGGGACGAAGTAGACAAGCGCTACTCAAAAGCCAAATAACTTTTCTTTTTTTGTTTCGCTTTCCAACCAGATGTTGTGGATTTTCGATCTTGTTCCTAATGCAAACGCAATTCCGTCCAGGGGCTGACAATAGAACATGCAAAACTTTAGCGAGTCTAGTCAGAATGCATTTATACACACCTACAACGCTGTTTTTGTAAATGAGCGAAGAACAGGCCCAGCAACTTCTCTACCAGATGCAAATGCTTGAATCGTTTGCAGCAAGCCTTGACCAAAAAGAAGAAGCAATCCTGAGCTTTTTGCGAGAGGCAATCGCATCGATTGACTCTATCCGAAGCATAACGCAAAACCCGCAAGCAGAGTCGCTTATCCCAGTGGGACTTGGCACGTACATCAAGGCAAACATTACAGGCGATTCCAAAGTTTTGATTGATGTTGGGGCGGGAATAACAGTGGAAAAAGACCACAATTCCGCAATAAATCATCTTGAATCGCGAATAAAGGAGCTCCAGGTTGCACTAAATGACACAGCTACGCAAAAACACGAGGCCGTCATGCGCCTAGAACAACTAAAACAACACATGAACAGTTTCATGCAGGCCGCAAACCCCTCACAGCAATAAGTGGTTCTAATGTTTGATAAATTACGAAGCGCTTTTTCAAGTGTCGCTAAAAACCTAAGCGAAAAGGAGCTAAAGGAAAGCGATATTGACGATGTTTTATTTCAGCTGGAAATAGCCCTGATGGAATCTGATGTTGCAACCGAAGTAATCGACTCTATCAAGTCCGATCTGAAAAAGAAGCTTATTGGAACTTCTATCGACAAAAAGGAAATCGAGGCGTTTGTGAAAAATAACCTCATCCAAATAATCTCGGATCTCTTTGATGCCGCAAGCCATACTGACATTCTTGCAAAGATAAACTCGCAGAAAATTTCCGGCGAGCCGTGCGTGATATTATTTGTTGGAATCAACGGCACGGGAAAAACCACGACACTTGCCAAGATAGCTCATCTGATAAAGGAAAACAAGTTTTCAGTTGTAATTGCCGCGGCAGATACGTTCCGAGCAGGAGCAATTGAGCAGATAAAAGAGCACGCAAACAGGCTAAACATCAAGATAATTGCGCAAAACTATGGTGCAGACCCGGCTGCAGTCGCAAGGGACGCGGTCCTTTACGCAAAGTCGCACAAGATTGACTGCGTTCTAATCGACACCGCAGGAAGGATGCAGACGAGCAAAAACCTCATGGAGCAAATTGAAAAAATTACCAAAGTCGTAAATCCTGATCTGAAAATTTTCATAGGCGATTCCCTTGCAGGCAATGACACCGTGAGCCAGGCACGAGAGTTCTTCCAGCATACCGCGTTTGATGGAGCAATACTGACTAAAAGCGACGCGGATGCAAGGGGTGGGGCAGCGCTTTCTGTAGTAAAGATTACCGCAAAACCTGTGCTATACGTAGGTGTGGGACAGGAATACGCGGACATTAGGCCGTTTGATAAGACTCTGTTTCTTGAAACTGTCTTTGGTGAAGGCATTCCAAGTCCGCCACCACAACCCAGTTCGCAACCTACGCCACAATCTGCTATGATCAAACCAGAAAAACCGGAACCAAAACCCGAGATGACACCAGAACCAAAACCAGAACCAGTGCAACAACCAACACCACAACCAAAACCAACACCACAAGTCAAGCAAGAATCAAAACCGGAAAAGAAAATCTCAGATCCTTTCGAAGGAATCAACGACAAGGATATTTCACTTTATGCGGATTTGTATGATGTTCCTCCCCCAGAAACCGACAGCGAAGCATTCGCTCTGGGGCAAAAAATTAGAAAATGGATAGAAGAGGACCGACCAAAACCCGGAGATCAACCAAAGAAGAAACCCGAGCAAGCAACGCCTGAAGACTCTGAGGAAGAAAACAAAGTTAAAGGGGACAAAAAAGAAAAACAAAAGAAAGGACTTTTCGGATGGATGAAAAAATGATCAAAACTAAAGACGTATTGACACTTGGCGAGCTCGATAAAAAAGAAATCTTGGCAGTACTAGACCTTGCAATCAAACTGAAAAAGGAACTCAAAAAAGGAGTCTCAAAGCCGCTACTGAAAAACAAAACACTGGCAATGATTTTCCAAAAACCGTCCACACGAACGCGCGTGAGCTTTGAGACCGGAATGTTTCAGCTCGGAGGTTACGCGGTAAATCTGTCATCTCAAGAGCTCCAAATATCGAGGGGTGAGACAATCGAAGATACTGCAAGGACACTTTCACGATATGCCGACGTGATAATGGCGCGAGTCTACGAACATTCAACAATCCAAACGCTGGCAAAAAACGCAGACGTTCCTGTGATCAACGGACTCTCAAACTTGTTTCACCCATGCCAGATTCTGGCAGACCTGATGACAATAAAAGAAAAGAAGAAAAAATTTGACGGCCTCAAGCTTGCTTGGATAGGAGACGGCAACAATGTCTGCAATTCAATGATATATGGATGTGCCAAGGTCGGCATCTCTATGTCGATTGCGACCCCAAATGGGTTTGCACCAAACGACAAAGTGATAAGGGAATGCAAAAAGCTAGTTGACATCTCTCTCACACAAGAACCGCAAAATGCTGTCAGGGGAGCAGATATTGTCGCGACCGATACCTTTGTGTCAATTCACGACGATCCAAAACGTCTCAAAAAGTTCTTTCCAAAATACCAGGTAAATCAAGCACTTATGGCAAAAGCAAAGAAGAGTGCGATTTTCATGCATTGCCTACCAGCAAAACGAGGCCAAGAGGTGGCCGCATCTGTAATAGATGGAAAGCAATCAGTTGTCTGGGACGAGGCAGAAAATCGGCTCCATTCTCAAAAAGCGCTGCTCGTATCCCTGTCTATCTAACGTTTATAAAACATCTGAAAAATTCAAGCAATATCGCAATGGCTTATTCAACCATATTACGAAGATTACGTCAGGAAAAAACCAACTACAAAAAGCGCAAGCTAATGCTAATGAGCAGACAGGACTTTGTCACTGTCCAAATTTCAAATGAAAATACTCTAGTCCAAGTCCACAAGCCGGAAATGACCGGAGATAAGGTGATCGCTTCTGCGCATTCCAGATTTCTTATAGCAAAAGGCTGGAAGGGTTCAAGAAAGAACGTGCCGGCCGCATATCTGACTGGATACCTTGCAGGAAAGAAAGCACTCTCTGGCGGGACAAAACAGGTAATCCTTTACAGCGGTACAAGAAGGTACACGCAAAGAATGGCAGCTGCCCTAAAGGGAGCAATAGACGCAGGCCTTCAAATCCCAGCAGACAGAGAAACACTTCCGGCTGATGAAAGAATTACCGGTCAACACCTCAAAGTAAAAAACGATGTCGCAAAAATAAAGTCTTCAATAGATAACGAGGTCAAGTAGAAATGAGCCAGACAAATCAGTCAAGACCAAGATCAGACAGAAGACCACCAAGAAAGGAAGAAGAAATCTGGGTTCCAAGAACAGAGCTCGGCAAAAAGGTCGCAGCTGGAACCATCACCACGATGGACGAGATATATTCTAACGGATTAAGAATTCAAGAAGCGGGAATAATCAAAAAACTATTACCAGATCTGAAAAGCGAGGTAATTGACGTAGGAATGGTCCAGACCATGACGCCAAACGGACAGAGAACAAAGTTCAAGGCGATGGTCGCGGCAGGAAATGAAAACGGCTGGCTCGGCATAGGCCAAGGAAAATCAAAACAAATGAGAATTGCAATAGAAAAGGCAACAACTAACGCTTATCTCAATGTAAGTCCAGTCAAGCTGGGCTGTGGAAGCTGGGAGTGCAGATGCGACCAGTCCCATTCCGTACCGTTCAAGGTTCGCGGAAAGGGAGGCAGCGTCGTAGTCGAAATAGTCCCGGCACCAAGAGGACTCGGTCTTGTAGCTGGAGGAAAAATCCGAAACCTTCTCAAGCTCGCAGGACTAAAGGACGCATGGACCACGGCAAAAGGCTCGACAGCGACAATGAACTCCACATCAAAAGCGGTTCTCGAGTGCCTCAGGCAAACGTTTAGTCAAGGTTGATTGAAGATGGTAAAGACATATCTTGTTGTGAGAATGACCGGACAGATCAACGTCCCGCACTGGGCTAAAACCACGCTAAAGCTCCTAAAGCTGGACAAAAAGTTCCGCGCAACAATCATCCCGGCAAAAGACAACACAAAGGGAATGCTAGACACAGTAAAGCACTACGTATCTTGGCAGGAGGCCGACTTGGATATTACAAAAGAGCTCTTGAACAAAAAGGGAAGAAAAGAAGGATACAAAAAAATCACAAACGAGGATGTCACAAAGCTCGGCTTTAAGACAATTGACGAGCTGGCCACATCCGTTTCCGAAGGCAAAGTAACTATGAATAAAATAAAGCCAATCAAGCCTTGGTTTGCACTGGCTCCCCCAAAACACGGATTTCGACGAAGCACAAGAAAGACATACGGTGAAGGGGGAATACTGGGGCAAAACAAAGACCTAGTTGAGCTTGTCAGGAGAATGATTTAGCTTGGCAACAAGACATCGAAAGACAAGAAAATTCCGGGGCTCAAGAACCCACGGTTGGGGACAAATTGGACAGCACAGAGCAAGCGGTCACAAGGGCGGTCTCGGAAAATCAGGATTGCACAAACACCTGTTCAGCTCCTTGCTCAAATTCGATCCTGAACACTTTGGCCACGATTCCACTCATCCACCTCACCCAAACATAATCAAAAAATGGATCAGCGTTAGAGATCTCGACGACCTCTTTGCAAAACATGGCAAACAGGAAGGAGGAAAAAAACTGCTTGATCTCGGCGGGCTAGGCTACGACAAACTTCTTGGCGGAGGGCAACTAAAGACTGCATACTCCGTCAAAGTCGGGCAGTACACCGCATCCGCAGAAGACAAGATCAAAAAGGCCGGGGGAGAGGTGCTGGCAGTTGAGTGAAAGCACAGCAACCGGGTTTATCAAAAAAGTAGTCGAGAAAGCAGAACCATACCTAGTCCAAGTTCCAAAGCCAAAAAAGAAGCTCTCGCTGCAAACGAGGCTATTATGGTGCGGGCTTGCACTGTTGATTTACCAGATAATGGGCCAAACGCCGCTTTTTGGTGCATCTGCACCCGAATTCGACTTTTTGCAGTTTGCCAGGGTAATCTTTGCATCGCAGCAAGGAACGCTAGTAGAGCTTGGGATAGGACCGATAGTCACATCAGGACTTTTGATGCAGCTGCTAAAGGGCTCTGAGATACTAAAGTTCGACTTTACCAAGCCAGACGAGCGAGGAGTCTTCCAGACTGCGACAAAGCTTGTCACTTACATCGTAATCATAGTGGAATCAATAGTCTATGCAATAGCAGTGTATGGGCCAGGAATCTCAGACCCAACCGTACTCTATGTGATAATTGGCCAGCTCATTTCGGCTTCGATAATAATCATGTTCCTAGACGAGCTTATCCAGAAGGGATGGGGCCTTGGCAGCGGAATCAGCCTTTTCATCATGGCAGGCGTTGCCCAGCAAATTTTGTGGAGCTTATTCAGCCCGCTACCTGCAGGGGACGGCGGAATGATCGGCATTGCTCCGTTTATCACCCAGTCGTTCATGCACGGTGATCTGTCTGACGTGTTCTTTAGGTCAAACCAACTTCCGAGCGTGTTTGGACTCTTCATCACGGCCGGAGTACTCTTGTTGCTAGTTTACACTCAGGCAATCAAAATCGAGATCCCGATTGTTTCTACAAAGTACAGGGGATTTAACGCCACATATCCAATCAAGCTGATGTACGTTTCAAACATCCCGGTAATCCTGGCATCAGCACTTACTGCAAACGCCATATTCATGGGCCAGATGCTGTGGGCAAACATGAACCCGAGAAACAACAATCCGTTATTCAACGTCTTGGCCCAGTTTGATCCTACCGCCCCGTCTACACCAGTAGGCGGAATTGTCTACTACATCACGCCGCCAAGGGGCCTTGACCTTGCAGCAGTTGACCCTATGAGGGCAGTCGCATACATCATCTTTATGATAGGAATCGTAATCGTGTTTGGAAAGCTCTGGGTGGAGCTTGGCGGGCTTTCTCCAAAAAGTGCTGCAAAGAGCCTCCTTGACGCAGACGTCCAGATCCCTGGATTTAGAAAGTCAAACCAGCCAGTAGAGGCACTACTTTCAAAATACATTCCGTCTGTGACAATAATTGGCTCTGGGATACTAGGCGCGATTGCCGGATTCTCTGATGTGCTTGGGGTATTTGGAAGCGGCATAGGGGTATTGCTAATGGTGGACATTCTGATAAACTACTATCAACAGCTTATCCGAGAACAAGTCGAAATAGTCATGCCACGTTTGGGTGCGCTACTTGGGCGAAAGTAAAAAGGTCGTAATAGTTGGCATTGCCGGAGTTGGCAAAACGACGCTGGTATCAAAAATAGTTGAGATACTAAACACCAAGAAAAAAAGCGTCAGCGTTCACAGTTTTGGAACCGTGATGTTTGAAGAAGCAAAAAAAATTGGCATTACAAACAGGGACGAGCTACGAAAATTACCAGTTGAAAAGCAACGCGAGCTACAAAAGATGGCCGCAAAAAAAATCTCCGGCTTTAACCACAACGTGGTAATCATTGACACTCATGCATTCATCGCGACAAAGGAAGGGTTCTATCCAGGACTGCCATACCTGGTTCTTGAGGAAATCAGGCCGGCCAATCTGATCACCGTCTCTGCAAGGCCTGAGGAGATCTATAACAGAAGAATGAAGGACACAACACGGGAACGCGACATAATATCGATTGAAAGCATCAAAATGGAGCTCTCCGTGCAGGAGGCGATGGTCTCAAGCTGCGCAGTGCTGATTGGCTCCCCGATGAAATCAATCCTGAACACGGAAGGAAACGTTGAAGAGGCGGCTGATGAGGTAATAAACGCAATAGGTCTTTGAGATGGAACCAGCCGTAATTTTACATTTTTTGGAATCTGTATTTCTGCAGGGTGATCTCTTTGGCATAACCCAGGGGCCACTCGGAAGCGCAGACCCGGTTGTAAAGGGAATGATTCCGTCAATGTTTGGGATTTTGGGGTTCGCACTGCTTTTGAACCTCTTCAATTCCGGCGTCCGCAAAAAGCTAGTTGACCAGGAAAAACTCCAGAGAATAATGAAGGAGACTCGAGCCTGGCAGAAGGAGAGAATGGCCGCATTCAGGGCAAAGGACACAGAAAAACAGGCAGAGCTCAACAAGAAATCCGCATACATGTCAAGGCTAAACCAGGAATTAATGCAGATGAACATGAGGCCAATGATGATCACGTTTGTGCCACTGATCCTGATTTTCTATTTTGTCCTCCCGCCGCTGTTTGCATATACCGTGGCACTGTCGCCAGTATCGCTAAATGTAATTCCAGGCGACTTTTTCCAGCTCACGTGCACTGCTGAAAAACTCGACGATAAGATATGCCGCAACGTAAACGACGTTTATTTTTGGGCCTGGTATTTTTTGGCGTCGATTGCATTTAGCGGAATAATAATGAAGCTCACAAAGACATCGATGGATATCACGTAGATTTGCTAAAATCAATAATTGTTTCAGGTCCTCCCGCTATTGGGAAAACTACGGTTTCAAAAGGGCTGGCAAAAGAATTCGGGTTGAATAGTCTCAGCGGCGGGGACGTGCTAAAAGAACTGGCAAAAGAGCATGGGTTCAAAACAGAGGGCGACGACTGGTGGGACACAAAAGACGGCATGAAGTTCCTCAACCAACGAAAGGACAACTATGAGTTTGACAAAAAAGTCGATGAAAAGCTAAAGGATCTCTTTTTCAAAGGCAACGTAGTCATTACGAGCTATACACTTCCATGGCTAGTTGATGGTGGAATAAAGATCTGGCTTGCGGGCTCGCGTGAGAACAGCGCAAAAAGGATGCAGGCAAGGGACAATATGGCTTTGCAGGACTCCCTTGAGATAGTCAAAAAAAGGTACGAGGAAAATAAGATATTGTATAAGAGGCTTTACGGCTTTGATTTCGGGGTGGATTTGTCGGTATTTGATGTGATAATAAACACGGACGACCTTGACGCGCAAAAAGTCCTGGAATCTACCATTGATGCGGTGAGGAAATTCCTTTGACACTACCGCAACTGCAAAACCTGATTGTAATTGACGAGGATCTTACAAACGAGCAGTATGGCGTCTACTATGACAAAAGATCAATCAAGGACTTGCTAAACTACGGGCTGATTCTTCTAGACAAGCCACCAGGACCAACAAGCCACGAGGCCGTGGCATGGGCAAAAAGAATTTTGCAGCTTCCAAAGATAGGGCACAGCGGAACACTTGATCCGCAGGTTTCAGGCGTTCTGCCACTTGGTCTTGGCGAGGCGACAAAGGCACTAGGTGTCCTACTGCTCGGACCAAAAGAATACTATGGCCTTGGCAGACTGCACTCCCTACCGAGCCAGGAAAAGCTCGAAAGCGTTCTGAAAATGTTCACAGGCGAAATATATCAAAAGCCGCCACAGCGTTCTGCGGTTTTGCGACAAACAAGGACAAGGACAGTATACGAGCTGGAAGTGATGGAGCAAAAAGAAAGGCTCTTGCTTTTGCGGGTTTTGTGCGAGGCAGGAACGTACATCCGAAAGCTATACTATGACATTGGCGAGATACTTGGGCCTGGGGCCACAATGATAGAGCTTCGCCGCTCCCGCGTGCACCAGTTCGATGAAGACAAGAAAAAACTTGTGACGCTGCACGAGCTTGCAGATGCATACGCTGTCTGGAAGGAAAAAAATGATGACTCGAAGCTGTACAAGCTAATCATGCCAATAGAATATGCGCTTTCTGAAATAAAGTCAGTCGTAATACGAGATTCTGCCGTGGACGCGTTGTGCCATGGGGCGCAGCTTGCGATTCCAGGAGTACTGCAAATCTCTTCTGGCATTTCCAAGGGGGACCTGGTTGGCATATACACGCAAAAGGGCGAAATCGTCGCATTAGCAGAAGCGCTCTTGTCAGAGGCAGAAATCAAGGACGCTACAAAGGGATACGCGTTTCAAACAAATAGAATAATCATGGCGCCAAACACATATCCAAAGAGCTGGCGCTCAAGGGAAACTAGGACAACTAGCACCCAATGATTCCAAAGGGCCTCTTGATTGCAGTAATCACGGGAATTGTGTTCGGAGGAATAATGGGGTTGTACCTTCAAAACCTAAACTCGCAAAATGCCGTATCGGCTAATGGTCCTGCAATTTCTGTGCATGTTGAAAAGCAAGACTATGAGCTTGGACAAAACATCACAATTCAGATAATTAATTCCGGAACCACTGATCTCAGATTTTCAAGCGACCTTCCAAGCCTCCAAATCAGAGCACTAGACGGGACGGTCTTTTTTTCAACCTCGTTTGGCGGGGTAAACCTTCTGCCAGAACAGCAGTACGTGTTTGAGTGGAATCAGCAAAAAAACGACAATTCCAAAATCATAGAGGGAAGATACGTGGTGGACTCGTTTGCCTATGACCAAACCAACCAAAAGATAAGCGACAGTACCACACTAAACATACACAAGTAGGAAAATTTAAAACGAGTTCAACGAAACCAGAGATGGTCTTGGCAAAAAAAATCAAGGTAGGGCTAGTCGGCATAGGAAACTGTTTTTCAGGCCTTATCCAAGGAATCGAGTATTATAGACAAAACCCAAAACAAAAAGTAATCGGCATAATGCACGAGAAAATCGGCAGCTATTCAATTCATGATTTAGATTTTGTAGCGGGGTTTGATGTCGGTGCAAACAAGATCGGCAAATCAATCAACGAGGCAATTTACGCGTACCCGAACATGGTTGACTGGGTCTCAAAGGCAAGGATGCCAAAAACAAAGGCCCTAGTTTACGAAAGCCCTGCACTTGACGGCGTGGGAATCTGGGTGGAAAACAGAGTCAAGCCGGTAAAGAGCAAAAAAACTAACGACCAAATAGCAAGAGAAATAAAAAAGACAATAGAAAAAACCGGAGCCGAGGTAATAGTATCATATCTTCCAGTGGGCTCTGAAAAGGCAACCCAGTTTTGGGCACAGATGTGTCTTGACACACACACCGCGTTTGTCAACTGCATTCCGTCATTTATCGCATCGGGCAAAAAATGGGGGGAAAAATTCGCAGCAAAAAAACTCCCAGTAATCGGAGATGACATCAAGGGACAAGTAGGCGCGACAATAGTTCACAGGACCCTTGCAAGGCTTTGCGACGAGCGCGGAACCAAAATAGAAAAAACTTACCAGATAAACGTCGGCGGAAACACCGACTTTTTGAACATGAAAGAGCAAGAAAGACTAGTCAGCAAGAGAATTTCAAAAACAGAAAGCGTCCAGTCTCAGCTCTCCGAAAGATTAGCAGATGATCAAATCTATGTGGGGCCGTCTGACTTTATTCCATTTCTTGGTAACACAAAGCTGATGTTCATGAGAATTGAGGGAAGGCAGTGGGCAAACATCCCGTACAACATGGAAGTCAGACTGGAAGTTGACGACAAGGCAAACTCTGCAGGCATAGTAATTGATGCGGCAAGACTTGCAAAGATAGCACTGGAAAGAAAGCTTGGCGGGCCAATCATTCCAGCATGCGCATATTTGATGAAGCATCCTCCAAAACAAATGAGCGATCCACAAGCCAAGGTGGAACTCGAAAAGTTTATCAAAAATTAATTTTTTGAGCATTTCAAAAACACCTATTATATAATCAGAATTTGGTAGTCTGTTTGTCCAAAGGACAGAGCCGGGGTCGCCTAGCCTGGTAGGGCGCGCGCCTGGAAATTCAAAAAACCACAAAGCGCGTACTCGTAAGGGTCCGAGAGTTCAAATCTCTCTCCCGGCGCCTTTTTGCTATTTGTCGAGTCTGATCTTGACGATATTATAGAATTGGAAATTAGGCGTTTTTCATTTTAGCTAACTGATTTACTAGATCTGTTGATGTGACGATCCCAACCACTTTGCCGTCTTCGACTACTACAAGTTTTCTGATTTTTTTTGTAGACATGACATCAGCAGCAGTCAAAATGGATTCATTTGAGTTAATTGTTTGTAAAGGATACGACGCAACTTTGTGGACTGGGGTATCTAAAGGATATTTGTTTACAGATATTTTTATTGCGAAATCTCTGTCTGTGATTATTCCCTGAGGTGTGCTATCATTCCTTACTATTATGGCGCCAAAGCCTCCCTGTTCCATCATCTTTGCTACCTGGTAAACCGTTGTTGAAGCGTCTACCGATATTAGGGCTCTTGACATGATGTCTCTGATTAGAGTGTTTGATAAACTGCTCAATACTCCCTTAGTAACGAACAAGTTTGTATTATGGGTATCGTCAAAGCACAATTTTCATAATCAATTAATGGTTCTGCATTGGTTGTATTTTGATGCAGAAATTTGATTTTGCGATAATCGGGGGAGGAATACTTGGGACGACAATTTCTTACTGGCTTTCCGCACTTTATGATCTCAAGGTATGCGTAATTGAAAAGGAGAAAAGCGTAGCTGCGCACGCAAGTGGAAGAAATACCGGCGTGGTCCACTCGCCGTTCTACCTTGATCCGCAAAAAAAGAAGGAAATGGCAAGGGCCGCGGCACTCTCGCATGATTTGTGGCAGGATTTTGCATTATCAAGGAACCTTCCATGGAAAAAATGCGGAACAATTGAAATAGCGATGGACGAAAAACAGCACCAGACTCTGGAAAAATACGTAAAGTGGGCAAGCCAAAACGGGATTCCGGAAAACGAGATTGCCTTGCTTGATTCCTCACAGATCTCAAAAAGAGAGTCGAACATCAGGTGTTATTCAGGCCTTTACTGCAGCCGCGACGTTTCAACAGATTATGGTGTCCTTGCAAACGAGCTGCAAAAAACATCGGAAAGTCAGGGGACAAAATTCCTACTCCATCACAAAGTAGCTGACATCAAAAGCCAAGACGATGCAAATCAGGTAATCTTTGACGATGACTCTAATCTTGAATGCCGATTTCTGATAAACTGTGCAGGAGGGCATGCGCTGAATCTGGCAAAAAGAATGGGCCTTGCACAAGACTATTCGGTTCTTCATTTCAGAGGCGAATACTGGATAGCAGACGAGAAATGCGCAAACCTGGTAAACACAAACATCTACTCCGTCGCAAAATTCTCAAACTTTCCATTTTTAGACCCGCACTGGATAAAACGCGCAAACGGGCAAACCGAGATAGGCCCAAACGCAGTTCCAGTAGCAGAGCCTGAGACGTACCTCGGATACGTGGGCAACGTGCCAAAGACACTCTCAAAACTAAAGGAGATTTTGGGCGGAAACTCTAGGAGGTTGCTTATCAATCCAGAGTTCCTATCGCTGGTATCAAAGGAATGGAAGAGCTCACTCTCAAAAACAGTGATGGTAAACCGCGTAAAACAGTTCATACCTGGCATCAAGCCGTCAAATTTTCCAAAGCGCGGAACTGCAGGGATACGAAGCCCGGTCATTACAAAAAAAGGCGAGTTCCTGTCTGAAATTCTGGAACTGCAGGCACAGAACTCGATGCACATAATCAACTACAATTCTCCTGGGGCTACAGGCGCACCAGCATATTCTGCTTTTATCGTGCAAAAACTGCAGGACACCGGGATCCTAGGTGCACCCAAAAAGGCAGAGGCCATATGGGACTATCAAAAAATCATAGCAGGCAACCAAAATTAATATTGATTTGACGGAATGAAAAACCATTGCTGCCTGACAGGTGCTCTGTGAAACAAAAAGGAAAGCCTTGTGTAAATCCGCCGGAATTTGTAATTTCTGTAGTTACCGATAAAGACGAGTATATGATTGGGGTAACATGCGAGCACCACAAAAACGCCCTCTCTGAAAGACTAGGGATGCTTCAAAAGGAAGGAAAAATCCCAAACGGGAAAATCAACTTTGAGCAGCTAAAGGCAGTCGGCACGGACTGCATCAAGGGAAATCCGGACGACCTTATCCAGCTCTAAACGGAATAAGCCATCTTCTTTTTCTTAAGGCCTGAGACCAGGTTTTGCACTGTTATTTCCGCCATCTTTCTTCTTGTCTCTGCGGTCGAGCTTCCGATATGTGGTGCCAAAACAACACTTTCCATTCTTGCAAGTGGATGTGATTTTCCTATCGGTTCTTTTTCAAACACATCCAGTCCTGCACCCGCAATCAGATTTTTCTTTAGAGCAGTTACCAGATCTTTTTCGTTGACTATCTTGCCACGTGCGGTGTTTATCAAAAACGCGGTCCTTTTCATCTTTCTGAAAACCCCAAGGTTTACTAGCTTGTCAGTTTCCTTTTTGTGCGGGACGTGAATTGAAAGGACGTCGCTGTCTCTGATCAAGTCATCAAAGCTGACATGTTTTACGTGCAGTTTTTTCTCCATGCTCAAATGTAGCCTGCTTCTGCTATGGTAGATTATTTTCATTCCAAACGAGTCTGCCCTTTTTGCAACTGCCTTTCCTATTCTTCCCATCCCGAAAATTCCAAGCGTTTTTCCCTCAAGGTCGACTCCGACATAATCGTACGCGCCAAAAATGACCTTCCATTTTCCTGCCCGAATGAGCCTGTCTCCGTGCGTGACCTTGCGCATCAGATCAAGCATTAGTGAAATGGTCAGGTCAGCAGTCGCATTTGTAAGAACTTCGGGAGTGTAACCTATTTTGATGCCGCGTTGTTTTGCCGTTCTTACATCGATATGATCGTATCCAACGCTGTAGGTGCTTATCACTTTAAGATTTTTTGCATTATCGATGATCTCTTTGTCTATCATGTCGTAAGGAAAGCAGACAAGGCCGTCTGCATTTTTTATTCTGCGAATCAGCTTATCTCTTGGCATGGGGATTTTTCCAGAATGGACAAACACATTGTATCTTTTTTGCAGCTCA
>Ga0247727_10000917_pt1 | contig 71714 bp, 69 predicted proteins | sample WisWelCaveWW1625_FD_202498 | JGI IMG/M metagenome (GOLD analysis project Ga0247727, IMG submission 202498) | Biofilm microbial communities from Wishing Well Cave, Virginia, United States - WW16-25 | ecosystem: Environmental > Aquatic > Deep subsurface > Groundwater > Cave microbial mat | place... | reverse complement strand
AACGTTTCAACGTCCTGGTTCATGACTTTCGTAATCGCAAACCACAGGTGGACGATGAGGTGATTGCCCTTTGTGCTGGATTGTGGAATTTCTTGCTCATCTAATCTTATTCAGGAACAACTCTATTATACAAAAAAAACGGTTTGTCAATCCCCAATTTCCATGCAAGCATATTCAGGGCATTTGTCCCGCCGGGCGCGGGATGCCCGCATGTTACAATCGCCCCCAATGGACCTCTTTGACCATGCGCTGAAGGATCGCCTGACCACCCAGGCCCCGCTGGTCGCCCGCATGCGCCCGCGTACCCTGGATGAATATACCGGGCAGGGGCACATCATCGGGGAGGGACGCCTGCTCCGGCGGGCCATCGAAGCAGACCGGCTATTCTCTTCCATCCTGCTCTGGGGGCCGCCTGGCACGGGGAAAACGACGCTGGCGATGGTGATCGCCAACCATACGCAATCCCATTTTGAAGTCATCTCCGCCGTGCTCAGCGGCGTCGCCGAGTTGCGCCGCGTCATCGCCGAAGCGCTCGAACGCCGCAAGCTCTACCAAAACCGTACCCTCCTCTTTGTGGATGAAGTCCATCGCTGGAACAAAGCCCAGCAGGATGCCCTGCTCCCGCATGTGGAAAACGGCACGATCACCCTGATCGGGGCGACCACGGAAAACCCGTATTTTGAAGTCAACGGCGCGCTGGTCTCGCGTTCGCGTATTTTCCAACTCCGCCCCCTCGAAGATGACGACGTGCGCGAGCTGATTGAACGCGCCATTGCCGATCCCGAAAGGGGCTACGGTTCCCGGAAAATTCGCGTGGACGAAGATGCCTTTGCCCACCTGATCAACGTGGCGGGCGGGGATGCCCGCAACGCGCTCAACGCCCTCGAGCTGGCGGTCGAAACCACCGCTCCTTCAACTTCGCCGGAACTTCGTTCCGCCCCCGCTCAGGATGCACCCGGAGACGGTGTCACCCACGTCACCCTCGAGGTCGCGCAGGAATCCATCCAGCGGCGCGCCGTCCTCTACGACAAGGATGGCGACTCCCATTACGACACCATCTCCGCCTTCATCAAATCCGTGCGCGGTTCCGATCCAGACGCCGCCCTCTACTGGCTGGCGAAGATGCTCTACGCCGGGGAAGACCCCCGCTTCGTCCTGCGGCGGCTCCTGATTTTGGCCGGGGAAGACATCGGGATGGCTGACCCCTTCGGGATGGTGGTGGCCTCGGCGGCTGCTCATGCCTTTGATTATGTCGGCCTCCCCGAGGGCATTTACCCCATTGTCCACGCCGTCCTTTACCTCACCACAGCCCCCAAATCCAACACCGCCACACATTATTTCAAGGCCTTTGACCGCATCGAAAAAGCCGGGGTGGGCGACGTGCCCGACCCCCTCAAGGATGGCAACCGTCACGGCAAGGCCCTCGGCCACGGCCAGGATTATCTCTACCCCCATAATGACCCGGCGCATTTCCTCCCCCAGCAATACCTGCCGCGCGACGTGCTCGGCACCTATTTCTATGCCCCCTCCAGCCAGGGCTACGAGGCCGAAATTGAGGCGCGGCTGGCGCGCTTGCGGGAGGCTCAGCGGCTCGCCCTCGGCATCACCGCAACACAAACCATCCCCGACTTGTCCGAGGATGAAATCCGCGAAATAAAAGGCAAGCATAAAGCGGTAAAATGATCCGCCCGGCGCTCTGGCATCTCCTCATCTTCACGCCATAACCCGCGGCGGCAATGACCGTCCAGATAACTCATGGAAAACATCACAGAACTCCCCCCCGCGGAGCCACCTGCTCCCGCAATCTCGCGTTCATCCTCCTGGGCCTGGCTGGTCGTCTGGGTGGGCGTCCTTGCCCTGTTGGGCCTCCTGGCCTTTGGCTTGATCCGTACCCAACGGGGGCCAGTGGCCCGCGGCGATACCGCCCCCGATTTCACTTTCCGCACCTTTGACGGCGAAGAGTATTCCCTGGCCGGTTTGCAGGGGAAGGTGGTGGTGCTCAACTTCTGGGCCTCCTGGTGCAAACCCTGCGAACTGGAAGCCGCCGACCTCCAGCGCGCCTGGGAACTTTACCAGCCGCGCGGCGATGTCCTCTTCCTCGGGATGACCTACGTAGACACCGAACCCGAATCCCTGGCCTACCTCGTCAAATTCGGCATCACCTATCCCAACGGCCCCGATCTCGGCCAGAAGATTTATCGCGACTTCCGGGCTTCCGGCGTCCCGGAAACGTATTTTATTGATGGCAACGGCCAACTGGCATACATCAAAATTGGGCCGTTCAGCGCCCTTTCCGAGATTACCGCCATCGTTGACGGGATGCTGGGAGAATGAACGTATTACGTATTGCGTATTCCGTATTGCGAACCGGGTACTACGAAATACGCAATACGCAATAACTCTGCTACCAGACTAACTGACTACCAAACTACCCCCATGGACCTCGGCTCCCTCCTCCTCCTCCTCAGCATCCTCATTCTCGTGGCTTTTTTCGTCGCCCGCCCGCTCATTGAACAAAGCGCCAGGCTGGTCAGCCCGGAGGAACAAGCCCACTCGCTGATCCTCGCCGAGCGCGAACGCATCCTCGAAGCCCTGCAGGAACTCGACTTTGACTACAAACTCGGCAAAATCCCCGCGGCCGATTACCCGCCCCGGCGCACCCTCCTGCTCCAACAGGGCGCCGAAATCCTCAAACAACTGGACGCCCTCGACGCACCCGACCCCCTCGCCGCAGATGCGGTTGAAGTCGCCATCGTCGCCCGCCGGGAGCGCGTCCCCCCGCCGGCCCAGCGCCGCCCATTGGCCGAGGACGACGACATTGAAACCATGCTGGCCGCCCGCCGCCTCAACCGCAAAGAACAATCGTCAGGGTTCTGCCCGCAGTGCGGCCACTCCCTCCAGCAATCGGACAAATTCTGCTCCAAATGCGGGCACGCGATTCAGTGATAAGTGATAGTAAAAAGTAATCAGTGAGCAGTAATCAATACCTGACGACTGACGACTGACCACTGACTACTCACCACCAATTACTCATCACTCATTACTCATCACTTATCACCGCCTCCCATGAAACGCCTCCTCCTCCTCGTCCCCCTCCTCCTGGCCGCCGGATGTGCCTCGCTCGCCTCCGACATCACACCCCCGCCCGGGTACGTCTACACCACCCCCGTGCCTGCGGTGGTGCCTACCGAAGTCCCCTACTTCCCCTTCGTCCCCCCCAATCCGGAGACCGGCGCGGCCATCTTTGCCGAAAAATGCGCTCCCTGCCACGGCGACACTGGCCTCGGCGACGGCCCCGAAGCGCAAAAACTCCCCAACCCCGTGGCCCCCCTCGCCGACCTCGCCCTCGCCCGCCAGCGCACCCCCGCCGACTGGTTCCGCGCCGTCACCAACGGCAACATCGACAAATACATGCCCCCCTTCACCAGCCTCACCGACCGGGAACGCTGGGACGTAATCGCCTACGCCCTCACCCTCAGCGCCAGCGAAACCGATGTGGCCCAGGGGAGCGAACTTTACCAGGCCAACTGCGCCGCCTGCCACGGGATAACCGGCCTCGGCGACGGGATTGACGCCATCAATCAGAAACTGACCCCCGGCGATTTTACCGATCAAGCAGGGATGGCCGAACGCTCGCTCGATGATCTCATCCAAGGGATGGCACACGCCAACGGGGCAAACCTGCCTGACTTCACCGGGGAACTGACCCCGGCAGATCAACTCGCCCTCGCCAAAACCCTCCGCGCCCTCACCTTTGCCCCGCCCGGCGAGGCCGCCGCCGCGGCCTCCCCCCTGGAGGACGCCGTACCCACTGAGGGGAACGGGACCCCGGAGGCCGCCGCACCCCCCGAGGTGGAATCCCTCTCGCAGGGAGACATCACCGGGCAGGTGATCAATGCTTCGGGCGGGGAAGTTTCCTCCGGGCTGGAGGTCAGCCTCTTCGGGTTCGATGAATTCCAGCGTGTCCTCACCGAAACGACGACCACGGACGACGCCGGCAAATTCATCTTTGAGGCCGTGCGCATGCCGGAAGGGCGGGCCTTCATCACCACCGTGGACTTTGACCGCGGCACCTTTACCTCCGATGTCGCCGTGGCCGGGGAGGAGGGCGGCAGCCTCAACCTGCCCATCAGCGTTTTTGAAGCCTCCACGGACACCTCGCAACTGAGCATTGACCGCCTGCACGTATTCTTTGAATTCCTCGCCCCGGACATGGTGCGTGTCGCCGAGCTAATCCTGATCACCAACCCGACCAACCGGATGATCGTGGCCGCCCAGGAGGGCGACCCGGTCATCGAATTTGCCCTGCCCCCTGGGGCGGTCAATCTCCAATTCCAGGATGGCGCGGTGGGCACCCAGTTTTCCCTCACGTCAGATGGGTTTGGCGATCTGCGCGGGATCACGCCCGGCGTTGGGGAGCACCAGATCCTCTTTTCCTTTGACATGCCCTACTCCAGCAATTTCGACCTCAACCAGCGGGTGGACCTGGCGGTCAGCGCCCTGGTGGTGCTCCTGCCCCAGGTGGGCGTGGAAGCAAACAGCGATTTCCTCATCTCCGATGGGGTACGGGAAGTTGAGGGTCAGCCCTATGAGTTGTTGACCGGCGGCAGCCTGCCCGCAGGCAGTGTGCTCCCGGTTTCCCTGTCGGGCCAGCCGGACGTATCGGGCAGTAACCTCGTCACGACGGGGAGCGGCAGCGGCCTCATCGTCGGGCTGGTCGCCCTGGGGTCCGTGGTCGTGATGGGCGGGGCCTGGCTGTACCAGCGCCAGTCCCGCAACCAGCCGGTTGCCCCGCTCCCCGCAGAGGAACCCCTGCCCATCCACATCGAGGAAATGTCCACGGAGGAGCTGATGGATTCCATCATCGCCCTGGATGAACGCTTCAAGGCCGGCGACCTCCCTGAGAGCGCCTATCTCAAACAGCGCAAAATGCTAAAAGACAGGCTGCGGGATTTGCTGGCAGGAGACCGGTGATGGGTGATGAGTAATAGGTGATGAGTAATAAAGTAACCGGCCATCGCTTACTCCTTACTCCTTACTCCTTACTCCTTACTCCTTACTTTTCACCATGATCACCGTCCGCAAGCTCATCAAACGCTTTGGCCCCAAGACCATCCTGCGCGGGCTGGATTTTTCCGTCGAGCCGGGCGAGTTTGTGGCCTTGCTCGGCCCCAATGGCGCGGGCAAGACCACCTTCCTGCGGGTACTCGCCTCATTGTCCACGCCCACCCTTGGGCAGGTGGAAATTTCCGGTTATCAATTGCCTGGGCAGGCCGCCGCCGTGCGCCGCCGCCTCGGTGTTGTCCTGCACCAGCCCCTCCTCTATGGCGACCTGACCGCTGAAGAGAACCTGAAATTTTATGGGCGGATGTATGCCCTGCCCGACCTGGAGGCCCGGATTGTCGAGACGCTGGAACTGGTGGGCTTGGCAACCCGCCGCCGGGACCTCGTGCGCACGTTCTCGCGCGGGATGCAGCAGCGGCTTTCCATAGGCCGCGCCGTCATCCACGGCCCGGATGTCATCCTCTTCGATGAGCCGTATACCGGCCTCGACCAGGATGCCTCTGCCATGCTCGATGATGTGTTGAGAAAAGTGGCCGCACAGGGCAAGACCATCGTGATGACCTCCCACGACCTGATGCGCATCGCCGACCTGGCCTCCCGCTTTGATGTGATCTCCCGCGGGGTCATCGCAGCCTCGGCAACCCGCACAAATGTCGGGCCGGACAACCTGCTGGCGTTTTACCGGGAGGCGGTGAATGGAGGGGACAGAGGGAAGGAAGAAAAGACGGAAAGAGTGAAAGAGGCAGGCAGATAGACAGGTATGGAAGCGGACAATATGCAATACGCAATAACGAATACACAGCCCGTGTCCCCCACCCGCGCCTACTTCCGCGCCCTCACGGCCATCATCTGGAAGGATCTGTCCGCCGAGTTGCGCAGCCGCGAACTGCTCTCGGCCATGCTCGTGTTTTCCCTGCTCGTCATCCTGATTTTCAACTTTGCCCTCCAGTTGGACGCCCGCGAACGGATCAATATGACCTCCGGGGTGCTCTGGGTCACCTTTGCTTTTGCCGGCACCCTGGGGCTGAACCGTTCCATGTCCACCGAGAAGGATCGCGGCTGTCTGGATGGGCTGTTGCTCGCCCCGGTGGATCGCAGTTCGATCTATTTCGGCAAAGCCATCGGCAACCTGATCTTCATGTTTGCGGTGGAGGCCATTGTCCTGCCGGTTTACAGCCTCCTGTATACGGTCAACCTCTTCAATGGCGGGCTGATCCTCGTCATCGTGCTTGGCTCCATCGGTTACGTGGCCGTGGGAACCCTGCTGGCTACCATGGCGGTGCAAACCCGCACGCGCGACATTCTCCTGCCCATCCTGCTGTTCCCGCTCACCATCCCCGTCCTGCTCTCCGCCGTCAAAGCCAGCAGCGGATTTATGGATGGCGATGCCCTTGCCACGATTATGCCCTCGCTCAACCTGCTGATTGCCTATGACGTGATTTTTGTCGCACTTTCGTTTATGTTTTTTGATTACATTGTGGAAGAGTAAGGAAAGAGATCAGAGATTAGGGATTAGGGATTAGGGATTGAACAATCTCCGATCTCCAATCTCCAATCTCCAATCTCCAATCTCACACTACGGAGCAAAAAATGTCCCCCAAACCCCTCGCCCTCAAAATCCTCGATTGGCTCAGCCTCATCCTGCTGGCCGTGGCCACCTATTTGGTCTTCTTCTATGCGCCCATGGAACGTGTCATGGGCAACGTCCAGCGCGTCTTCTATTTCCATGTGGCCACCGGCTGGGTGGGGTATCTCGCATTTTATGCCGCCGTGATCAACGGGATACTCGTGCTCAAGCAGGGGCAGGGCAATTCCCGTCCGTGGAATATCATCGCCTGGATCACCGGTGTGATTGGCTTCCTCGCCTATGGCATGTATCGCAGCCGTGAAATCGCCGCCCTCGAAGGGATCGGCGTCGGCCTGATGCTCGTCGCCAGCTTTTCAGGCGGTATCGGGTACGGCCTGTCCCGCAAGCAGGACGGTCTGCATTGGGACGTGATCGGGTTGGCGGCGGTGGAACTGGGCCTGGTATTCTCGTTCATCAACATCGTCACCGGTGCGATCTGGGCGCGCCCCGCCTGGAACACTTGGTGGACGTGGGACCCCCGCCTCGTCACCGCCACCATCATGGAACTCATCTACTTCGCCTACATGATGCTTCGGCAGGGGATCGAAAACCCCCTCCAGCGCGCCCGCTTTGGGGCCGTGTACGCCATACTCGGGTTTGTTAGCGTGCCCCTCAGTTATTTTTCAATCAGTATTTGGCGCAGTATTCATCCAGTTGTGTTCGGAGCTGAAAATCCTGAAGCAAAAGCGAGTCCTGGCCTGACCTCGGATATGAGGGTTGTCTTCTTCTTCAGCCTCATTGTCTTCACGATTATCTTTATCGACTTGTTCTGGAACCGCATCCGCCTCGGCCACTTCACCGAAAAAATCGCACAACGTAAAATGGAATCACTATCGTAGGGGCAGGGTCCCCCCGCCCACCTCGCCCGTTATAGGAGACCAACATGTTCTTTCAAGATGCCCCCGCCGAAACCACCGGCTATATGATTCTGGGTTACGTGGTTATTTTTGGAACAATGGCAACGTACTTGCTCAGTATGATCACCCGCTGGCGCAATCTCAAAAAGGATCAGGAACTGCTCGACGAAATGGATAAATGATCAAAAATGCGGGCCGACCAGCCCGCATTTTTGATCGATAACCCAAAGGGCGCGCGCCCTTCTCGGGGGTCAATGATCCCGGAGGCTGGGTCCGTCCCCGGTTAGGGGGCAAAGATCAGGTCTGCGTATTCCATCAACCGGGCATAAAGTTCAGCGGCGATCAACTGGTGCCCATAGGCGGTGGGGTGGTGATCCCACGGGGCGACAAAAAGCGAAGGGCGATACTCAACACTTTTATAGACATTCGCCAGGTCAATGAGGACCGGGAATCCCGCCTGGTGCGCCAATGCGAGCATGGTGGCTTTATCCTCGGTATTTTTGGGGTCTTCCACGGTCTGCGGGATCATCAGCCAGATGGGGACAATCCCGCGCTCCTGGCACTGCCGTACCACCTCCGCATAAGTCCAAGCCAGGAGTTCATCCTGATATGGCTCCAGCTTATTGACAGCAACCGCTGCCGGGTCATTGCCCGTGACCCCGGCTTTCTCGATAATCGCCACCACTTCGGGATAGGGAATTTCGACACCCGTCTGCACCATATCAGCGAGGTGGTCGAGGATGCGGGTCTTCTCCCAATCCGGGTGGGCAAGGAAAATGACGGCATCCGGTTCAAAGGTAAAGACGCGGGGTTCGAGCGTGCTCATTTTTTGCATGGCGGTATAACCGCCGAAGCTAAAGTTGAGAATCTCGTAATGTGCGAACGGGCCGGTTGGCACGGTGTACTCGCGGTTGAGGCGGTTTTCAATGCTGAACTCGTAGGTCTCCTTGTCGGCCACGCCCGACCCCATGGAGATGGAGGCTCCCACGAGGGCGAAGCGGAAGGTGTCCGGCGGCGGCAGCTGGGTGTATTCCTGATCGCGCATCCCAAAACTATTGGTGGTGAAAGTGGCGCCATGATAGAGAATCTGGAAATTGGGGAGGAATTCATACTCCAGAAAATCGCCGGTATACCGGCTGATTTCTGTATCAAAAATGGCAAGCCAGACCTCTGGTCGTTTTGAGTAGATTTCCCATAGTTCGCTGTTGAATTGGTTGACGCCAATCAGGTTTTCGTAGTACCCGCGCTCGAGGAGGTCGGCATCGCGGCCACTCAGGCGGGCAATGCGCAGGTCGCTGAGGAGCTCATCGGCGCGGCCTCCCAGCCGGGCGGTGAGGGTGGGCTGGCCCAGCAGGAGGATGAGCAGGGAGAATCCGGCGGTGTAGGCCGCGGCGCGATAAAAGGATGGCTTGGGCGTGGTTTTAACGATGGCTTTCCAGCCGCCCCCTTCCAGCCAGTGGCCGAGGGCGAACGCCCCAAATAGCGCGGCCAAGTGTGGCAGGAAGGGCAGGAGGGAGGCGGGTGTGACCTGGGCGAGCGTCCAGACGCCAAGCCAATCCTTGAAGGTTGGGCTGGTCCAGAACGCCCACAGGAAACTCATCAAGGTAAAGGTAAGCGTGGTGCCGAGGGCCAGCGCAGCGATTTCCTTGATCCCGCGTTCCTTGCGCGTGGGGGCGTGCTTTTTGGGTTTACGCGCTTCCAGGATGACAGTGATGCTCATCCCTAAGGCAAGGATCAGCCAGAACGTCATATCCGGGCCGGTAAGGAAGACTTGCCCGCGCAGCCAGAACCACTGGTAGATGTGCAACAGCCACGTGATCACAAATACAGCCACGGTGGCGGTGATCACCTTGGTCAGACTGCCGAATTTGTGGAGCTGGTTATGGATTGGGTAAAAGAATATTTTCTGCATAAACTCTTTCCAGTACACATTGTTGCGCCGCCAGAAATTGGTGAGGCTGGAAGAGAGAAAATACAGGTTATAGGCCCGCGGTAGTTGGTACCCAAACAGGTGCAGGATGCCAATGATCAGGTGAAACTGGCCTGATACCCGCAGGTAGAGCAAATAGTTGGTGAAGACGTATTGGAGTAATGTTCCTGTATTACTCACATCCTGAGGCGAGAGGGTGTAATGCTGGTTGATAAACCGGTAGACGAGCAGGTGCATCACCCCCCAAAACATCCACTGCACCCCCTTCTGGTAAATCTTGAATTCGTCGTCGTTGTAATACGTGCGGCGGTAGGTGGCGTAATCCACCACGGGGAAAAGCGGGAAGACCACGTTGGGCAACAGGAAGAAATAAGCCAGACTTTGCGAGAAATACTGCGGGCGTTTGAGGTGGCGCAGATCATACATATAGATGATCAGGCGGAACATAAACATAGCCGCCAGCAACGGCCAGATGACCCCGGAAACAGGCACGGTAAAGACCTCCACCCGTGCCATCCCCAGCGCCACCCCCGCCACCAGCAACAAGCCAGCCCGCCAGCCCCACCGGAGTGGCAGGTGGCAAATGCCGATCAGCCCCAGCCCGATGCCGATCAGCCACGGGCCATTCGCGATCCCCAGTACCGACACGATCCCCAACAAGGAGAGGAACAGGAAGAAGGATGGACGGTGACGCGCCGGGAGGAAATAATGCAGGATGAACCCAAAAAAAATCACGACCATCAGCGTTTGATGGAAGGCCTCGTTTTCGACGGAAAACTGGCGCATAACAAACAGCAGTAATCCAAGTTGTGCGAGAACGGCGAGGAACTTCAAAAGGCCTTGCCAGGTTTGGACCAGTCCGGTGATCCAGCTTCGCAAAAGTTTTTTTCCAACCGTCAAATCCAGTGCCACCGCGAGTACCAACCCCGCCAGGCCTACGTAAACCAGAATGCTTTGCTGTACCCCAAAACCCTCCTGATTTCCCAGGCCCAGCACATCCCATCCCGCTCCGAGCATCGCACAGAGCAGGCAGAAGAAGCCAAAATAAACGGCATAATTGCCGGACACAAAAAACGCCGAAATTTTTTCCCTGGTGAAAGTATTTGTTTCAGGAGTCATATGGGGTCTGGACGTTCGAAGGGGAGTGATGGGATTGAATCAGGGGATGGACAGAAAAATGTAGCGCAGGTTTGAAACCCGCTCTACATGAGTATGGAAGGCACGGGATTCGCTTCGATTACTTTTTGGAACGGACCAAATCAGCAATCTGGTTTATGGTGGAAATGTAATCCTCACTCAACTCATGCGGCGCAATTTTGATCTGGTAGGTTTGCTCCAGAAACTCCACCAACCTCAGGGTGGACAGTGAATCCAGAATGCCTGAATCCAACAGGTTGGTTGTGTCCTGAATCTCATCCGGGCTTGCGTCAACATAGATTTCCTGCGTGATAAAGTCCCTTACTTGCTGCTTAATGACATCCATTCGATTATGTTCCTCTTGGAAATTTTGGGTTATATCAGAATCCGGGTTCAGGCATTCAGCCTGGGGCTGTATCTTCCCAATCCAGATCCAGTTTGTCAATAATAATCATTTGTTCCCCGGTCAGCTCGCGTCCAAAACCATCCCCAGCCATATCCTTGAAGTTTTCGGAGCGCGAGGTGAGTGTGGAGGCCAGGTTCATCAAGTCCTTTACAGTGCGCTTTTCCATCCGGATGGCGGATTTGGCGCGTTCGCTCACCCCATCATCCGTCTGGTAACGCGGCAAGGCCAGCGAACGGGCGATCTCATGCCGCCCTTGCAACTGCCATTGGAAGATCTCCTGCGTTTCAGTGGCTGAACCTGGGTCGCGCAAACAGCGATCCAGCGCCCACGCCGCGGCATAAGCCGAATACATCGCCAGCACCACACCCACCGAGAAAATGGGGTCAACAAAACCGGCGGCATCCCCCACCAGAAAATAACCCGGCCCCGCGAGACGCGTGGAACGGTAGGAATAGTCCCGAATCAGCCGGACGCTGTCCGGGACAAAGGTGGCCTGTTCGAGCAAGCGGTTAAGCACAGGGCTTTGCTGGCACTTGCGGACGAAAAACTTCTCCCACGCCTCATCCGTTTCCCGCACAGATTTCATCATTTCAATCGGCAGGACAAAGCCCACGCTGGTAACATCCCGCAGGATGATGTGCCAGCTCCAGCCCGCTTCCCCGCTATCACCGAGGGACGAAACAAACGTGGTGGGGGGGGCTTGCGACAGGTCTTTGGGGCGGTGGGCCTTGCCCCCAAAAGCAATATATCTGGAGTCCTTGAAATAGCCCCACACACTCATAAAACGAAAGGCTTCGTCCACCACCCGCAGGCCCAACTGGCGGGCCACCACCGCCGATTGCCCGCTGGCATCCACCACGTATTTGCAGGCCAGATCGCCAGCTGGCTGATCCTGATACCGATAATGCACCACCGGGTTCCCAGGATCATCAAAGTTGGTCGTTGTCACCCCGGTTTCCTCAAACACTTTGACACCCTTTTCGCGGGCGTTTTCCAACAGGATGTGATCGAACCGGTCGCGTTCCACATGCAGGGCCGGGCGTTTATATCCAAAACCTCGAAACGTATGCGTATTAATCCGGCCTTTCCACGAAACAGTCCCCCCTGCTTTTTGGATAAAGCCATCTGCCAGGATTTTCCCGGAGGCCCCGGCCATGTCCGTATATTTCCAGAAATCCGGGATCAGGCTTTCCCCCACGTTGTAACGGGGATGTTTCTGCTTATCCAACAGCACAACATCATGGCCTTTTTGCGCCAGGTACGTCGCGGTCAGGCTGCCCGCCGGGCCTCCCCCGACCACAACCACCTCGCATTTTTCGGGGAAATTCATCTCTTCTCCACCCATCGCCGGGCCTGCTTTCTGAAACTCTTTTAGGCCGGGATGATGAGCGGGCGAATTCTATCATAGGGGCGGGAGCGGATTGGTGTCCGAATAATGTTTAGCCGGCCTCAGTGGGGCCGGCAACGAGCACAGCGGCGCGGCCGCCCCGAGATTTCCCCAGCTTCCCGCAAGGCCGCATCCAACGTCGCAAATGGGCCATGCCATTTCATCAGCCCGGTCTTGCGCCCGGCATTTTTCGGGTTGCCCTGGCCGTGATTACAGGCGGGGCAATCCGCATAATGGATGACCGCATGTAAACGGGGGACATCACGTTCCACCTGGACAAACTCGTAAACGAAGTAATCCATCAGGTATTCAAAAAGGTGACTTTCGCCTGCAAATCAGGGGGGCTCATGGTCGCTGAAGCGAATGAAGGTACAGCCCGGTTCTGGTGGAATTGTATTCCAACGGGGTTGCGTGGACATCCCCGTCAATTCTGATAACCAGTTTTGCCCGAACACAGCGGTGGTGGAGCAGCAGATTTTTGCCTATTGAAACCCCCGCAGCCGCCTACACTTTGGCAGGCTCAGTGCGGCGTTCGACCAACGTTTTACGGCTGGCCTTGAGGGTCCCGGTCAGCTCGCGCAGTTTGCGGATGATGACATAACCGCGCGGGGGTGTCAAAGTGAGCCCTGCCGCGGATTGGGAGCACTCATATGTTGTAGATTCGTACTGCTCAGCCAGGATGCCTTGTACTCCATCGCCGGTGGATAAACCCACCGGCTGAGGCCGTGAAGTCCGCTGAAGCGGGCTGTCAATCGGTGATTAGCCGTCTTCAGACGGCTTCATAACCCTAGCCGGGAGTTTCAACCCCTGGCGAAGGCGGATACCTGAGCAGTTACGTTGATTCTACATAATCTGAGTGCACCCCGCGGATCTGCCCAGTTTTGAAAACCGCGCAGGTCCACTATAATTAGGAATACAAAAAGCTGTAAAATACCTTTTGTAGATCAATCGTCGTTTTCTGTGTTTTTAGAAAGGAGTTCAATATGGCAGACATACGTTATGAGATCTGGCGAACGCAACAGGATGGTTGGGTTAACCCAACCCAAAGTTTTGGGGTTGCCGGACTTGCACAACCTGGGGCACCCTTGATCCATGCCATCAAAATGGTTTTAGTGGATGTTCCAGATGTGCAGGTTTTTTACCAGGTGCGCATGAATGGCAATGGGGCTTGGGATCAAGGATTCCTGTCGGACGGAAACCCTGCTGGCGCTGAATTACCCAATGTCAAAATCGATCTAGTCAAGATCCACACATCCCGACCAGATATCTGGCAAGTTATTTATCAGGTATATTCCCCGTTCGGCGCTGGATGGGTAGGAGCTGGAATAAATGGAACAGCAGTTGGTAAGCCACGACATTGGATTTCCGCCATAAGAATCACCCTTCTTCCACCCTAACCATGGAAAACAACCTAATGGGAAAAGCCAATCCACCTCCTCGAATATCCCCAACCAAAAAAAACCGGGATGTCTTGAAAAAATTGTGGACGGACCAGAAATTTATGATGGTACTCATCCCTGCGATGCTCACCTGCTTTGGAGGGATAATAGGCGCCTTGATTAATAATTGGACTATCCCCGGTGCGCCTGCAATTCCCATATCAACACCCGTTCCAACCCCTACCTACGATTTAAGTGGAATCTTTGATATCTGTTTCGATGATTTCTTTGATCCCACCTTTACCGATATTTATGAATTGATAACTGGCATAGCGCAAACCTTTTCCCTCAAAAATCCTGCAACCGAGACTTTTGCGATGATGTTTTTTAATGAAACGGCTTTGATTGGTGGGATGAAATTGCGCTACATTCCCACTCAGAATGAATTTGCCCTGATTGACAATATCAATCACCAATGCCTTAGCACCATTGCTGATGGGAAAGAGCACTTTCTAAAAAACAATTCCGAAAGTGAGTTTTTCTACACAGACAAGAAATATAGTTTCTTCCTTCAATATGACCCTGTATCCAACGAATTAATTGCCAAACTGACGTCTGAATGAACTTGCTGGCTTTCAATCGGCCATGAATCCCAAACTGCTCCATGATATCAACCTTACTCAGAAGAGATTTCTTCAACGCCAGAACACGACCAAAGATCAGCAAAATGACAGCGTGGTTTATGAGGGTATAGCTTTACGGAAGAAGTGAAAATTGTTGAAGGTAAGCGCAGCCTTGCCATTCCCCCCCTCCCCGTGTATCCTCCCCCGCGTGGCCCAGCTAAACCTCTTCACCCCCGAAACACCCTCCACCCTCACCGTCGCCCAACTCACCCGCAGCATCCGCGACCGCCTCGAAACCGACCCCGCCCTCCAGGACCTCTGGGTCAGCGGCGAAGTTTCCAACGCCTCCCGCCCCGCCTCCGGCCACCTCTACCTCACCCTCAAAGATTCATCCGCCGCCATCAAATGCGTCATGTGGAAGCCGCAAGCCCTGCGCCTGCGCTTCCTCCCGCGCGACGGCGACGCCGTAGAAATCCACGGCTCCATTGGCGTCTACGAAGCCGGCGGCGCCTACCAGCTCTACGCCGACGACATCCGCGCCGCAGGCCAGGGCAGCCTCCACCTCGAATACCTGCGCCTCAAAGATAAACTCGAAGCCGAAGGCCTCTTCGACCCTGCCCGCCAACAACCCATTCCTGCCTGGCCGCGGCGCATCGGCCTCGTCACCTCCCCCACCGGCGCGGCCCTGCAGGATATATTGAACACCCTGCGACGCAGATTTCCCCTGCTCGAAGTCATCCTCGCCCCGACGGCGGTACAAGGCCCCGAAGCCCCTGACGGGATTTCCCGGAGCCTCCAGACCCTCGCAGCAATCGCCAACCCCGATGTGATCATCGTCGCTCGCGGCGGCGGCTCCATCGAAGACCTATGGGCCTTCAACGATGAGCGCGTCGTGCGCGCCATCGCCGCTTGTGCCATCCCGATCATCACCGGCATCGGCCACGAGACCGACTTCACCCTCAGCGATTTTGCCGCCGACCTGCGCGCCCCCACCCCCACCGCCGCCGCCGAACTCGCCACCCCCGACCAGGCTGAAATCCAACAAATGCTTGCCGGGACCTCCCAATATCTCACCCGTACCCTCGATAGCCTGCTCGCCCGCCACAACCGCGGTCTCAACGACCTGCGCGGCCGCCTGCTTAGGCAATCGCCCACCGCCCGCCTGCGCAATGACCGCCAGCGGCTGGACGACCTCGCCCGCCGGATGGGGACGGCCACCCGCCACGGGATGCGCATGCATGCCACCCGCGTGAACGCCGTCCGCTCCCGGCTCGAGGGGGTGAATCCGCTCTCCGTGCTGGCGCGCGGCTTTGCGGTGGTCACTGACCCCGCCGGGCAGGTCATCCGCTCGGTCGGCCAGGTTCAGCCGGGGAAAGCGCTCACCGTCCGGGTGGCGGATGGGTCATTTGGGGCCTATGTAAGCGAGACTTCCGAAGTCTCCAAGACTTCGGAAGTCTAAAAAGGAAATTAATGACCGAACTCACCGACGAACAAAAACAAATTTTGCAGGAAGCGATCACCGATTTCAACGACACGCTGACGACGCAGAGCATCAACCTGAGCGGACAGGCCTTCAACAACGCCTTCCGGCTGGGCTGCGGCGTCCTGCTCATCCCGCTCATCATCGTCCTGATCGCTATATATTTTGTGCGCGGGGAACTGGATTTCAGCGGCGTGTTTGTCTTTAGCTGTGCTGGTGCGGCGGCCTCCATCGTGTTTGCTTCCATCGTCGCCAACCGCGCCAAATTCCTCGTCGTGCAGGAAAAATACCAGCAGGATGTGAACCCGGACATCGTCCGCTTCCTGGCCGAGCACCAGTTTACCCGCGCCCAGTTTGACGCCGCCGCCAATGACCTGCTGGCCGATAACGCCCCGCTGCGCGATTACCTGATCAAGCCGGCGGACGGGATAAATTGAAATAGAGAGGCATGATGGAAACTGCGACCACCCCCGTTGAAACACTGAGTTACGAAGAAGCCCTCAAAGAACTGGAAAGCCTCGTCGCCGCGCTGGAGGGCGGGGAACACGCCCTCGAGACATCCATCGCCCTCTATGAGCGCGGCCAGCAACTCGCCCGGCATTGCAGCGCCCTGCTGGAACAGGCCGACCTGCGCATCAAAAAACTCTCCGGCGAAGACCTGGTTGATTACCAGCCGGAAAGCTGACCGGAATCCAGCCCGGTATGATTCTCGACATTTTTACCAATAAAATCCTGATCGCCTCGCTGACGGGCTGGGCATTGGCCCAGGGGATCAAGATTCCCATTGAGTACATGCGCACCCGCAGGTGGAACTGGGCGCTCTCATTCAGCACCGGCGGGATGCCCAGTTCGCACACCGCCATCATCAGCGGGGCGACCCTCGGGATTGGGCTGTGGGAGGGGTTCGCCACGCCGCTGTTTGCCCTGAGTTTTGTGATGGCGATGCTGGTAGTCTATGATGCCACCGGTATCCGGCAACAGGCAGGCCAGCATGCCGCGCGGATCAATGCCATGGTAGATGAACTGGCGGCAGGGCATCCCCTCAAGGAAGCAGAGCAACAGGAATTAAAGGAAATCCTCGGGCATACCTGGCTGGAAGCCTTTGGGGGGATTCTCTGGGGGGTATTCGTGGTCTGGGTGTTCTGGCTGTTCTGGCGATAAAAAACTGCAAACCTGCCAGGTTTGTACAAACAACGGGGGAAATAACTGCCCAGCCATCCTGGTTTCGCGGGGCTGAAGCCTCAGCACATGGAAGCCCTGCGGGCTGGCCTGACGAGTCGGATTTATCCGACTTTCACGAACTGAGGCAGGGATTCATCCCGCCGAAACAAGGTGCAAACGATATGCCTGAGAAGTTACGAATTCTGGTAGTGATTGGGTCGTAAGTGATAAGGTTTCAGCAACCCGCTGATTGAGCCTGGCCTGAGTTTATCGAAGGGTAGCAGTGGCCTGGTTTTTAGGCCACTGCGTATCCGCCGGGTTGAGCTTGTCGAAACCGAAATCAAGGGGTGCGGAAGCAGGTTTCGATACGCCGCTAAAAAAACAGCGGCTACACTTCGACAGGCTCAGTGCGGCGCTCAACCAGCAAACGCAGAACATCACTTATTTCCCTGCCACTACTCGAATTCTTTACTGTTCGATTACAAACGCTTCCAGCCAGCCCACAACTTTGCTATTCCCGTCGCTGTTAATCGTCACGGCCACCACCTGCCCAAACGCAATCAGCCAGACCCGCAACTCACCGCCTTCCGCAAAGGCCATATATTGCCCGGATGGGGAGAGGCTGATCGGCGTCAGGTTGGACCCGGCCAGTCCCAGGGTATGCGCCTCGGTGGCGGGGTCGTAAATGTAAATCCCGTCTGCCGCGGTCTCTGCGCCGGTAAGGCTGTAGTAGAGCAGACCGTCGGGCGACCAGAGCGGGCCGGCGGCGCGGCCTTCCGTGTTGAAGGTGAGCGGGGTCAATGACGAGCCATCGGGGCGCACGATGTACAAACGGACGCGGGCAGGCTCGGGGGCTGGGGGGCCTTCATCGAGGGTGAGGGCAATCCATTGGCCGTCGGGGGCCCAATGGGGGCTGTATCCCCCGGTGGGGGCCGCGTCCCCTACCCCGGTGACGGCGCGGTCCACCACGGGCGCGGCCTCCCCGCTGTCCACATCAATCACCCACAGGGAGGCTTCCGATTGGCAGCCCTCGCCGCCGTGGGTGGCTGTGACGGCGAGCAGGGCGGCGGTGGGATGTGCGGCCAGCCCGCTGACACAATTGCCGACCGAGGGCAGGTCGTGCCAGGCGCGGTCTTCCAGCGAGACCCAGCCCCATTCGAGGCTGTCGGCGCCCTCCGTGCTGCGGGTGAGGATCAGCCGGCCATCAGACAGGAAGACCTGGGGGTCAAAGGTTTGGCCGGATGGGTTGGCGAAATACAGCCCGGTTTCGCCGGATCGGGTGTCCAGCCAGTGCAGGCCTTCGGCATCGGCGTAAACGAGCCGGTTTTCGGCAGGGAGCGTGCGCGCGCCGTACAAGGGGGGCTGGGTTGCCAGGGAGGTCGGTTGTTCGAGGCTGGAGAGCAGGTCAAAGCCCAGCAGGTAATTGCCCTGGGTGCGGAGCAGGGTGACGCCGGTGCCGATGGGCCGCGAGAGCAGGTCGGCCAGCAGATCGGAGAGTTCCCGGATTTCGGCCACGATGGCAGGGTCGGCGGTCTCCGTGCCCGTGCCGTTGAAGACAATGCGGCGGGTGCCGTCCCCTTTGGTTTCGGACTCCTCAAAGGCAGCCACGCTGGCGGCGAGCTCCTGCAAACGGGCGACATCCTTGACCGGCGGGCTGATCTGGAGCAAGTTCTGGCGGCAATCGTCGGTGTAGGCGGCGGTGCCATCGGTGAAGATGCGCAGGGTGCTGCACCAGGCTTCCGGGCCGCCGGTGGAGTACACGCCGAGGAGGACCTCCTTGTTCAGCCCAATCGTGTCAGCCAGGAGGACGTCAATGAAAACGGTAAAGGAATATGAGGCTGCGCGGTTGAGTTCGATCTGCCCGGCGTCGTTGTAGGTGGGCAGGGCTTTGGTCTCCACAATTTGCGGATACCCGGAGCCGGGGTCAAAAACGGTGAACACGTCCATCGGGGCCGCGCCTTCGCCATTGGCATCGCGGCGGATACGCTGGAGCAGGGCCTCGACGGTATAGTTTTGGGCGGTCTCAAAATCCAGCGATACCGGTTCCTGCCAATCCCCGGCGATTTTCTCGACCACCTGGGCGGCTTGGATTTCGCCATCCACGGTGGCGACGCGGTATTCGAACGTGCCGGCGCTGGTGGTTTCCTCAACGATGACGAAATAGCGGGTGTTGCCGCTCTCCGCCCAGCGGGTGATGGCTCCGTCAATTTCGAACAGGCTGGGGACGCTGGCTGTCGGGAAGGGCGGGGCGGTCGGGTCATCGATCAGGTTACAGGCCGCGAGTATGGCAAGGGACAGGACAGCCAATAATAAAGCGCGGTGGGAAGGGTGCGGATAAGTTTTCATGGGCTGAGGAGAATCTCCGTGCTGATGAGATAGGTGATACCGGGGAGCCGCTCGCCGCGCTCACGCACGATGAGGAGCACCCAGGTGGGTTCGGTGACACTATAGGGGATTTCGACGATAAAAGGGAGGTAAACCCCCGGGAGGGCCGCGGGAACATCAAAGACGCGCTGGCTGATGATGGCCCCTTTTTCAGTGATGATTTCGGCGACGAGGCCTGCGCGCACGGCGGGGCGCGCCAGCCCGCTGACGATCAACCTGCCCCCCTGGATGAGCGCGCCTTCCAGCGGGTTCTCGATGATGATGCTGGCGAGGCGATCCACAACCACGTTGAGATCAGGGTCGCCGGAGGAGAGCAGAATCAGCTCGATGGAGGAGAGGGCGGTGGTGCGGCCAAATTCGTCGGCGCGCGAGATGACGAGCCGCCCCAGTTCCGCCTCGCCGGGGATTTCAAAAGCCACGTCAATGACGAGGCCCGCCTTGCGTCCGAGGTCGGGGTTGAGGGTGATGATCTGGCGGGTGAGGATGCGCCCGTCTTCGCCGAGCAGTTCGACGGTGACGCGGCCCTCATGGCCGGGGACGAGCAGGGCGCGCAACGGGAAGGGGGAGGTGACTTTGGAGAGCGCACCGGGGACGGTGATCTCGATCTCGGCGGGGGCAACCTGGGGGGCCGCGGTAAACGTGGGGGTCGCGGTGAACCGGGGGGTCAGGCTGGGGGTGGCGGTGGGGATCGTCTCGCCGAGGAGGACTGTCGGGGTGGGGGTGGCTTGGAGGGCGGGGGTGCTGGCCTGGGTGGGGGTGGCTGTGGGAGCCGGAGCAACTGGGGTAGTCAGGTCAAAGCCCTCGGCAATGAGGGTTTGGGCGATCAGGGTGGAGAGAAATTCGGTGGGGATCGGCATGATCAACGGGAGTTGGGGGCCGGACAGACAGCCGCCGAGGAGCAAGGCAGGGAGGATGAGGAGGAGGCGTTTCATGGCGGTTGGGCGAAGCGAGGCGCGATTATACCGCCCAGGGTTTAGTATCAGTTTAGAAAGGAGGGAGGACGCGTTTGATGAGAGACGAGATGAAGGCAAATATCGGCCACCAGTGGCAGCCAGAAATAGTGCAGCGGATCAAGAGCGGCGATGTATTCATCAGCCCCGATATCGCAAGCGACGGAACGCAGCAGACCGCGCGGATCGGCATCCTGCTGGGGCTGACGCTGGTCTTCGGGGTCTCATCCATCTTCATCTTCCGCCGATGTGACCGGGCGGCGCGCGAGCGCGGGATGATTGAGATGGTGACGAATTACTGAACGGCGGGACGCAGACTCGCAGACTTCCTCCACGATGAGAGGCAGATCGGCTTTGCGCGCGTTATCTCCAATCAGGCGGTCATTGGCTGCCTGGCGGATGTGGTGATTGGCCCGGCCTACCGCGAGCGCCGTCTGGGTGGAGAAATTTCGCTAACCGCCCCTCCTCCGGGTTTTATCCGTACAGCCGCCCACTTCGTTTATCCCTGCGAGTATTTCCATCTCAAGTCCATGCCGCGCGGCCGCACCGATAGTCTTGATCTTCACGCCTTCTCCTGAAAAATATGGATCGCCTCCGGCCGGATGGTGAACGCCATTTTCCCGCCCACCTCGGGCAGGCTGGCGCTCGCGGGGAATTCGAATATCAACGGGATGCCGCCCACCTCCAGGGTCGCGCGCTGGAGGCTGCCGCGGAAGGTTTTTTCGAGGGCGAGACCCGTCAGGTCTTTAAGACCTGACAGGTCTGCCCCATCGGGCCGGATGAGTACCCGGAGGGGCCGCGCTCCTGGGGGGAGGTGATCCCCAGGGAGCTGTCCAATCCCGGTCTTTAGCCTCCCCTCATGAACCCCGTCCACGTCAAGGATATTTGCAAATCCCAAAAAGCGGGCGACGAATTCGGTGGCCGGTTTCCCGTAAATTTCCGCCGGTGTCCCAATTTGTTCAACCATCCCGGCCTGCATGACGACGACACGGTCGGCGAGGGCGAAGGCTTCCTCCTGGTCATGGGTGACGTGGATGGCCGTCTGCCCGACAGCGCGCAGGATGCGACGCAAGTCGCCAAGCAGGCGCTCGCGCAGGGTGCGGTCGAGTGCGCCAAGCGGCTCGTCGAGCATGAGCAGGCGCGGGCGCGGGGCGAGTGAGCGGGCGAGGGCCACGCGCTGTTGCTCGCCGCCGGAGAGGGTGGCGGGGTCGCGCTGTTCAAAGCCGGGGAGGCCAACCAATTCCAAAAGCTCCTTCAGCCGTTGCAGGTTCTCATGGGAACTCTTGGAACTCATTTTTAGGCCAAAGGCGATATTGTCGGCGACGTTGAGGTGGGGGAAGAGGGCGTAGTCCTGGAACATGAGGCCGAAGCCGCGCTGGTGGGGGGGCGTGCCCGCCAGGCTGTGGCCGTTCCAGAGAATGTCGCCGGAATCCGGGGTTTCCAGCCCGGCGATCAGGCTGAGCAGGGTGGATTTGCCGCACCCGCTGGGGCCAAGCAGGGCGAGGATTTCGCCCGCGGCCACGTCAAAGGAGACGCCGTTGAGGGCGCGGGTGGCTCCGTAGGTTTTGTGGAGTTCGGTGATGGTGAGCATGTTGGGTAGTGTTACGATTAAAGCACAGAAACCAGGAAGCAGGAAGCAGGGAGCAGGAAATCGGCTCGCTGCAAGGAGTTTGTATGGAAAAGATATTGATCACGGGCGGGACGGGGACGCTGGGACGGAAGCTGGTACCCGGCCTGCTGGGGGCGGGTTACACGGTGCGGCTGATGAGCCGCGGGCCGCGGCGCGCGAGTTTCCCGCCGGAGGTGGAGTGGGTGCGGGCCAAGCTCGCTTCCGGGGAGGGGTTGGGGGAGGGGCTGCGCGAGGTGGATACCGTCATCCATGCGGCCACGGCTCCGTTTGCGGTAGCGAGGGTGGATGTGGAGGGGACGCGTAAATTGCTGGGGGCCGCGGCCCCTCTTGGGGTGCGGCATTTCCTGTATATCTCCATCGTCGGGGTGGACGCGCATCCCTTCGGGTATTACCGGGCCAAGTTCGCCGCGGAAAATTTAATCCGGGAGGCAGGCGTACCCTGGACGATCCTGCGGGCCACGCAATTCCATGAATTGCTCGACAAGGTATTCCTCCCGCCATTGATGAGGTTGCCCGTGGCCTGGGTTCCCACGGATTTCAAGTTTCAGGTGATGGACGCAGGCGAGGCCGCGGCGCGGATGTTGCAACTGGTGCAGGCGGGGCCATCCGGCCTCGTTGCGGATATCGGCGGGCCGGAGGTGCGCACGATGGGCGACCTGGCGCAGGGCTGGCTGCGAGCGCATGGGATGAAGAAGAAAGTTGTGCATTGGAAAATGCCCGGCGGCGCGGCGCGGGCATTCCGCGAGGGGGTCAATACGTGCCCGGCGGCGAAGTATGGGAAAATTACGTGGGAAGACTATCTCGCGCAAAATTATGATTTCAGCCAATGAGGTGATCGCATGTATCGCAGACGCACTCGCAGGACACGGACGGTAAACACGGCTGGTGGGGAGCGGCGCGTTGCGCGGCTGGCGCTGGTGCGCGCAGTCGTGTTGGTGGTGGGTTTGCTGTATTTTGTGATTGGGCTGGCCCTGCTCTTGGAGCCGGAATGGTTCTTTGCCAACGTGGGTAATTTTGCGCCATATAACCGGCATTACCTGGGCGACCTCGGGAGTTTCCTGCTCCCGTTGGGGGTGGGGTTGACCCTGGCCTCGCAGGACCCCGTGCGGCACCGGATGTTGATCACGATTGGGGTGGCCGGTTCGATCATCCACGCCCTCAACCACCTGTATGATGCCAGCTTGGGTGACTCGGCGGCATTCTGGGTGACGGATACGCTCCCCCTGCTCATTCTGGCCGGGGTTTTCCTGTGGGCGCTCTGGCACCTGCGGCCGCGGAGGTAACGCGAATGGGAATGTGGGGGATTAGCCTCACAGCCGGATTGATGATCCTGGTGCTGGTGACGGCCCTCTGGCTCGTGAGCCTGCGGCGGCGGGATGCCAGCATCATCGATATTTTCTGGGGAACGGGGTTTATCCTGATCAATTGGCTCTATTTTTTCCTGGCCCCCGAGGGGCTGCCCACCCGGAAATGGATCGCAGCCCTTCTGGTCACGCTCTGGGGGCTGCGGCTGTCATGGCACATCTTTACCCGCAATCGTGGCCAAGGCGAGGATTTCCGCTACGCCCAATGGCGCGCCGACCACGGCGCAAAATGGTGGTGGCAGAGCTATTTGCAGGTATTCCTATTGCAAGGCGTATTGATGTGGATCATCTCCGCGCCGCTGTTGGCGGCCAACCATGCCAACGCCGCGCTTAACTTCTTCGATTGGGCGGCTATCCCGGTGTGGGCGCTTGGTTTCTATTTTGAGGCCGCCGGGGATGCGCAACTGGCCCGCTTTAAGAATAACCCGGCCAACCGGGGAGAACTGCTGACCACGGGGGTCTGGCGGTATTCCCGGCACCCGAACTACTTTGGGGATGCCGCGCAATGGTGGGGCTTTTTCCTGCTGGCGGCGGGCGCGGGCGGCTGGTGGACGGCCTTCAGCCCGCTCCTCATGATCTACCTGCTCGTCCGCGTTTCCGGCGTGGCCATGCTCGAGAAAACGCTGAAGGACACCAAACTCGGTTATGCAGAATATGTGCGGCGGACGAGTGCGTTTGTGCCGTGGGGGCGAAAAAGGGAAAACGTGAAACGTGAAAACAAGACGTGAGACGTATTTCGCATTCAGTTTACAAGACTGCTTTATCCCCTGCGTTCACCTCATCCCTAATGGGTTTCTGCCCCGAGACGCTTGTGGCGCAGCCGAAGAAATGCGTATGAAACTGTACAAGGAAACCAGTCTGTTCGAGGGCAGTTTGCATCCCGGTACAGTTGCGGAAAGCGGTGGTATAGCGCCCTAACATCCGGTAATTGTCCGGGTTGCCAAGCCAAAGCCTTCCGATGAGGGGGATGCAGGTTTTGATATAAAACAGGTAAGGGACGCGTAGCAGGGGGTTTTTCGGAACAGAGATCTCCAGCAGGGAAAACGTCCCCCTGGGTTTCAGTACCCGCCAGATTTCCCCTGCAAGCTGATGCTGTTGGTTCGTATCAAAAGTTTTTAGTCCAAAGGTGGAAATAACGCAGTCGGCAGATTCGTCCGGGAGATGATTTTCAAGGACATCCTGCGCTGTAATCGTGACATTGCCGTGTTTATGATATGCGCGGTTGTCCATTGATTTGGCGCACATGACGGGCGAAATATCGAGCGCCGCAATTTGCCCGCCGCTCCCAATCTTAGCCAGAATGCTCGCCCAGCATTCCCCCATCCCGGACATCCAGTCGTAAACGGTCATCCCCGATTGCAGCCCTGCTTCCCGAATACAGGTATCTCGCCAGCCTTTGGCAAACCCAAATGATGAGATGAGGTTCACCGGCCCATAGGTCTGCGCCATTTCGTCAAAGAGTGCTTTGACATAGGCAGATGAATAGATATTTTCAACAGGCATGGAAAACCACTCCGAGGAGCGGGGAGGCTACAATCGAGCTGGCTGGCATGCTCAAACCGATTTTTCGGCTGGCTGTACTTCCGTCGTCTCGACGTAATGCCCCACCGCCGCGGGGAACGCCGGGCACTCCACAATGACATAATGCGGCTGGTTGCCAGTCCCCATAATGATGCCATCTCCGGCGTCCTTGTCGCTCTCCTTATGGGAGGGCGAGACGCGGAATTTGATCCCGGCCTGGATCACCAGGTTTTGCGGTTTGGAAACCGGGATGAACAGCGGTTTGAGCGCTTTATCCCGGGTGGTAAATTCATGGCAACTGACCTTGGCCGCACCGGCCTTGACCTGCATCCACAATTCGCCGTCGGCGCGGGCGACCTCAAATTCCGGGACCATCAGGCCCACGATAGCGGGGTGGCTGGTGCAGGCAGTGACCCGGTATAAGACCCCGCTCTTGGTGTGGATGCGGCCATCCCCCACGTCCTGGACGCTTTCCTTATGTATGGCGGAAATGGACAGGCGTGTGCCGCGCGGCAGGTTGATCGGCGGTTGTTTAACGTTGGCGTTGGGCGGCGGTTGTTTGGCGGGGAGGCCCATCTGCCAGCCTTTCACTTGTAAGCGGACAGCGACGACCTCGTGGTGAGGTTCTTCGGGGGCCGCCTCATCTTTGGGTTGCGCGTCCCCTGTGGAGGCCGCAGCCTCTTCGACCTCGGCGGGCGGGCGCACCCGCGGGGGGAGGTTGGCCCCGGGGAGAATCCGGTCCCAGCGGAGCATCTCCCCCAATTTGGTGCTGAGGTCTTCAGGGAACGGGTTGATCGGGGGGACGTAACCCATATAGACCATGGGGTTGCCCGCCAGGCTGCCGATGTTCCTGAGGATGACACCGATTTTGCCGGTTTCAAAGGTCATCACGTAAGTGCCATCCAGCATGGCGACGACGCCGACGACGGTGGCCTCATGCCGCCAGCGCAGGTATTCGATTTCTTCCGGGCGGTTGCCGAGTTCCTTTTGCAGTTGGTTGATGGCCTGCTTGATCTCGTTTTCCTTTTTCCCCTGGGCTTGCAATTCCTTCCGGCGGGCTTCGAGTGCGCCTTTGATGTCAATCTTTTTGGTGCGGATGTAGGCATTGTTGACGAGCTTGTACGTCCAGCCGTCGCCCACTACGGCGGCGGGTTTACCCGGCTTGGGGTCCGGCTTGGATGGCTTGCCGGGCGCGGTCTCACCGATGACTTTGACTCCCGCCGGGGTAAAGGTGAAACCGGTGATGGGGTGCGCGACCTGCCAGGGGGAGGGCGCTTTTGCCATCCATTCCAGCCACAGGATGCTGGCGCCCACGGGGAAATCCTGGGCGTTCATGGCGTGCCGGAAGAAGGCCTTGCCTGGGTTGAGCGCCTGCTGGTTCAGGTACCATTTGGGCTTGGAGGTGAGGCCTCCGGCCGGGTTGATCCCGCGCATGTGCTGGATGTGTTCGGCGATCTCGTTGCAGACGGCACGCGTGACGATCAGGTCAAGCGTTTCCTTGTGGGCCTGCCGCCAACTCGTGATGTCCTTGTTCTCCCAGACGGCCAGCATTTCGCGCCAACGGCTGTCTTCGCGCTTCCAGCGGTCATTCTCATAGGCTTCCCAGTTGGCATCTTCCGTTTGCAGGCGCAGGGGCGTGTACTTGACGATCTCGGACCAGACCCACGGGGGGATCGGGTTGCCGCTGGTTGCCATGAAATCCTTATAAGCCACGAGCCGCTTGAGGACTTCGCCTTCATCCGGCAGGCCCTCCACCTCGCGCGCGGATTTGGCGGTGAGGTATTGCTGGAGCACCGGTTTGCGGTCGGCGTTGGGATCGTTCAGCAGGTGCATCTGTGCGGCGATCTCGCTCCGGCGTTGCGGGTCGGTGGTGCGGGCGCTTTCCTGCTGGAGTTCAGTCACGGCGCGCTGGCAGGCGGCGGCAATTTGCTCCGGCGTCATGCGGCCCACCTCGTCATCGAGGTTCTCCGCTTGCAATAATTCCAGTAGGTATTTCGGGCTGGCCCACGAGCCGTGCGAGCTGATATAGCGCATCCCGGAAAAGTGGATGACCATGTAAATGAGCCATTCCGGGTAGCGCTCCGGGTTGGCGCGAAAACGCTCCACCACTTGCGCCATCAGCGTATCGAGGTCAAGGCCGTCCAGGCGGCGCTTTTCGTTGGCAACCTTGAGGCGGAGGAAATCGCGGATTTCGATCTTGCGGGTGGCGGCTTTGACGAGCACTGGTTCGCGTTGCATGTATTTGAGCAGTTGGTTGTCCGTGATGATCTGGCGGCACAGGTCGCGGTTCTCGGCTTGTTTCTTGGCGATTTCGGCTTCTATTACGGCGAGGCGTGTATCCCAGGCTTTGCGTTTTTCCAGCCTGCTTTGTTCGGCGAGGTTGTTCTCGCGCTTGTCTTCCAACTGTTCCACCTGCGCCTCCAGGTACCAGAGGCGGGCGTTGAACGTGGTTTTTTGGGCGAACCATTTATCGGCGGCGCTCTTCGCCGCGAGGCGGTTTGCAAGCGCCATGCGCACCTGCTGGTATTCCCTGTCCAGGATGCCCTTAACCTGCTGGATTTCGCGGGCGATCTCCGGTTCGTTTTCGCTGCGCCCGGTATATTCTTTGAGCAGGTCAATTTCAAAAAAATATAAGAGGAAGTCCCGAAGCTTGTCCCGGCGGAACGGGTAAATCGTGGCCCGCAGGTGTGGGTTTTGCCAGTTGAATTGGGGGACGAAGTCGCTCATGATGACCTCCTGGTGGGGGGATGATGAATCAACGAGGGGTGGGATTGATTATAAGCCTGATGACAGGGATTATTCGGTGGTGGCAAACCGGGCGGCCCTAAAATGGTGCGGGGAATCACCAGGGAACACGAACCTCGATGACCTCAGTTCCCCGCTCCAATTGCTGCCCATCCAGTGTAACCAGGACGCTGCCCATTTGCTCCGCGAGTGCGACGTAAATCGAATCGCAACCGCGGATTTTGTAATCAGCCGCAATTGCCGCCGCCCGCGCACCCAACTCCGCCGAGACCTGCTGAAGCCGGATGATCCTCGAGTTTTGCAATTGCGAGATGGTTCTATGGGCGAGCACGGGGTTACCCACGCCCCGGCTGATTGCGGCGGCGACTTCTGCCAGGATGATTACGGGCGCAACCATGCTTTCCCCACTCAATACGGCCTTATGGAACCAGGAAATGCTTGCCTCATGGGCATCCTCCTGTTCATTGACCAATGCTACATAGACGCTCGCATCAATGACAGCCATTCGCTACCGCCTCTGCGCCTCGACCCATTCAACCGCTCCCTGTTCTGATGTCCAAGCTGTGGCGATTTCTCCCGCCAGGGATTGCATTGCCTCCAACTCCGCCTGTATTTCGCTGATCGCCAGCAGGGCGGCATCCTCATCGGTAATTGGCCGGAGAACGGCCACCGGCTTGCCGTGGTGCGTGATCACGTAGGCGGCACCTTCTTCCCGTACGGCGCGCACCACTTCGGATGCCTGGTTTTTTAGTTCGCGGATGCCAATGGAAATGCTCATCGTGTGGCCTTTTTTGAATGAAAGAATAGCTACATTCTACCGCTTTTGGTTTTGGCGTGATGGGCTTGCGTTAGTCACCTCCCTGAAACCGAAAAATCGGTTTTAATGGGCAGGCCGCGCGCCTCCACCGCGGCATGGGCGGGGAGACCCCGCCCCTACGATATCCGTAAGGGCAAAGCATTGACCAAACCGCCGCCGTCCTACCAAACTCCCCGCGGTCAATGCTTCGCCCCAACAAACAAAGGAACCCATGAAAATCCTCGTCACCGGCGGAGCCGGCTACATCGGCAGCACCGTCGTCCACCAACTCATCCAGGCGGGTGACACCGTCATCGTCTTCGACAATCTCCAGCAGGGGCATCGCACCGCCGTTCATCCCGCCGCCGCCTTCATCCACGGCGACCTCGCCGACCGCGCCGCCATTGACGCCGCCCTCGCCGCGCACCAGCCCGATGGCATCATGCACTTTGCCTCAAATACCCTCGTCGGCGAATCGGTGGACATGCCCTTCCTCTACCTGGGCGACAACGTGCGTAACGCTCTCAATCTGCTCGAAAGCGCCGTTCAGCATGGCGTGCGCCGCTTCATCCTCTCCTCCACCGCCAACCTGTTTGACGACCCGGAGGAAATCCCCATCCGTGCCGAGGAGCGCATCGTCCCCGGCTCGCCCTATGGGGAGTCGAAATACATCATCGAACGGTTCCTCCATTGGATGGATAAAATTTACGGGATGAAATATGCCGCCCTGCGTTACTTCAACGCCTGCGGCTCCGCCCACCCGGACCTTGGGGAGCACCACGACCCGGAGACTCATCTCATCCCGTTGGTCTTGCAGGTCGCCCTGGGTCAGCGCGACCAGATCACCATCTTCGGCGACGACTACCCCACCCCGGACGGCACTTGCATCCGCGATTACATCCACGTCCTCGATCTGGCGCAGGCGCATATCCTCGCCCTGCGCGCGCTGGGTCAGGGCAGCCGCACTTACAACCTCGGCAACGGGCAGGGCTTCAGCGTACAGGAAGTCATTGAGACCGCCCGCGCCGTGACCGGGCATCCCATCCCCGCCATCATCGGCCCCCGCCGCCCCGGCGACCCCGCCACCCTGATCGCCGACAGCGAGAAAATTTCCCGCGAACTGGGCTGGGAGCCGCATTACCCCGACCTGCGCCAGATTATCGAGATGGCCTGGGCCTGGCACCAGAAACACCCGGAAGGGTATAAAGAATAATTCGTGTACATTCGTGAAAACTTGTACTGATCTACATCCTGAGCTTGTCAAAGGAGAAGTCGAAGTATTCGTATCGAAGGAATTCCCCATGCACCCGGCCCTCCCCCCTTGCACCAAACTCCCCGCCTCCCGCCCCATCCATGCCCATAATTCCCAAATTTCACAGGAGCAACGATGATCAAACAAATTATCTCAACCGCCACAGCCCCCGCCGTAGTTGGCCCATATTCGCAAGGTGTGCGGGCTGGCAACCTGCTATTTACCGCCGGGCAGGTCGCCCTCAGCCCCGCCACCGGCAAAATGGTTGCCGGGACCATCCACGACGAGACCGAGCAGGTGATGCAAAATTTACACGCCGTCCTCCAAGCCGCCGGGACGAACTTTGACAATGTCGTCAAATCCACCGTCCTCCTCGCCAGCATGGCAGACTTTGCGGCAATGAACGAAGTCTATGGCCGCCACATGGGCGACAACCCGCCCGCCCGCACCACCTACCAGGTCGCAGCCTTGCCCCGGGATGCCAGGGTGGAGATCGACATGGTCGCCATTATTAATGATGAGAGGTGAACCCATGGCCCGACTTGACGACATCCAACGCGGCATTGACCGCCAAATCGAAGAAGCCCGCAAAAAAGGCAAATTTGACAACCTTCCCGGAGCCGGCGAGCCCCTCAAATTAGATTCCAACCCCCTCGCCGACCCCGCCACCGAACTTGCCAACAAGCTCCTCAAAGACAATAATTTCCTGCCCCCCTGGATGGAACGCGGCCAGCGCATTGACCGCGCCCTCACCGAAGCCCGCGACGCCCTCACCGCTACCTGGCGCCTGCTCCAAGCCCACCCCAACGAAGCGTGGCTCAAGACCGAATGGGACAGCGCCAAAAACCGCTTCCGCGCCAAAATCGAAGAACTCAACCTCGAGACCCGCAACCACAACCTCGAAGTCCCCCACATCCGCTTTGAACGCTTTGGCTTCGACGCCGACCGCGAAATCGAAAAAGTCCAGGCTGGCTAATGCCCACCAATATCGAGATCAAAGCCCGGCTCACCGACTTCCCCCGCACCGTCATCCTCGCCGAAAAAATAGGCGACACCCCGCGGGAGATCATCCCACAGGAAGACATATTTTTCGTGACCCCCCGGGGGCGGCTCAAACTAAGGATTTTCTCCCCCCAAAGCGGGCAGCTGATCTACTACGAGCGCCCCGACGCTGAAGGCCCCAAAGCCTCGCACTATTCCCTCGCCCCCACCGATGATCCTGTTTCCCTGAAAACCGTCCTCGCCGAAGCCTATGGCATCCGCGGCATCGTCCGCAAGGAACGCTGGCTCTACCTCGCCGGGCAGACGCGCATCCACCTCGATCAGGTCGAGGGGCTGGGCGCGTTCCTCGAACTGGAAGTCGTCCTGCGCGACGGTCAGCCGCTGGCAGAGGGCGAGCGGATCGCCAATGAACTCATGGCAAAACTGGAGATTGGGGAGGCCGATTTGCTTGAAGGGGCATATATGGACCTGCTTGAACAGACCTGACAGGTTTCAACAAGAAGCCTTTGAAATCGGCGCTTCATGGTAAAACCTGACAGGTTTCAGCGAAAGGCCTTTGAAATGAACGCTTCATGATAAAACCTGTCAGGTTTCCTTTTGATATGACCGACCCCGCAGATTATCCCGTCAAAATCATCCGCAGCGCGCGGCGTAAGCGCACGATCAGCGCAGAATTGCAAAACGGCACCCTCATTGTCCGCGCGCCAGCACGGATGAGTGCGGCGGAACTTGAGCCGCACATCGAGTCGCTCCGTAAAAAGCTGGGCCGACGTGCCCGCCGCGGCCGCGCCGCCACCAGTGATGCAGAATTGGAAACGCTGGCGCGGGCGCTAAACCGGGAATATTTCGGGGGCAAACTGGCCTGGCAATCCATCCGCTATGTCTCCAACCAGGGCAAACGCTATGGAAGCTGTACCCCCTCCACCGGCGAACTCCGTATCAGTGACCGTTTGCAGGCCATGCCGAAATGGGTGCTGGAATATGTCCTCATCCACGAGCTGGCACATTTGCAGGAAGCCAACCACGGGCCGGACTTTTGGGCGCTGGTGAACCGCTATCCGAAAACGGAGCGGGCGCGCGGGTATTTGATGGGGGTGGGGATGGAGAGTGACGAGTGAACAGTAATGAGTGAACTAGCTACCGGACACTTTGATATAACAGCTGCCCGCTGGTCGAGTAGGCGGCGCATTTCCGCCGTATCGAGACCAAACGTGGCAAAATTGGCCTGAAATGGGGTCTCGATACGCCCCGCCAAGCGCGGGCGGGGCCACTCGACCAGCATGCAATTTGAAACTGTCAGGTAGCTAGATGAGTGAACGGTAATAAGGGGGCAGTAAGGGCGATTACGCAATACGTAATACGCAATACGCAATACGTAATACGTAATACGCAATAACGGTATACGCTAAAACATCACCATCTGCCTGGCCGGCTGTTTCCCATCCAGGAGGATGAAGGGGACAGCCCGTTTGGTTTGGACGCCCAGTTTTTCGAGGTCGCGGAGGGAGGCGATCTTTGAGAGCCGCCGATTTTTGAGGATCACGTCGGCGCTGCGGGGGCCGATGCCGGGGATGCGGAGCAGGCGTTCCCGCGGGGCCAGGTTGATTTCAATCGGGGCCTCCGCCAGGTTTTGGGTAGCCCACATCAATTTGGGGTCAATATCCCTGGGGAGGTTGCCGCTCTGATCAAAGGGCATGTCTTCCAGCCCAAAACCGTAATCGCGCAGCAGGAACGATGACTGGTACAGCCGGTGCTGGCGGAGCGGGTCTTCGGCGGGCAGGTTCTCAAAGGGGGTGTCGCGCAACGGGCGGAAGGCGGAGTAATAGGCGCGCTGGATGTGCGCCTGCTTGTAGAGATATTCAGAGGTGCTGATCAGTTCGAGATCGCTCTCGCCGACCGCGCCGACGACAAACTGGGTGACGGTGGACGGCCAGCGGCCATTCCAGGTTTTATGGGGGGACTGCTCCCGGCGGATTTGCTCCACCCATTGGAGGGGGCGCACCAACTCCTCGGTGAATTCCTTTTTGGGAGCGAGCAGGGCGAGGCGCTGGCTGTTGGGCGCTTCGAGGTTGACAGAGAGGCGGGTGGCCAGCTGCATGGCCCGCGCCACCTGATCATATTCCGCGCCGGGCATGATCTTGAGGTGGATATAGCCACGGTAGCCGCGCTTGTTGCGCAGGATGTCCACCGTGTCCAGCAATTTGTCCTGCGTGCGTATCCCGCCGCCGGTGATGCCGGAACTGAGGAAGAGGCCGTCCACCAGTTTGGCGCGCTGGAGTTCCATAAAGGTGTCCGCCATTTGTTCGGGCTTGAGGGTGGTGCGGCGCATGTCCCGCCCGGCGCGGAACGGGCAGTAATAGCAATTGCGTTCGCAGGCGGAAGTGAGCAGGGTTTTGAGGACTTTGAGCGTTTTGCCCCCCGGCATTTGCAATTCGGAAATCGGGATGTCAAAGGGTTTGCCGTTGACGACGGGATGGCAGGCGACCTCGTGGGTGGCATCCGGCTCCAGGTTCATATCCTGGGAGAGCAGGGCAAGCTGGCTGGTGTCCATGCCCAGGATTATAGAACATGCGGGCTAGAAATACAAGAAGCAGGGAGCAGGGAGTAGGGAGTCAAGACTTCAGCCGGGATTTGGGACGGCGTCCGGCTAACGCCTCGACTCCATTCCTGCGAAACAATCCTTCCCTCCTCCCCTCTTTTCCTCTTTTCCTCTTTTCTTCTTTCCCTCCTTCCCTCCTCCCCTCATCCCCCCAGCGAGAAGATGTGCGCGGCCAGGATGGCGCGTTCAATCGCCGGGCGGGTTTGCTCCGGGACGACGATCAGGAGGTTGGAGAGGACTTCCGCCTGGGCGGAGAGGCTGCGCTGCATCTGGATGATGAGCGTATAGGTGGCGTTTGAGTCGTTGCGGGCCACGCCGGTCAGGGCGAGGGTGGCGCCCTCCACATTGATCTCAAAGCGGACGACGGCGGCGGGGATGTCGGCGTAGCGTCCCTGCACGGTCAGCAATTGGATTTCTGTCAAGCGGTTGCTGGCGAACTGGGTTTGCAGGATGGCGTCTTCGGCGTCGCTGGCCGAGGCCAGTTTGAGGTCTTCGAGGATGAGTTTGGCGCTATACAGGGCGTCCCCCGGCAGGGCGTTGGCGGCGGTATAGGATATGGCCCCGCCCGCGAAAAGCACGACACAAATCACAGCGAGGGCGGCCAACAGGCGGGTAAGGCCAAGAGTGAGCGTTTGAGTGCGGGTGGGCGCGGGCGGCTGGGTGGGCGCAGATTTGACTTGTGCGGCCATCTGGTTCAGCAGGCGGATGCGCGCGTTGCGGCGGAAGGCGGCGGCCGGGCGCGGGCGAGGCGCGGTCTCCAGTCGGAGGGCGGCTGCCAGCAACGGGGCCAGTTCGGCTTGGTGGGCCGGGTGTTGTGCGAGGCAATCTGCGAGGGTCAGCTCACCTTTTTCGAGGGCGTCCAAACATTGGGCCAGGATTTCGGGGAGAGGGTCAGTCATTTCATTTCACCGGGAGGGTTTCCGTCTCCATTTGTGCGCGGAGTTTCTTGAGTGCACGGTGCTGGAGCACGCGTACATAATTTTCCTTGATGTCCATCGCCTGGGCGATCTCCTGATAACTCAGGTGGTTGATAAACCGCAGGATCATCACCTGCCGGAACTGGGGTTCCAATTGGTCAATGAGGGCGCGGGCCTGTTGGTAATCCTGCTGGAGTTGCAGGGCATTTTCGGGCGGCGGCTCTTCACTGGTGAGCGGCAGGTCGGGGTCGAGGGCGACGGTGGTTTTTTGCGTGCGGTAAGTGTCAATGACCAGGTTGCGGGCGATGCGGTACACCCACGCCCGGAAATTTTCCATTACCTTCTGCGTGCGGAACTCCGGCAATTTCTCAAACGCTTTGAGGAACACCACCTCGGTCAGGTCTTCCGCCTGCGCCTGGTCGCTGACCTGGTAGTAGATGAAAACGTAAATCGCCTCCACATACTTGTCATACAACCAGCCAAAGGCCTCCACCTCTCCCTGGACGGCGCGGGCAACAATTTCACTTTCGGGGAGATCAGCGGGGAGCAAGGGATTCCTGATGTATCCAACGATGCAAGCGGGGGAGTGTTACCGGGCGGATTATAATCGGGCCACCGATGAAGACCCTGCTTGCCATGCGCCACGCCAAATCCAGTTGGGAATCTGATCTCAACGACCATGACCGCCCCCTCAATGAACGCGGCCGGGCTGACGCACCCTCGCTGGGGGCCGCCCTCCAGGAACATGATCTCATCCCGCAATTGATCCTGACCTCCACCGCCAAACGCGCCCGCCGCACCGCCGAACTCGTCGCCGAAAATTGCAGTTTCGACGGCGAAATCCTGCTCCGCCCGGATTTCTACGAGGCCAGCCTGCAGGACTATCTCGAGGGTATCCGCGGCGTCCCGCCCGCCATCGCCACGCTCCTGATCGTCGGCCACAATCCCGGCATGACTGAACTCGTGGAAGACCTGACGGGCCGCCCGGAGGCGCTGGGGACGGGGAATATCGCCGTGATTACTTTCGAGATTGAGGCCTGGGCTGAACTGGATGGCGAAACGGATGGACGGCTGGTGAAAGTATTCCGTCCGCGGGAGCTGTGATCGTAGTGACGACTTCAGTCGTCAGGCGACGAATAAATTCGTCACTACGGGCATTTACAAATACCGCAAAAAACGCTCCGGGTCATTCAGGAAATCGCGCGTCAGCGTGACATGCTCCAACGCCCCATACGCCACCCGCTTGGGGGGAACCTGATCAAACGAGAGAATCTCCGCCCCGGGGAACGCCATCAAAATGGGGGAATGCGTGGCGATGATAAACTGCGCTTCCCGCCCCACCATCTCCCTGAGCAGCGCGAGCAAGCCCAATTGCCGCAGCGGGCTGAGCGGCGCTTCCGGCTCATCCAGCAGGTACAGCCCGCCCTCCACAAACCGCCCCTGGAAAAAATCAATAAACTGCTCTCCATGCGAGCGCGTCTCCAGCCCGGCCCCGTAGCGGCGTTCCATATCGTGCAACTGGCCCGCAAACGGCAGTTTCGCCAGCCCCTTCGCATATTCTGATCTCCCCTCATACTCCTCATCCACCCGCCGGATTTCCCCTTCCATATCGGCGCGCGTGGCCGCATTGCGCTTCACATAACCGACAAAATCCTCCGCCCGCAGAAAAAAGCCGCGCCCCGTGCGCTTGTTCCAGGTCAGCCGCATCCGGTCAGCCAGTTGACGGGCGTGCGCCAGCGTCGGGTCGGCGGCGGTCTCGGCGGCCCCGGCTACGATGCTCCCCGCCGCGGCGGTCAGCGCCTCCAGCACGGTGGATTTCCCGGAGCCGTTCTCGCCCACGAAAAAGGTGACAGGCGCGGCCAGTTCCAGTCGTTGCCAGCCGCGTACCACCGGGAGGCTGAACGGGAAACCGGTTTCGCTGCCGGTCAGGTGGATGTCAATGGTGCGCAGGTGGAGCAAATGTTCACCTTGGGCAGGTCAAAGGGTCAGCCCCGATCCTTGAGATTCCCCACGAGGACGATCCCGCCCGCGGCGAGGATGAGGATGATCAGGATCGGGACGGCCAGGGAACGGAACCCGCCGGGGGCCGGGCTGGGTTCATTGGGGGCAGTGACCCCGGAGGGTCCGGGTTCATCCGCGCGGCCCCCCAGGGGGGTGGGAGTCTCAAAGGGGCGCGGCGTCCGCGTGGGGGTCAGCGGGGTCGCGCTGGGGATCGGTGTTTCACTGGGCGGTGGCGGCGCGGTGGGTGTGTAGGCTCCCCGGATCAGGATTTTATCGCCGGGAAAGATGAACGAGTTTTCGGTCAATTCGTTGAGGGCGAGGATGGTGTCCAGTGGGACATCATAAACGACGGCGATGGTGTAGAGCGCCTGCCCCGGCTGGACGACGTGGACGATGGAGCCGTCGGCGAGCGGGGTGGTGACGATGACGGGGGAAGCGCCACCGTTCCCGGAGTTGGTGCCGGCCCAGGGGTCCACGTAGCCAATGGGCGTGGGATTGTTGGCGGGCGCGCCGGAGACCCAGCCGACATCAATGGTGTAGTAGTTGGTACCGTTGGCGTCGGTGGCGAACCCCGCGCCGATGTCGGTGTAGTTGGGGCCGATCATGGTATTGAGGTGGGGCAGGTCGCCCGTCCACCACTGGACGGCGGTGGCGGCGGTGAGGCCCATCCCGCCCGCGATGTTCTCGGAGATGAAGATGGCCGCGCCGCCGCCATACCCGGCGGCTTTGGCGCGGTCGCTGGGGCGCGAGCCGTTGGCCCCGGTATGGGTGACGGTTTCGATGGAGGCCTGGTAGTCACTATGCCCCTGGGCGACGGCCATAAGGGTGCTGTGCGTGTTGTAGGGCGGCAGGCCATAGGTGGCGCGCAGGGCGTTGACTTCGGCGATGACTTGCGCGGCGGATTGATAGAGGGGCGCGGTTTGCGGGGCGCGCGCATTCACGGGCTGCGGGCTGAGGAGAAAAAAGATCAGGGGGAGGAATTTGAGGATTTTCATTGGGATATACGTAGGGGCGGGCGAGGGTTGCTGGCAAATTATGATGGTGGTTGGCTGGGATGCGGGGCGAACCCTAGCGACCCGCCCGTACGCGGCGCATATCGTTCATCATTGTAGGGGCGGGTCGCCGGTGGGTGCAACGCATTTATGCAATCGGTGGTGATGGATTGCATGGACGCCTGGCCAATCGGGCGACCCGCCCCTACGCGGTGCAAATCAGGAATTATTCCCTAACCCCAGCTCATCATACCTCCGCCGCACCTCCCGGACGTCCTCCCACATTAACGGCGTCGGCGAGCCGGGGGTGCGCGCCGGGTTGCGCAGCAGGTAGGACGGATGGAAAATGGGCATGACCCAGCGGCCCTCCCATTCATGCCACTGGCCGCGCAGTTTCGTGATGCCCGTTTTGCCGAGGATCGATTCCGTGGCGACGTTCCCGGTCAGCAGGATGATCTTTGGCTCAACGAGGCGGATGATTTCCAGCAGGTAGGGCTTGTAGGCCTCAATCTCCGCCGAGGTCGGCTTGCGGAAAGTCTCGCCGTTTTCGCCGGGCGGCATACGGAAGACGGAATTGGTGATGAAGACATCGCGGTTGGTATCCAGCTTGACTGCGGCGAGAATCTGGTCGAGTTTCTGCCCGGCCTTCCCGACAAACGGCTTGCCCTGGATATTTTCCTGTGGCCCCGGCGCTTCCCCGACGATCATGAGCTTGCTCTGCGGGTTGCCGCGGCAAATCACGACGTTCGTCCCCGCCGCGGCCAGCGGGTCGTCCGTCATGGCGTACATCCCGGCCAGCAGGTCATCGAGGGAGTTTTTGGGGCGCGGCACTTTGCCGAAGAGGTCGAATTGGGTCATGATGGGGAGGATTGTACCAAAGGGGGAGTTATTCTGAACTTCCATGCAGAGCGGCTGGTATTCAATGCAAAAGGAGATTAGCCATGCAAAAACCTGATTTTGAACTGTTGCCAAAACCCAGAAAGATATCGGTTGGATATTTTTTGAAGCTTCTTCTCATCCTGTTCCTGTTCACAATCGCAGCATTTTTGATCATTGAATACACCAGAACGTATGTTGTCATTCCATAAATTCAGTGCTCCTTTCTCGGGACGGAATAAGAGGATGGCTGCATTATAATTTTCCAGATCAATTTGCCTGCCCCGGTTCTCTGAGCCGCAATGCCCCCAGAGAGTCAGCCAGCCCGATCATATCCCGTTTCCAAAAGAGACCTCTTCATGCCCTCCCTCCCCCCCATCGACACCCCCTACATGCTCGAATTCCTCACCGGCCTGCTCAACACGCCCAGCCCGACCGGGTACACCGAGCAGGCCATCGCCTTTACCGAACAGGCGCTCTCCGCCTTCCCCGACCTGCAACTTTCCCGCACCCGCAAGGGCGCGCTCGTCGCCAGGTGGCAGGGCGAGAAAGATGACGCCCCACGCGCCGTGACCGCCCACGTGGATACGCTCGGCGCGATGGTCAAGGAGATCAAATACAACGGGCGGCTCAAGCTCACCAAGATCGGTGGGTTTGTCTGGAATACGGTGGAGGGGGAAGGCTGTACAGTCTTCACGCAAACGGGCAAAACCGTGCGCGGCGCTTTCCTGCTCGCCAAATCATCCAGCCACGTTTACGGCCAGGATGTCGGGAACGACAAACGCGAGGACGACGCCATGGAAGTCCGGCTGGACGCCCGCGTGTCCAATTTCATCGAAACGCGCGGCCTCGGCATCGAAGTGGGCGATTTCGTCGCCTTTGACCCGCGCGTGGAACTGACCAATGGCTTTATCCGCTCCCGCCATCTGGATGACAAGGCCTGCGTCGCCAACGTGCTGGCCGCCGTCAAAGCGATCAGCGATGCCGGGCTGAAACCCGCGCAGACGACCTACCTCCACATCAGCAACTATGAAGAAGTCGGGCACGGCGCATCGGCGGGCATCCCGGCGGATGTGGCGGAACTGGTCACGGTGGATATGGCCGCCATCGGGGCGGGGCAGGCGAGCGACGAGTTCCATGCCTCCATTTGCGTCAAGGATGGCGGCGGGCCTTACCATTACGGCCTCAACCAGAAATTACGCAAACTGGCGGATGAACATGGGATACCCCACAAGGTAGATATTTATACCTATTACGGCTCGGACGGCGAGGCGTGGTGGCGTTCCGGCGCGGATGCCGCCGTCTCCCTGATCGGCCCCGGCGTGGACGCCTCGCACAATTACGAGCGCACGCATACCGACGCCCTGGTGGGGACGACCCAGTGGCTGGTGGCCTATTTGCTGGCTTCATAAGGAATCTAAAATGGTAAATGAAATCATCTTTCTGGTGGAAGAAGCTTTGGAGGGCGGATTTGTCGCGCGTGCCCTTGAACATTCGATTTTTACTGAAGCAGACACTTGGGGCGAACTGAAAGAGATGGTTCAAGAGGCTGTACTTTGTCATTTTGAAGATGGAGAGAAGCCAGGACTCATTCGGCTGCACCTGGTTCGGGAAGAGGTATTTGCGGCATGAGGCTGCCTCGGAATCTGAGCGGGGATGATCTTGCCAAATTGCTCCGGGTCTATGGTTACGAAATTACCCGCCAGCGCGGCAGCCATATGCGGCTGACAACACGGCGAAACGGCGAGCACCACCTGACAATACCGCGCCATGATCCGCTGCGAGTCGGCACACTCAACGGAATCATCAAGGATTTGGCGGAACACTTGGAAATCGATCGTGACGAACTGATGGCTGAATTATTCGGCTGATTGGCTACTTTGCTCCTCGACATCTCCCTGATCGGCCCCGGCGTGGACGCCTCACACAATTACGAGCGCACGCATACCGACGCCCTGGTGGGGACCACGCAATGGCTGGTGGCGTATTTACTTTCCAGCAATGAAATTTCCACAGGGGGATGAGGCTGATATTCACAGACGAAGAATTACAGCCATTCCAAATTTACACAGGAAGTGAGGGAGAATCGTGCTTGGATTCAAGGGGCCTGCCAGGAATCGGTACCCGCCAAACCGGAAAGCGCCGTAAATCAGCCTTTCCTCCACATCGTCCCCCGTAAACACAGCGAGCCAATCCGGCCCTGATGATTAATGCCCGTCAGGCCGCTGACTCCATCCTTGGGCTACCGCGCCCCCAGGGTCACTACAATCTCAAGGGTCTCGTCCCCTCGCAGGATGGTGAGCGTCACCTCTTCGCCCGGCGCTTTGTGCGTGAGCATGTAGCTGAGCAGGTCGCTAAAGGCGATCACCTCGCGCCCGTCAATGTGGGTAATCAGGTCGCCCACTGCCACGCCGGCGCTCCCCGCCGGGCCGCCGGGGGAAACCGTCGTGACGTAGGCTCCCGTGGTCTGTGGCAGGCCGAGTTCCTCCTGGTCAAAGATCGTAATCTCCGGCAGGCTGGAGAGGCCCAGCAGGGGATACTGGTACGACCCGGTCTCGATCAGGCTGGGCAGGACGCGTTTGAGGATGTTCACGGAGATGGAAAAGCCAATCCCCGAATTGACCGGCGAGCCATCTTCGCTAAAACTCTCGGTGCGGATGGCGCGGTTGATGCCGATGACCTCACCTTGCAGGTTAAGTAGCGGGCCGCCGGAGTTGCCGGGGTTAATGGCGGCATCGGTCTGGATCAGGTCGCCCGCCGAGAAAAACTGCCCGTTGCCGGAATCATTCAGCGAACTGAGCACCCGCCCTTTGGCCGAGACAATCCCGACCGTCATGGAGCTGCCCAGCCCGAAGGGGTTGCCGATGGCCACGACGACTTCACCCACCCTGAGCAGGTCCGAATCCCCCAGCGCCAGCGGGTGCAGTTTTTCGGCGGGGACGTCCACCTGGATGATGGCAATGTCGGAGTCCAGGTCGGTGCCAATCACTGTGCCGCGCGTCTTGAAGCCGTCCCAGAAGGCGACTTCGATGTCGGTGGCCCCGTCCACAACATGAAAGTTGGTGACGATGTGGCCCTGATCGTCAACGACAAACCCGGACCCCTGCCCCGCGCCGAGGTCGGAGATGACACGAATGCCGACCACGCCCTGGACCGCGCCTTCATAGACCACGGAGAGGGCATCCCCCGTACCCAGGAAACCACCGCCGGGGGACGGCTCTGCTGTGGGCGCGGTATCCACCGTACCGGGCTGGGCAGACCCGCCGGGGACTTGTTCTGCCCCACCATCGGGGAGTTCGGGGGCGGTGCTGAGGCAGGCCAGCATGCTGAACAGGAGGGCGGCTGCCAGGAGGTAAAGTCGGAATGGGGAATGCTTTTTGGTTTGCATGAATTTTCCTTGGGAGTGGATGGGCCAGCCCTGGGGCGGCGAATGGCCTATTATGCTCCCGATGGGCATGATCTTCAAGCCCGTCGGGCGGGGTGGGCGAGGGCTTGCTTAAAGTCATTTATTCTGTCGTTGCGAGGGGCGGGTTTTGCCCCGAAGCAATCTGCCGCCCCACATTGGAAGATTGCTTCGCCCAAACCTGTCCTGAGCCTGCCGAAGGAACACGGCTCGCAACGACATCGCAAGGTTGACTTGCTATCTCCTGAGCGACTTTAAGATAGCCCTGTCATGGGGAGGCGGAACCCGCCAGGGGCCGCGCACCCTCAAAGGGTATGCGGCCCCCGGCGGCCCACGTCCGCTCCCTGCGAAAATAATTTTCTCGTGCTATCATACTGGCATGTCGGCCTCCCCCATACAGGACAAAATCCTTGTTGTTGATAACACCCTCGATGATCTCGACCTGATCGCCCGCCAGGCGCTCAAGCCATTGGGATATGCCGTGCGCACGGCGGAGTCTGCGAGCGGGGGCATCCAACATGCATTGACGTTTGCGCCTGATCTGATCATCACCAGCCTGCGCCTGCCTGACCTGAGCGGGAAGGATATGCTGGTGGCGCTGAGTTCGCAGGGGATTGATACCCCCGTGATCCTGCTCGCCGACCAGGGGATGGAACACGACATCATCCAGGCGTTCCGGCTGGGGGCGACCGATTACCTGGGCAAGCCGCTGCGCGAGGCCGAGGTGGTCTCGGCGGTGGAGCGGGCATTGCAGGGGGTGCGCGCCCGCCGCGAGCGTGAGATGCTCTCCCGGCAGGTGGAGAAGGCCAACCAGGAACTCCAGCGGAGGGTGCGCGAACTGACCACGATTTTTTCGCTGGGCAAGGCCGTCACTTCCATCACCAACCAGCAAACGCTCTTCAAGACCATCGTGGATGGCGCGGTCAGTGTGAGCGAGGCCGACCGCGGCTACCTGCTCACCCGTGACGAGCGCAACCAGTTTATCCTCTCCGCCTATCATAACCTGCCGCAAACGCTGGCCGTCTATCTCGACAAGCCGCTGGATGACGGCATCAGCTCGCTGGTGGCCCTCTCCGGGGAATCGCTCACCATCCACGGGCCGGCGCTCCAGCGGTTCAAGATTTCCCAATTGGGCCAGTCCGCCCTGGTGGTGCCGGTCAAAGCCCAAAAAGAATCGATTGGCCTGCTCGTCATGCTCCGCCGCGAGAGCCGTCCCTTCACCCCCGGCAACCAGGCCCTGTTGGAAGCCGTCGCCGATTACGCCTCCATATCGCTGGTCAACGCCCGGCTCTTCCAGGCGCTGGAAGCGCGCGCCCGGCGCCTCCAGCAGGCGCTGGAAGAAGCCCGCGTCAAACCGCCCGACGCCTGAATATGATGAGCGGCGAACATATCCTCGTCCTTCTCAAAGATGAAATCGAGCGCGGGGTGCTGGAAAACAAAGTCCTCCGCCCCGCCGGATACCACGTCACCGCCTCCGGCCTGCAGGACACCATCCGCGGCCGGCAATATGACCTGGTGATCCTGGGGGATGTGACGAATGCGGAATCCATCAAGCTCGCCGAGTCCCTGCTCGAAAAATATCCCGCCGCCCCGCTGATCCTCCTGCTCAATAAAAATGGCAATTCCACCCTGGCCCACGAGGGGTACCGGGCTGGCGCCTTTGATTGTCTCGTCCCCCCGCTTCGCTCCACCGCCCTGCTGGACTCGATTGAGCGCGGCCTGGCGCGCCGCCGCCGGCTCGTAGGCTGGGCGGAAAGTTATGGAAACGAGAGCGTCCAGAGCCTGAAGGCCCGCCTCAACGAGATGGAGACCCTCTCCAAAGTGGCGCAGTCCGTCACCTCCAACCTAGATCTCGATCACGTCCTCTCCACCGTGGCGCAGGCCGCCGTGGAACTGACCGGCGCGGAGGAGGGCAGCCTGCTCCTGCTGGATGAAGCCAGCCGCGAACTGTATATGCGGGCGGGCTATAACTTTCAGGATGAATTTGCGCGCACCTTCCGCCTGCCGACCCGCGACACCCTCGCGGGGCAGGTGCTCCAGAGCGGGCAGCCGCTCCTTTTGGACCGCGAGACCCCGGAGAAAATCAAAACCAGTTACCTCGTCCACTCATTGATCTACGTCCCCCTGCAAGTGCAGGGGCGATCCATTGGCGTCCTCGGCGTGGACAACCGCCAGCTTAAGCAGAAACTCTTCAACAATTACGACATCGCCATTATGAGCGCCCTCGCCGATTTTGCGGCGATTGCGATTGAGAACGCCAAACTGTATTCGCAGACCGCCCTGGAACGGGAGAAACTGGAATCCATGCTCAAAGGCGTGGCCGACGGGGTGATCCTCGTTGATGAGACCTGCTCCATCCTGCTGATGAACCAGAGCGCCCGGCAGATTTTCTCGGTGGAAATGGACAACTTCCTCGGGCGGCGGATTGGCGAGATCATTGACCAACCGGAACTTGTCGAGATCATCTACGACGTTACCCAGATCATCTCCCAGCGCACGGAAATTTCCCTCGAAAATGGCCGTTTCTACATTGCCCAGATTTCACCCATCCCCCGCGTGGGGAAAACGATCACGTTGCAGGATGTCACCCATTTCAAAGAGCTTGATACGATCAAGAATGATTTTGTGCATACCGTCTCGCATGACCTGCGCTCCCCGCTGACGGCTATCCTCGGTTACGTCGAGTTGATTGACCGCGTGGGGGAGACAAACGCCCAGCAGAAGGATTTCATCCGCCGGGTGCAGAACAGTGTGCATAACATCACCGACCTGATCAACGCCCTGCTGGAACTGGGGCGCATCGAAGCCGGGTTTGACCAGAAGAAGGAAGTGGTGTCCCTGCCCGTGATCGTGCAATACGCCGTGGAAGGGATGCAGCACCAATTGGAGCAGCGCAAGCACGAGATCATCCTCGACCTATCGCACAAACTGGCCCCGGTCTTTGGCAACCCTGTCCGGCTGAGGCAGGTGATCAACAACCTGCTGGAGAACGCCAACAAATACACGCCCGATGGGGGCCAGATTTTTGTGCGGGCGCGCTCCGAAGGGGACCAGATCATCCTGCAAATCCAGGATACCGGGCTGGGCATCCCCCCCGCCGACCAGCCGTACATTTTTGACAAGCTCTACCGCGCCAGCAATATCCCCATGGACAGCCCCGGCACCGGGCTGGGCCTCGCCATTGTCAAATCCATTGTCGAGAATCATGGCGGGCGGCTGTGGTTTGACTCAAACCTGGGGCGCGGCACCACCTTTACCATCGTCCTCCCCGCCGCCCCGGACGCGGGGCAGGGGTAGGGGGCAATTCATTCCGCAGATGGGGGTGTTGGTTTCTCAAAAGGTGCCAGTTTGTCCATCCGGTGATAACCGCCCACCAACGGGGGAAATGCGAAAGTATACGTACTTATGCGGTATTTGCTTGGCAAACGCCCTCCCCTAATATATAATGACATTACTTGAATAGAGGGGGTATAAGAAACCCCAAAAACAGGCAAATGGCGACACTTCAACTCAATTGGGATTTATTTGCCCCAACATTTTTCTGTTTGGTAATCCGCTAAAGGAAATATGAAAAGCATAAAAAAAATCTCGAACTGTGTATTTATAGTGGCGCTTTTGTGGCTGATGCAAGCTTGCGCGATCTTGCCGCTTGCAGAAACGCAGCTCACTCCGTCTTTTGAGGCGGTAGAGCGACCTCTTGAGGGGAAATATTTCTTTGTGGAGATTTGGGTTCATATGGACGGGGTGAGTATGACCATAAGCAGGTCCTTATATAGCTTTGATCCAATTACAGGAGCTCTCACAACCAGACTTAATGCAGAACAGTTCCCATTGGAAAATTGGGGATTTGTCGGAAAGGGAGTTAGCGCACTTGGCTCAGCTCGGGGATTGACTATTGTAAGTAGTCTGCCATATGAAAACAATATTGGCGTATTTACTGGCAATCTGGATGAATATGGCAATCCAGAATTCAAAGAAGTTCCCATAAAACTGCTTGAACTTTCCACGGATGGCAAACTGAGCTTGGAAATTGATGGGCAATCCTTTATTTTAGCGATAAATGAAAAATGGGAACATTCTGATGAAACAGATTTCATCAGAGATGGAATTGAACATCATTATCAAATTACTTCTTCAATAACCAACTACGGATGGTTCGATAGGAATCGGATTCAATATGCTCCATAATCAACTTTTGGAGGAGGTTAAAATGCATCATTCTTTGCTGTCCAACAAATTGATGTCATCCTTTTTTGTTGTGGTTGTCATAGTTTTCACCACCAGTTTTTTTGTGAAAACCGTGGCTGCATCTCCGGATTATTCTACGCCGGAAAAACTCGCGATGGCTTTGGCAAATGGCGAGATTGACCAAGATACCGTTTATCTTTATCTCGCTTACGCCTTTGGCAATTTTGACAGGGTTCCAGAAAAATATCGTGGGACAGCCCCATGGGAAGGCACACTTGTATTAAGAGAATTATATGATGTGCTACAGAAAGGAGAAATTCAGACAGATATTCAAACGGAAATGGAAAGGCTGTTATTGAACGGTTTTTGTGGCCCTTCCATTGAGTTTTTACCGACAACCAATAACACCACTAACTTTCATATTGAATATTACTCAGTTGGTGGTGGTTTAACGATACAAGATTACGCTGATACGCTAGAGACGAGCTGGAGCACCGAAATTGGTGTTTTTGGTTGGGCAGCGCCACCTGTTTTAAGTACCAATCCAGCACCAGGTGACCGATATCATGTACGTATTATAGACATATCAAATCTTCCAGGTCCAGGGGGAATTTGGGATAATGTATTAGGTTTTGTTACAAACGAGGGTGCCCACGCAGGGTTTGTAGGAGATAATCCAAATACATCATGGGCTGATGGTGACGCCGCTGCATCCTGTATGGTTCTTGATAGTGACTATTCGGAATTTAGTTTCACACCGTTAGCTCTTCTTCAAGCTGTAGTTGCTCATGAGTTTAACCACTCACTTCAATTTGGGTATGGTGCTCTCGATGATTTACAAGGAATTGCTCCGGGAAGAAACTTTACAGAGGGAGGAGCTACCTGGATGGAGGACGAGGTTTTTGATTCAGCAAATGACAATTATAATTATTTGGACCATGCAATTTACGAAAAATCGATGGCAGCTATTTATGTTATAGATAATCTTGATGATGAGTACGCCTACTGGATCGTTTTCCGTGGTTTGACAGAACGTTTTGGCACAGGTTATGCCGGCGGGGGTGAAAATATTATGCAGGTCTATTGGGAAAATATTAGCAAAGGAACAGGTAACAGCGACATTGAGGCTTTAGAAAACGCCTTGGTTAGCCAGGCGAGCACCAGCCTCGGTGCTGCCTACCATGACTTTGCCATTGCTTCAAAGTTCTTTAAGGCTTGTGGGACGGGCAATTACGTTTACCCATATTGTTTTGAGGAAGGATCTAATTACGTGGCGGCCCTCGGGAATCTGCCTCCTGATGTACACGGAATCATTCAAACGGTTCCTGGAGTTTACAATGTCGGTACTATATCCGATAGCTATGCTTTGAATTGGGTTCGATTGCCCAACAATGGGCCATATCGCGTGCGGCTCAGCAACACATCATCCGGCGGCCAGCTACGCACCAGTGTAGTCTGCGATACAGGGACGCAACTCCTGATCAGTCCATTGGCTTTGGCCAATGCGGGCCAAACCAGAAGTTTGAATTATTACCCAAGTGGATGCCAGCAAGTGGTTGCAGTTATTACGAACCAATCCACTCAGTCCGCTGAGACACCTCGTTCATATACTTTGGAACTTACGAACATTTCGGCTCCTACCCCCACCAACACCTCCGCTCCTACCAATACCCCCACGGCGACCATGACCCCGTCGCCTACCAGCACGCCCACCGCGACCATGACCCCGTCGCCCACCAGCACGCCCAGCCCCACGCCTACCGGCCCAACTCCCACCCCATCCCCCACTTTCTGCCCGCAAAGCGCCTGTCCCACAGCCACCACGGACCCCTCCGCCACAGCCACCTTTGTCCCCAGTCCCACGCCCTCACCCACGATTACCCCCACACCCATAGCCACGAGTTTAACGCCCACTGCCACGCCTGTTTACGCCTGCTCCGATTTGCACGCACCTCCCAACGGGCCTTTCCTCGTCGCTGAAAACCTCTTGTTTGAGACTTACGAGCCTGGCGAGTGGGTTTATCTGGACTTTCCATTTAGCGGCTATGCCCGACACTCCGGCTCTGATTATCAAACGACGATTACCGTTTACATTGAAGAAGAGTATCACACCACCTCTTCCGGGAATATTAAAATTCACTTTCCAACGGATCGAAAACGCGTCTCGTATTGGCTTGCAGGGGTGCAATATAGCGTTGACAACAACCTGTCAGTATTAGTCAATAACGGGGATGGTTCCGGAATTCTCTTTAGAAACAAGTACACAAAAGGTTATTTTGCGTTCGATACCATACAGCTTGGTTTCGGCACAAAATCGGGTTACCAGGCTACACATTTGGAGGTGAGCCGGTTGGAAATCTCGAATCTGTGCGATGTTGTGCCACCCACGGCCACGCCCACCCGCACGCCCACGGCCACGCCCACCCCCACCCCGACCAACTGCGCCCAGGGTTGTCTCAACGCTCCCCAATCGCCCACTCAGACACCTGTGACAACCCCAACACCTTCGCCGACCCCCAGCCCCACCGCGGGGCCATAATCAGTGCCTCCCCGCCCCTACCGATAACTCCCCCGCTGGAAGCCCTGCTTTTCCTGCTTGCGGCGGTTGCGCTGGCGGTACGCGTTGTACCGGCGCTGAGGCAAGTTCGCACGGATTGGACGATTTCACACGGATATTTGTAACTGTTCAGGCGTATCGTTTGCACCGTGTTTCGGCGGGATGAATCCCTGCCTGATTGAGCAAACAAATCGAAAACGCACAATCTGTCATTCCGACCAACGGGAGGAATCCCTGCACCGATCTGCTAAAAATCAACACTGCGGGGATTTCTCGCTCGAAATGACACATCATTGTCCAAGTCTGACTTGAGCGCTCAACGAGTTCATGAAAGTCGGAAAAATCCGACTCGTCGCACCAGCCCGCAGGGCTTCCATGCACTGAGCAGGCGGCTTCAGGCCCGCGAAACCAGGATAGCTGAGCCGTTACGGTTTTTTTGCGTAAGTCTGTGAAAATCCGGGGAACTTGTACTAAGATTTCGGCGTGAGCTCAGTCGAACGCTTGTCGAAGTATCCGTGGCAAAACGGGCGGGGACGCCCTCCCGCCCATTTCCTTTTTTATCACAGGTAAAATACTCCCGTCGTCCGCACCCTTTGATTGATCCCGCCTCCCATGACCCTCCCCCTGCGCCAGACGGACCCCCTCCTCTATATCATCCAGGTTCTGCGTGAGTATCCCGTCCTGTGTGACCGCATCCGCGAAGAGATGCGCGCCCAGCTCTTCCTGGCAGGTGTGATCTCGTTGGATGATTTTGAGGAGATCGTCCGCGAACAGGCCATCCATACGCAGCAACGCGAGGGCCTGGAAGACCCCTTTGGCCAGGAGGCCCCGGAGCTTTGGGACAAGCGCATCCACATTGTGCGCGAAAACCTGACCGAGTTTTACTTTGCCAACAACCTCGGTATCGAAATGTTCTCCGTGCTGGTGGATCGCATCCTGGCCCGGCAGCCCCATGAAGAGCCTCCCACCACCCTCGACCCCGAAAAGCAGAACATCCAGGCCTGGATCAAGAAGATCAAGGATATAGAGGATATGCCGGAGGCGGACCGTACCAGCGAACATCAGGCCGCCCTCGAGTCAATCAAAGTCAAGGTCATCCTTGACATCATCAGCGAAGAATCGGAATACGTCACGATTGCCCGCAAATGGTTTACCGGCCGCGACCTGGAGGAGATCGAAAACAAGAAGATCGGGTATGGCAAAGTCGGCGGCAAATCGGCGGGCATGCTGCTGGCCGATTGCATCCTGCGCGCCGCGGGCGGCAGTGACATCGCCGGGAGCATCCGCCAGCCCGAAAGCTGGTTCCTCGGCTCCAACCTGATGTACGACTTCATGTGGCGCAACGGGTTGATGAAATGGAACAACCAGAAGTTCAAAACCGCCGAGGTCATTGATGAGCAGTACCCGATCATTCTCAGGGAATACCTGAACGGGAAATTTCCCACCGAGTTGCTCAGACAGCTGCGGGTGATGATCGAGCAATTGCATGGCAAACCGCTGATCGTGCGTTCCTCCAGCCTGCTGGAGGACAATTTCGGCTCGGTGTTTGCGGGGAAGTACGAGAGCCATTTCTGTCCCAACCAGGGGACGCCGGAGCAAAACCTGTTTGACCTGACCCAGGCGATTGCCCGCATCTATGCGAGCACCCTGCATCACGAACCCCTGCTCTACCGGCTAAGCAAGGGCCTCCAGGTTTTCGATGAGCAGATGGCAATCCTCATCCAGGTGGTCGAGGGCAAAACCTACGGGCATTACTTCTTCCCGGATGCCGCCGGGGTGGGTTTCAGCCGCAACCTGTATCGCTGGTCGCCGCGCATCCAGCGTGACAATGGGTTTGTCCGGCTGGTCTGGGGGCTGGGGACGCGGGCGGTAGACAACACCAATGAAACCCTGCGGCCGGTGGCGCTTTCCCATCCCATGCTGCGCCCGGCGGCCACCACGAAGGACATCCAACGCTTTTCCCAGCAGTACATAGATCTGATCGACCTGAGCAAAAACGAACTGGTCAGCCTGCCCGTCAAAGAGGTGCTGGGCGCTAATTATCCCGCTCTGCGCTTCGTCGGCCAGCTCGACAAGGAAGGCTTCCTCGCCCCGATCCGCTCCAACCTGACCGCCGAGCAGATGGAGCACGTATACATCACCTTTGATGAATTCCTGCGCCGCACCCCCTTTGCGGGACGCATGCGGAAAATGCTCCAGCTCCTTGAAGCCGAATATACCGCGCCGGTGGATATGGAATTTGTCGTCCACATCGAAAACGCACTCTCCGGCAATGCCAGCATTTACCTCTCCATCCTGCAATGCCGCCCGCAGAGCCACGTCAAAGACAGTGAGGCCCACCTGCCGGAGGGTCTCCACGAACAGGACATCCTCTTCTCCACCCGGCACATGGTGCCGCGCGGTCAGGTGAAGAATATCGAATACGTCATTTATGTACCCGCCGTGCATTATTTCACGCTTCCTACGGAGGCCGGGCGGCTGGCATTGGCACGCGCCATCAGCCTGCTCAACAAAGCCCTCAAGGGCCGCACCTTTATCTGTATCGGGCCTGGGCGCTGGGGTACCTCCAACCCCGAACTCGGCGTCAAGGTCGGCTACACCGACATTTTCAACGCCCGCGCCCTGATCGAACTGACCGGGATGGGCATCGGCCCGCCGTTGGAACCGTCCTTTGGCACCCACTTCTTCCAGGATTTGATGGAAGCCAACAGCTACCCGCTGGCGATCAACCTGGAGGACGGCGATGTCATGTTCAAACAGGATTTCTTTGATCACGCCTCCAATAGCCTCAGCGGGTTCCTCCCGCCCGAATACCTCCAACAGCACCCATTCCTGGAGCAAAGCCTGCGGCTGATCCACATCCCGCAAGTTCACCCGGGCCGGCGGCTTGACCTGATCATGGATGATCAAAAGCCCCGCGCCGTCTGCTTCCTGACCACGCCCAAACCGGATGAGGAGGATTAAGCACTTGTTCAAATATTTTATGAGGAAGCCAGGCATGCAGGAAAATAAACCTCCCAAAAAAGAACGTTTCCTGGCTTCCTGATTGTTTTTCGGATAAGCTCCAACCATGAAGAAATTCGTCATTGTGGCGGGCAATATCGGCGTGGGCAAATCCACCCTGGTCGGGATGCTCTGCGGGCGCCTCGGCTGGGAACCATTCTACGAAACCGTCGCCGGGAACCCCTACCTCGCCGATTTTTATCAGGACATGCAAACCTGGTCTTTCCACTCGCAGGTCTTCTTCCTCGCCAACCGCCTGCGCGCCCTCCAGGAACTCGCCGGGCATCCCACCTCCGTCATCCAGGATCGCAGCGTCTACGAAGACGCCGAGGTCTTCGCCCACAACCTCAACCGCCAGGGACACATGAGCGACCGTGATTACGCCACCTACCGCGAACTCTATGGCTCGCTCGCCGCCTTCCTGCCCGCGCCCGACCTCGTCATCTACCTGCGCGCCTCCGTGGACACCCTGCACCAGCGCATCCAACGGCGCGGGCGGGAGTACGAGCGCGAGATCAGCCCGGCGTACCTGGCCCAGATCAACGATCTCTACGAAGCGTGGATCAGCGGCTATACGCTTTCCCCCGTGCTCACCGTCCCGGCGGACGATCTGGATTACGTGGCCCATCCCGGCCATTTCGACTTGATCGCCCGCAAGGTACAGGAGAAATTGACGGGCAAGGAGGAAGTGGTTTTTGACCCGGAGGAGGTCAACGGGATGAAAAATGACTACAGGGATCACGGCCCCCAATGAAGGGCGCGTACCCCTGTCGAAGGGTGCATCCTGAGCTTGTCGAAGGGTGCATCCTGAGCTTGTCGAAGGACGGGGTTCATCGAGGTGGCTGACCCCTTGAAAACTCATTCCCCCAATCCAGCCATCGGACGCTTTCGAATTAGGTGCTGGTCGAGTAGCCCCGAATGCTCTCTGAGGGGCGTATCGAGACCACATCGCAGGCAAATTCCCTGCTATGGGTCTCGATACGGCGGGAAAGCGCCGCCTACTCGACCAACGAATTGCTCTTATAACAAAGTGTCGGGTGGCTGGTTCCCCAATATTTCCTTGAGCCGGGGGTGCCCGGCATAGACGCCGCGGTAGTGGGGCGGGAGCAGGGCGGCAATGCGGCACATCATTTCGTCGGCGTTGCGCTGGAGGGAGGCGTCGCGATCCTGGCGGTCCAGCGGGGGGAGCTCAAAGGGTTCACCATATTCAATGCGGAAGTGTGGCCGCCGGAACCGGAGGAAGGGGCGCAAGCCGTGTTCGGTGCCGGTGACGGCCAGCACCATGGTGGGGACGCTGGCTTTGGTGGCGATGTAGGCCACGCCGGGTTTGGCGGGGAGCAAGGCCCCGGTGGGGCTGCGCGTCCCTTCGGGGGCGATGCCCAGCACCCAGCCGTCGTTGAGCGCCTGGATGGCGGTTTTGAGGGTGCGCGGGTCGGGGTTTTCGCGGTCGAGCCAGATGACGCGGGCGGAGTTGAGGATCCAGCGGGAAAAGGCATTCTTCTGGTATTTGTCGGCGGCGAGGGCGGTGCAGTCCTCGCGGGGCAGGGTGGCGTAGATGAGCGGGCCATCCAACATGCCGAGGTGGTTGCTGGCGATGAGCACGCCGCCGGTTTTCGGGATGTTTTCCAGCCCGACGAGTTCGACGTGGCTGAGGAGGCGGAAGAGGGCAAGCAGGATGCGGCGCAGGGTTTGGGGGGACATGGGGTTGGGCCATTTTAACGCCTTCTGATCCGCGTGTATAATCTCCCGCCGTGAAGGAACCCGCCAAATTACGAGCCTGCCTGCTCATGGGGGCGCTGATCCTTTTGGGAGCGTGCAGCTCGTCCCCCCCCGGGGCCACGCCCCAGCCGGGGGCATCGTCCACCCCATCGCCATCACCCACCAGTTTCCTGCCGCCCTCTTCGGCCACCGTGGAGGCCGCCTCGCCTACGCCGGTGCCGCTGGCCCTCGTAGTCAATGGCGAGGCCGTCACGCTGGATGAGTTCAACGCCGCTTTGCAGCGCTTCCATGCCGGGGTGCCCGACGCGCCCACGGAGGAAGCCCTGCAACGGGTGACGGCGGATTACATCGCACAAATTTTGCTGTCGCAGGGGGCGGCGGAGGCCGGGTTTGTAGTGGATGACGCGGCGTTGCAAGCGCGCCTGGATGAGCTGGCGCAGGAGATCGGCGGGGCCGAGGCGCTGGAGGCCTGGCAGGCGGCCAACTTTTATACGCCGGAAACGTTTGGCCGGGAACTGCGCTGGACGATGGCGGCGGCCTGGATGCGCGACCAGATCGCGGCGGGGGTACCCACCTCGATGGAGCAGGTGCGGGCGCGGCAGGTGCGCGCCAGTAGCCGCGCCGAAGCGGATGAGGTGCTGGCCCAGCTGGCTGGCGGGACGAGTTTTGACCTGATGGCCGAGATTTATGACCCGCTGGGGCTGGGCGAGTTGGGCTGGTTCCCGCGTGGCTACCTGTTGGAGCCGGCAATTGAGGACGCGGCCTTTGCGCTGGAACCCGGCGCTTATAGCGGCGTGATTGAAACTAGCGTGGGTTTCCACATCATCCAGGTGACCGACCGCGCGGCTGACCGTCCATTGGAGCCGGATGCCTTGTGGACGCTGCAAAAGCAGGCTGTGGCTGACTGGGTTGCGGCGCGGCAGGCGCAGGGTGCCATCGAGATTTTGGTTCCGTAGGGAGTTAGGCAAGCCGCATGGTTTTATACGCAAAGGAACTCATGGGAACTCGTGGGAAATCCTGCGAGTTCCTGGGAACACAACCTGGCAAGTTAATTAATTGGCAGTGTTGGCAGGACGAGGGTGCACTCAGATTATGTAGAATCAACGTAACTGCTTAGGTATCCGCCTCCGCCAGGGGTTGAAACTTCCGGCCAGGGTTATGAAGCCGTCTGAAGACGGCTAATCACCGATTGCCAGCCCGCTTCAGCGGGCTTCACGGCCTCAGCCGGTGGATTTATCCACCGGCGATGGAGTACAAGGCATCCTGGCTGAGCAGTACGAATCTACAACATGTGAGTGCTCCCCAGGACGAACTACGCCGCCCGGCTTGTTGCGGAAACCCCGCCGATATGTTATACCCAAGCCACATCAAACTCCATAAGGATGCAAATATATGAGCAGGCGACGACGACGATCCGGCGGTTTGGATAACTTATTTAATCTCCTCAGCATTTTCATGCTGCTGGGCGTGGTGTGTGTCAGTGTATATTTCCTCACCGTATATCTCGATCCCCAGACCCGGCTCAACCTTTTCCCCCCGATCATCATTGCCACCAACGAGCCTTCCCCGACGGCCACCATCACCCCGATCCGTCTGCCCCCCACCTTTACACCCGGCCCCACCAATACACCGTTCCCCACCAATACCCCGCGCCCCAGCAGCACCGCCCTCCCCACCTCGACGCCATTTTCATTGGTAACGCCCAGCGTGGACCCGGTCACGCCCTCCGCGACGCCCGCTTACCGCTTTATCGTCCAGCCGGGCAACCCGCTGGCGATCCAGAATGTGGTGCATCCCACGCTGGGCTGTAACTGGATGGGCGTCGGCGGGCAGGCGATTGACCTGAGCGGCGCGCCGCTGGTTGGGCTGGTCGTGCAACTGCGCGGCACGCTAGAAACCCGTACGATCGATCTGCTGACGCTCACCGGCTCGGCGGCGCAGTTTGGCTACGGCCCTGGGGGATACGAGTTCGAGTTGGCGGACGCGCCCATCACTTCGTCAGCGACCCTGTACGTCCAGTTGCTTGACCAGGATGGCAGCGCGCTCTCCGGCAGGGTGTATTTTGATACGTTTGCTGATTGTGACAGGAATTTGATTCTGGTGAATTTCGTGGAGCAGGAGTAACCCCACCCCCGGGCCCTCCCCGCTTGCGGGGAGGGGAGAAAGACTCTCCCCCCGCAGGCGGGGGAGTTGGAGGGGGGGTAAATTTGCGGCAACCCTAGCGCACCCGCTCAAGTCCGAAAACAACCCCACCCCCGGGCCCTCCCCGCTTGCGGGGAGGGGAGAAAGACTCTCCCCCCGCAAGCGGGGGGAGTTGGAGGGGGGTTGAATTTGTGGCAACCCTAACGCACCCCACTCCAGTCCGAAAACAACCCCACCCCCGGCCCCTCCCCGCAGGCGGGGAAGGGAGAAAGACTCTCCCCCCGCAGGCGGGGGGAGTTGGAGGGGGGTTCCGATGCCTGAAGAATCTCTCTCCTCCCGTCCCACCCGCTGGCACACGACGCCGGAATTATGGGCCAAGCTCAAGCCTTTGGCGCGCCAGATGCGCAAGGAGCCAACACTTGCCGAAAAGAAGTTGTGGGAAAAAATACGCGGCAGGCAAATCCTGGGTTTCAAATTTCGCCGTCAGCATTCACTGGAGCGCTTTATCGTGGATTTCTATTGCCACGATGCGAAATTGATCGTTGAAGTGGACGGGCAATCGCATGATTACACACAAGAAGAAGATCAGTTCAGGCAGGAATTTCTGGAAGGGCTGGGTTTTCAGGTGATCCGGTTTTCAAACGAGGATGTGCTTTTGAAAATGGAGGCAGTGCTTGGGGAAATCGCCGGGGCGCTTATGAGCCAGGCCTGACCCCACCCCCGGCCCCTCCCCGCCTGCGGGGAGGGGAGCAGTTCTCCCCCCGCCTGCGGGGGGAGCTAGAGGGGGGTTAACGCCCTGCACACCCGCTCCACCTCCCCCTCCTCCATCACCCCCGAAAACGGCAGCGCCAGCCCGCGCCGCCCCAGGCTTTCCGTCACCGGGAAATCCCCCTCCCGGTAGCCAAAGCGTTCCACCATGTACGGCTGTAAATGGATCGGCGTGAAATAAGGCCGGTTGGGAATCCCATGCGCCGTCAACTTCTGCGAAATCGCCGCGCGGTCCACCCCCTCCGCAAACTTCACCACCAGCACGAACCAACTCATGCGCGTCGTCTCCGGGCGGATGGTGTACAGCTCCACGCCGGGAATTTCCGCGATGCGCTCGGCATACCAGCCTGCCACCCGTTCGCGCTTCGCCAGCAACTCCTCCAGCCGCCCCAACTGGACCGCCCCCAGCGCCGCGCTCATCTCATCCAGCCGGTAGTTATAGCCCAGCAGGGTATGTTGCAGCCAGGTATCCCCCGGCGCGCGCCCCTGGTTGCACAACGCCCGCATCAGCCGCGCCGCCTCATCATCATTCGTCACCACCACCCCGCCCTCCCCCGTCGTCATCTGCTTGTTCGGGTAAAACGCAAAAACGCCAAAATCCCCCAGCATCCCCGCTTTGCGCCCCTTGTACTCCGCTCCAATCGCCTCGCACGAATCCTCGATCACCTTCAAATCAAACTCGCGCGCCGCCTCAATAATCGGATCGAGATCCGCCGGCTGGCCGAACACATCCACCGGCAAAACCGCGCGCAGTTCCCCGGGCTTGCCCTGAGCGGAGCCGAAGGGGGACGTGGCCCCTTTCCGGGGCAGCCAGCCCCTGGCGGGTCCCGCGCCCTCTTTTAGATCCCGGATCGCCGCGCGCACTCCCTCGGGGTCAATATTCCCCGTGGCCGGGTCCACATCCACAAAAACCGGGATCGCCCGCTCGAAGAGGATGACATTCGTCGAAGCCACAAACGAAAAGGGAGTCGTGATCACCAGATCGCCATCCCGTACCCCGGCGGCGTGGACGCACAGGTGCAGACCCGCCGTCCCGGAATTGACGGCGATGGCGTGCCGCGCCCCGGCATATTCCGCCACGGCGCGCTCAAACTCCCGCGTCCACGGCCCCATGCTCAGGTTGGGCGTGTTCAACACCCCCAGCACGGCCTCCCGCTCGGCGTCGGTCAGGTCGGGGGAGGACATGGGCAGCGGGGAAGGGTGGGTCTCAGTCATGCTTGCTCCAGGTTAGAAAATCAGCCAGATCAGTACCGTTGTCATCGCCCCAACCACGGACGCGGCGAAGTTTACCAGATCATTATTCAGCCAGCGCCAGCCGCGCAGGGGTGTGGTGGGCGTCCCGCAACGGTGCAGGGGATGCTGTTCGGTCTCCCTCTGATCCGCCGGGCAAAAATAAATGGCCTGCACCGTCGCACCGAGGAATGAGTCAAACAGCGAACCGGCCACCCCGCCGAGGATGCCCGCCATCAGCGGAAGCGCCCACTTGCCAAAAATCAGCCCGCCGCCCAGGAATACCCCAACCCCGGTAATCAGCGCGGCCCCTCCAAGGGAGGCGGCCAACCCCAGGGGGGAAATGCCCCCGGAGGTTCCCGGTTCCACCTTTTTGCCGGTGGTGATCAGCCGCGGCGCGGCGCGGTTCAGCACGCCGATCTCGGTGGCCCAGGTATCCGCATTGACCGCGGCCATCGCCCCGATAAACGCCTGCCAGACCCAGGGAACCTGGAACGCGTAGGCAATTACAAGCAACACAGCCAGCCCGCCATTCGCGGCAACCTGTGCCCAGTCGCGCCGGTCGCCTTTGGCATATTTTTCGGCGGCCATGGCGTGTTTGCGTTTTTTGAGCAGGCGGGAGAGCAGGCTGGATGAAATGAAAAAGGTGAGCAGGATGACCGCCCAGGGGAGGCCGCCCAGCCCGAAAATGAGCGCACCCGTGATGGCCGCGGCCACCGCACCGCCCGCCGTGAGCGCGCGCAGCCGCCAGGCCGCCAGACCGATCAGGATACCGAGGAGGAGGCCGGTGAGCAATTGGAGGGTGGTCATGTGGATAAAACGGCGATTTCTGTGGACAATGGGGGATAAGTATGCATTTTGGGGAGGGAGTCGGGATTATTCAGGCGCGATTTCGGATATTTGTTTTTACTTCGGCTTTATGGCAGGTGTGTACTTGTTGATAATGGAAATTCCATCACGCGATGCGCCGCGCGCGCTTTCACTTGCGCGTAGTTGAGGCTAATGGCGTATGCGCGTGGACAATTATCATGGAAAGAGGGAGAGGATGGCCGCGAAGAACATCAGCGATACCAGCGGGGTTGCAATCCAGAGCAGGAAGGCCAACGGGCGGGTGGTTGGGCGCGGGAAGAAGATGAGGCCCAGGAAGAGATCGGCGAGGTAGAAAACGCCATTGAGGACAGGAAGCAGGAATATTTGGGCGCTGGTGATCGAGCGTCCGGTCTGCGCCAGGGGGTGGCTGACCCCGGGGGCGGGTGCAACCCCGAAGGTAACATAGCCCAGGAAGGCGAGGGCCAGAGCCAGCCCGGAGAGCAGGAGATAACGGGCAGACAGGTTTTGCCAGATGCTCTCAAGGACGCGCGCGGGGCGGGTGGAAACCCCGGCCTCCGGGGCGAGGGTCCCCAGCTCCGCCATGCGATGGAAGGCGGCCAGGAAGGCTTGCGGGTCTTCAGGGGAAATGGCAAAAGCCCGGTTGGGTGTTTCGATCAAAATGAGCGCGGCCCCCTGTGAAGCCAGGAATTCCACCAGGGTGCGCCGGTCCAGCCGGCGGTTCCCCGTGACCGCACCGGGCCAGCGGATCAACGGGAGGGGCAGGCGGAAATCAAGCTCCTGCTCCGGGCGCAGCCAGTTAATCTCAACCATTGGGATTTTTTCGGAACGGAGGCCCCAGGAGAGGGTAATGCTCCCCGGTGTCAGCACGTATTTGCTGCGGAGGAGGGCGTACAGTTGATAGGCGAGTATCGGGATGGGCAGGGCCAGCGCGGTAAAGCCGAGCAGGTAGGCCATAAACGCCGGGCCAATGCCGGTGTAAGTGGCTTGATCCAGTGTCAGGACGCTGGCCGTAAAAAGCAGGAGGATGGCAGCCAGGTGGAAAATGATGCCATTGCGGCGGGGCGGCAGGAAAGTGAGCTCCATGGACGGGCAGATTATAGCCCAGGCGAAGCCCCCATTTCGTGCCGTGCTCCTCCGGCTTGCGCCAATTCCCTGCTTTCCTTGACCTCACGCGCGCCGGGTCTTAAAATGAGGCCGTGGTTCAGAGTCCGCAAAAATGTTCTATGCTATACTGATTAAGATGAGAGACACGCCGCACCTTTGGCAGGCTTGGGCTGCCACATTGGAGAAATGGGGATTGCAAAAATTTGCGGCGTGGCTGTTGGAAGCAACCGGCCCCGTAAACTTTATTGGCGCACAATTGGTTTATGTCGGCCAACCTTTTTTGAATATATTCGCCCCACGAGAGCATGTCCATGAACTGGCCCAGCTATTGGAAGAACCAGCCCAGACCCGGGAATTCATTACGTTTTTGCGCGAGGAACATACACCGTGAATTTTGATGCCAGCCAGCTTGGCGCGGCTGTGGTGATCATCTTCCTTTTGCTGATCATCGGCTTCGCTTTTTATGAGCGGGCGCGGGGCGGCGGGCGCAACCTGCGGGATATTCCCGCCTTCTCCCGGCTGATCCGCGCGATTGGCCTCGCCGTGGAAGATGGCACCCGCCTGCATATCTCACTGGGCCGCGGGGAACTCCATACCAGCCGCAGCGCGGCCAGCTTTGCCGGCTTGAGCATCCTGGAACGCGTAGCACGCACAGCCTCCATCAGCGATTATCCGCCAGTGGTCACCTCCGGGGATGGGGCGCTTTCCATTTTGGCGCGTGATACCCTGTCAGGCGCTTACCGTGAAATGGAAGCCGACGAACAGTTTGACCCCACCCAGGCGCGCCTCTCCGGGGTGACGCCGTTCTCCTATGCCGCGGGGGCCATCCCGATCATCGAGGATGAAAAAGTCTCCGCCAGCATCCTGGCCGGGCATTATGGCCCGGAGATCGCCCTGATCACGGAAGCCTCGGATCGCACCGGAGGTTTCACGTTGGCCGGAACCGACCATATCCCCGCACAGGCCATCCTCTTCGCCGCCGCGGAAGAGCCGCTCATCGGTGAAGAGTTGTATGCCGGTGGCGCTTACCTGCGGGCGGGCTTCGTTCACATCGCCAGCCTGCGGGCCCAGGATGTCTTTCGCTGGCTGATCATCCTGGCGATTTTGGGTGGGGGCATCCTGAATTTCATCGAGGCCTGGCTCCAATGAAACTGCGCCTCCCCGTCATCTCCATGGCAGTCGCCATCCTGTCCGGGCTGGCCCTCCTCTACCTGGCATTTTTCCCGTCGTCCGCCAACGCCCACCTGCGCGCCCTCCTCCTGGGCTGGGCGGCCTCACTGGGCGGCATCGCCCTCTTTATCGGCATCCTCAACCTCCTGATCGTCCACGTGGACAAACTGAGCGAGGGGGGTCGGGGAGCGGCCAACAGCGGCGTTCTCGTTGCCGCCGCCATGCTTACCTTCATCCTCGCTCTTGCTTTTGGCCCCAATTTTGAATACGGGACGGGTGAAGCCTACCAGATTCAGCCGACCAACTGGCTCTTCCGCTACATCCAGTTCCCCATCGAAACCAGCCTCATGGCCGTGCTGGCCGTCAGCCTGATCTACGCCGCGGCCCGCCTCCTGCGCCGCCGTCCCAACGCGTTTTCCATCATCTTCCTCGCCACCGTCCTGTTTATCCTGCTGGGCAACAGCCTCGTGGGGTCGGGCGAATTTGGCGTCATCAGCACGGGCGTAACCAGCCTGCGCGACTGGATCACCCAGGTGCCTGCCGCCGCCGGCGCGCGCGGCCTCCTGATCGGCGTCGCCCTCGGCACCATCGCCACCGGGCTGCGCATCCTCATGGGCACGGATCGTCCCTACGGTGGGTAATCATGGCTGACGTCCGCTGCCCCATGTGTTCCAAACCCAACCCGGATGATCGGGACGAATGCCAGCATTGCGGCGCGCGCCTCACTCCCCTGCGCCTCAACCTGCCCCCCCGCGAACCCGCTCCCGAACCGCCCCCATCCCCCGAACCCTCTGCCCCGCGCAATGACCCTGGCGATTGGCTCCGCTCCCTGCGCGGCGGCGACGACGACATTTCCATCCACGGCGAAGAAGACTTCCCCGACTGGCTGCGGGAAAGCCCCGCCCCCAACACCACCCCCGACGCGCCTCCCGCGCCCACCTCTGCCACGGGCGACTGGCTCTCCCAAATGCGCGGTGAGCAGGCCTCCCCCGCCAGCCTCGATGCCGATGACGACTCCTGGCTGGGCGCAGAAGAAACAACTGAAGCACAAGCCCCGTCCTTTGACGACTTCAACCTCGCCGACACCCGCGTTTCCCCCAGCCTCCAGGCTGAACCCGCCCCCGACGCTTTCCCCGACTGGCTGACCGAATTGGGGCCAACCGACCCGCCCGCGGCCGCAGAGGCCGACCCCGCTCCGATGGACTTTGACCCGGCCCCGCAGACCGAACCGATCCCTCAGGGCGACCTCCCCGACTGGCTCAACGATCCGGGCCAAATGGGGTCACTGACCCTCAAAGGGACCGACTCCGCCCCACTGGACTTTGACCAGCCCCTCGAGCTTGAACCGATCCCGCAGGGCGACCTCCCCGATTGGCTGACCGGTTTTGCCGGTGAGGAACCCCCCGCCCCACCCGAGACCGCTCCCCCCGCCGCTGAGACCCCGGACTGGCTCGCCTCCCTCACCCCGGCCTCCACCGGCCAGGAGGATGAGACGGATAGGCTCGCCCCAGCCGCCAGCCCGCCCGCCGCAGCTGACCTGCCCGACTGGCTCACCGGCCTTCAGCAACCCGCGCCCTCCGCCCCCGACGCCACCGCCCAAAAAGCCGGGGAACTCCCGGACTGGCTGAGCGGCCTCAGTACCGGGATGGCTGGGGAACCCGCCGCCCCACAGCCCGCCGAAACGGGCCTCCCCGACTGGCTGGCCTCCCCAGCCGCCGCAACCCCTCCGGCCACTGAGCCTGCTCCTGACGCGGCCATGCCCGACTGGCTCGCCAGCTTTGCCAGCGAAGTCGAAGCCGCCCCGCCAACGACCCCCGATGCCATGCCGGACTGGCTCGACGACCCTCATGCCCCGGCAGAAACACCCGCCTCGGTGGCCGCCCAGCCTCCCGCCAGCGAGCCAACCGGCAGCATGCCCGACTGGCTGATGGAATTGCACCAGCAGACCCCCAATCTGGGTGGACAGGCCGGGTTCAAAGTGGAAGTCCCCGGCTGGGATTTCAATGCGCCCGCCGCAACCGAAGATGAGCAGGAGAGCCAGCCCGACGCCCTTGACTGGATGCCCGGACGCGCCAGCCTCGCACAGGGCCTGCTAGGGAGCGACCCCGCCCCCCAGGAACCCGACCTGGCCCCCGGCGACCTCCCCGACTGGCTGAAAGCCATGCGCCCCATTGAGGCCACCTCCCCCGGCTCGATGGGTTCCCCCGAATTTGAAGGCGGCAAAGCCGAGCGCGCCGGCCCCCTCGCCGGGCTGCGCGGCCTGCTCTCCGCCGAGCCGACTGTGACGCAGGCGGGCAAACCGCCTGCCTATGTCATCAAACTTCAGATCACCGAAGCCCAGCAATCCAACGCCCTAACCCTTCGCAAAATGGTGGAAGCGGAGACGGAACGCCAACCGGTCAGGAAGGCCGCCCTGCTCTCCGAACAGCGGGTACTGCGGTGGATTATCGTGGGCGCGCTCTTCGTGGCCATCCTTTTCCCGTACATTTGGCCTGGCTGGCTGACCGGCCTGCCGCGCGTCACCGCCGAATCCAGCCGGAGTGACGACATGGTCACCGCCCTGACCGAGGACGCACCCGTCCTGTTGATCATGGATTATCAACCGGGAACGTCAGCGGAAGTAGAAGCGGCGGCCTCCCCCGTGCTCGATCATGTTATGTTGCGCGGCGCCCGCCTCACGCTGGTATCCACCTCGCCAATCGGGCCGGCGCTTGGCGAGCGGTTCCTGGCCGTGATCGAGGGGCATCACACCACTTACCGCACCGGCGTCACTTATATGAACCTGGGCTATATTCCCGGAGGGATCGCCGGGCTTCTCAATTTTGCCAGCTTCCCACAGGCGGCTCTGCTGGTGGGATATGATGACGTGCCCCTGTGGCAACTGATCAACCCGGCGGGCGCGGACCCCTGGGGGCAGCCACCCCTCCAAGGGGTCACGTCCCTCAGTGATTTCCAGATGACCCTCCTGTTGACCGATGATCCCGATACCGCCCGGAATTGGATCGAGCAGGTGGAGCCGCATTTGCGGGAGCTGTCCCTCGTGATTGTGACGAGCGCCCAGGCGGCCCCCCTCATCCGGCCCTATTTTGAGGCGGAACAGGTTGCGGCGCTCGTCACCGGCTTGCCCGGCGGCGCGGCGTACGAGGGCTCCCTTGGACGCGAGCATATCGCCCGTGCGTATTGGGACTCTTTTGGGGTGGGTATGCTGGCGGCCATCCTCCTGATCCTCGGGGCGAGCACGTATAACCTGTACGTGGTCTGGGACGAGCGCGAGACCGAACGCAAGGGGCGGCGCACATGAGTTTTCCCGTGGTGTCTGACCTGATCGGGGCGATTGTGGGGGTGGTGCTGAGCCTGCTGATCCTGAGCTATGTGATTGGCGATAACCCGGCGTTCCGCTTTGCGTTGCATTTGTTTGTGGGCGTGTCCGCCGGGCTGGCCGGGGCCGTGGTGTTGCGGAACATCATTATTCCCCACGTCCTGCTCCCCTTGCTGGATATTGGCGACCCGGTGAAGTGGGCCTGGTCGCTGGTGCCGCTGGTCTTGGGGATGCTCCTGCTGGCAAAGTTATCCGCGCGCTTTGGCCAGCTGGGCAATGTGACAATGGCCTACCTGGTCGGGGTGGGGGCGGCGGTCGCCATCGGCGGGGCAGTGCTAGGGACGCTCTTCCCGCAGGTGCGGGCCTCCGCCGGGTTGCTGGACTTTACTTCCCTGCTGGTGGGGACGCCTTACGATGGGTTTGTGGGCTTTATCAACCGGGTGGTTGCAATTTTGGGGACGGTGGCGACACTGGCGTACTTTCACTTTGGGGCGCGCACCGTCCCGAATGCCCCGGCAAAGCGCAACCGCTGGATTGAATATGCGGCACAGGCCGGGATGGTGGTAATTGCGATCACCTTTGGCGTACTGTTTGCCGGTGTGTTTTCGTCCGCGCTGGTGGCGCTGATTGAAAGACTCAATTATTTCCTGCTGTTTATCCAGGCGTTTTAGATGACAACTTCGATTGTAAATGCGGACACACTCCTGGCGATTGACGTGGGCACAGTAACCACCCGTGCTTTCTATTTTGACGCGGTTGCCGGGGAGTACCGGTTCGTGGCGATGGGGACTGCGCCCTCCACCTACCGGTTCCCGATCAACGACGCCAGCGAGGGCATCCGGCAGGCCATCTCCCAACTGGAAGAAATCACGGGCCGGCAGTTTGTCAGCCTGGAGGAAAACCTGATCTCGCCGGGCACCAATGAGGGTACCGGCGTGGATACGGTTGCGGCCACCATCTCGGCAGTGCCGCCGCTCAATGTGCTGGCGGTGGGCCTGCTGGAGGATGTGTCGCTGGAGAGCGCCAAAAACCTGGCCTCCACGATTTATGCGCGGGTCGTGGATACCATCAGCATGAATGACCGGCGCAGCCTGGCTGAGAAGGTGGATGAGATTCTGCGCCAGCGGCCTGATCTGGTCATCATCGCTGGCGGTACGGAAAACGGGGCCTCCAAATCCGTGATCAAACTGCTGGATGTAGTGGGGCTGGCGAGTATCCTGCTCCCGGAGAACCAGCGCCCCCAGATGCTCTTTGCCGGGAACCCGGCCGTTGCGCCTGAGGTGGTCAGCACATTGCGCGAATTTTCCACCGTGGAGACCGCACCCAACCTGCGCCCGGCGCTCGATGTGGAACAGCTTGGCCCCGCACAAGGGGAACTGCGCAGTATCTTCCGGCGCATCTTCTCAGCCCGCAACCCGGGGGTCAAGGAACTGGATACCTGGACAGCCGGGCGCCTGCTCCCCAGCGCCACGGGTTTTGGGCGGATGGTGGAATTTATCAGCCACCACAACCATGCCAAAGCCGTGCTCGGTGTGGACGTGGGCGCGGCTTCCACTGTGATCGCCTCGGCATATACCGGTGATCTGCGCCAGCGGATTTACAGTCGGCTGGGACTCGGGGAGGAACTGGAATCCCTCCTGCGCTATACCAGCCTGGCGAACGTGGTGCGCTGGCTCGCCATTGATGTCGGTGAGGCGGATGTGCGCGACTACGTCCTCCACAAAACGCTCTACCCCAACAGCATCCCTGTCACCGCGGAGGACGCCGCCATTGAACTGGCGCTGGCCCGCGAATTGCTGGTGACCGCCATGAAGGATGCCCGCAAGTATTTCCCGGCGAATGCGCCTGAAATCAAGAGTGGACTGATGCCCGCTTTCGAGCCGATCATCGTCTCAGGCAGTACCTTTACGCGGGCGGCCAACCTGGGTCACAGCCTGCTCGCCCTGCTGGACGCATTGGAGCCGGTGGGCGTCAGCGTGATACTCATGGATGAAAACGCCCTGTTGCCCGCGCTGGGCGCCGCCGCCGAGATCAACTCGATTTTGCCGGTACAGGTGCTTGACTCCGGTGTGCTGCGCAGTCTGGGAACCGTCATCTGCCCGGTGGGCAATGCCCGCTTCGGGACGCCGATTTTGCGTCTGCGGGTGGTGCTCCCCTCCGGCGAGGAAAAACGTCTCGATATCAAGGAAGGCATGTTGACGACGATCCCGCTGGAGGCTGGCCAGAAAGCCATGCTCCAACTCCAGCCGCTTAACCGCTATGATGTCGGGCTGGGCGGGCCGGGGCGCAGCGGCAGTGTCAATGTCGTGGGCGGCGACCTCGGGATCGTGATAGATGCCCGCGGCAGGCCGCTCCAGTTGGCGCGGGAAAATGCCCGCCGCAAAGATTCCATCAAGAAATGGCTTTGGACGCTGGGAAGCTGATCGGGTGGACCCACAGGGTCAGGATTCCTTCGAAAGGATTCCGTACCCCCAGGTTTCCCCGGCACAATTAAGGAGATCGAGAAAAAATCATGTTAGCCCCTGCCACTCATATCATCCCGTTGACTGTCATCCAGCGGCGGCGTCTCCTGCCCGCTGAGGGCCGCTTGCAGGTGCGCCAGGGCCAGAATGTGCGCGCCACGGATGTCATTGCCACCGCCAGCCTCAAGCCCAAGCACGTTATGCTGGACATTGCGGCCGGGCTGGGCGTCGGGCGCGGCGAGGCGAAAAAATTTATCGAACGCTACCTGGAGGATGAGGTGGCCGAGGGGGATGTGATCGCCAAAAAGACCGGGCTGATGACGCGCTCCGTCCGTGCGCCGGTTGAAGGGAGGCTCGTGCTCATCACGGATGGTTTTGTGATGCTGGAGGCGAAGACGCCGCAGTTTGAATTGCTGGCCGGGATTCCGGGGCAGGTGGCTGAGTTGATCCATAACCTGGGCGCGGTAATTGAAACGAGCGGGGCGTTGGTGCAAGGGATGTGGGGGAATGGCCGGGTGGATTTTGGCTTGTTGAACGTGCTGGCGGATGGGCCGGATGCCGTGCTTACCCCGGATCAGATTGATGTGAGCCTGCGCGGCGGTGTGATTTTGAGCGGGCATTGCAGTTCCCCGGAGGCCCTGCGCAATGCCGCCGACCAGCGCCTGCGCGGGCTGGTGCTGGGGAGCCTGGATGCGGAGTTGAGCCCGCTGGCGCGCAAAATGGCCTTCCCTATTTTGTTGACCGATGGGTTTGGGCATCTGCCGATGAATGAGCGGGCGTTCAAACTGCTCTCGACTAATAATAAACGGGACATTGCCCTGAACGCCGAGCCGCTCAACCGGATGACTGGCTCCCGCCCGGAAATCCTGATCCCCCTGCCCGGCGGGGAAAGGCTGGATGCACCTGCACCGGTTGGCCGTCTTGGCGCGGGCGTTTTGGTGCGCATCACGCGTGATCCATACCGCGGGCGGCTGGCAGTGGTGGATGCCCTGCTTCCCGGACGAACTACCCTGCAAAATGGCTTGCGCGTCTCCGCGGCAAGCGTTACGATAGTAGGCGGCGAGACCGCCCAGGTTCCCCTGGCAAATCTGGAAATTCTTAATCAAGGGTGATCCGGGCTGGATGGCAAATCCCTTGGAACCTATCCGAAAATTCGCAGCCCAGCCCTTTGTGGGCGTTGTTACGGGGACAAGCCCCTATGCTGCAGAATATTCAGATGGACACTTAATGTACACGGCCTCGCAAAATACACCAAGGCGAATGAGGCGAAAAGGAGCAAGTTATGTTTGAAGACCTGGATGATAACGAATTTATAGAAGAAGAATTTTCGGACACTGAAGAGGCTCCCGGCGAGGAATCAAACAACCGGATTTTCCTCATTATCGCGGCCGTTGTCGGCGGCATCTTCGTGATCGCCCTGCTCTGCCTTGTCGCAGTTTTGTTCCAGAATAACCGGAGTGGCCAAACTGCGCAGCTTCAAACTGAAGCGGCGGCGGCCACCGCCCTCCAAATCTCGGTGGCAGAACAGTCGGAAGGGACCCGAATTGCACTTGCCTCTACGGCTACCCCCACGACGACGCCCGAACCCACCGATACCCCCGTGCCCACCTCCGTGGTCGTGCTTCCCAGCGCCACCCCCGCCGAAGCTACGGTGAACCCGGCCACCGCCACCATCTCCGCCCTGCTGACCCAGGCCGCCAGCCAGCCCACCACCGACCCGTCCATCACGATCACGGCCTTCCCCACGCCCACCGGCCTGCCATCCACCGGCTTTTTTGACGACTATGGGCCGATGAGCCTGATTGCGCTGGCCTTCTTTGCCATTGTGATCATCTTCCTGGCCCGGCAGCTGCGGTCAGCCAATCGCTAAGGCATACGGAGCCAATCAGCATCCTATTGATCTGCTTGGAACTCATCTCATGGGAACGCATAGGAAATCCCGTAAGGCCCAACGAGTTCCCATAAGTTCCCACGAGTACCTATGCGTATAAGCTGGCAGATCATTTAGTCCGCTTCCCCAGGTTCCGCCCCCCCAAATCCTTCCGTCAATCCGGGCGGGCGCGAGTGTAATCTCCATTACGTCTCGCCGTCCCGCCCTTTTTGATCCCCTATGCCCACCTACTCTATGACTGACGCCCTGCGCGCCGCCGATCAGGCTGCCCAGGATATAGAAGCCTTCCTGCGCGCCCGCCCGGAAACCATCCGCGTCACCAATGTGGAGGCTGACCCCGCTTACCAGCAAATGGACGTGGACTTGATCTGGGAAACACAACGGGCCACGTACAAAGTTGAAATCAAAGGCGACCGCCTCGGACACCGTACCGGCAACTTTTTCTTTGAGACGCATAGCAACCGTGAACGCGGCACCCCCGGCTGTTTCCTATATTCCGAGGCCGATCTCCTTTTCTATTACTTTATCGAAACCGGCAAACTCTACATCCTGCCCCTCCCCGCGGCCCGCGCCTGGTTCCTGGCCCGCCAGCAGGATTTTGAAGAGCGCGCGACCCGCACCCCCATCGGGAAAGGTGTCGGAGAAAAGAGCAAAACCTACACTACGGTGGGGCGGCTTGTCCCGGTGGAACGCGTCCTCAAAGAAATTCCCGAAGCCTGGCATGCCCGCCTCGCTGCCCCGGATGCCCGTCCCTTCCTCAAATGGGCTGGTGGTAAACGCCAGCTCCTCCCGCAGATCATGGCCGCCCTCCCGGATGGGCTGGCCACCGGGAAAATCACGCAATACGTTGAGCCGTTTGTCGGCAGCGGCGCGGTCTTTTTTCGCCTCAACCGGCAGTTCAGCTTTTCACGCATTATCCTCGCCGACCAAAACCCCCAACTCATCTTCGCCTGGCGCACCATTCAGGGCGATGTTGAAGCCCTCATCACCCGCCTCGCCGCAATGGAGCAGGCTTATTTTGCGCTTGACCCGCGCGGCCAGCGCCAATATTTTTACGAGACCCGCGCCGCCTTCAATACCGGCCTCGACCCGGCCCCCGCCGCCCGCACCGCCCAATTGATCTTCCTCAACCGCACCTGCTATAACGGCCTCTTTCGCGTCAATGCCGGCGGCCAGTTCAACGTCCCATTTGGCCGGTACAAAAACCCCACCATCTGCGACGAAGCCAATTTGCGGGCCGCCTCGACCGCGCTGGCTGGCGTCGAACTGCGCCACGCCGATTTTGACCAGTGCCGCGACGCCATCGATGCCCGCACCTTCGTCTACCTCGACCCGCCCTACCGCCCCCTCAGCGCAACGGCCAGCTTTAACGCCTACGACAAAAATGGTTTTGATGACGCGGCCCAGATCAGGCTCGCCGGATTTTTCAGGGAAATGGACAACCGGGGCGCGCGCTTAATGCTGAGCAACTCAGACCCCCATAACTTATCCCCCGATGATCATTTTTTTGACGACCTTTACCGGGGGTACCGTATCCAAAGGGTTCCCGCCTCCCGGAACATCAACTCCAACCCCCTCAAGCGCGGGCCAATTACCGAATTACTCATTACCAATTACTGATAGGACTTACGCATAACAGGTCTCGGTTTCGATAAACTCAACCCGGCGGATACGCCGTATGCGCAGGTTGAGTAGCGGTTTTTGCGTATCGAAACCAGCGCATACGGCTACTCGACCAGCATTTTGATTTCGTATTTGGTGTTTTTGCGTAAGTCCTGACTGATAAAAAAATCCACCCCACTTCAAAAGTGGGGTGGATTTCATAATGCACCATCTAGCCACCTGACACTTTCAAATTGCTTGCTGGTCGAGTAGCCCGCCCGGGTTTGGCGGGGGTATCGAGACCCTATTGCAGGCAAATTTTGCCACGTTTGGTCTCGATACGGCGGGAAAGCGCCGCCTACTCGACCAGCGAATTGTTCTGATAACAAACTGTCAGGTAGCTAGATGCACCATCAGGGCTGCGGCAGATTGCGGTACACGCCATCCTCATCCGCCCGGAAAGCGTGCGCGGCGATCACCGCCTCCACGTTCAGCGGCCCATAGATATGCGGGAACTTCTCCCCCGCCAGCGGGTCGGACATGGTGGGCAGCTCCCACTTAATTTCGGCGCGCACCCGCTCCGGGGCAATGTGCAGGACGACGAGATCAGCCGCGCCCACATAAAAGCGATTCGCCACACGCAGCACTTGTTCAACCGTGGAACAATGAATAAACCCCTCCGTTTCCAGCGAGGGGGCGCGGTATTCCCCCAGGGTGCGCGCGCCCTCCCATTCGGTCCTCGTCGTGATGTGCAGGATCATGGGTTCGGTCATTTTACGGGATGAAGTTGAAGACTTCCCATTCGCCGGGATTGACCTCGTCCGCGCTGGAACTGAGGCCCACCACGTGGAACCAGGTATTGCCAGGTTTGAGCGGCATGAGGTCGCCCTCCAGCGTAAAGAACTGGAGCGGCTGTTGCGGCCCCTGTGCCCGCCAGATCAACTCGTACACCTGGCCGTCGCGGAAGAGCAGGGCGCGCCGCCCCTGGGTATTCCCCAGGATGGTGAAATCGTGCAGGGTGGGTTTGATCTCGATGGTCTCGGCAAAGAGGACGATCACGTTGGCGCTGGTGAGTTGGAAGCCAGTCAGCGCGTCGGTAAGCGGGATAATGGTCACGACCCCGTTGGCGTCCACGGATTCAATATAGCGTGCGTACAGCCCGGAGGCCGCATCGTAGCGCCACTCGCTGATGGTGGAGATGGAGTAGAGGACGGTGGCCTTTGTCCCTGATGCGCCGCCCGCTTCGGGGGCGGTGGGGTCAAAGGACATGCCATTCAGGTTGGGCCGGGAGGGGACGATGTTCCGCACATCGCGGGCGAACTCGGTCAGCAGTTCAGGGAGGCCGCGCACGCTGTTTACATCCCCATTGCCGGTGCGGCAGAGGGCCAGGCAGGTGCTCTGACTCTCGGAAATGGCGCGGTCCCCGAGGGCGTTGATCACCCGGCCGTAGACCTGCTCATCGGCGCTGGCAAAGGCGAGTAGCGCGTTGTATGCCACGGCCAACTGGGCATCAATCAGCCGCGCAGAACGGACAGGGCCTACTTCCGGGGCGTTCTGGCCATAATAGACGGCGCTGAAGCGCGTGGCCCCCGTGCCGATGTAATGCTCAAACACAATATCCGCCCAACTCAACCCGCTGTGCGGGCGGGCGCCGCGTGGGAAATTGGCAACTTTGATCATGACCGGGTTGCGGTCGAGCAGGCTGGCGTCAGCGAGGACCAGGCCAGTGAGCGGGTTGACGTTGGCGGGGAAGTTGACCGGGCCGCTGATGAGCGGGGTTGGGGTGACGGTGGCTGTCGGGGCCTCGGTGGGCGTCGGGGTCGTAGTGGGCGTGTCGGTGGGGGCGGGGAGCGGTGTCTCCGTGAGGGTGGCAATCGCTACGGCAACGGTAGGCTCGGTGGGCGCGTCGGTGGGTGTGGGTGTATTGCAGGCAGCCAGGAGGCTGGCGGCAAGCAGAATCAGGGCGGCGATGACGGTGAATTTTCGGTTCATGTTTACTCCTGTGGATGGGGAAGGTGGGAGTGAGACGGCTTCTGCGCCGTTTGGGTTCCTCGGGAAAATGCCCGCTGGAATGTATCACAGATGGCAGGGTGGGGCAATGTTGGGTTGTGAGGAGCGTATGGCTTTTTCAAGAAGGGTGATTTACGGTGAGCAGTAGGCTAAAAGCTTCGGCGAGATGACCTTCGTAGTATCGCCGGGCCTTTGCGGCGTTGCAATGGCCAGCTCGTTTGATCAAGCCGATCA
>Ga0247727_10000916_pt1 | contig 71720 bp, 63 predicted proteins | sample WisWelCaveWW1625_FD_202498 | JGI IMG/M metagenome (GOLD analysis project Ga0247727, IMG submission 202498) | Biofilm microbial communities from Wishing Well Cave, Virginia, United States - WW16-25 | ecosystem: Environmental > Aquatic > Deep subsurface > Groundwater > Cave microbial mat | place... | reverse complement strand
AAGCCCCCCGTGTGTGAATCCCCCCGTGTGTGGCGGGCCAGATTTGAAGCTCTACGGCCCGTCGCACATCGCGTCCCTCTTGCCGGATTTCGTTTCATACGCCGAAAGTCAGAAATACCAACAACGAGAAGCTCCAACAGACGCTCTGCAACTCCTGGTAACGCACGCGAGTAAACCACACCACGCTCCAATCGGTCAAGTACAGGTTATTGACAATCGCATTCGCTGAAAATCCGCGGCGAAGCGAGGCGCGGCTCCGCTCAGTCTAAACCAGCCAAGCTGCACCTCACGACATGCGGAGCAGTAATTGGCCAATCGAAGGCATGGTGCAAAATCCCGGGCAAGACTTGGCCAGTGAGTATCCGGCGGCCACGGTACAGCGATCGTTTCCGCGCAGCGGTCGGAGAAAAATCTTTCGAATTCCCGGGACCGAATTGTCTTAGAGCCTGTTCGAAAACTCCATTTCCAACGCTTGTCGCGACCCCGGCGTCCGTTCGGTGTCCACGCTTCAGCGTGTCCTCGCGTCCGGACACCCTGAAGGGTGGACACCGAGCGGGAGTTTTCAAACAGGCTCTTACATCAGGTCCGGCAGTTCCGTTGCCAGCTCGATTTCGGAACTCGTCAAGCGCCGGAGTGCTGTTAACCTGGTTGCGTGGCATCTTTGAACGACCAAACAGCCGCAGTTATGAAGACGCATCTTTTCGCAGGCCATCCGGCGCCGCAGCAAACCCGCTCTCCGGATTGCGCGCGCCGCGACCACATCCGGTCCCGGTGCAAACTGATCTTGGGTTTCCTCTCCGTCTGCGCGGTCGCCCTGTCCACCATCGCGCAAACCGGATCCGTCGTCACCATCAATGCCGACAAGGTCATGGTTCTCAATGGGCGAAAAGTTCTTCCCATCACGCTTTCCCCAGGTCCGCCCAACAACGGCGTCACGCCCGCCGGCAAGGACGCGCTCCAGGAACTGCGCGACGCGGGCGCGCTGCTGTTCCGCATCGCGCAGACCACGGATTGGAACAGCCAGTTGATTTCCACACAGCAGATCGCCCTCGATTGGGCCGCCCAGCACGGCATGTTTTGCATGGTCAACTTGCGCGAAGTGTCGGCGTTCCCCGCTGGCGATGCAGCCACCGAGGCCGAGTTGCGCAGTGTCGTCAACCAGTTCAAGAACCATCCGGCGCTCGGCGTGTGGAAGAACGAGGACGAGGCTTGGTGGGGCGGCACGTCTGTGGCCGACTTGCAACGCGGCTACGACGTGATCAAGCAGGAGGACACCAATCACCCGGTGGAACAGACCCATGCGCCGCGCGGCACCGTGGCGGAACTGCAACCTTACAATGTGGCGGCCGATATTCTCGCCCTGGACATTTACCCGATCGGTTACCCGCCCGGCGCCAACTCGACCAACGCCAACAAAGAGATCAGCATGGTGGGAGATTACACGGACTTTCTCGCGCAGGTCGCCAACGGACAGAAGCAGTATTGGATGGTGGAGCAAATTGCCTGGAGCGGCGTGACGCAGGCGGGCAAGACACTCCGCTTTCCGACGTTCGCGCAGGAACGGTTCATGGCTTATCAGGCGATCATTCGCGGAGCGCGCGGTTTGATGTTCTTCGGCGGGAACGTCGCCGCCGCGTTGAACGCGCAGGACTCGCCGCTCGGATGGAATTGGACCTTTTGGGACGAGGTATTGAAACGCGTCGTGCAGCAAGTGGGCGATAACAGCCTGCTCGCCGAGGCGCTGGTTGCCCCCGCCTCCACGCTGCCCATCACGGTCAGCGACGCGACGAACATCGAGTTTTGTGTGCGCGAAGCCTCGCCCTATCTCTACATCCTCGCCTGCGCCCGCGAAGGCGCGACCACGAACGTGACTTTCAGCGGCCTGCCGGCGGCGGCGGGCCTCGGCGAATTGCTCTACGAAGCACCCCGCACCGTGACCGCCCAAAACGGATCGTTCACCGATTGGTTCGGGCCGTTTGAAGTCCACGCCTATCGTTTCGCCGTCACCAATGTCCCGCCGGCTCATCCCTGGCCGCTGTACGAACCGTTTGACTACTCGAACATCGGCGGCCCGGTCAGCAGCAACACGCCCGCGAACTGGACCTACGGCGGCAGCGGCGCCAACGATTTGAGCGTGATCAGCGGCAGCCTCTCTTACACCGGCCTCGCCGCGTCCATTGGCAACAGCGTCACCAACGGCGGGGCGGGCCTGGGCGTGCGGCGGTTGTTCGGGACGAACTTGAGCAGCGGCGCGGTCTATTTCTCGGCGCTCTTTCGGATCAACAACCTCGGTTACGGTGCTTGGGCCGGCGCGTCCACCTACGCGGGCGCCTTGACCGCGCCGGACAACACGTCGTTCCGCTGCGCCGCGATGGTCAGATCGAATTCGCCTTCAGGCTACGTCATCGGCGTGCAAAAAAACAGCGCCGGAGCGGTGGCAGCCTACGACACCACGGAGTATCACGTGGGAGACACTGTGTTCCTGGTCGGCAAATACGATTTCACCACCTCGCCGAATCCGATCACGCTGTGGATCAATCCCGACCCATCCACTTTCGGTCAGGCCAGCGAGCCCGCCACGGGGTTCGTGACGACCGCCACCGGCGCGGATGGGTACACGATTGACCGGTTCAACGTGCGGCAGAACACCGCCTCCAGTGTTCCCGCGGCGATGCAGTGGGACGAGTTGCGCTTCGGCTCATCCTGGGCGGACGTGACGCTACCCGCAGGGCCGACCGTTGTCATACTGACCGATCTCGCGCGGCTCGGGGGTGGCGCATTTCAATTTGCGTACACGAACAACAGCGGTCAGAGCGCCAGCATCTACGCCTCGACCAACCTCACCGACTGGGCGGCCATCGGCGCTGCCACTCAAATCTCGCCCGGCTGGTATCAATTCACCGACACGAACGCGACGAATCACACGCGGCGCTTTTATCAACTCCGCTCACCTTGAGGCGCAAGCAACGCGGTCAGGCGGACGGAGCGCTGACGATTCGCGCTCATGCCAATTACAGTAGAATTGTGGTAAACGGTAAGGCGCGTCACTCCGTGCGCGCCGGGCGTGAAGGCTTGGACGACGGCGCGCACGGAGTGGGCGTGTTGCCCAAAGGACCGAAAGACCTTCGGAGCGCGGACGGTTCCCGTCCGCAGCGCGCGAAATCACGTACCTGCGCCAGAATTTCAATCACACTCCCACATCCGGATGTGCTGCGACCGGGGACCGGTCGCGCCCCGGGATTTGGGCAACACGCCCGAGTGACGCGCCCTGCCTGCGCCGGTTCATTCAACCGATATTCACAGGAAGTTGGTATCAGTCCGCCTGAATCCATCGGCCATAAGCTCGTTCGCCGAGGTACTCGTAGCCTTGGCCCTCGTGCGCTGTTCCCGACAGCAGGGCGTGGATAAAACCGTTCCGCTCCACTTGAACCGTGTGGAGAATCCTCCGCTCCGGATTCTCCTTGAGCAAAAACTGAATCCGCCCATCGAGCGCGGAACTCGTTTCCAAGCCGCCTGTCGTTCGTGTCACGAATGGGAAGTGCTTTCCGAGGTCGGCGAGCATGGTGTGGCTGCGCCCCCACGTACCGCCCTCCGCACTCACGAATGATTTGCCATTGAGCAACGCCACCGCGTCGTTGTAAGCCAGCACACAGAGGGAATGCCCTCCTGGCTTCCGCAGCCACGCTGCCATTTTGTCCCCGTGCCCGCGCGCGTTGTCATAGGCGTAGTTGCTGTCCAGAAACGCAACCCGCACCACGGCGTCTGGAATCTCCTTCACCGCGTTCAGGTAGCCGAATGTCAGACTTCCGCCGCCGCTGTGGCCACTCAACACCCGCTCAACCCGCGACGCCGCGAACATCCCTTGCACCGCGTCGAACAAAGGCGGGATTCTTTCGTCGCCATGCTTCTTCCGCCACGCGGGCCAGCTATTCATCGCGGCCTCCAGATACGCCACCACCACCGTCCGGTTCGTCAGGACTTCGCGCAGAAATCGCGTCTGCGCCCCGATGTGCTGAATGTCGAAATGCCAATCGTCACCGGGTTTGGGTCGCCGCCCGACGGTTTGCTCGATTGTGTTGCCGTTCGGCAGCGCATAGAAAATCAGCAGCACTGGTTTGGCCGGTGCGAACGACTCGCGTGCCGGTGCGTTGACCAGAATGTTCACCTCCGGCTCGAAGGTGAAGCTGGCGGTCAGCTCGCCAAAGTGCGGAAGCGGCTTCAAATCTGCAAACGAAGGCGAATCGGTTTTCGCCGAACCGGTCCGTCCTCGCTCTTGTGGCGTTGTCTGGTAGCGAGGATTGAGAATCACGCCCTCATCGCTCAACAAGCCGGCGAGCTTCGGATCGGCGAGGACTTGCGCGACAGTGGTGGTTTCGCCGTTTACCCGCATGACCTGTTGCACGAGGCGCAGGCCGTGGCTGTAATCCACCCATGCGTTCGTGTGGCCAAGGTAAAGGGGTTGGATCGCCACGCCGTTGATCCGGTGCCAGCCGTAAATTGCCACTTTGCCAGGCGCGTCCAGCAGCCGCGGCGTGAGCACCACGTCCTTCTTGTCACCCGACACCAACACGCCCAGCGGATGCGCCGCCATCGCTGCCTGCCGCTGCGTCCTCACCAAAGCATTGTGCTCGATGAACCGCGCCACCGTCGTCATCTCCGGCCCGGGTGCCATCGGAATCGGCGACAACTTCAAGGCCGCCGCCGCATAAATCGCATCCGCCATGCGCCGTGTCGGCAACGTGCAGCCGAGCCGGTCCGCAATCCCCTGCCCCGTCGCCGGCGATAATGGCATCAAGCAGTAATCCCCGTCCGACCCGAGCGCGAGATAATCCGGCGTCATGTAAAACGTCGCCACGTTCGTGCGATCCTCGACCACATTCGTCACCGACACGGGACACAGGTTGCGCAGAAACGCCGGCACATTGCCCGCCATCGCCTGGGCGAACGCCTCCCGCTCGCGCGCCGCCAGGTCGAGCGCTCCCAGGCTCCGGGCAACCTCCAATCCGCCCGGCGCGTCGCTGGCCCGCGGCGGCAGCGGCAGCACCTGGGCTGAACCATTCGCAGCGAGAAACGCGAAAGTCAGCAACCCTGCCATCAGCCGCGCCAGCCATCCGGACACGCAACCGCGCGCCACCCGTTCGAGCGCGAACCAATCCATCTCGCGCAACCTATCGGGGAGCCCGCGCCGGACAAAGCCCGTTTTGCGGACAGTGTGCGGCGCCAGCGCGCGGATTTGCGGCTCGACAGTTTGGGGGTCACGGAGTAGATAGGTCTTCATGGTGCCTGCTGTCCTTTCCGGTTGTTTGAACTGCGGTTCACAACATTGGTGCTCGGCGCTCCGGCACGCACCGGCGCGCCATCCCCGTTCCGCGAGAGCAGACACCTTACTGACTTTCATAGTCAGCCATAGTGTCTAGGTGGCGTAGTGCACAGCACTTTAACGAGCATCCTATGATCCCAACCACACAGTATATCCGACGCGAACTGTCCGACGTGAAGCCGTGGACTGAGACCTGCGGCCTGATCCGGCCTCTCATCGAGGAGAACCATCATGCCGCCGCCGAGGTGCATCACTTGGAGATCACCGATGCCAAGTTGCACTATCACGAGCGGACAGATGAGTTTTACTACATCCTCGGTGGACAGGGACGCATGACCTTGGATGACTCGGAGATTGAACTCCATGAGGGCGTGGTCGTTTACGTTCCGCGCGGCACCAGGCACCGCGCGTGGGGAGATCTAAAGGTGCTCGTCGTGTGTATTCCGCGCGGCGTGCTCCACGACGTTCACGAGGTGGAGCCAAGCGTATGAGGAGCGAGTTCCTGCCGCCGAACCAGTGCGCTGCAACGAACCGCCGCCCCGCTGGGCAGTCGAACGGTTCGGGAAAATTTCAATGCGACAGTTGCAGCCGGAGCGCGTCCCCGTTCCCGCAGAGCAGACATTTTGCTGACTTTCATCGCCAGTCATAGTGTCTAGGCCGCTCGAACGCGCCATGAAAATCACAATCGGCATCGTTCTCGGTTTCGTGCTCGGTTTCCTCGCGCATTTCGTTTTCTTCGGCCAGCGCACGATTAAGCACCACTGGAAAGTCGTTGAGAGCTACAATGCGTATGTGACCGACGCCGCGAATTACAAGCCACACGCTGCGACAGGTCTTTCGGTCACTTCTCCGCCCCGCGACCCCACACCGAGCCTTGCCGCTCTTGTTGCAGCCGGAGAGTTGAGCCATGTGGACTTGGTGCTTCCTACCGTTCCGCAGAGCCGCGACGCCGGGCGGCATTGGATGACGTTTTGCCAGACCCACAAAGAGATTGTCTATGCCACTGGCAAACCCTCATACACTGCTTTCACGCCCACCGGCACACAGTCCCTTCATCTGAACATCTGGTTCAGGGATGCAGACAAGGGAGTTGTCCAGACACTTATTCGGGAGTTGGAGGAGAGATATGCGGAGTGAGCGGCCTAACGAACCAGGCATGGCATAGACCGGAGTCGGCGCGGGGAGGACCTGAGTTTTTGGGGGACGTGACCGCGCCGACGGAGCGTCGATGCTATGCGGGGTTGAACGAGCTCGGACGTACTCTCGCGGGCTAGGCTGCTCGGTTCGATCTACACGCCTATGAAAGCGAAGCAAGCCCTGGCCTGGATAAAGAAATGTGGGATCGCGGTTGAGTCGGCACGAGCAAGCGTGCCCAGTCTGGCCCACGCGGTCGCGGGCGAACCGATCCGGGGCAGTTGGTGGGCCCATCCGAAGGGTCACGACATCTTCATGCTCTCGCGAGCCATCCGCCGCTCGCCCGACGTTTTAGTATGCCGTTTGGTGGATGGGAAGATCACCTATGTGCATCGGCGGTTGTGGCCGGCACTGGTCCGATTGGCCGGGCGATTTCCGAGAGCGAGGCTTGCTGCCGTTACCGAAGTGCACACCCCGGCGGGGAGGCATCAGGTTCATATCACCAAGTTTCCGAACTGGGTGCCAAAGCAAGTGCTGGCAGACGCACATCAACTCCCGGAGCAGGCAGCCCTTTCGCAGTTGTCCATCGTCGCAACCGGTCCGGCGTTCGTCATTTGCCGATGCAGAACTGGCTGAAGATCACGTCGAGCAAATCTTCCGTGGCCGTCTTGCCGACAATTTCGCCGACGGCATTGACGGCGATTTGCAAATCCACGGCGATCAGGTCCAGTGTGGCATCCGCGCGAAATGCTTCCAAGGTGCGCACCGCCGCCGCGCGGGCGCGGTTCAGCGCGTCCTGATGCCGCGAGTTGATCATCACCTGCAACATCTCGGCCTTGATCTCGCCAGACCAGACCAGTTCCTTGATGGCGTCCTTGAGCGGCTCGATCCCCTGCCCCGTCAGGCAACTCACGTCCACAACACGAGCCGGGGAATCCGGAGCAACAGGATCTCCCCTCTCCCGGCCTTCGGCCACCCTCTCCCCATCCGATGGGGAGAGGGTCGGGGTGAGGGGCAGGGTCAATTTCAATGGCAGATCGCTTTTGTTGCGGACGAGAATGCGCTTCCTGGCAGCGGACTCGGCGAGGAAACCCCGATCCGCGTCCGTGAGCGGCTCGGAGGCGTCCAGCACGTGCAAAATCAATTCTGCGTTGGCGAGCGAAGCGCGGCTGCGGCGGATGCCCTCACGCTCGATATCGTCGCGGGCCTCGCGCAACCCCGCGGTGTCAATCAGCACCACCGGTAGTCCGCGGATGTTTGCCGTTTCCTCAATGGTGTCGCGCGTCGTGCCCGGCGTTGGTGAGACGATCGCGCGGTCGTGGCCGAGGAGTTGATTGAGCAGGCTGGATTTGCCTGCGTTGGGGCGTCCGACGATGGCCGCGCGGATGCCGCGCCGAAGCACCTGGCCTTCGCGTGCGGTGCGCAGCAGTTCGTCCATGAACGCGATGACACGGGCGAGATTGGTTTCCAGTTGGCCCCGTGTGTCAGGCTCAATGTCCTCCTCGGGGAAATCAATGTGCGCCTCGACGTGCGCGAGCACGTGCATGAGATCGTCGCGGAGACGGTTGATGCGTTGGGCGAGCTTGCCGGCGAGTTGTTCGTTCGCGGCGGTGAGCGCGAGTTCCGTGCGCGACTGGATCAAGTCCAGGACCGCTTCGGCCTGCGTGAGGTCCAGCCGGCCATTGAGAAAGGCGCGTTTGGTGAATTCGCCCGGTTCTGCGAGACGCGCGCCGCTTTCGAGCGCGGTGTCGAGGACGAGTTTTGCCGAAAGGATTCCGCCGTGGCAGGTGATTTCAACCACGTCCTCGCGGGTGTAAGTGCGCGGCGCGCGCATGACGGCGACGAGCACTTCGTCAACCGGCAGACCGCTCCTGACAATCCTGCCGTAGTGGAGCGTATGCGTGGCCGCTTCGGACGGCTTGCGCGAGTTTCGGCCTGCTGGAACGAAGCAGCGGTCGGCCACGGCGAGGGCCTGCGCGCCGGAAATGCGGATCACGGCCAAGCCCCCTTCGCCGAGCGGTGTGGCAATCGCGGCTATCGTATCGTCAAACACGGGACGGGTGTGATCGGAAAGTCAACAGCGTGCCGGAAGCCCTCAGCTTCATGCCTGACCTGTGGCCTGGGCTGAACCGCACGCGCCACGCGCGGCAACCCTGCCCTCCAGTTGGGCGCGTGCCTTCTCGTAGCTCTTACGCTGGAGGAAGTGAACCAGTTCCGGGTCGGCACCGGGAGGCAGCCGGGCGGCCAACCCATCGAGGCGCGCGAAAAGCGGTCTGAGGTCCGGCTTCGGATTTGCGGTCGCCATCGTTTCCACAAGGCGATCCAATTCGGTCAACGCTTCCAGAATGGATTGTTCGAGTTCGGTCATCGTCGGTGGCCCATAGTGCCTTTGAAGTGGGTTCAAACCAAGCGGATTTGGATCAAGTTTAATTGGAGCGGCGCGTCCTGATCCCACCACCGGAGCGCGCGGGTTACGCGATGCTTGACGCCATCCCGGCTCGAAACCATTTTTCCGCCACCATGAGAGTCACACCGCGCGCTGACAATACGGCGCAAAGCATTCTTGGCATTGACGGCGGCGGCACCCGGACGGTCGCCGTGCTTGCCAACTACGAAGGCCGTCTTTTGCGACGCGCGGAGTTTGGCCTTGGCAACCTCCCGTTACTGGGCGAAGCGGGAGTCTTTGCTTTGCTGCGCTCCATTGCCCGCGTCTTCGCCAGGCCCGGCGCTCTCGCAATAGGCCTGGCAGGTGTCTGGTCGCGCACTCATCGCGAACGTGCCCGCTGCGCGGTGAATCGAGTCTGGCCTGGTGTACGGTGCCACATCACGAACGATCTTGAGGTCGCTCTCGCAGCGGCACGGCCCACACCGACACCAAGCGTGCTGATCACGAGCGGCACAGGTTCGTGTTGCTACGCCAAAGACGCCACTGGCCACGAATTCAAGATCGGTGGCTGGGGGCACCTTCTCGGCGACAAAGGGAGCGGGCACGAGATCGGCCTGCGCGCGTTGAAAGCAGTCGTCCATCACTTCGACCACGACGGCATCTGGCCGCCGCTAGGACGGCGCTTGCTGCGCGCGTTGCAACTCAATGAGCCGGGTGATCTGGTCGGCTGGGTGCAGTCCGCGAGCAAAGCGGAAATCGCCGCGCTGGCGACGGAGGTTTTTGCCGCTTGGGACCATCAAGATAAGATCGCCGCGGACATCTTTGACGGGGCCGTTCACAGTCTGGCCAAGGATGGGGTTGCCTGCGGACGCCGTGTGGCCAAGCCTGGGAAGCCTGTGAGATTCATACTGGCGGGGAGTGTGTTGCTCAAGCAACCGCGCTTCGCCGGCAGGCTTGCCCGCGAAATCCGACGGGCCTGGCCCGGCGCGCGGGTCGAATCTCTCCATCGCGAGAACGTTTGGGGTGCCGTCGAGCTTGCGCGCCCCCTGCTGGGCCGCCGCGCCACGACCAATCCGCCGCCAACGGCCATTGCCTTGGCAGCAACTCCGTATGATGGACCACTGGTTCGCTCGACCCGGCTCTCACCCACCGAACAGCGCAATCCGCGGTCGGTGACGTTGCACCGGATGCCACTCGAAGCCGCAATCCATCTGATGCTCTCCGAGGAAGCGCGCGTGCCGCGCGTGCTGAGGTTGCAAGCTCGCACCCTGGCCCGTGCCATCCGCCTTGTCGTCGCATCGTTCCGGCGTGGCGGAAGGTTGTTTTATGTCGGTGCCGGCACGAGTGGGCGACTCGGTGTGCTCGACGCGAGCGAATGTCCCGTCACGTTCCGCGTCACGACCGACAGAGTGCAAGGAATCATTGCCGGCGGGCCAAAGGCGCTGTCGCAACCGGTCGAGGGCGCGGAGGATGATGTGGAAGCCGGCGCCCGCGCGGTTGGCTTTCGCAGCGTCGGCCCCCGCGACGTGGTGGTCGGGATCGCGGCGAGCGGCACGACGCCCTTCGTGTGGGGCGCTTTGCGTGAAGCTCGGCGGCGTCGGGCCAGGACTCTGCTCGTCGCGTTCAATCCCTATCTGAAAATCCCGCGCGCCCTGCGACCGGAAGTCTGCATCACGCCGAATCTGGGGCCGGAAGTGTTGACCGGCTCGACGCGGTTGAAGGCGGGCACGGCCACCAAGTTGATTCTCAATCTCCTGACGACGCTGGCCATGGTGCGTCTCGGCAAAGTGGAGAGCAATCTGATGGTTGACGTGGTGCCGACAAACGCGAAGTTGCGCGACCGCGCAGTGCGGATCGTCCAAGCCCTGACTGGAGCGGATCACCAGACGGCGGCAGCAGCCTTGCGTGCCACCGGCCGGGTGATCAGAAAGGCAGCTTTGCGCTTAAGGCCAAGATGAATTCCTCAACCGGCTTGAACATTCCTGTCAAATACCAGGCCGTCACGAAGCGCGCCAACCCCGTGATGATGGCCAGCATCAGTGCGCTCATGAGGTAAAGCCCAAACGCGTGCGGCGGGTCGGGTAGCATGATCCGCGGGACTCCCTGATACAGGATCGCCACGCACAACACGATGCCAATCGTCCAACTCACCCACGGGCTGACCGTCTTGAACGCATCGCATAGCCGCAAGAGAAACAGCGGGCTGAGGCCGTAGGCGACCACGGTGAAGGCTTGCAAATACGTGTGCCGGCCATGAAAAGTTTCACCCAGCGATTTGATGATCTTGGCGCCAATGAACACCACCGCCAGCATCAGCAATAATTGAAGCACTTCGTAAACGACGGCCTCGCCAAGGGCAAAAACCTTGAGGCGTTCCGAGTCCTGCTGCCACCGGCCCCAAGTCACCAGCCCATAACCTTCGGCCAACGCGACGAGCACCAGCATGGGCATGACGTGAAGCCACAGAATCGAAAGCAGTTTCCGCTGGGAGCGGAAAATCCGCTCCCAAGCCGCTTCCGGTTCGAATACCAGCAGCAACGCCTTGATCATGGGCCGCGCAGGTTATCGGCACACGTCCGGTCTGACAACAACATACGTGGCGGATGCCCCGACGCGCCAAGCGGCAGCAATCGGGAACAATCATTGGCGTTGCGACTCGAATGTTGTAGATTCGCCGCACTCGAATGACCTGAGCAAACTCCACCGATGAGCACGCCCGGAATTCCGCCCAAGAGGATTCTTGTCGTTGACGACGAGCCGTTCGTCTGTGACGCCCTCAAGATGATGCTGATGTTCGATGGGCACACGGTCGAGACGGCCGGCAGCGGCCAGCAGGCACTCGAGCTGTTCGCAGAAGGGAAGTTCGACGTCGTCATCACCGACTACGCGATGCCCGGGATGAAAGGCGATGAGCTCGCGGCGACGGTCAAAGCGCGCGCTCCGGGGCAGCCGGTGGTGCTCATCACCGCCTACGCGGAGATGTTGAAGGCCTCCAACACGCCTCTGCCCGGAGTGGACCACGTCATCAGCAAGCCGTTCCTGCTGGAGAATCTGAGGGACGCGATTGTGAAGACAACGGGTCGCAGCAGTTGACGCCGCCAAAGTCAGGACATGGTTTGCCCAATGCCACGATTTCACCGAAGCATCCGACCCAGGATATTGCGCGTGATCTGCTGGACCCGTGAGTCCGGACCCTGTGGTGACGTGTAAACAGATGGACGCACGTAACCCGGTGGCGCGGACAACCCGTCAGCCCACCAGCAGGTCGCGGCGTTGAACACGATGTTGCCCTTCGAGCCGGGATAGATGGTCGCCGCATAAACGCCACCGTTCAGTTCGCCTGGCTTGGATTGGGTCGCGCCGGTGGCGACCACTTTCAGTCCGGGAATCGGCGCCGGATCGCCGTGCCACTCCCAGCCAACCAAGCCCGCGATGCCCTCCCCTTGCTTCATGCCCGTCCCTTCAAAAATCCAGTGATCGGGTGCGGCGCAAATCCAATCTGCGCCGCCGGTGACCGGGCCGGTGCTGTGCGCGCCCACCAATTCGTTGGCATAGGGGCGCTCGTGCGGCAGCGACTTCATCGCCACGAAATCGCGCATCCCGCCTGGAGGCCCGAAAACTCCGATCCGTCCGAAGATTCGATTGGCCGACCCCCTTGAGTCAGGCCGGGGATCAATCCGCCCGCAGCAGGTGTTGCCGGAAAAGAATCCGACGCTGAGACCTTGGGCGACTGACGACTTGAGGTGGTTGAACATCTCGATTGAATAATACTCATCATGTCCGACGGAGAGGAATCCGCGCGCGCGCCGCAGTCCGCGCGGATTAGAATGCGTGTCGAGGTTCGAGATGTAGGTCACGTCGAAGCCCTGCGATTCAAGCCAGTAAGCGAATGGGAACTCCCAGAGAAACCACTCGCCCGAGCCGGTCGAGAGCGGCGCGTCGAGGATCTGGCAGTATTTGCCATAAGGTCGGTCGAAGCTCACGTCCACGTTTGGCCCCCAATACCACTCATTCTGCCCGTCGTCGTACAGGGCAAAATGATCCGGCCAGCGGTTGTACGCCTGCCACGTGGTATCGGAGCATTGGAAAATGAAATCTGCCTTGCGGTCATCGCGCACAATGAAGACCACGTAACTCTGGAGGCCGCTTTGTTCGGCCGTGAGTTTGCCGAGGTAAACGCCACTCAGCCAATCGGCCGGAATCCTGAGTGTTGCACAGGGTGACCAACGACATTCCCGAAGACGGTTCCGCCCCACGCTTGGATCGGGTTGCGTGATGCCCTGGAACGGACCGAGCGTGCGCAGGAATCGCCCGCCCGCGCCGCCATAAAAACCTGTGCGGTAGATTTCCAGAGTAAACGGCGACGGCGGGTTCGTGCTGACGTGAAAGCTGATCTCCTGACCGGCGGCAACGCTGGTGCGGGAGCAATAACCCTCAATCCACGGACAACGATACTTGGCCTTCGGCTCAACACGCGTGTTGGCCAGCATCCAATCCCTGGTGCCCGGTCGGGCGTTTTCCCGGCTGACAGGATTGGGACGCGCCTCCTCGCGGGCAGGGTTTACAGAGGTTGGCCCCAAGGTGCAGCCACCGAGCGCGGCCGCGGCACCCGCGCCGATCACGCTGCGCAGGGCCTCTCGGCGCGTGACGCGGTCGGCTGGATACGTAGCACAGTTCTGCCGGTGGCGTTGGGTCATCTGCCGCCAACGTATTCCAGCCGCCCGCCAATCCAAATCAAATTGGCATTGTCGTCGGGCAATCCCGCCGCTCAGTAACGATCAAGGATCGAGTCCGTAATTCCCCCACACGGTCTCGGTATTCTGCCAGATTGTAGGTCGGATGTGGCGGGACAATACTCTCTTCAAGGCAATGACACAGGTGCGGATAAGAACGGAAGTGAGCCTCAACGCGCGGGCGCAAACCGTCGCTGTGAACCTGCCGGTGCTGTTCGCGATCCGCGACCCGATCCCCCGCACCCCATCGTTCACGAAACAGCTCTTCCATTGCTCGCTGGTGGCGGTTATCGCTTATCTCACCTACCTCTTCGTCACTCATTTCGTCCTGCAATCCGTGCAGGTCGTGGGCGTGAGCATGTCCCCGACGCTCGAGCCGGCGGGCTACTACTTCTTGAATCGTTGCGTCTATTTGGTGCGCGATCCCCATCCCAACGACATCGTGGTCATTCGCGACCCGTCGGACAACCGTTACTCCGTCAAACGCGTCGTGGCTGGAGCTGGTGACTCCGTCTATCTGAAATCCGGACGGGTCTATGTCAACGGCCATGAGCTGGTGGAATCGTATCTGGCGCCGGGCACGCCCACGTTTCCCCCGGCCAAACAGACGGATCAATCGGTGCGCTGCGGCGAGGATCAATACTTCCTTCTTGGCGACAACCGGCAGAACAGTATGGACAGCCGGAGTTACGGGCCTGTTCCGCGTCAGAACATCCTTGGAGTAGTCATCCGTTGATGGCGCGCCAAGCCCGGGCGGCCATCACCTCTGGCCCTCGCCGCTGCCCGGACGCGGTTGCCCTTGTAACCCCCGCTTTGCCCCTTCGCGCACGGCGCGATCTTCAGGAATTTCCAAACGCGCCCCGAAGCCACGGTCGTGTCTCTCGCGGCACCTTGACTCATCTGCAATATCGCCGCAGCATCGCCGACTCCATTCATGACCACGACAACAGGCAAGCGGGTGTTCGCCCTCTGGGTGCTCTTCGGGATCAACACCATGAACTTTTATGACCGGCAGATTCTCTCGGCGGTGGCCGAACCGGTTCGGAAAGAATGGGCGCTTAGTGACTCGGCGCTCGGCCTGTTGGGTACGGCGTTCACACTTTTATACGCCTTCGTCGGCGTGCCGTTCGGGCGATGGGCCGATGCTTGGTCGCGCACGCGTCTCCTCGCCGGCGGCTGCGCGGTGTGGAGCGTTCTGACCGCGGTCTCGGGGTTGGCGCAGAATGCTTCGCAGTTGTTCGTCGCCAGGCTGGGTGTCGGCGTTGGCGAGGCCAGTTGCGCACCGGCCGCGAACTCACTGATCGGTGACCTGTATCCACCGGAGCGCAGGTCACGGGCGCTGTCCATCTTCATGCTGGGTCTGCCTGTCGGCATGCTTCTGAGTTTCCTGGTCAGCGGCCTGGTCGCACACACCTACGGATGGCGGGCGGCGTTTTACGTGGCGGTCCTGCCAGGGCTGGCGCTTGCGGCGCTGGCGTTGTGGATGCCCGAGCCTCAGCGCGGTGCCAGCGAAGGACGGACGGATCTCGCGCACCGGCCTGGATCTCCCTACCTCGTGCTGCTTGGAATTCCTACTTTCCTTTGGATCATCGTTTCCGGCGCGCTGCACAACTTCAACATGTATGCCGCAGGGTCGTTTATGACGGCGCTCCTGGGACGTTATCACGCGCTGGACCTGAAGTCCGCGGCGCTCGCGTCGGCATTGATCTTCGGCGTGTCCGGCGCGCTGGGGTTGCTGGCGGGAGGATGGGCCGCGGACCGGTTCGGCGGCGCGCGCGCTGACGGACGGCTGTTGCTCTCGGCGGTCGTCATGGCCATCGCCGTGCCGTGCATCTACCTGGCCCTGCGACAACCTGGTGGAGCGGTCACCCCGTTCGTGATCTTGATGGGGGCGGGGCTGGCGTGCGTTTACGTGTATTATTCTTCGGTCTATGCCGCCATCCAGGACGTGGTCGAACCGGCCCTGCGCGGCACGGCCATGGCGGTTTATTTTTTCGCCATGTATGTGCTGGGAGCGAGTTTCGGCCCGCTGGGCACGGGCATGTTGAGTGATCACTTCGCGCGAAGGGCCATGACCGAAGCCGGAGCGACGACGATGACCGAGGCGTTCAAGGCGGGCGGGCTTCACCAGGCCATGCACGTGGTCCCGGCACTCTGCCTCATCCTGGCGGTTGTGTTGTATGCGGCGTCGCGAACGGTGGGCCGTGACATGGTGCGATTGAAGGAGTGGCAGGCTTCGCAGGCGGCCGGGAAAGCGATCTCGAACTGAATCCCGCCATGATGAAGTGAACCCGGGTTCAGCGGACGTAAATGGGGTTCGCGTAAACCCAAGGACGCGATTCACCGTCCACGGTCAGCCAGGCTTCGAGGCGATACACGCCGGGTTCCTTCACAGGAAATTCCACCACTGCCTTGGCGGAAGACTCAGCCACTTGAACTCCGTAACGCAGCAGTCGCGTCTGACAGGCCAGCGGTAGTTGGGCACGGAGCTTTATCCCTATGCTATGCTTCACCTCGTCACCCATAATGGCGAGCGTTTTGCCGTTTGAATCGAGCGCCTCGAAGCGAAACCCGGTCGCTTCGCACATCCAATCCTGCGCCACGTAGGCGTGGCCGGCTTTGAGCGCCGAACGGATCGTGGCCTCGTCGAGTTTGGGGGCGAGAACGTGGGTGCTGCAGTTCCAAAACGACCGATGATACGGATCAATATCCACCCGCGCGATGACGTCGCCCGGCTTCCGGCCCTTGGTCAATTCCCGGATGCCCGGCCTCGATCCCGCCGTCACTTTGCGCATCTCCTCATCCTTGTCCACGATCGTGCCCAGCAAGACCGTTTCCTCATCCACCATCTTCATCACCAAGACCTGGTTGTGATGACAATCGTTGGCGGCGACGCCGGTGAGCCGGAGGTTCTTCGTTCCCGCGTCCCATTTGTCCATGTAGAGTTGCGGATAATCGCACTGGAAGGCGAACAATTCGTCCGGATACAGGCGGACGGCCTCCTCGAGTTCGGCGAGTTGCTTCGGGTCGGTGAGCTTCATCGCCAGCGCGATGACCGAGGCCATGTCCTTTTTCGCATCGTAATGGCGATTGGCGATTTCCAGTCCGGTCATTCCCTCCAACGACTGATCCCTTCGCTCCTCGATGTGCGAAAGAAAAATCATGCCATCGCCGGCCGTCACAGCCTTGAGCAATTCCGGAAAAGGACCTTTCATCAAGCCGAAAACGGAATTCTCAGGGTAGAGCAGGCAGCCGTGACTCTCAGAACCTGGAATGAACAGCACACCATCCTTGAGTCCCCGCCAACGGCCCTCGACGAAATCGCGTGGCGGGCGGAAATGGTCCGTCAGCAGGATGGCGCTGATGCCGGCTTTCTTTGCGTCCGCGAGCATTTCGGGCAGCGTGCCGCCGGTGTGATCGGAATCCTCGGCGTGGGCATGGAGGATGCAGCGGTAGTCGTTCAAGCCGGGTTGCGGCGTGAGGGTGCGGCGCTGTCGCTTGAATACCTGGACGTCCTCGTGGGTGGCTTTGAGACGCGGCAAAGCCATGCGTTCGATGGCCGTTCGCTTGAGCGGGGCGTCGGATTTTGCCTCGCCCGCCTGGGCGCAAGCACCGGTCAACACAAGCGAAATGCTCCACACCCATACGAGCAGCGGATGACTACCGAGCGCTTGGCGGAACGCAGGCCGCAGGTTGAATTGTCCCCGGTGACGCCGACCTGCGAAACCGTTCATCGAGTTCATTTGATCTTCCCCAGCATCTGGTAAATCCAAACCAGCGCAGTGTTCATCAGCCTTTCCCCGGCTCCGACCTCCACCGGCGACACCGTGGAGTCCGCTCCGTAACCGCCTTCGGCCACCGCCTCGATCGTCGGGAAGTACTGGTGGTAGCCGTTGCAGTAACCGAAAAAGAAAACCTGCTTCACCCGTGCCCGCTCTTTGAGCCGGTTGGCATGGTTGCAAAAGAACTCTCCCGAGCCGCCGACCATGGCGACGTTGCCGTTCAACAAGGCCACGGTCAGGCGTGGCCGGATGCCATCGGCATATTCATCGGTGAAGTTCGGGATCAACTCGGGAAAGAAGGCCGCGCCGTATCCGGCCCGGATGCCGGGATTGCTCCAATCCGTCCGTGAACTGAACTTGATCCGGTCTTCCTTCACCGCGAGGGAAGGTTTCGCGGGCGTTTCGGGTTTCAAACTCGAAGCCAGTTTGACGACCTCCAGCCCAAGTGCCCGGCCGAACTCGCGATAGTCTTTGCGCTCACCCTTGTTCGCCGACATGTCTCCCGCGGCGCCCTGCATGAAAACAGCCTGGCCGCCAAATTCCTTCTCGACCGTTTCCTTGACCGCGCCGGCGTAGTCCGGTGAAAACTTCAGAACCTCGGCGCCAATCATGGTGGGATGCGCGGTGAAGTTGACTATCACGGCCACGGGCGAACCGTTGGTGTTGTCCAAGCGAATGACTCCCAGGTCTGGATCCACCGGCTTGGGTTCGATCTTCGTGTGGCGGTTGCGGTTGAACCCCTCGAGTTTGATCACACCGGTGGCGATTCGTGCCGGAACGAGCTTTGCATCCGCCTCAAGAATCGCCGCCACGATTTCATCCTCCAGGAACTTGTTATAACGCAGCGCGGCGTCGAACTTGCCTTTCCCCTTCCCTTCCTCGTCCGTCAATTCCAACACCGGGCCGTGGTGCGTGTGCGAGCCGGCGATGAAGGAGTACTCGATCGCTGCCTTCTCCCGGATGCGACTGCGGATCGCCTGCAAGGCCCCCTCGGTTGGAGAACGACCGAGATCAAGGCCGACGATGGCCAGTTTCTTATCGCCCGCCTGGATGACCACGGCGCTGGCTTGCAGCGGCTCCAGCACTCCCGCGGACAAGGCGGCGTGGCGTGCCCCGTAACCCCACATCGGCACCGGTTCTTTCGGAGTGATGTCACGCTTCCCCGCTCCGGCGTTGAACGGCACTTGCGGAACCTCGGCGGCCCACAAGTGAACCGAGGCCAACAACAGCGCGGCCCCCAGCCTACAGTGATTGAGATGATTCATCATGGCACTAACTTCATTGGGCGATTACTTGTGTCGAGCCGGTCAATCGTCGTCTGATTTCGCGGACTTGGCCGGGTCCGGCGGCTTTGGTTGCGTGAGCGCCTTGAACACTTTCTCCGCCGCCTTGGCTCCGGCCGCGTTGGGTGGATAAACATCGAAGACCTCACCCGACTTGCTGAACGCGCGATACTCCACACGGCTGAGGCCCACGTCCACGCACCAAAAATGTTGCAGGCTCGCAGCCTTGGCCTCGTACCACCGCCGCGTGGCGTCCACCTTGCGCGCGGACATTCCCCAGCAACCGTCCCCCAGATAAAGCGTGCCGCGCGGATCGGGCCGGTTCTCGCGCAACAGTTTGCTTCGTTTGAACGTATGGTCGTGATGTTCAAACGCGCTCGTCAACCGGTGCTTGTCAAAAACGGGCAGCCAGTTGGTCCGGCCGTGAGCGGAACCGAATCCCTCGTAGGCGCGGCTGCTCGGATAGAGCGGCACGTGATACACGGCCATCCGGTGCGGCACGCGCGACTGAGCCGTCAACTGGGCGTCCAACCAGGCTGCCTGTGCTCCCTCGTGGGCTGCGACATGCCCGGAGTCCAACAGGTAGAGCGCGAGGTTCCTTCCAAAGCTGCGCGAGAAATAACTGCGCTCTCGCTCCTGCGCAAAATACTGGAGGAAGAACCGCACCGTGGAGGGATCCCGTGTCATGCCGCCGCGGACCTCGTGGTTGCCAATGGCCAGCACCATGGGGATCGTGTTGCCCGCCGGGGTGATCATGTTGGTCTCCCAGTGATCGAGCCACGCATCCCAGCGCGTGTAATTCGTCAGCACGTCGTTGGCATAGGCGATGTCGCCGCCCACGACGCCAAACAGCGGCGAAAGTCTTGCCGCCTGCCGCTGGAGGTCCGCCACATCCGCGCTTACCCCCATGTCGCCTCCGACGACAAACCGCAACGTCTGCCGGCCCGACGGTACGGTGTGGAATTTGCGTTCCGCGCTGAAGCCACGCCGCGCATCACCCGCGATGAAATAGTAGGTCGTGGCCGGTTGCAATCCGGTCAATTCGACCCAATGAATGTCGCGCCCGTCAGGGAGGTCGGCGATCTGATGCGACGAGCCTGAAACCTTCTGGCGATAGGCTCCAGGCCGGCCCCCTCGGGATCGCGTGTCGAAGTGGACCGTGCTCTCCGCTCCAGCTTCCATCGTTTGGTAGTTGACGGTGATGGTGCGGCTGGTGTCGCCCTGCCAGGTGAGATAGACGTGGCGCGGCGCAGCTTGGGTGCAAGCAAGCGGCAGTGAAATGAGCGCCGCCAGCACGCCCGTTGAATTGAACCACGATCTTTTCGGACGCATGGCATTGAAAGGGCCGATCGGGACGGTGGCGGTTTGCATATCTTTTTTCTGAACGGCAGCGGTGGTGGTTCGATCAAGCAGGTCCTGATTCCTCGTTCCAGTTACTTCGCGGCCAGGCCGGGCGAGACATCCAGGCAGGCGCCTTCCTTGTCATTGCGCGCGTAAATTCGCCCATCGCTCACGACCGCCATGGTCCAACACTTGCCGCTGAGAACCTGCGTGCGCGCCACTTCGCGGTAAGCCTTCGGCGACGCTTCAACCAGCACCAGCGGGCCGCGGTCGCCTTGCACGAGCACGTGGCCGTCCACCAGCACCGTTCCGCCGCCCGAACCAAAACCTGGCTGCGACCAGACTTCTTTGCCGGTGGCGATCTCCACGCACTTCAACGGCGCGGCGCCAAAATCCTTGAAGCCATAAATACCGTAAAGATATCCATCTTTGCAGACGGGCGTCGTCCAGTGATTCGGCAGTTGGTCTTTCAACCGCCAGAGTTCTGTGGCGGTGAACCCCGACCCGCTCTTGGAAACACGGACTGCACCGGCGCCCACTCCATAGCCTGCCGAGCAATAGACAACGTCCTGCCAGACGATTGGCGACGATGCAGTGGAGATTTGGTAGGGGAACGGATGACGCCACAAAATCTCCCCGGACTTCGCCGCCAGGCCAACCAGCCCACTCTGCGTGAAGAAAATGACCTGCCTGACGCCATGAATCGTCGCCGGCACCGCAGAGGCGTGCGTGGGAGAATCATCCCCGCTTTTCCAGGCCAGGCTGCCGTCTGTCTTGTTGAATGCGAGGAACGACTGGCCCGCGCCGCCGGCGTTCACCAAGATCAGATTGGCGTCGAGAATCGGTGAGGCAGCGCTGTTCCAGCGAATGACTTTGCCGGCGTATTCCTTCACCAGATCGTGCTGCCAAATCACCTTCCCGCTCGCCGCATCCAGACAGGTGAATACAAGATAGGCGCCGAGGAAATAGACCCGGTTGCCGTCAAGGGTCGGCGTCGAGCGCGGGCCGTCGCCGCCCTGCTTGTCATAGGTGGCCTTGCCGAGCGGGGTCGCCCAAAGTTCCTTGCCTGTCTTGTCGTCCAGAGCGATGGCTGTTTCCCTGTCCTCGCCGCCCACGTTGCGTTGGATGAAACAAAACGCGCGGCCACCGCCGACCGCAAAGGATCCGAAGCTCGGACCCAGTGGCGCTTTCCACACGACACGTGGTCCGTCCTTCGGCCAGGGCTTCAGAATTTTTTCACCGGATGAGCCGTCGTAGTTTGGGCCGCGATATTGATTCCAATCGGCGGCGGGGAGAGTGAAGCCAGCCGTGGCGAGCGCCAGCATGACAAGATTCCGTTTCATGGCGTTTGTGCTGTCAATCATGGCGGGGATTGAACCGGAACCCTAGGTCGAATTCAAGCGTCCAAGGAATTCGCGGGCCAGGACGTCGTAGGCAGCGGCGCTGGCGCTGTGGCGGTCGTAGTGGATGATCGGTTTGCCGAAGCTGGGAGCTTCGGCGAGTTTTATGCTGCGGGGAATCACGGTTTCAAACACCCGGTCGCCCAGCAACCCGCGTACTTCGCCCACGACTTCCTGCGAAAGTTTGGTCCGGCCGTCGAACATCGTCATCACCACTCCGAAGATGTGCAGGCGCGGGTTCAACCCGGAGTCGCGCAATTGTCCGAGCACGCGGTTCATCATCGAGATGCCCTCCAGCGCGTAATACTCGCATTGCAGCGGCACGAGCACGCCATCCGCGGCTGCAAAGGCGTTCATGGTCAGGAGGCCCAGCGACGGCGGGCAATCCACCAGCACGAGATCGAATCGCTCGGAGCTCCGCACCGGCGCCAACGCCTGTTCCACGCGCAGGAGGTGGTTTTCGGAACGGGCCAACTCCACGTCCGCGCCGCACAAATCCACTTCGCTCGGGACGACGCTCAGCCGTTCGAAGGCGCTGCTCTTGACCTTGTCCAGCAAGCTGCCCTCGCCCAGGAGCACCCGATAGGCGCTGTCGCCATCCTTCTTGTCCAACCCGACGCCGCTGGTCGCGTTGGCCTGCGGATCGAGGTCGAAGAGCAGCACCCGCTGGCCCGCCAGCGCCAGGCACGCGGCGAGGTTGACCGCGGTCGTGGTTTTCCCCACCCCGCCCTTCTGGTTGGCGACCGCGATGACTCTGGTTGGCACTGCGGCAATTAAAGAAGAAGCCGCGGTGCAGTTCAAGGTTTTCGCCGCGGGCTTGCATTACTTCCGCCGCAGTCTATTTTGCGTCAGGAACAACCAGGCACAATGAAAGTGATCATCATCCCGCACAACGTCACGCTGACTGAAGCCATTGAAAACCATATCGTAGGCAAAATCGAAAAGCTTGACCACTTTGACAAGCGGGCGATTGACGCGCGGGTCACGCTCGAACACGACCACACCCGCATCCCGGAAAAGCAGTTTTCCTGCTCCATCCGGTTGAGCGTGCGCGGCCCAGACCTGTTCGCTGAGGACCGGGAGAGCGACCTTTACGCAGCCATTGACATCGTCGCCAAGAAGGTCGAGCAGCAAATCCGCAAACGGCACAACAAGCACAAGGCCCGCAAACACAAGCAAGCCGCCCGCAGAAAACAGCGCCTCCAGGACGGCAACCTCTAAAGGCAGGCGCTGGACTGAATCGCCGAAGGCCGAGAGCCGGAGAGTGCATTGGTGTCAGCAGATTCCAAACTTCCTTTGGTTGATCCGGGCGCCCGCCAAATAATCCGTGCCCGCACTCTGCTGCCCATCTGCCGGCTTCCCATCGAGGACGGGGCGATAGTGGTGGCGGGTGACCGATTGGCCGCAGTGGGACAGTGGCGGTCGCTGCGGAAACGGTTTTCCGTCAAGGTCACGGACCTCGGCGAGGTCATCTTGATGCCGGGGCTGGTCAACGCGCATTGCCATCTCGATTACACACACATGGCGGCCCGGTTTCCACCGCCGCGGAGTTTCTGCGATTGGATCAAGTGCATCACCACGGAGAAAGCCTCCTGGAGGCGGCCAGAATTCTGCGCTTCCTGGCGAGAGGGTGCTCAAATGCTGCTGCGCTCCGGCACGACAACCGTTGGCGACATCGAGGCCGTGCCTGAACTGCTTCCGCAGATGTGGAATGCGACTCCTCTGCGCGTGGTATCCTTCCTCGAAATGACCGGCGTCCGCAGCCGGCGCGAACCGGCGGCCATCCTCGCTGAATCGGTCCGCACCATTCGATCGCTTGCGCATCCGCGTTGTTTCGCGGGACTGTCGCCTCATGCGCCCTATTCCACTTTGCCTGGTCTTCTGCGGCAGAGCGCAACAACCGCCCGCCGTCACGGCTGGCGCGTGGCCACGCATGTCGCCGAGTCCGCGGCGGAGTACGAGATGTTTCTGCATGGGCGCGGCGAGCTGTTTGACTGGCTGCGGCGCAACGAACGCGACATGTCCGACTGCGGCGGCGTGTCGCCTGTTCAGCACCTTGCCGGGGCCGGCCTGCTGGGTCCGAATCTTGTTGCCACACACGTCAACTACCTCTCACCCGGCGACGCGGAACTCCTTGCGCGGAACCGGGTGAGCGTCGTCCATTGTCCGCGGAGCCATGATTACTTCCGCCATGCGGCGTTTCCCCGGAGCGCGCTGGCCAAGGCCGGCGTGAACCTCTGCCTCGGCACGGACAGCCTGGCCAGTGTGCGCAAACACCCGAAGCATGAACTGGAGTTGAACCTTTTCCACGAAATGCGCGTTTTTGCACGCGCTCACCCCGGGGTTGCGCCTGAACAGATCACGCGGATGGTGACCATGAACGGTGCTCTGGCACTTGGCCTTCGCGGTCGCGCCGGCGAGCTTAGGGCCAACTCCTATGCCGACGTCATTGCACTGCCGTATTCAGGCGGCATGGACGACGCTCACAATTCCGTCCTTCATCATCGAGGCAACGTGTTCGCAAGCATGATCGCCGGGGTCTGGGCTTGGCGCCCGGCGTAACTGTTGATGAAGCCACGGTGACTGTTTCGGCGGAGCCAGACCGCTCGCGACGACTTCACTTTCCAACCGATTCCATCCGTGCTTTGCTCTCTCCCGATGAGTCTATTCAACGATGCGCTGCGGTCGCGCCTCGATGACATCCGCGCCGAAGGATTGTGGCGCGAGCTGCGTCGGGTGGATTCGCCGCAAGGACCGCGCATCCAACTCGCCGGACGTGAACTGGTGAATTTCTCGTCCAATGATTATCTCGGGCTTGCCAATCATCCCGCGTTGCGTGAAGCGGCATTGCAGGCCCTGGGCAAGTTTGGCGTCGGCAGCGGGGCATCCCGGCTCGTCTGTGGTTCGCTCGCGCCGCTGCATCAACTGGAGGAGGCACTCGCCGCCTTCAAAGGCACTCAAGCCGCGCTCACTTTTTCCTCGGGTTACACCGCCGCGTTGGGAACCGTCTGCGCCTTGCTGAACAAGGACGATGTCATCATCACCGACAAGTTCGTCCACGCCTGCTTGGTGGATGCCGCGCGATTGTCCGGCGCGCAAATCCGCATTTTCGCGCACAACGACCTAGACGAACTGGAGACGATTCTCAATTCGCTCTCCAACGGAGCTCCCACTCCACGGCACACCGCACGCAACGCCCTCATCGTGACCGAGTCGGTGTTCTCCATGGACGGCGACCATGCGCCTCTCCGGGAAATCGTCGCGCTCAAGGAAAAGTATGGCGCCTGGCTGCTGGTGGACGAGGCACACGCCACGGGCCTCTACGGTGCCAGCCGACGCGGCTTGGCGGAGCACTTTGGAGTGAGCGACCGGATCGAGGTGCAAATGGGCACCCTCGGCAAGGCGCTCGGCGCCAGCGGCGGGTACATCTGCGGCAGCCGGACGTTGATTGATTACCTCGTGAACCGGGCCAGAAGCTTCATCTTCAGCACCGCGCCAACACCTGTCACCGCCGCCGCGGCAACCGCCGCGATCAACCTGGTTCAATCCGCCGAGGGCGCTTCACGCCTAAGCGCTTTGTGGTCACGCGCCGAGGAATTCAATTCAGGACTGGGGCGAACTTCGCTGGCCATCCCGCGCGCCATTGTGCCACTGGTGATTGGCGATGAGTCCGAAGCGGTGGCTGCGGCGGATTCACTCCGCGAGCGCGGTTTCTTCGCGCCCGCCATCCGCTACCCGAGCGTTGCCAGGCACTCCGCGCGACTGCGGATCACGCTCTCGGCGGCCCATGCTGGGGACGATGTTGCAAGATTCGTGAGCGCCCTCAAGGCCATGTCTCCAAAGTATATCATCCACTGAGCATGCATCGGCTCGCCCATCTGGACCGCAAGTTCGTCTGGCACCCGTTTACCCAGATGCGCGACTGGCTCAAAAGCGAGCCAATCGTCATCGTCGAAGGTCGGGGCCCCGTGCTGCGCGACCTACGCGGCAGGGAGTATCTCGATGCCAATTCCTCAATCTGGACCAACTTACACGGGCACAACCATCCTCGAATCAATGCCGCCATTGGCCGGCAGTTGAAAAGGATCGCCCACTCTTCCGCCCTCGGCCTGGCGAATGAACCGGCCTCACTCCTTGCACAACGCCTTGTGTCACTGGCCAATCCTCAACTCGCCGGGATGAAGCGTGGGCGAGGTGGTCGGAACAGCCCGGGAACCGCTACACTTTCTCATTTCCTCTCCGACCTGCCAGCAAGTAAATCGCTTCGGCCGTTGACCAAAGTCTTTTTCAGCGACGATGGCTCAACTTCGATCGAAGTCGCTCTCAAACTGGCTTACGAATACACCCGCCGTACACGCGGCCCGAAGCCAAAACCAGTTTTCCTTTCCCTCGCCGGCGCGTATCACGGTGACACCGTCGGCGCAGTATCGCTCGGCCACATTGACCTGTTTCATCGCGCCTACGCCGGCCTGACGTTCAAAACGGAGCGGGTGATGTCGCCGTATTGTTACCGTTGCCCCTTTAACCGGGCAATGCCGGAGAGGATGGACGCGAGGGTTTACCGCAAGTGCAACTGGGAATGCGTCGGCGAAGTCGAAAAGAAATTCTGCGCGCAAACGAAGCGTGGCCGTCCGGTCGCCGCGTTGGTTGTCGAGCCGCTCATCCAGGGCGCCGCCGGCATGATCCCACAACCTCCCGGATGGCTCCTTCAGGTGGCAGCCATCGCTCGCAAGAACGATGCGTTGCTTATCGCGGACGAAGTCATGACCGGCTTTGGCAGAACGGGCCGGCTTTCGACCCTCAACTCTCAACTCTCAACTCCCCTCTTCGCCTGCCATCACGAATCCGTGCAGCCCGACCTTCTCTGCCTCGCCAAGGGAATGACCGGCGGCTACCTGCCGATGGCGGCGACGCTGACGACGCAGAGAATCTTCGATGCCTTTCTCGGCGAACATCACGAGTTGAAGACATTCTTCCACGGCCACAGCTACACCGGCAATCAACTCGGCGCTTCGGCTGCGTTGGCGAGTCTGGACCTCCTCCAGAGTGCAGCCTCCTTTCGCGCCCGCTCCCGGATGGAACAAACGCTTGCCGACGAACTGAAAGTGCTTCGGACTTTGCCCGCCGTGGGCGACATCCGGCAGGTGGGATTGATCGCCGGCATCGAACTCGTGCGCAACTGGCGCACGCGCGAACGATTCGGTCTCGGGGAGCGCGTCGGCGCCCGCGTCTGCGAGGCCATGGCGCGGCGCGGCGTTTTGACGCGTCCAATTGGCGACGTCATCGTGATTATGCCGCCGTTCTGCACGACGCCGGCGCAGATCAGAAGAATTGTGACGGCACTCGCGGAGGCTGTCGAAGAAAAAGCCGGAAGCGTCAATTCATCCAGTCACATTTAGCGAAGCTCACGATGAGGTGCCGCTGCTGGATGTTCAACACGCGACGCTCGGGTCCGACCCGATCATTCAAGGCGTCACCATGTCGCCCGCATAAGCGAACAACGCCGGCGCGCCGCCAGTGTGCCAGAACAAAACCGTTTCACCGCGTTTGAAAACTTGCTTCCGAATTAAATCGCGTTCATCCGCACCGCAGACGGCGCAGGAACTACGAAAGCCCCAATCGCTTCAGCGCTTCGGCGGCGCGAATGATGGGAATGCCCTCGAAAGTCCCAAGCACCAGCAAGTCCTTGTCACCCGTAACAATCGCGTCGGCTTGCGCAGCGACGGCGCAGGCCAAGGCATGAGCATCATCCGGGTCGCGCAATTCGGCGGGCGGCATAATTCGGGCCGGCGCTGCTTCGTAGCAGGCGGCACGGAAGCGAGCCGCGAGCGACTCGGCGGTCTCTCCGCGGGCAGCGAGCCGTGCCGCAAACTTTGGATTTTGAAGTGTCTCCTGAAATTCAAGTAGCAGCGGCAGGGAAAGAAATACTTGGGCTTGTCCGCTGAGGGCCGCCGAAACGAGTCGCGCCGGTGGCCCGGACCAAAGCGCGCCAGAGATGAGCGTGTTCGTGTCAACGACCAGCTTCACGCGCCCGCCGCTCCCTCCGCACGGCGTTCACCTCGGCTTGAATCTCTTCTTCCGTCATGGGTTCGCCCGGCTGCGCGCGGATGCCGTCGAGCACGTGCTTGAGTTCGGCCGCTGCTTTGCGGCGACGCAGTTCCGTGGCGAGCAAGTCACCGAGTGGCGCGGATTCCAGCAGCCCGTTGTCGCGCGCCTCTTTCACCAGCGCGTCGGGCAAATCCAGTTGAATCGTGACGCTCATGACGTTGAGAAGATGCCAGCAACGCACGCCGGGTGTCAAATCGTGGCGGGGACTTTCACGGAAGTGTGCAGTTGTGGAATGACGCAGCGGTTTTTGGGTGAACTTCATCTGCGTCCATCCGCGTCCATCTGCGGTTAAGATTCTTGGTGCCTCTAGTGCCCTTTGTGCCCGAATCAATCCGCCGTCAATTCCTTCGCATACGCAAACAGCGCCGGCGCGCCACCTGTGTGCCAGAACAAAACCGTTTCGCCGCGGCGGAAAACTTTTTTGCGAATCAAATCCACCAACGCGCCGAACGCCCGCCCGGCATAAACCGGGTCGAGCAGGATGCCCTCGCACCGCGCCATCGTCCGGATCGCTCCGCGCTCGAGTTCACCAACCACGCCGTACCCGCCGCCCAGATAGCCGCGCGTCACTATGAAATACGCCGCGGCAAATCGCTCCTGCAAACCAATGTAATCCGCGCACTCATTGGCAATCTGCGACAACTCCTCCTCGTAAAGCCCGGCATCGCGGGCGTCTTTATCAATGCCGATGCCATGAAGTGTGCAATTTAGCCCGCAGACTTTTGCCCCCACCACCATCCCCGCCTGCGTCCCGCCGGAGCTGGTGCCGAACACGATGTGATCCACGCGCTGTTTGCTCGCGCGCAATTGTTCCATCAGTTCCATCATCGCCACCACGTAACCCGTCGCGCCGACGCCGTTCGAGCCGCCAACCCCAATCACGTAGGGCTTGCGGCCCTGCGCCCGGAGTTGTTCGGGAAGTTCGCGCAGTTTCAGCGGACGCTGCGGACGCTCAATCCAATGTTCCTTTGCGCCGAGCAATTGATTGAGCAGAAGATTGCCGTTCGGCAATTCGGGTTTCTTCCCGTTCAAAATCAATTCGCACTTCAGCCCCGCCTTCGCCGCCGCCGCCGCCGTCTGCCGGCAATGGTTCGATTGCGCCGCGCCCGCCGTGACGAGCGTGTCCGCGCCCTGCTCCAACGCCTGACCGACGAGGAACTCCAGTTTGCGCGTCTTGTTGCCGCCGAGCGCGAGACCGGTTTGATCGTCGCGCTTGATCAGCAACGTCGGCCCGCCGAGTTCGCGCGAGAGCCGTTCCAGTCTCTCGACGGCCGTCGGCAGTTGTGCGAGGGGAAAGCGCGGCAGGGATTCGATTCGCATTGTTGGCGATTTGCGATTGGCTATCTCAACCTTCAGTGCGTCACCGGCTTCACAGCGCTCTCAATCAAACCCACCAGCCACCCGGGAAAACAACCCAGCAACACGACGCCCAATGCCAGAACCGCAAGCACGGCTTGGGCAGGCACCGAGGCCTTCGTTGCCTTGGTCCCATTCGGCCCCTCCGCCACATAAATCTGCTTGAGTACTTGCAGATAGTAATACAGTGACACTGCGCTCATCGCGAGGGCGAGGATGACAAGCCAAAGCAGGCCGAGATTCGGAGCACCGGATTTGATCGCCACCGCGAACACGTAAAACTTGCCAAAGAACCCCGCCAGCGGCGGAATCCCCGCCAGCGACAGCATGAAGATCATCATGCACAGCGAGACCACCGGCGCGCGGCGGCTCAGTCCGGCAAAGCTCGGCAGCCTGTCGTCCCCGGCCCCCTGCTCCACCACGGCGACGACGCCGAACGCGCCAATCGTCGTCAGGCCATAAGTCACCGCGTAGTAAATCACCGAAGCCACAGCTTGCTGGTCATGCGCCAACACCGCAATCAGCATGTAGCCCGCATGCGCAATCGCCGAGTAAGCGAGCAGACGCTTCACGTTGCTCTGCACTATGGCGGCCAGGTTGCCGAGAATCATCGAAAGCCCGGCGACGACGGCGATCACCGGCACCCAGCCCGGCACGAACGCGCGAAATGCCCCGCTGCCTTCCGCGCCGGCAAAACCAAGCATCATGACCTTGGCGAAGATAAAGAAGCTCGCGACCTTCGAACCCGAGGCAATCAACGCCGCGCTGGGCGTGGGCGCGCCTTGATACGCATCCGGCGCCCACAGGTGGAACGGCACGGCGGCGACTTTGAAGCCGAAGCCGATTACGGTCATCACAATCGCAACCACGAGCAGCGGATCGAGTCCTTTGCCCGCCAGTGCAGCCGCGATTTGCCCGAGGTTCGTCGAACCGGACAGACCGTAAATCAGACTCAAACCAAACAGCATGAACGCGGCGGACATGCCGCCGAACAGGAAATATTTCAGCGCCGCTTCAGCGGATTTAACGTCGCGCTTGTTGAAAGCCGTGAGCACGTAGAGCGGGAGGCTCGTCAGCTCGAGCGAAACAAAAATCATCAGGATGTCCTCGGCACTGATCAGGAACATCATGCCCACCGTCGCCAACAAGATCAGCGCGAGATATTCGCCGACGTGTGCGGTGAAGTGAGATTCGATGGAGATCAGCACGGTGAAGATGGTCAACCCGAGCAGGCAAATCTTCACGAGTTGCGTCAGCGGATCAATTACGAGCATGCCGGCCAGTGCATCGGCGTGCGCCGGCATCACGAGCATCCACATGATTGCCGCCAGGCAGCCGACGCTCGCAATCATCCCTCCAATCACAAAACGCACCCGCGTCTCCATCCCGCGCATCGAAGTCAGGTCAATCACCAGCACGACTAACGCTGTGATGACCACGATGGTTTCCGGCGCGGCGAGCTTGAGCAGTTCGAGGTAGCTCATTGCGCGCCTCCTCTCCGAAGCCAGTCAAAGAGCGGCGAGTTGAAGCTGGGCACGATCACATCGAGCAGCAATCGTGGATAAAGTCCGATGAGCAAACTCACGCCAATCAGCATCACCGCGCCGATCCGCTCGGGCACCGAGATCGCATCCATCGCATGATGATGCCCGTCCTGCGAAGCATTCTCCCTCTCCCCATCCGATGGGGAGAGGGCCGGGGTGAGGGGTCTCTCTGCCTCTCCAAAAAAAGCCTTCTGCATCGCCCGCAACGTGTAGGCCACGCCGATTACGATGCCTCCACCGGTGATGACCGCCAGCGTCGGGAATGCCTTCCACGCGCCGATGAGCACCTGCAATTCCGCCACGAATCCGCTGAATCCTGGCAATCCCATGGAAGCCGCGCCGGCAATCACGAACGTCACCGCCGCAAACGGCATCGCCTTCGCCAGATTCATCCCTTCCAGCACGGAGAGTTCGCGCGTGTGCGTTCGCTCATAAACCATCCGGCCCACCACCGCGAACAACAGCCCCGCGATGACGCCGTGCGAAAACATCTGCAACACCGCGCCGCTCAGGCCAATCGTGTTCAGCGTCACCAACCCGAGCAGCACGAAACCCATGTGGCTCACGCTCGAATAGCCGATGACGAATTTGAAATCTTTTTGCACCAGCGCCACCATCGCGCCATACACGATGCCGATCACCGCCAGCACCGCGATCCAGTATTTCCACGCCTCCAGCCCTTCCGGGAACAACGTCATCGCCACGCGCAGGCAGCCGTAAGCGCCCAGTTTCATCACCACGCCCGCAAGCAGCATTGAGGCGGCGGTCGGCGCGGCCACGTGACCCGTCGGCGCCCATGTGTGAAACGGCCACAGACCCGCGAGGATCGCGAAGCCCACGAACACCAACGGAAACGCCCACATCTGGAAATCGTGCGGGAACGGATATTTCGCCAGCTCCACGATGCTCATCGTGTGCGCGCCCGCCTTCACATACGCCGCGATCAATCCGATCAGCACCATCGCGCTGCCGACGAACGAATAGAGCGCCAGCTTCATCGCGCCGTATTCCTTCCGCGTCGAACCCCAGATCGCGATGAGGAAATACTTCGGGATGATCGCAAGTTCGTAAAAGACGAACAGCAGGAACACGTCAAAGCTCAGGAACACACCGTACACGCCGCCGATGAGCGTAAGATAAAACGCGAAAAATTCATTCGCCCGATGCTCGATGTTCCAGGAAAACAAAATCCCCGCTACCGCCGCCAGTCCCGTCAGCAGCACGAGCGTCAAACTGATCCCATCCGCCGCGAGGTGATAACGAATCCCCAACGTAGGAATCCAATCCACGTCAGCAACCGTGACAATCTCGCCCGCCTTGAATTGCATGAACCCCGCCAGCGCCACAAGCAAACCCATCACCGCCGTCAGCATGGCCACCTTGCGCGCCGCCGACGCGTTCCCCTTCGGCAGGAGCATCAGCACCAGCACGCCGAGAAATGAACTGTAAATGGTCCAAGCTAACATGGTTCAGTCAAGGCTTTCACCATTATTGGCAGCGGCATTGGTCATAGTGCTATGTGCCAATCACGTAAAAAATTGGTTGCGTACCACGCGGCGTGAGTATTGTTGGTGGATCGCGCCCACTCTCGAATCGTCGGCACGAAAACGGCCATTTGCGAGGCGGGAATTCTCTCTCTACTTATCGCGTTGTAGATTGCGCCTATTGTGTTTCCCGGAATGTATTGGCCATATGGAGAACTCGTGTTCGTGAGGCATTCTTGCAGCGCGGGAAGGGCGTCAACACCTATCCCAGCGAGCGCCTCAGGCACAAAGCCAGGTTTTTCCCCGAGCATCGCAAGCAACTCTGGAATCGCTGGTTTGGCTGCCGGGCCTAGCGCGTCGATACCCCAGATCACTCTTCGCAGGCGGTCGTCAGCCGTGACAAATCGAAAACTGACACGAGGCACCTTGCTCAAGATTCCATTCAGACGCGCGGGCCAACCGCTCCCTGGATTATGAGCTGTCCGCACCATCACTGTCAGTGCGTTTGTGCCCATTTGTTGAATTGCTTTGCGCGCCACTTTCCGTGTCGCCTCAGGTTGACCGTAGTCAACATCAGCCAACCATTTGCTGAGAGGTTTTCCCTGATAACCTGGCTCCTCCGGGACCGTATTGAGCAAAGCGAATATCAGTCCCGCGCCGCAGAGAAACGCAATCGGCAGAATCCATCGCCATTTCAGCGAGCCCGCAGTCCGCCTCGCGGTTTCAGGTTTCGACTTGCCTGTGTCGTTATTCAATTTCGAGATTAAAATTTCAATTGCTCCACCATCCGTACGACTGTCGGATTGATTACGTCCAACACGAGGCGCGGCCACAGGCCCAGCATAAACATCAACGCGATGGGTATCGCCACCAACGCGCGTTCGGCCGGCGTCAGGTCCGGAAACTGCGCCCATTTTTCATTAAGCGGCCCGTTGAAGACGCGTTGCAGAATCGTGAGGATGAAAATCGCCGTGACCAGCAGGCCCAGCGCCGACAGCGCCGCGGCCCACGGCGCGAGCGGGAAGACGCCTTTGAAGATCAGGAATTCGCCGACGAATCCGTTCAGCCCCGGCAATCCGAGTGACGAGAACAGCGCTATGCCCATCAGCCCGCAGAAGGTCGGCGCGACTTTGCGCAGCCCGCCGAAATCGTTCAGTCCGCGCAACCCGCCGCTGCGTTGCTCGATCAGGCTCACGAACCAGAAGAGCGTCGCCGCCGTGAGACCGTGATTGAACATTTGCAGGAACACGCCGTTGAGCGCGGCGGCTTTTTCCGTGGCGAGCGCGGTGTCATTACCCGTGAACTTCGCCACCGCGAACACGCCCAGCAGGCAATAGCCAAGGTGGTTGATCGAAGAATACGCGAGGATGCGCTTTAGATCCCGCTGCGCGAACGCGGCGCACGCGGAAAACACGATGGTGATGACCGCGAGCGAGAGCAGCACGTTCAGCACGCGCGGCTCGTTGAGTTGCGGCGCGAAGATCGGCAGCACGATGCGGATGAAGCCGTAAACGCCCATCTTCGACATCACGCCGGTGAGCAGCATCGTCACCGGCGACGGCGCTTCGGCATAGGTCGCGGGCAGCCACGTGTGAAACGGCATCAACGGCACTTTCACCGCGAACCCGAGCAGCACGCCGCCGAAAATCACCAAACACATCTGATGCCCCGTGAACGCGTGGCCGAAAAGTTTCCAGCCGAAATTCGTCGAGAGCGCCTGGGTCAGGCTGCCGTCGCGCCCCATCTCCGCAAGCTTCGTGAAGTCAAACACGCCCGGCGCGGTGTCGGTTTTCGTCGCAAGGAAAATTCCGAGGAACGCCAGCAACATCGCCACACTGCCGACCATCGTGTAGATGAAAAACTGCGTGGCGGCGGATGCGCGTTGCGGCCCGCCCCAGAGCCGCACGAGGAAGAACGCTGGAATCAAACTTAGCTCCCAGAAAATGAACCAGTGGAAAAAGTTCAGCGCCGTGAACGTGCCGAACAGGCCGGCTTGCAGGAACAATATGAGCGCGTGGTAAAGTGAAACGCGTTCCGTGATGCGCCCCGACGCCAGCAACGCCATCGGCACGACGATGGCCGTGAGCAACACCATCAACAGCCCCAACCCATCCACGCCGACGAAATACTGCACGCCCAGCGTGGGAATCCAGTTGGCCTGCTCCTTGAACTGAAGGTCGCCCGAACTCGCGTCGAAGGACTTCCACATGACGAGGGCCAGCGCGAGCGAGGCAAAACTGAAACCGAGCGACAGCTTGCGCGCGAGGCTCTTTTGCTCCCCGCCAAGTCCAACGACAACCACTCCACCAATGAGCGGCAAGAGCGTGATGGCCGTGATGATCGGGAAGTCGCTCACCTGCCCTTCCCTCCCCAAATGAGAAGCAACACCAGCACCGTGAGCGCGACGCCGATGATGCGGAGATAATTCTGCACGTGCCCGTCTTGCAATCGCGACATCAGCTTGCCGCCCCGTGTCACGCCATCGCAGCTTTGATCGAAACCCAGATTGATCACGAACTCGTCGCAGGCGCGGTTTACCCAAGACAGGCCAAGCGCCGCATACGAGACCAGCCTCACCGCGCCGCCCCAAACCCACTCGTCGAGGAACGCGCATACCTTTGCCCACCACGCGTTGAAGGCGATGACGGTCATTTCGTAAAGTTCATCAACGCCATACTTCTTTTGCAGCCACCAATAAATGCCGGCGGGAAGTTTCTCCAAAAGGTCCGGCTCGTCCGCCTTCTGAATCGGCTTGCGAGCGTAAAACCGCCAACCAAGTCCGATGCCCGCAAAAACAATCACGGCAGAAAGCAACATGAGTGCGAGTGTGTCCGTGTTCAGAATTCCACCGCGATTGAATGTCGCGTGATGTCCTTCGAGAAAATTCTGAAACCACGGCCACGCGGGTGTGCCGAAAAGACCAAGCACGATGGCGAAGAACGCGAGAATCACCAGCGGAACGGTCATCACAAGAGGGCTTTCGCGCGGAGCGCGGCTGTCCTCAGCCGCTGCATGTCCGCCTGCATGTGACGCGTGAGATTTATCGTGCGTCTCTTTCACGTCGGGAGCGCTGCGGCTGGGGACAGCCGCGCTCCGAGAACTGCCAAAGAATACCAACGCCACTTGGCGGGTCATGTAGAACGCCGTCAGGAACGCGCCGGTGACGCCGAGATAAAACGGAACGCGCGACACCTGCCAACCGTGCGCCGCGTGGAGAATTTCATCCTTGCTCCAGAACCCTGAAAACACGAGCGGGAAACCCGCCAGCGCCAACATGCCGACCGCGTAGGTCGCGAACGTCACGGGCATGAATTTCTTCAGCCCGCCCATGTGCCGAATGTCCTGCTCCTCGTGGCAACCGTGAATCACCGAGCCTGCGCCCATGAACAGCAGCGCCTTGAAGAACGCGTGCGTGATGAGATGAAACATGCCCACCGCCACGCCACCAACACCAAGCCCCATCATCATGTAGCCGAGTTGCGAGACCGTGGAGTAAGCGAGGATGCGTTTGATGTCGTTTTGCGCGACCGCAATTGACGCGGCGAAGACGGCGGTGATTGCGCCGATCCAGGTTACGACTCGGAGTGCGACAGAGACAGGAGAAGGCCGAAATTGATTTGATAAACGCTCGTCCTCACCCCGGCCCTCTCCCTCGGGGAGAGGGAGAGCCGTTGTCCGCGCGTTGGAATTCTCAAGCGCCCTGGAAGCTTCGCCGCGTTTCGAATCGCCAGAAACCGGAGAGCGATTCTCCCTCTCCCTTTCGGAAAGGGAGAGGGCCGGGGTGAGGGTTTGCGCCGATTGCACGATGGCCGTCGGATGAGCAGGCGTTACCTCCATGAGCGGATAAACCCGCGCCACGAGGAACACGCCCGCCGCCACCATCGTCGCGGCGTGGATAAGTGCGCTGACGGGAGTCGGACCTTCCATCGCGTCCGGCAACCAGACGTGCAGCGGCACTTGACCGGATTTGCCGACGGCGCCCGCGAAGATTAGCAAACCAATCGCGGTTGAAACCGCCATGCCGAGGCTCGTGGTCTTGGCAACCATTCCGACCAAGGCGCTCTGTTCCAGACAGCCTTTCCCATCATCGTAAAACAGCAGCGTGCCGGTTTGCGAGTAAAGCCACACCATGCCGAGCAGCAACGCCACGTCGCCGATGCGCGTGGTGATGAACGCCTTTTTCGCCGCCGCCGCCGCACTGGGTTTGTGATACCAGAAGCCGATGAGCAGATACGACGTGAGGCCGACGAGTTCCCAGCAGATGAACAGCAGCAACAGGCTGTTGGCAATGACGACGCCCAGCATCGCGCCCGCGAACAGCGAGAGAAACGTGAAGAAGCGCGTGAAGTTTTCGTCGTGCGCCATGTAGCCGATGCTGTAGATGAAAATCAGCAGACCGACGAACGACACCATCACGAGCATTACCGCCGTAAGCGGGTCGAGCACCCAGCCAAGTTTGAGGATACCCGCGTCACCGGCGGCGAATTGCAGCCAGGAGAAATTAAAAAACTCTTTCGAGCCCTCGTGTCCGCCGCGCAGCGCATGCGTGAACGCACAGAGCGAAAGCAGAAACGAAATCACCATTGAACCGATTGCGAGAGTCGAGGAAAACTTCCGGCAGCGCTGCGGCACCAGCGCGCTCAATCCCGCCGCCAGCATTGGCAGCGCGGGAATCAGCCAGAGGTTTTTGACGATCCAAGGCATGTCTGCTTCGATTAGCGGCTTGATAACCTCATTTCGCGTTGGTAGATTCCGAACATGAACGCGACAGAAATTCTGCGTGAACTCCCAAAGTTAAAGCGCGAGGAACGCCGGGCCATCGCCCGCCGCGTGTTCGAGTTAGAGGACGAGCGCGAGGAACTTGAGTGGGCAACTCAGGCTGCGGACCTCGCTTTCCAGGAACTCGACAAACTGGAGGAAAAGGATGCCTCGTCCAAGCCGCGGGGAGGTGTGGATGGTGGACCTCGGGCTGGCCGCCAAGGTTCGCCCTTGTCTGCTGCTCACCGACTGGCCCGCGGATAGTGAACTCGCGTTGATCACGGTGCTCGCGCACACGCGCAGTTTGCACGGCAATCCCTGGGAACACGCCATCCCAAAGCCGTTCCTCGACAAAGGGGCGTTTCATCTTTAGCAGATCAACTCCGTGCCCACGGCGAAATTGGAACGCAGGCTCGGAGAATTGACTGCATCGGAAATGGCCGTCATCGAGAAACGTCTGCGCGATCGCCTGAAACTCTAGTGGGCTCGTGACCGGGCGAATTCTGGGCGGTTGTTGGTTTCGCGTAGTGTTCATCCTTTCAACGAATTCACTTCGTCCACGTTTGTCGTCTTGTAATGCCGGTAAATCGCGATGATGAGCGCCAGGCCCACCGCCGCTTCCGCCGCCGCGACGCCAATCGAGAAAATCACGAACATGATTCCGGTGAGCGCCTCCGGGTGTTCGCTGAAACGCCAGAATGCGATGAAGTTCAGGTTCGCCGCGTTGAGCATCAGTTCGATGCCGATGAGCACGATGATGGCATTGCGCCGCGTGAGCGCACCGGCCAGGCCGATGGCGAAAAGCATCGCTGACAAAACAAGATAGCCAGCGAGTGAGGTCATGTCGTTTGGCGAAGGAGAAAAGGGGAAAGAGTGAAAACGGGAATTCTCCCCTGCTCCTTTTCTCCTTTTCTCCTTTTCGTTTCTGTGTGGTTGTTCATTTGGATTTTGCTTCATCCCGCATCGCAATGATCACCGCGCCTATCAGCGCCGCCGTCAACAGCAACCCGATGACTTCGAGCGGCAGGACGAACTTGGTCATGAGCGCCTCTCCGATTTGTTTGACGGTCGCCTCGACTTGCGGTGTGGGTCGGCGATCACTGGCAAAACTGTTTTTGATCGCCCACGCCAGCAGGCCAAAAACGACCGCAGCCACCAGCGCGCCCCATTTCCACGAGGACGAAAACACCGTCCCCGCCGGGGCTTCACCGCCGCGCGTCAGCAGCACGGCAAAGACGATCAGGATCGCCACCGCGCCGACATAGACGAGCACTTGGGCAAAGCCGACGAATTGGGCGTCGAGTTGCAGATAGGCCGCGGCCAATCCCACAAAAGCACCGACCAACGCCAGCGAGCAGTGCACCAGGTTGCGGAGCGTCATCGCGGCCACGGCGGCGGCGATGGTCAGGGCGGCAACGATGAGGAACGGCAACGTCATTTTTGATTTACGATTTGCTCAGTCCGCATAGCGATAAACGCGTTTCCCGAGTTTCTGCTGCCCGAATAATCCGCGCCCCAGCAGCAGATACGGCCCGACGACAAACGCGCTGCAAACCAGCCAGCGCGGAAGGCCCGGCGGCATGAAATGCCACATCGCCGCGGCTACGATGTTGATCAGCGCCATGGGCAGCATGAATTTCCAGGCAAAGTTCATGAGTTGATCCTGGCGCAGGCGCGGCAGCGTGCCGCGCAGCCAGATGAGGAAGAAGATGAAACCCATCATCTTCGCGAAGAACCAGGCCCAGCTCGGGATGAAGCCCAGCCACGCGGCGGGCGCAGCATAGCCGCCCAGGAAGAGCGTTGCGGCCATGCCGCCGGCGGCGAACATGCCGAAGTATTCCGCCATGAAAAAGATCGCGAACTTGAAGCCGGAGTATTCGATGAAGTAGCCGGCAATGATCTCGGATTCACCCTCGGGCAAGTCGAACGGAGAACGATTTGATTCAGCGGTGGCCGCAATGATGAACAGCAGGAAACCGGCAAGTCCCCACGGCGTGAACACGAACCAATCCGGGAGCCAGCCGTGATACGTTTGTTGCGCCTCGACGATTTTCACAGGCGAGAGGGAGCCGACGAGCATGATCACCGTCACGGCCGAGAGAATGAGCGGAACTTCGTAGCTGACCATCTGGGCGATCGCGCGCATGGCGCCGAAGAGAGAGTACTTGTTGCGGCTCGACCAACCGGCCATGAACACCGCGAGTTCCGCACCCGCGCCGACGGCGAAGAAGTACAGCAGTCCGGCGTCGAGTTCAAGGGCGGCCATGTTGCGTCCACACGGCAGCACCGCAAGTGTCAACGCCAGCGGCACGAGCATCGCAATGGGCGCGAGGAAGTGGACGACCTTGTCAGCGGCGCGGGGCACGAGGTCTTCCTTGATGAGCGATTTGATGCCGTCGGCGACGAATTGCAGGAAGCCGAACGGCCCGACGCGGTTCGGGCCATAGCGGTTTTGGATGCGTCCCAGCCCTTTGCGTTCAAGAACGGTCGTGATCGCGAACAGCGTGGCAAACACCACCAGGATTGCCGCGACGGAGATGATGAGGGAGGCCCACGACTGGAGGTTCCCAGGCGGCAGCAAGGCCACCAGCCAATGCTTGAGGTTCACGAAGACCTGGTCGAGTGATTCAGCCATGATCGGTTGCCTTCAAAAAATCGTGGCGCAGATTCACCAGCACATGGGGCGAAATCGAGAGAACTGGCTGTGCGCGATAGCGGGTTGGAAAAATGGACGCCGGTGAACTGTTCAACTGCTCTCCCTCACTCCGGCCCTCTCCCGCTGGGAAAGGGAGAATCATTCGCAGGTTTGGTTGCAGTTCCCGACGCCGCGAGTCTCGAAAGTTGGCCACGCGATTGGCGGCAAAGAATTCGCAACCCGCGCGCTTGGTTTCCCTTCGTCCCGGGATCATTTGGCGGCGGATGGTGTTGCGGCCGTCGCAGGTTGTGACATGGCAGGTTTCGCTGCGGCGGCAGCGGCGGCTTTGGCCTTGGCCTCCGCGTCAGCCTTGGCTTTGGCTTCAGCTTTGGCCTTTTCGGCGGAGAGGCGGGCATCCACTTCCGCAGCTTCGGTCGGATGGATGTGGCGGTAATAGCCGTTGGATTTGGCGAGCTTCTGTTTGTCGAGCAGCAGTCCGCCGAAGCGGTCCGTCGTGCTCAACTCGAACTCCGTGTCCATCTTGATCGCCTCGAACGGGCAGACCTCCACGCAAATCTGGCAGCTCATGCAAACCGACACGTCAATGTCGAACACCGCCGGGTAAAACTGCGCCTTGCCCATGTAGTCGGGCTTCTTGTCCTTGCTCTTGGTGATGTAAATGCACTTGGGCGGACATTCTTTCTCGCAAATCTGGCAGGCGACGCAGCGCATGCCCTTGTGCCAGTCGTCGCCGTCGTAAACGAGGAAGGGGAAGTTGCGGACGGCTTCCTTCAATTCCTGACGTTCCTCAGGATATTGAATGGTCGGCAGGCGTTCCTCGGAGACGTAGCTGAGGGCGAAATTCTTCGCGGTGACCGCCATGCCTTTGATGATCGCTTCGCCTAACATAATTCTGTTCTACAGTTTGGAGCCGCTTGCGGCGGTTGCCGCCCTGCGGCTCTCAATGCGCCGCGCCACCCATTTCAGGGCGGAAATCGGAGCGTAGCGCAACCGGCTGGGAGATGTTGTTTCTTTAAGCGGTCTGCGCTTATTCGCTTCATGCCAAAAAATCTCCAAACCTGGTTTTCGCCTGATTGCACGCTCTGGATTCCCGCGCTTCACGAATGAGTAAATTTCAACCCCATCCTTGAGTTCGCTTTCACGAATCAAATCCAAGTCCGCAAGGCCAACGAATTTCCAACTTACACGCTTGCTGCCCGGATTCTTATACCAAAAGCCAGCGGCCTTTCCAATCTTCAGGGCTTTCGCGTAGGCCTTTTCGTGAGACGCGGCGCGAATCAATTTGAACTGGCGATCAAACAGCGGTCGCTTTTCTCTTTGCCCCGCCACGACTACTTTCACGATCAACACTGCCACATACCACCTTTGAACGGAGGCTGTCATCGGTCCGCCTCCCCCATCACAATATCCACGCTGCCGAGAATGATGACGATGTCGCCGACCGTGTGACCGAGGCACATGTCTTCCAGAATCGTCAAATTGATGAGGCTCGGCGGGCGCACGCGATAACGATATGGATTCGGTCCCCCGTCGCTGATGAGGTAAAAACCAAGTTCGCCCTTCGGCGCTTCGATGCGGCCATAGGCTTCACCAGCCTTGGGACGGAAACCGCGCAGTTTGGCTTTTGGATCAATGATTGGCCCGGATGGGATTTTTGGCAGCGCTTGCTGAAGAATCTTCACCGACTCGCGCATCTCGAGCACTCGCATCATGTAACGATCATAAACATCGCCGTGCTCGCCGAGCGGTACGCGGAATTCGAAGCGATCGTAAATGCCGTAGCGATCCACCTTGCGAAGGTCGTAATTGACGCCGCTGGCACGAAGCATCGGGCCGGTGATGCTGGCGTTGACGGCGAGTTCACGCGGGAGAACGCCGACGCCCTGCGTGCGGGCCATGACGATTTCGTTCTCGTTGAGCAGCGTCTCGAACTCGTCGAGGAAGGCTGGGAAATCATCCACGACTTTCTGAACCTGGTCGAGCCAGCCGGCGGGCGCATCACACCGCAGGCCGCCGAAGCGCATGAAATTGCACATCATTCGCGCGCCGCTGATGGCCTCAAAGAGGTCGAGAATCTTTTCCCGCTCGCGGAAGGCATACATGAGCGGCGTGCCCATCGCGCCCATGTCTTGCATGAGGAAGCCGCAAAGCGAGGCGTGATTTTGCAGGCGCGTCAACTCGGCGAGGATCACGCGCAGGTATTCGGCTCGCTCGGGCACTTGCAGGCCGGCGAGTTTTTCCACTGCCAGGGCGTAAGCCCAGTTGTTCGTCATCGAACAAAAATAATCGAGCCGGTCGGTGTACGGCATCGAGCCGAGATACGTCGTGCCTTCGGCAATCTTTTCGTGGTTGCGATGCAAGTAACCGAAGACGGGCTTCAACTTCACCACGCGTTCCCCGTCGAGCACCACGTCCATGCGGAAGACCCCGTGGGTGGACGGATGCTGCGGCCCCATCGAGACTTCGAGCAATTCGCCATCGCTGTCGCCGGGCTTGGGGCGCAGCGTGTAGTTCGTCGCCGGTGCGGCAGGCGGCGGCAATTCTGCCAGCGTGGCTCCTTGATCGCTCATTTTCCGAACGCCCAAAGGTGATTGGCGGAGCGGACGTAAATCTTGTTTTCGACGAGCGCCGGTGTGGCGGCGATGCGCTCCTTAAATTCCGCCCGCGCCAGAACGGTTGGCTTGCCGCCGGCCTCCAGCACCGTCATGATGCCGTCGAGCGAAGTGAGGTAGATCCGGCCATCCGCGGCCACGGGCGACGAATAATAATTGCCCAGTGCGCCGATGCGTTCCTGTTGATAAACCGGCTCGCCGGTCTTCGCGTCAAACCGCGAGATCATGCCGCCGTCCTTGATGATGTAAATGTTGCCGCGATAGAACAGCGGTGACGGCACATACGGCAGGCCGCGGGTTTGTTTCCAAGCGACGTGCGTGCCGGTGACATCGCCCTTGCCGCCCGGTTTGACGGCGATGGCGCAGTTCTCCCCGCGCGCGAGGATCGCCTTGAAAGCGTCCCATTCTTCGCGAGTGACACGTTGGTCGCGGTTCGCGTCATAGCTGGCGAAAAAGCTTTTCATGCTCTCGGTCGCCTCCTCGAACGTGATTACCCCGTCCTTATCCTTGTCATTTCTTTCAGCGACAACTTCCCAACCGGGCATTGGCATGTCGCCTTTGCCCGGCGACCAACCCGCGAAGTACAGCAGGCCATTACCCACCACCGGTGTGGTGCAAACGGCGACCGGCAGCCCTTTCACTCGCCAGCGCTCGGTGCCATCCTTGAGAGCATAGGCGCGAAGTTCAAGAAAGCCCGGCAGCACGACCTCATCTCCCGCCGACTGTTTCCAGACGACCGGCGTCGAAAAACTGGAAAAGAGGTCGCTGCGGTTTGCGCGCCAAGCGACCTTGCCGGACTTGAGTTCCACGGCGATCAACTCCGAGCCGGAAAGTTGGTCGCGGTTGGCGAGGACCAACTGGCCGGCAATGACCGGCGAAGCGCCGCTGCCGAAGTCACCGGCTTGTTGAACCGTGGGCAAGAGCAACCGCCACTGTTCCTTGCCGGAAAAGTCGTAGCACACCAGCCCGCACGAGCCGAAATAGGACACGACCACTTTCCCATCCGTGGCTGGCGTTCCCGAAGCCGGGCTGCCCTCGGTGGCGTGGAATTTCTCGATTTGTTCGGCGGGTGCCGTCTGCCGCCAATTCACGCTGCCGGACTTGCGGTCCAGGCAGATCGTCTCGAGTTTGCCGTCATTGAAAGCCGTGAGGAAGACCGCGTTCTCCCAGATGCAAGGCGAAGAGGCGCCCGGTGGAACGGGGACGTGCCAAAGCTCATTCGACCCCGGCCCGAAATGGACGGGCGGCTTTTGATCGTCGGCCACCCCCGAGCCATCCGGTCCGCGGAATTGCGGCCAGGCCGGTTTCCCGGCGGCCAATGCACTTGTCAGCCCGGCGACGCCGAGGCTGAACAACACCATCAATCCAGTTTTCTTGCTCATAATCTTGTCTCCAGAACGGAACGCGGGCTTTCACGATCCCGCCGCTTGCGCCTGATGCTCTTGCGCCCTCTCCAGCACTTCGTCGTGCGGCGTCGGTTCGTATTCGTAATCGTCCGGCTCGACGTAATCCTTGCGCATCGGGAAATCCTTGAACTCGTCCCACATGAGGATGCGGCGCAGATCGGGATGGCCGTCGAAAACGATGCCGTAAAGATCGAATGCTTCGCGCTCCTGAAATTCCGCGCCGCGCCAGATCGGAGTGAGCGAAGGCACGCTGGCCTTGTCGGTGCGGTTCTCCGTGCGCAGACGGAGGATGACCGGTCCGTGCCGCTTTTCAATTGAGTACAAATGATAAACCACTTCGAGAAATCCCGGCCGCACCGTCTTCTTTGTTTCCTCCACCTCCTTCTCCTCGCCGTCCACCAGTTTCTTGACCTTCACTTTCTCGGTCAATTCGGACTCGGGCCAGTCCACGCCGGTGACGTTCGAGCAGTAATCAAGGCGCAAATGGGGATCGTCACGAAGGAATTTCGCCACGGACAACGCGTGCGAGTTGCCCACCAGAAGGGAACGCTGCGCCGATGGGCTCTCATTGGCAAAGATGTGCAACCGGGCCCCGGGAATGCCGGCCTCAACGCGCGTTTTGATCTCTTCGAGTGTCTCCATGAATCTTCAGGTGTGAGCCGGCACGGGCGGCTGCCAGACGTCCGGGTTTTTCGGTGGCAACAAATCGTGCTCCCCGAATTGCGGAACGGGATACTCGCCCGGGGCCCCGGCATCCAGGTGCCGCGCGCGGCCTGGGCCGGTGAGTTCCTGCGCCGCGATTTTCTGCTGCAAGGTGATGAAGGCATGAAGCAGTGCCTCGGGACGCGGCGGGCAGCCAGGAATGTGGACATCCACCGGGATGTAGCGGTCAATGCCCTTGAGCACGTTGTAGCCTTGCTTGAACGGCCCGCCGGAGATCGCGCACGCGCCCATGGCGATAACGTATTTCGGCTCGCCCATCTGATTGTAAAGGCGCACGACCTGCGGGGCCATTTTCTTCGTCACGGTGCCGGCCACGATCATGAGGTCCGCTTGCCGCGGCGACGGGCGAAAAACCTCCGCGCCGAACCGCGCCAAATCCCAGCGGGACATGGAGGCGGCGATCATTTCGATGGCACAGCAGGCCAGGCCAAAGCTCAGCGGCCAGAGGGAATTCTTTCGTCCCCAGTTGTAAAGTTCCTCCAGGCTGGTGACGAAGATGCCCTGCTTCTGCAATTCGCTCTTGAGTCCTTCGTCCATGCGGGAATCGGTCGTTGGAGTGTTGGAGTGTTGGAGTGCTGGGAAACCGTTCATTACTCCATCACTCCAACACTCAATCGCTCCGTTGTTTGTTTCACTTCCACGTCAGTACGCCCTTCATCCAGGCCCATGCCAGCCCCTCGACCAGGAGCAGCAGAAAAACCATCATTGCGATGAACGCGCCCACACCCAACCCGCTGAAAGCCACGGCGAACGGCAGCAGAAAAACTGTCTCGACGTCGAAAATCAGGAAGATGATCGCGTAAAGGTAGTATTCGGATTTGAATTGAATCCACGCATCACCTTTGGATTCCAAGCCGCACTCGTAAACCGCCCCTTTCTCGCGGCCCGGCTTCGCGGGAGAAAACTTTTTCGCCCAAAGCCAGGCCAGCGCGAGCGGGCCCACGGCGAAGCCGACGACCGCGACCATCAGCACGACGATGAAGAGATAAGGATTTTCGGTCATGGGCTTGCTCAAATTGACCCGGACGCGCACAGCCTATGGCTTGAAGCGTTCAGCGTCAAGGCGAGGCAAGGAATCATCGTCGAAACCACGCGGCGGGCATGCTTCTCAACGAGAATGACCGCCAACGCGCGTGGCGTTTGCGAGGAAGGAATTCTCCTGGAAGAAGCCTAAACAAAGCGCTGCCTAGTTCCCCCGGGCTGCCTCAGCGCGTCGCAATCCGACTTCGTGTGCAATTTCGTCGAACTCCTCGTGGCTCACCGACTCAAGTCGCTTGCCCGCGGCGTCGAGCTTCTCGTTGATCTTGATGACCTTTTCGGTCATTTCCTCGTGCGTGGCCTGCGTGCCGCCGATGAGGGCAAAATTCGGTCCCGTCGTGAGGCGCTTGTGGCCGTCGGAATCCAACCCAACGCCCAACAAGACCGCGCGACGCCTCGCTTTCTGATTCGGCTTCGCCATGCGTCAAACGCTAGTTGGCGGCCCCGGGCGGGTCAAGCACGGGTGAAGGGAGGCACGGACTTTGTGCGGGTGGGATCAAGGCCAAGCTCAACAACGAGTCGGAGCTTTCGTCAATCGTTCGCCCGCCGGATTGGCACGGCCAGGGACTTGCCGTTATCGGCCGGCCCAAGACTGAGGAGAAATGGAACCGCCACAGTGGCCCACTCCTCTGGACTTGGGAATGATGGCGCGGAGCCCCCGAAACAACTTTGCAGCATCTCCGTGTTGATGATGCCGGGATTGAGTGCGACCGCGGCCATGCCCCTGGGCAATTCTTGTGAAAGCGCCTGGGTCAATCCTTCGACGGCCCACTTGGTTGCGCAATACGGCGCGACCTCCGCGTCTGAGGAACGTCCCCAGCCGGAACTAAAGTTCACGATGACGCCTGTCCGCTGCTGCAGCATCGCTGGAACGACGTGGCGGATCACGTTGGCAACACCCTTGAGATTCACATCCACAACCTCGTCGAATTCCCTCGCGGGCACGTCCCAGAGCGGCGCGTTGCGATTGATGACGGCGGCGTTGTTCAGCACGAGATCAGGCGGTCCGTGGGAGGCCAGCAATACACTCACCCAGGATTTCACCGCCGCGTCGCTGGCGACGTCCACCGGATAGAACTCATGTGGCTTGCTGAAGGCGGACCGCAACTGCCCGATTGCGTCCGCCGATCGGCCGCAACCCAACACGGTGTGCCCGAGCCGCGCAAACCCGTTCACCATCGCACGGCCCAGGCCGCGGGTGACGCCAGTGATCAAGATGATCTTGCCGCTGGGCATGGGCGAGGATTCTGGGTTTCGCCTCGACGCGCTTCAATGTAGAACTTGGCCGTGAAGCTCATCACCCTCACCACCGACTTCGGTCTCCGGGACTGGTTTGTCGGCACGATGAAAGGCGTCATCCTCAGCATCAACCCGCGCGCAACCATCGTGGATCTGACGCATGAAATTGCTCCGGGCGACATCCGTGGCGGTGCGTTTGCGCTGGCTGCCGGCTACCGCTTCTTTCCCAAAGGCACAGTTCACGTGGCGGTGGTGGATCCCGGCGTTGGCAGTGAGCGGCGGGCCTTCGCGGTGCAAACGGCTGATTACACATTCATCGGCCCGGACAACGGCGTGCTCTCCTTCGCGCTCGCGCGGGAAACCATTCTCTCGGTTCGCGCAATCAGAAATCCGACGCTCTTCCGGATGCCCGTGAGCCAAACCTTCCAAGGGCGCGACATTTTCGCCCCGGTCGCAGCCTTCTTGAGCCGGAACGGGTCGCTGGGCAAGGTCGGCCCTCGCGTGAAGAATTTCATCAGACTGGCCTGGCCCAGCCCACGGCTGCTTCATCGAGCCTTGCGCGGCGAAGTGGTCTGCGTGGACCGCTTCGGCAACGCGATCACAAACATTTCCGCGGCTCGGGTGCGGAGCATGCGAAGCGCGGTTCTGTTCGTGCGGAACAAACGGGTCTGTCGGCTGGCCGAATTCTACCAAGCCGTGCCGCCGGGGAAACCTCTCGCATTGATCGGCTCCAGCGGGTTGTTGGAGGTGGCCATCAACGGTGGCAGCGCCGCTGATGCTCTCGGGCTGAAGGTCGGAACACCTGTAACGCTCCATCCTGACAAAAGATTGTCCCGCATGCGCGACGGCGCCCGTGGTGCGGCAAAACAAAGCTGAGAACGGCCATCCGAACAACGATCGCTCCGGGGCCGCGTAAGACTGCCGGCCTGCGCGGTTCTCGCGCGATTCGGGCGTCAGCCAAAAAACCCATTGACATTCCCATTGGATTTCGGTAATTTCTGTTCAGACAGAAACTAAAGAATATGACGCCGCTCAGTCCAGTCCAACAGAAATTCGTTCTTCACTGGGGCGAAATGGGCACGCGCTGGGGCATCAACCGCACCGTGGCGCAGGTTCACGCCTTGCTCTTTATCTCCCAGAAACCGCTGAATGCCGAGGACATCGTCCAGGCCCTCCGCGTCGCCCGCTCCAACGTCAGCACCAGTCTCAAGGAACTCCTGGGCTGGGGCATCGCGCGCCGCGTCCATGTTCTGGGCGACGCCCGCGATCATTACGAATCCATGAGGGACGTGTGGGAGATGTTCCGGGTGGTGCTGGACGAACGCAAGAAACGCGAGATTGACCCCACGGTCGCCATGCTGCGCGATTGCGTAGCCGAGGCGCACAAGGACAAGGCCACTGACGAATACACCGAGCAAAAGCTGCGCGAACTCGCCGACTTCTTCGACACGACAACTGCCTGGTATGGCCAAATCCGCCAATGGCCCACCGGCGCGCTGACCAAGTTCGTAAAAGCCGGCGACAAAATCCGAAAGCTATTGGGCATCGGCGGCTGACCGCCGCTTTTTATTTGCGAATCTAATTCTGTGAATACTGAAATGACAGACTTAAATGCCGAGCAGCCCGCCGGTTGGGTTTTCTACGATGGAGAGTGTGCATTCTGCGTTGGGTGGGTGCAGCGCGTGGAGCGTCCACTTGCGCGGCACGGCTTTGCACTTATTCCCCTCCAGACCCCTTGGGTTCGAGAAAGTCTGTCATTGGACAAGACCGCCCTGCTCAAAGAGATGCGGCTGAAGCTCGCTGACGGGCACGTCCTCGGCGGGGCAGATGCCGCCGTTGCGGCGGCCCGTTACATCTGGTGGCTGTGGCCGCTATGGCTTATCGCTCAAATCCCCGGCACAAGGCCGCTGCTCCGGAAGGGCTATGGAATCATCGCCGCCAATCGCCACTGTCGAAGTGGAGCGTGCCGGGTCCCGCGTCGCAACGCGTGGCTGGACTGGCTTCCGCTCGTCACGCTGCCACCCGCCGCGATTGCGTTCAGGAATCCCTTCTCTGACTGGGTTTTCATGTGGCTGCTGGCGTTCGCGATTTTTTTTGGTTGCAAATGGCTGACATGGCGGCGCGCAAAACACCTCGCCGCTGACTCATTCCACTCGCTCGCCTACCTGTTCGGCTGGCCAGGCATGGACGCAAAGGATTTTCTCACGAACCTCCCAGCCAAGCTGCCCGATTTTAAGGACTGGCTTTCTGCTTCGGCCAAAACTCTGTTGGGCATGAGCGCACTCCTGCTCGCCGTGAGCCGGGTCGGCTCCGACTCGCCCCTCATCATCGGCTGGCTCGGCATGTTTGGCATGGTGATGTTGCTTCACTTCGGTTTATTCCATGTGCTCGCGCTTGCCTGGCAGGCTGTCGGCGTTGCCGCCAGGCCGTTGATGCGTTCCCCGCTGCTTGCCACCTCGCTCGCAGACTTCTGGGGTGAACGCTGGAACACCGCGTTCAACAAACTTGCGCACGATCTTGCCTTCCGGCCCGTCGCGCGTCGGGCCGGAGTGTCGTGGGCGACTCTTGGCGTGTTCGCGATTTCAGGAATGGTTCACGACCTCGTGATTTCGCTCCCCGCGCGCGGCGGTTATGGTCTGCCGACGGCTTACTTCGCCCTGCAGGGCGCGGCCGTCTTGTTTGAACGAAGCAAACCCGGACGCGCGCTTGGTCTCGGCCACGGTTGGCGCGGCTGGCTTTTCATGTTCACGGTCACGGCTGTTCCCGCGTTCTGGCTCTTTCATCCGCCGTTCATTCACCACGTCATCCTGCCGATGCTCCACGCTCTTGGCACAACCTGGAACACACCATGAACACAATCCTGCTTTTGAAACTCACCGCGCCCACCTACCTCGGACTCCTCGCCGCCGGACTACTCATGCCGGGTGTCGTCGGGCTTCGCGAGCACATTCGTTCGCTGCCAAAATTTATCCGGCAGCTCTTTTGGGTTTACTATTCTTTCATCGGTTTGTGTCTGGTCAGTTTCGGCTCGGCCACATTCTTCCTTGCCGACGAACTCGCCTCGGGCACGACGCTCGCACGTGCCGTGTGCGGCTTTCTCGCCGTGTTCTGGGCGGTGCGATTCATCGCCGGAACCTTTGTGTTTGATCTTCGACCTTATCTTACGAGCACGTCGCGACGCGTCGGCTTGATCGCGGCCAATCTCCTTTTCACCTGCCTGCCCATCGTTTACGGCTGGGTGGCGCTGACCGGAGGCACAAAATGAAAATCGCCATCACCGGCGGAACCGGCTTCGTTGGCCGGAACATCGCCCGCACCCTGGCGAGCGAGGGCCATGAAATCGTTCTCATCGCGCGCGGAGAAGACCGGACCGATCCAACGATCCTCGCCCTGCCGCAAACGAGTTTTCATGCAATCGGGCTGGAGAATGTGAGCCAGTTGGAGAACGCCTTTGCCGCCTGCGATGCGGTGGCCCATTGCGCCGGGATCAATCGCCAAACCGGCGAAGCGACTTACCAACAGGTTCACATCGAAGGCACACGGAACGTCGCTGAAGCCGCGCGCCGGGCCGGCGTGAGGAAAATGTTGCTGATCAGTTTTCTGCGTGCGCGACCGAGCTGTGGCTCGGGTTATCACGAGTCCAAGTGGCAGGCGGAAGAGATCGTGCGCCAGTCCGGCCTCGACTTCACGGTGCTCAAGTGCGGCGTGATTTACGGCAAGGGCGATCACATGCTCGATCACTTGAGCCACGCGTTCTACACCCTTCCGATCTTCGCGTTCGTCGGCTTCACCGACAAACTCATCCGGCCCAACGCCGTGGCCGACGTTGTAAGAATCGCAAATGCCGCGCTGACAGAAAGCGCGCTCTCGCGGAAAACGGTCGTGGTCGTCGGTCCGGAGCAACTTACGCTGCGCGAAGCCGTGCGCCGGGTCGCGCGCGTGGTGGGCCGGCGTCCGTTGATGTTTCCCTTGCCCGTGTGGTTTCATTACGCGCTGGGCTGGTGCATCGAGCGCATCATGACCGTGCCGCTTGTGTCGGTGTCGCAAGTGCGGATGCTCAAGGAAGGGCTTGCCGAACCGGCGTTGCCGTGCGACGAGATGCCGCAAGAACTTGCGCCGCGCATCCCTTTTACCGAAGCGCAGATTCGTCAGGGCCTGCCCGCGCCCGGCCCGTTTGGTTTCCACGACCTTCGTCGTTGCCGCAGCCGATCGCACACCCGGCACAATGTATTCTTTGAAATACCCTGAGTCGCCATGCGCCATCTGCTCCAACGTCATCCATTGCCGGTCAGAGCCTGGTTTGACCACTCGCTGGTTCTGACCTATGCGCTTCCTTCCGAGGTGCTGTCGCCGCTGCTGCCGCCGGGTTTGATGCTGGACACGTTCGGCGGCTTCGGCTTCCTGGCGGTGGCGATGGTGCAAACGCGCGATCTCCGGCCGGTGTTTCTGCCACGCGCGTTTGGCCAGGATTTTTTCCTCACCGGCTACCGGATTTTCGCGCGCTTTCGCACGGGGGGCGGAAGGATGTTGCGCGGTTTGCGAATCCTCCGCAGCGACACGGACCGGCGGCGAATGGTTTGGGGCGGAAATCTGCTGACGCATTATCAGTATCGGCTGGCCGAAGCCGCGGTCGAAGAAACCGCCGGGATATTGGCGGTCACGATTGAGACTCCGGACGGACAAGCAGACGTTCAAGTGGTCGCCCGGTTGAATGTGCCGATGAACACGCCGCCGCCCGGCTCACCGTTTCCCGATTTGCATCAAGCACGACTCTTTGCGGGGCCGCTGCCGTTCACGTTCGACTACGAAAAGGAAACCCACTCCATCGTGGTGATCGAGGGCGTGCGGGAAAACTGGAAGCCCGTTCCCGTTCCTGTTGAAGTCAAGCGGCTGACGTTCCTCGAACATCCGCCCTTCGACCGGGCGCGCGCCATTCTCGCGAACGCGTTTCACGTTCGCGACATCGCTTACGAGTGGAAACACGGAGTCCGCCACCCACTCCCTGCGACCGCATGAACGCACTTGCTCAAAATCAAACCGGGCGACACCACTTCCAGGGCGCTCTGCAAATTGCACGCTACAACTGGCCGCAATACGTCGTTGGCTTCGTGGCGATCATCGCGGCGGGCGCGTGGCTGTGGTGCGACAAGGGAAACCACGGCTGGCTGCGGTTGGTGCTCTGGCCGACCCTTCTGCTTGTGACGTGGTGGTGCGTGGCTTCGCTTGCCGCTTCGCATTGGATTTATGACCGCTCAGAGCTTTATCGCTGGACGTGGATTCCGTCCGTTCTGCCGACGAAACCTCGGCGCTGGCTGAACCTGCACGCCGGACTTGACGAAAGTTCCACCACGCTCCACGAGTTGTTTCCCCACAGCATTGGCCGGGTTTGTGACTTCTTTGATGCCGCTGAAATGTCTCAACCCAGTATTCGACGCGCTCGGGAGGGACAATGCACACGCGCCGCCGAGCATGTGGATCATAGTCGCCTCCCGTTTTCGGACGAAACTTTCGACACGGTGTTTCTGTTCTTCGCCGCGCACGAACTTCGCCATGCTCCGAGCCGGGAAGCCTTTTTCCGCGAACTGCGGCGCGTGCTCGCTCGCTCCGGCAGCTTGTTGCTCGTCGAGCACACGCGCGACCTTGCGAACTTCGCGGCCTTCGGGCTTGGCTTCCTTCATTTCCTGCCCGCCGGAGAGTGGCGGCGGTTGGCGCGGATCGCCGGTCTGGAAGTTTTGAAAGAACGACGCATGACTCCGTTCGTGAAAACGATTCTGCTGAGGAGGACACCATGAAAACCTGTCTGCAAATCGCCGCGATCGCCCAACTTGGCATCGCCCTATCGAATCTTTTCCTGCCGCGCATTCTCCGTTGGAAGGACGATATCGCCCGAATGCCGCTGCTGATCCGCGAGGTGTTTCACGTTCACGCGTGGTTCATCTCCATCACGCTGACAATCTTCGGCGTGATGACTTGGCGATTCGCCCCCGAGATGACAGCGGGAACGGACGACGCCCTTCGCTGGTTCGCCGCCGGGATCGGCTTCTTCTGGGCCTTCCGCACCATACTGCAAGTGGCCTACTACAGCAGCAGTCACTGGCGCGGGAAGCCCGAACGCACTGCCATTCACATTGCGCTGCTGGTGATCTACGGCGGGTTTGCGGGCTGCTATTTCTGGTCGGCGTTTCGACGGACTGGAGGCTCGTGATGAACGGAGTGTCGCCCAATCGGCTTGCGTCCGCACCGATGATTGAGGCGACGGAGCGATTTCCGTGTCCGGCCCGGTTCGAACCGGCGCTCATCGTCCAATGGCATCGCGTGCTGTTCCTGCATTTCGAGGTGGAACCAGCCATCGTCCAGGCGCACCTGCCGATGCCGTTCGAGCTAGCGCTCTACAATCATAGAGCCATCGTCAGCCTCGTGGCGTTGACGAAGCGTCGGTTCCGGCCCGTCGCATCCGCGCCCTGGTGGGCGCGGTTGTTGCCATTGATCCCGGAACAGCGATTGTTCAACGTGCGCACTTATGTCCTGCATCGTGGCGAGCCGGGGGCGTTTTTCTTCTGGGGCTGGTTGTCGCGACCGTGGGGTTTGCCGCTGCCGGACAGGGCGCTGGGATTGACTTGTGCGTTCGCCAGGTTGCGTTACGAACACCAACACGAATCGGGTGAGTTGCGAGGCGTCGTAGGAAAAGGAACGGACGGGCAGCGATTCGCCTACGAGGCGCGGATGGAGCGGCCCGTCGCGTTTGCGCCGTGCCCGGCCGGCTCCTTGGCCGAATTTGCGCTGGAGCGTTGCACGGCTTACTTCTGGCATCGGGGCATGGGCCGCGTCTTTCGCGCGTGGCATCCGCCGTGGCTGCAAGCGACCGTCCAGGTCCGCATCACGGACAACAGCCTTGTCACGGCGGCGTTTCCCTGGCTGCGAGACGCCTGTTTCGTCGAAGCGAACTACACAACTGGTTTCGCTGAAGTGAGGATTGGACGCCCGCTTCCGGTGGATAACCCTGTGCGCGGGCGTCGCATCCGTCATCATGGCGCGAGCGCCTTTTTTGAACTGCCGTGAAAACTCATCGTATCATTCTGGCCGGTGGCAGCGGTTTTCTCGGCGGCCAACTGGCGAAACATTTTTCCGCGCTAGACTGGGAAGTGGTCATCCTCACGCGCTCTCCGAAATCACGAACGGATGGCGTGCGGGAAGTGGGCTGGGATGCCAGGTCGCCAGGCGACTGGACGCGTGAATTGGAGGGTGCGACCGCAGTGGTGAATCTGACCGGGCGCTCAGTGGATTGCCGATACAACGCGAAGAATCGCCGCGAAATCATGGACTCACGCGTGAACTCAACCCGCACAGTGGGCGAGGCAATCGCGCGTTGCGCCCACCCGCCGCGCGTGTGGCTCAACTCGAGCACGGCCACGGTGTATCAACACACGTTCGGTGAGCCGCACGACGAATCGAGTCGCGCGATGGATTCGGCGAAAGATGCAAAGGACGCATTTTCGGTCGAGGTCGCGCAAGCCTGGGAACGCGCGCTTGGCGAAGCCGGAACGCCGAAGACACGCAAGGTGGCCCTTCGCACCTCAATGGTCCTCGGCCTTGGGCGAAACAGCGTCTTCCCCGTTTTGCGGCGGTTGACCCGGCTCGGTCTCGGCGGCAGACAGGGAAGCGGAAAACAATTCGTTTCGTGGATTCACGTCGCAGACTTCTGCGCGGCCATCGCGTGGATCATCGCACACGAAGAAATGATAGGAGCGGTGAACGTGTGCGCGCCGAATCCCCTGCCCAACGCGGAGATGATGAAACTGTTTCGTGAGAAATGCGGCGCGCCTTTCGGTTTGCCGGCGACGGAATGGATGCTGGAGATCGGGGCATTTTTCCTGCGCACGGAAACCGAGTTGATCTTTAAGAGCCGGCGCGTCATCTCGGCAAAACTTCCGGCAAACGGATTTCAATTTCGATTCTCAACGTTCCGGGCGGCGTTGGCGGATTTGGAACGACGCATTTCCGTGTAGCGTTCGAGAGAGTCGCGGGGTGACACGCATGACAGATGAACCCCAGGCAACTCACACCTGCGCACCGACGCACCAGCGCAGCTCCGCCAGCGAAGCGGCGCGGGCGCGGATGCTGGCAGGGCGCGGCGCGCCGCTGTTCCGCGCGGATTGGATGCGCGTGTTGATGATTCACTTCGAGGTGAAGGCGCGGGCGTTGCAACGCGACGTGCCATTCGAACTCGATCTGCGCGGTGAGCGGGCGTTCGTGACGTTGGTGGCTTTTACGATGCGGGAGATGCGCCTCGCAATGGGCGGCCCGTTGACTTCCTGGATCTTTCGTCCAATCGCCACGCACGATTTTCTCAATGTGAGGACTTACGTGCGGGTGAGTGGCGAAGTGGGAATTCACTTTCTCGCAGAGTGGGTCTCGAACCGGCTGGCTGTGGCGCTTGGCCCGCGAACTTTCTCGCTGCCGTATCGGCATGGGAGAATCAGTTACCATAACGATTGGAGTGCGGGCGAACTCTGCGGGCGAGTTGAAGATGCCGGGACGGGAAAAGCGTTTGCGTATCAGGCCGGTTTGGAAATCGGCGCTCCGTTCTCGGAGTGCGATCCGGGGTCGCTCGATGAATGGCTGATGGAGCGATACAGCGCGTTCAACTCAGCCTGCGGTCGGAAGCGATTCTTCCGCGTGTGGCATAAGCCGTGGCCGCAGTGCAAAGCGCAGGTGGAGATGACCGACACTTCGCTGCTAGAGTCCAACTGGCACTGGTTTCGCGACGCCGAGTTCGTGGGAACAAACTATTCGCCCGGCGTGCGCGACGTCTGGCTCAGCTGGCCGCAACGTCTCAATCGCGCGGATTGAAACGCGACTCGTGCGCGAGGTGTTCCCACAACTTCCGCTCTGCTTCGCTGACTTTCTCCGGGACAATGGTGCGTGTGACGACGATCAAGTCTCCGTGCCCGCCCTCGCGCAAAGGCAGGCCGCGACCGCGCACGCGGAGTTTTTGCCCGCTCTGCGTGCCGGGTGGGATCTTGATGTTCACGCGACCCGTGAGCGTCGGCACGGAGAGATTCGCGCCGAGGACGGCCTCCCATGGCGCGAGATCGGCCTCGTAAATGAGATCGTGCTGCTCCACATCGAAATCCGGATGCCTCGCAAAACGCACCCGCAGATAGAGATCGCCCGCCTGGCCGCCGGCGCTCCCCTGCTCTCCCCTGCCCGCCAGCCGCAATCTCTGGCCGTCCGTCACGCCGTGTGGAATTCTCACCTGGTACGTCTGGGCCTTCTGGCCGTGTCGCACATTGACGGAACGCACGGAACCGTGCTGCGCTTCTTCGAGCGTAACCAGGATGTCACCTTCAATGTCCCGGCCCGCCTCGGCGTATTCCACACCCGGATGGAATCCCGCGCTGCGTCCAAAGCCTCCATTGCCGCCGCGCCGCGAGCCAAACAACTGCTCGAAGAAATCGCTGAAGCCCGTGCCACCGAATTCAAATTCAAAATGTCCCGGCCCGGCACCGCGCGCTCCGCGTCCGCCGCCAAAACTCTGCTCCCAGCCGGGCGGTGGACGGAACTCCGCCCCGGATTTCCAGTCCGCGCCCAGCTCGTCGTACTTCTTGCGCTTGGCCGGATCGCCCAGCACTTCGTAGGCCTCGTTGACCTCCTTGAATTTCTCCTCCGCGCGCTTTTTGTCCTTCGCGACGTCAGGATGAAACTCGCGCGCGAGCTTGCGAAAGGACTTCTTGACCTCCGCGTCGCTCGCGGAACGCGGCACGCCGAGGATTTCGTAATAGTCTTTGTAGTGAACAGGCATTCTTGAACAGCGGGCGTCACCGGCACCACCGTTGAATCATGCCTCGCGCCCATCGTTTGTCAAAGCCGCCGTAGTGGCGCGTAGTGGCGCGGGCGTCCCGCCTGCGACGTCCCACCGACCGTCTCGGTTGGTGTCAGCCAAGGACTCTCGAGCGGCAACCGGGACGGTTGCCGGCACAATCGCAGCCGGGACGGCCGCGCCACTAACAGCACGACGCCCCACTACTACTTCTTCTTGGTGTCAACTGAGACGTAGCGCGAGCCGCCTATTCCGTTGGCGCCGCTCCACACGCGCAACAGGATTTCGTCATCCTTGACCTTGCGCGTCAAGTTCACCGCCTCGTCAGCGTCGCGCACGGGCTGACGATTGATCTCAGTAATGACGTCGCCCTCGCGCAACCGCGCCGCGGCGGCATTCGAGTCCGGGTCCACCTTGGCTACCAGCGCGCCCTGAACGTTGCGTGGGATATTCAGTTCGCGGCGAGTGCGGCTGTCGAGATCGGTGACCTCAACGCCGTCCAAGGCGTCAATCTCTGGTTCGCGCGTGTTACTTGGCGTTCCACTGCTCTGGCTCAAGCCCTCCTCGGGCAACTCGCCCAGCGTGAGCATGAAGGACTTTTCCGTGCCGCGGCGAAGGGCCTTCACGTTGACCTTGGTGCCCGGCGCGAGTTGCGACACGGTCAATTGCAAATGGCGGCGGTCATTGATTTTCTTCCCGTTGATTTCGACGATCACGTCGCCCTGCTTGATACCCGCCTTCTCTGCCGGAGTACCGGGCATCACATCGCTCACCAGAGCGCCATTCTGGTCGGGCGCGCCGAATTGACGGGCGAGGCCGCGGTCGAGGTCCTGCGGCAGAATGCCAAGGTAGCCGCGCGCGATCTTGCCGTCCGTGGCCAGTTGACTGAGCGCGTTGCGCGCGAGATTGATCGGAATGGCGAACCCTACGCCCGCGTTAGCGCCAGCGGCTCCGATGATGGATTGATTGATGCCGACCAAACGGCCCTCGGCGTCCACGAGTGCCCCTCCGGAATTGCCGGGGTTGATAGCCGCGTCGGTTTGAATGAAATCCTCATACACCGCCATGCGGCCCGTGGGAAGGTCGCCGCGACCCAGGGCGCTGACGATGCCCATGGTCACGCTTTGCCCGACGTTGAAGGGATTGCCGATGGCCAGCACCACGTCGCCAACTTCCAATTTGTCGCTGTCGGCGAGCGTAATGGCCTTGAGGTTTTTTGCTTCAATTTTCAAGACTGCCACGTCCGTCCTGGGATCATTGCCCACGACTTTGGCGTCGTATTCTGTCTTGCCATCGCCAAGAGCGATCTTCACCCCGTCTTTGTCCGCGCCTTCGACGACGTGGTTGTTGGTCAGGATGTAGCCATCCTCCGAAACAATCACGCCAGAGCCGAGGCTGGGGATGTTGCGGGTCGAAGGCCGTCCGCCCTGGCCAAATTGATCGCCGAAAAAGCGGCGGAACATCGGGTCCTCGAGAAACGGCCCCCAAAACGGCTGCACCTTCACTGTCCGCGTGGAGTAAATGGTGACGACGCTGGGCGTGACGCGTTTGATCACCGACGCGTAGCTCGCGCCGCGCACGCTGCGATCAATGTCGCGGTCGGAGACGTTGACTTTCGGTGGGCCGGTTCCTTCCTTTGCGCCGGCAGCCGGCGACAGTGCCGCGAGCAAGCCTGCCACAAACAAGCATCGAATCGCAGTGGATGGAGACAACAATCGTGTTTTCATGTTCAAACCAATGGCAAAAGTTTTAAGCCCGGCCATCCCGGGACGTTCCTGCGGGCTTGTCGGCCAGCCCAACCGAGGGTGGTTCAGCCCGCTCACGGAATGGACATCATGGGGCCGCGGACGTTCAAACCCGTGTGACGACCACCGCTGGCATCAACGCGCACACGGAAAGTCAGCGCCATTTCCTCGCCATTCCTTGACGAAACACTTGATCTTCCATGGGTGAGTGTGCTATCAAATCCACAGACTGCTGATACGAACTCCTGCCACACCGTTCATCTGAATGAGAAGTCCCCGTCTGAAACGCATTGGGCCTGTTGTCAGCTTCCTCGCCCGCCGAGTGGCAGTTTGTTCTTTGTGTTTTCTGTTGCAGATGAGCGTGACCGGGCGTGATTTGGGAGTGGACGTCTCTCATTACCAGGGCGCAACCGGGATTTCGCAGAGTTCCTGGAATCAGATGTTCACGGACGGCAAGCGTTTCGCCTTCATCAAGGCGACCGAAGGGCTGACGGGGCCGGACGACGCGGCGATGGCCAGCAACGTCGAGCGCGCCGTCGCGGCGGGATTGTTCGCGGGTGTTTATCATTATGCGCATCCGGAAAACCGGCCGACGACCAACGGCGCGGTGCAGGAGGCCGATCATCTTCTCGCCTACGCCGGCAGCGCCATTGGCCCGGGCCGGCTGCGGCCGGTGCTGGACCTGGAAGGCAGCGCTTCGTCTCTCAGCACGACGGCGCTGACCGATTGGGTGATTGCTTTCCACGACCGGATCGTTGATCTGCGCGGCGCCGGTGCTGCGCCCATCGTTTATGTCAACCGGTCCTTCGCCCGGTACGAGCTGGACAGCCGCGTCGCGAACTATGACCTGTGGCTCGCCTATCCGACGAACGTGGACGTATCCGTCAGCGCACCACCCCCAACCACGTCCTACCCCGATCCGACCGGTGTGTTCAACAACTGGTCGTTCTGGCAATACAGTTGGACGGGCAGCTCCGGCGGGATCAGCCCTTTGGACCTGGACGTTTGCCATAGCGAGTACAAACCGCTCGCCTCGTTCCTCGTCCCGACACCGGCGCCGGTGTTCTTCATCGTCAGCCTCAGCCTTGGCGGTGGTGCCTTGCATCTTGCATTTACCAACACCGCCGGCACGCATTTCAGCGTGCTGGCCACGACTGATGCGACTTCGCCGTTGGACAACTGGACCGTGCTCGGCGCCGCCACCGAAGGACCACCCGGCTCATTCCAATTCACCGACGCGAATGTTTCCAGCAACCCGCGACGCTTCTACCGGGTCCGCTCACCGTAGCGCTGGCGTTTGATCGTCAATTTGCCACCGTTGTAATTCTCCAGCTTCGCGGCGTTGCTCCCCGTCGGTCGAACCGTCGGCTTAGTGGTGCCGGCCCGGTTCAACTGTGATTGGGGCCCTGGTGTTCAGAGCGAGCCGCATGGTCATCCACTCGTAGGATTTGTAAGCGTGGTGGGCGCGCGGATAGGTGAGCACGATTTCCTGCGTCTTGCGGTCTTCGCGCAATGTGACGTGCGAGAGATCGAGTCGCCCTTGCGCCGCATCCTCGGCGGTGTGCATGTCCACGGTGAGCATCGAACCACGGATCAGGCGCAGCGATTTCGGATGCACTTCCCCCATCGCCAGCGGCCAGCGCGGCAGATTGCCGTGGCAATTCGTGGCGCACACATTGCCAATCCAGAAGACGCGCCCGCTGGAATGTTTGAACAGCGTGGACATGCTGCTGGGCGAAAAAAACACCGTGCCATCCGTGTAGCCCCACGCTTCCGGCGGGCTCCACGTTCGCCCGCCGTCCTTTGAGATCGAAAACCACTTGCGGCTGGGCAATTCATGGCGCGGATCGCCAGTGCCGCCGTTGCTCCCGCGCATCACCATCAGAATCCGGCCATCTGTGAATTCGGCCAGCGTCGGCTCGATCATGCCGCGCGTGCTGCGGTGCGGCTCGGCGATGACGCGATGCGACGCGCCCCATTTCAAGTGTCCGTCGCGGGTCCAGGTCCCGATCAGCATGAGGACCTCGGTGTAGGTGTAACCGCCCGCGGGGTTGTAGAGTTTTCCGTCCCTGCCCATCACCGTGAGTTGTGTGGGCACCAGAATCCTGCCCCGGCGCGTGACAATCGGAATGCACCCCGCGTCACCGAGATAGATGGCATTCGTCCCGATCCAAATGCCGTCCACCGGATGTTTCGTGTCGAAGGGGCCGGTCTGGAAAATCGGTTCATCGAACAACCATGTCCGCGCGCCGTCGGTCGAGACGCGGTAGCGCAAATAGTAGGTGTTCTGTGCGATGGGCGGTTCGATGGCGTTGGGGTCCAATCCCGGCGTGTCGAGCGCGTTGAAAATGGTGATGAACCGTTTGGTGCGCGGATCACAGGCGGAAGTCACCGCTTCCCGCCGATAACCGAAAGGCAGGCCGGTGCTGAAATCCGGCTTGGGCCGGTGCGCCTGCCACGTCGTACCGTTGTCGTCGGAAACGGACGAGGCGCCGAGCAACCGAACTCCGCGCGGTTCGGGATACACCGCGCCATGCAGCGGCGGTTCGTTGGTCGAGACGATCCGGCTGACGATGCGTGCGCAGGGAGTGTGCGCCGCCTCGCCAAAACAATTGCACGCGAACAGCGAGACTGCTGTGATGAGGCAGAGCGTCCTGTTGCTGGAACGAACCCGATTCATTTGCGGATGGGGGCCTTTTTGCCGTCGCAGGTCGAATTCTGACTTTGCTTCCACTGCGCCGTTTTAATCGCCAGCACCCGTTCCGAGATCATGTGGCGATTTCAATTGAACCCGGCCATCCGCAAATTGAAACAATCGGCCATCGCCGGGACCGAGCGGAACTTGCAGCAAGCCGTCACGGTTCAACTTTCGGCCAGGTGACCAGTTACCGGTGCGGCGATCCAGTTCGCGTAGGCGGTGGGTACCTCGAACAATCCTCACCGTCGCCTCGGCCGCCCGGCGGTAATCGCGATTGACCACCATGAATGCAGTCGGACGATGCATCGCGCCGAACACGCCGAGCACGAACTCGCCCTCACCCACAATCTGGACCGGAGAATCCGGCGGGACGGCTTCTCCCCCGTATGGGAGCGGCGCCGTGTGATACGCGCCCAGCGAATTCAAGGTCATGAGCGTCGGGCCGAGTTTCGCCATCTCGTGGTTCAGTGCCGCCACATCGTTCAGCAACGGAGCAGGCGCGCCGTCCTGGTAAAGCCCGCCGTAAGCCTTCGGACCCCAATAAGTGAAGTAGCTGATACCGCGTCCGCCATAGGCCAGCGTGGTGAAGACGAGAAACCGCATCTCGTCCGCAATCGGCAAACGCCAGCTTTTCTCAATGGTGTCGGCTTGAATGATGTTCAGGAACGGACGCTGCGCTTGCTGTGCCGCAAGCCGGATCAGCGCCAGGTTCAGGAAGTATTCCTTGCCGTCCCTCGGTTTGCCCCCGCCATCCTTGAAGAAATGGTAGTGGTCGTAGCTGATCAGGTCGGGCTTCACGGTTTCCAGATAGCGGAATAAGTGTTCGCGATAACGCAACACGACCGGATTGTCGGCCTTCACTCCGGTCAAATGCGCCGGATAACCGGGCCGCGCGCGCGCCGCCGCATCGGCGCTGACGCCGAGTTGTTGCTCGTTGGCGTAGGTGGGAAACAGATTGATGTAGGCCAGGTGCGCCGGATCGCGCGCTCTCAAATGTGCCACGAGCCGGCCCAGACCGGCGAACGCCCCCGCGCCCGGTTCGTCGGTCAGGAAATAGGCCTCCATCGCCGGGTGGCGCTTCACGCGCTCGATGAACGCATCGAGCTGCGCGCGTTTGGTCGGGTCATCGAGCGCCTCAGGCTTGAGCCATTCGCTGGTGACCATGGCGCGCAATCCATGGCGGGCTGCCACGTCCAGACCCTCAGCGGGTGTCCAGGTGAGGTTGAAACCTTCGGCCGCGACGCGGGCCAGATTTTCGTCCGTGGCGGGCGGCGCGCTCCAAAAAGTGATGAGGAATTCCTTCTGCGTCCAGTGAGCCGCGGGCCGCGGCGGAATTCCACCAGCACTCGCTCCCAGCGTAGCGAGCATGAGAAGGCATAAACCGTGTCGTGATTTCATTATCCGGCGTCCATTGTCATCCGGATCGAGCTTTCAAGAGCCACGGGTGACGTGTTTCAGTTTCTCAGTACGGCAAGGGAAATCTCGCAGTCAATTCCCGCACGCGCTGGCGCACCTTCGCGATGCCCTCCAGGTTTTTGATGTCCAGCAAGACTTCGGCGATCATGTCCGCGATGGCCGCCATCTCCGGCTCTCTCATCCCGCGTGTCGTAACCGCCGGTGTGCCGAGCCGGATGCCGCTGGCCTGGAACGGCGACCGCGTCTCGAAGGGAATCGTGTTCTTGTTGACGGTGATGCCAGCCTCATCGAGCGCGATCTGGCAATCCTTGCCCGTGAGATTGCGTGTGCCCACGTCCACAAGCATGAGATGATTGTCCGTGCCGCCGCTGACGAGCCGGAAGCCGTTGCGTTTCATTCCCTCCGCCAGCGCGCGGGCGTTGCGGACGATCTGTTCCTGGTAAGTCTTGAAGGACGGCTGCGCGGCTTCCTGAAAACAAACCGCCTTGGCCGCGATGACATGCATGAGTGGTCCGCCTTGAATGCCGGGGAACGTCTGCGAATCAATTTCCTTCGCGTGTTGTTCCCGGCACAACACCAGTCCGCCGCGCGGCCCGCGCAAGGTTTTGTGCGTGGTTGTCGTCACGAAATCCGCGTGCGGCACGGGATTCGGATGCAGCCCGGTGGCCACAAGACCGGCAACGTGCGCGATGTCCGCCAGCAAGTAGGCCCCGGTTTCCCGCGCGATCGTACCCAGGCGCGCGAAATCAATGATGCGCGGATAGGCGCTGGCGCCTACGGTGATCATTTTGGGTTTGTGTTCGCGCGCCATGGCGGCGAGCTGGTCGTAATCAATCCGTTCGTCCTCCTTGCGCACGCCGTAGTGGACGATCTCGAAAAACTTGCCGGAGAAATTCGCTTTGTTCCCGTGGGTCAGGTGTCCGCCGTGGCTCAAATCCATGGTGAGCATCTTGTCGCCCGGTTTGAGGAAGGCGAAATAGACGGCCATGTTCGCGCCGCTGCCCGAATGCGGCTGGACGTTGGCGTGCTCGGCGCCGAACAGCCGCTTGGCGCGGTCCATCGCCAGTTGTTCGATGGTGTCCACGTTTTCACAGCCGCCGTACCAGCGCTTTTTCGGATAACCCTCGGCGTATTTGTTGGTGAGGACCGAGCCTTGCGCCTCCATCACGGCGGGGCTGGTGAAATTCTCGCTGGCGATCAGTTCGATGTTTTCCTGCTGGCGCAACCGTTCGTGCTCAATGGCCCCGGCGACCGCGGGATCCACGTTGCGCAAACGGAGTTCCGGCGGCAACAAGCGCGCCTCCATCTTCGAGACGCGGCGTTCGTGCCGGCCCCCTTCGAACTGCGCCTGGAGGAAGGCGTCCACGATCCTTTTCGCCTGCTCCGGAGGCGTGGTCTTGCCGCCGATGCAGAGGACGTTGGCGTCGTTGTGTTGGCGGGCCATGGACGCGGCATGCTCGTCGCAGACGAGCGCCGCGCGCACGCCCGGCACTTTGTTGGCGGCGATGCTCATGCCGATGCCGGTGGTGCAAACGAGCACGCCAAACCGCGCGCGTTGCGCAGCCACCTGCTGGGCCACGGCCTGGGCAAAGTCGGGGTAATCCGCCGCCTCCTTCGAGTACGCGCCGAGGTCGGTCACGCCCACGCCGCGGTCGAGCAAATGCCGTTTGACTGTCTCCTTCAACTCGTAGCCGCCGTGATCGGCGCCGAGCGCCACTGACGCGCCGCGCGCCATGGCTCCGGCCTGCGCTCCCACGCTGACTGCGCCCGGATCGAGGAAGCGCAACAGCGAGGCGATGCCCTGTTCGATCTGATCGCGGCAGTTGACGTACACTTCATACGAACCGCCGATGGGATCGCTGATGTCCTTCTCGAAAGGGTCGAGCGTGTCGTCGAATTCGCGCAGCAGAAAAATCTTGTCCGCGGCCTGGGGATAGAGCAGCGCGACGGTGTCCACGTGGCTGTGGGTCATGCCGAGGATGTAGTCGGCCTGCTGGATCAGTTCGGCGGTGAGGGGCCGGCTGCGCAAGCCGCTGATGTCGAGGTCCAGTTCCTTCATCGCCTGGATGGCGTACGAACTGGGGGGCTGGCCTTCGACGGCGCCCAACCCGGCGGACACCGCGCGGAACCCGTCGCGCCCGGCGGTGGCGTGGCGGAACAAACCCTCGGCCATCGGACTGCGGCAAACATTGCCCGTGCAGACAAACAAAATCGTCTTCATTCAGTGGGAATCCCAAACGGCCATCAGTGGAAGTTTCGTCGGCGGAAGCGGCACGTCAACCCTGAATCCAAAACCGGCCAGCGCTCGACGCGGTAGTGCCGCAGCCGTCCCGCCTCTGATTGTCCCGGCGACCGTCTTGGTTGCCGTCCGAGCCTTTGTTTGCGCGTCAACGCTTCCACCAGCCGAGACGGCCGGAGGGACCATGGCAGCCGAGACGGCTGCCCCACTACGGCGGCTTTACGAACGGGGCCGGCGAACGACCGCCAGGCCCTTCAACACGTCCACCGCGCGGGCGAGCGCCGGATCGCGGATGACCGGTTTCTCAGGTTGCGTGTCGCGCGCGGCGAGGGCGTCGGCGTTCAGAGTCAGGCCATCGCGTCTTGCCCGCACCAGGTCGGCTTCGTTCGGACGTGGGCGGCGGGTGACGCGGTTGGTGCCGGCGGGGGAGTTCGTTGAAGTGGAGCCGGCGACGGCAGGCCGGTTGGTTCTCGGCCACACGGCGAACGCATCCTCGAAGTAGGCCCGTTCCTCCTCCGGTTTGACGGCAACTTCGATGTCCGGCGACAGGCCCTTCTCTGAGAGGAGCGATCCGTCGCCAAGCCGCACGCCCGCGATGGCGACCCGCAGACTTTGTCCGTTGGCGAGCGGGAAACTCTTCATCACGTGCGCGTAACCCGCGGTAGTGGCGCCGAGGATCAGCACGGCGCCGGATTCGCGCATCACGGCGGCCAGCGCCTCAGCGGCCCCGGCGGTCTCGGCATTGACCAACAAGGCCACCGGCATCGCGATGGCATTGGCTTTGGCCTTCGACTCTTTCATGCCCTCGCCCCAATCGAGCAGTGGCCGGGCGGTGGACAGAAACAAATCCGCGCTGGCCGACGCGCCGGAAAAGTCCTGGCCACCTGTGAAACGCAAATCCATGACAAGTCCCTTGAGCCGGTTGGTGGCGCCGAGTTGCTGCACCGTATTCAGCAAGTCGTCGGCAAGAGCCGGAACAACGTGCCGCACGCGCACATAGGCCACCTCTCCTTCCAACACCGTTGCCTTCGTGATGGCCGCAGTGTTCGAGGCCGATCCGGAGTCGCCTTCGGTTCCAGCCAGGGCCACTCTTGCGCGGTACTTCGCCAGCAAGCCCTCGACGGCGGCTTGATCCAGGTCCGCCTCGGTCACTCCGGGCAGGTTGGCGCGCAAGATTTCGCGAAGCTCCTTGAGATCCGGCAGTTCGCTGGTCGCTACGGTGTGAATCGAGGAAACAATCAACAACACGACGGCGAAACGACCACAACCAAAGGATTTCATGTTACGGCCAACATGCAGCAGCGATTCCTCGAAGTAAAGCAACGACACGAGCGCCGGCATTTCCGGTTCGCCATCCCAATGGAACACCGCTAGGCTGCGCGCGTGAAACAGTTCGTCTGGTGCGCCAGCCTCTTCGTGTTGAGTCATTTCCCCGCACACGGAGGTTGGGTCATCCCGATGTCCATCGAGGAACTTGCCGCTCACGCCGACGTCATCGTGCATGGGACGGTGACGGCCAAGTCCTGCCATCGGGATCCTGCCGGACGCATTTACACACGCGTCGAATTGCGCGTGGCCGAAATCTGGAAAGGCCGCGGGATCGGCGAACGGTTCACCATCGTTCACGGCGGCGGCAGGATCGGCAACGTCCGCTCGCAAGCCTCTCTGCAAGTGGAGTACGAACCAGGCGAGGAAGTCGTCGCGTTCCTGCGGTTGAACAAGCGCGGCGAAGGCGTGACGCTGAGTCTCGTCCAGGGAAAATTCAACGTCTGGCGCGACAAGGCAACGGGCGAAAGCTTCGCCTGCAACTTGTTTCACGGAACGCCGGCGCCGCATCGTGAGGCGACCAAACTTCAAGGTGCGGTGCCGGAGAAACTGGCGCTCAACTCGCTCAAGCAACGCAGCCACGGAGGCCGGAAGTGAAGTCGCTTCTGGCTTGCTGGCTGGCCTTGAGCGCCGGCGCGCCACTGGCTCCCAGTTTTGTCCTCACGCTCAATGATGCCCGGGTCGCGCAACACTGGAGTTTGCTGGCCCCCGATCCCGCCGTCAGCACCAACATCGTCAACCCCAATACCCACGCCATTCGTTATTTCCTTGCCGCCGACGGTTTCTCCACGACCAACACCGCGGCGGAACTGGACGCGGTGCGGGCGGCGTTCGCGCAATGGCAGGCAATTCCCGGGACGCATCTGAAGTTCGAGGAGGCCGGGTTGATCGAGCCGGTGGCGGATGTGAACAGCTCGGACGACACGAACACGGTTTATTGGAGTCATTCCGCCTACTTCCTCGTAAACGGCGACACCTACGACATCACCAGCACGTTGGGGGTTGCCTTCGTGCGGTCCAGCGATCCCGACAACACCATCCTCGAGGGCGACATCGTGTTCAACGGCGTGACCCGAAATTGGTTCACTGATTTCAACGATGCGGCGAACACCAACGTCTTTGTCGAGTCCGTGGCCACCCATGAGATCGGCCATTTCATCGGCCTGAGCCATTCGCCGGTGGGCGGTGCCACCATGCTGTTTCGCGGCGGGCAGGGCGTGAACGTCCAGGCGGGTTTGTCGTCCGACGAAATCGCCGCGGCGCGCTGCCTGTATCCGGTCTCGCCGGCGAATTACGGCGCTGTGAAAGGTGTGGTGACCAAGAGCGGCAGCCCGATTCTGGGCGCGGCTGTTTTCCTCGAGGATGCCGTGAGCAACGTCATCTCGGGCACCGTCACGCTCCCCGACGGCACCTACGAGGCGAACATGCTGGCGCAGGGCGACTACAAAGTGCGGGTGGCGCCGCTCGATAACTTCACTTCGATACGGCTATGCACCGGCTTTGACATCTCCCATTCCACGGAGTCCACCAACACCGATTTCACTTCTGCCGATGCCTTTTTCCTCCCGACCACCAACGTCTCCATCACGCTCACGGCGGACACGACCAACGCGGTGAACTTCGCCGTCGTGGATGCTGCGCCGTCCTTTCGCATCCGATACATCCGGGCGCCGACCTCCAATCCCGGCTCGTATTCCTGGTCGCAACTGCCCGCGCGGATGGCGGTTGGGCAGAGCAATTACACCATCGGCGTGGCCTCCGCAGATCTGCCGACGAGCGGCGTTTCGCTGACGATCGGCGGCAACGGGCTGACCCTCGGACCCGTCAGTTCGAACATCGGACCGGTCTTTGCGCCGACGCTGCGGTTCTGGTCCGTGCCGATCAGCGTCGCCAGCAATGCGACGCCCGGCCTCCGGGATTTCATTGTCACGCACCAGGGCACGAACGTGGCCTACGCCAACGGCTTTCTGGAAATTCAACCGGGCGTCTATGACTACAACTTTGATGGGTTGAACGACCTGTTTCAGCGCCAATACTTCGCTCCCTGGACCAGCGCATCCGCCGCGCCCGGTGCCGATCCGGACGGTGACGGCATGACCAACAGTGCCGAACACGCCGCCGGCACGATCCCGACCAACGCTGCGTCGCTGCTCAAGATGTTGAGCGTTGCGCGGACCAACAGCACGGCAACCGTGCGTTGGTCGAGCGTGCCGGGCAAACGCTATCAGATTTCAATGCGCACGAACCTCGGCAGCGGAGGCTGGTCGAACGTGGGTTCCGTCGTCACCGCGGCGGGCACGAACGCGCTCTACAACGACGCCACCGCGACGAACGTGTTTCGCTCGTACCGGGTCCAAGTCGCGCCGTAGAACCGGCGCTTCACCTCAATGCGCAAATCACCCCGGCGGATTCCCACCCACCTGCTCACTCGCAGCCCGCCGGTTGAACTCCACGCAATCCTGGTAGCGCACGCCGCTGCCGCCAAAGATATCCAGCGCCGAACCGATCGTCAGATGCACCCTGCCCTGCCCCAGCCGAGTGACTTCTTCGAGGTCGGCGAGTGAATTCGCGCCGCCGGCGTAGGTCACTGGAATCGGCGACCAGCGCCCGAGCCGCGTTACCAGTTCACGGTCAATGCCCCGGCACAAACCTTCCACGTCCACGGCGTGGATCAGGAATTCAGCGCAGGAGCGTCCCAGCTCGCGCAAGGAATTCTCGCTGATCATCAGGTCAGTGAATTTCCGCCAGCGGTCGGTGACGACGACATAATCACTGGCGCGCCGGCGGCAACTCAGGTCCAGAACGAGCCGGTCCTGGCCAATGCCCGACACGAGCCGATTCAAACGCTCCTCGTCCAACCGCCCGTCACGAAACACCCAACTGGTCACGATGACGTGCGACGCGCCGGCTTCGAGCCAGGCGGTCGCGGTGTCGGCAGTGATTCCACCGCCGACGTGCATCCCGCCGGGGTACGCCGCCAATGCCGCCCGCGCTTCGGCGTCGTTCCCTGGTCCGAGCATGACCACGTGGCCTGCTCTCAAACCGTCGCGGCGATAGAGACCCGCATACCAGGCGGCGGAGCGTTCGGTGACGAAGTTGGTCCGTATGCCACTCCCATCGTCCGTCAACGTGCCGCCGACGATTTGCTTGACCTTTCCCTCGTGGAGATCAATGCAGGGGCGAAACATGAATCGAGGCTAGGTGTCGCGCGCGCGCGTTCAAAGAGCAAAAGTGCGCGTGCTGGCAAGTTCCCAGTCGGAAAGGCAGATTCTAGCGGACCCGCGCGGCCGTCGAATCTGCTTTCGTGAAATAGCCGGCAAAAAACTCCGCGAGCGGGCCGGGAAACACCGCGCGCCGGAGCCGCATCCAGGTGCGCTGATCGCCGACGCTGTAGTAAAGAAAGGTCTTGCCGCCAAGTTCCGTCAGGTCGGGATCGGACGCATTGATGCCGTCATTCAGCCCCGGCGTGAGTACGGGATTGGCGAGGCTGAGTTCCCAATGCTTCAGGTCCTTCGAGCGCGCAAGGCAGGTTTCGAAAAACCAGCGCGGCGTGCGGTGCTCTAGGTAGAGCAGATAATACCACCCGTTCGCGTAGCGGATGCACGGACACGCGGCGTAACGATCCGCGCCGAAAACCTCCGGGAGTTTGGTCCAATGCTCCAGATCAGGTGACGTGGCGAACTTCACCGTGAACGGCCGGTACTTCGGGTCATCCGATTCGTAGGCCATGACAAAACCATTCCTGCCCCGACAAACGGAGCTGTTGAACAAATGTTCCTGCTCCTGCGCGATGACGACTTTCTCACTCCAGGTTTTCAAGTCCCGCGACTGGAACATCGTCACGTCGTTCCATCCTCCTGCGTCGAAGCGCGAAGCGAAGACGAAGAGCCCGCCTTTGTGGACCAACGCTGAGGCCAGCCCGTAGCCCTCCGCAAACCTGGCCATTTGCTTCCCCGTCTCAGCGTCCTCCAGCGTCAGGAAATAGTCCGCCTTCGCGCCACCGGTGACGGGACGATTGCAGCGCAGGAGCGCGAGCTGCTTTTGCCAGACGACCGGAGCGACCTCGCAAATCTCACCCAGGTTCGTTTCCTGAATTTGCAGCAGCGGGCGTGCGCGCGGGGGTGGAGCGACAGGCATGATCGTCTGAAAAACATCCGCCGGCCAATGACCAAGGCGGTGCATTCCCTTGGGCACGTCCTGTTGGAACTGCACGTAGGCTTTCACGTCGCCCTTTGTCGCGTAACTGATTTCTCCCTTGCCCGCGCCGAGTATCTTGCAACCCATGAGCGTGCAATCCTCCAGATCAACGTGCAAAAACCGCCCTTCGATGGTGCTGAAAATGACGCCGGTGCCGGGTTTGCCCTGCGGTTGGGAAAAGTTGAGGCTCACCAACTGGCAATTCCTCAGCGCGACGCGGGTGAAGCCGGCATAGCCCGGATTGCCCGCCTGCAACGCGTTGTCCGGGCCGGTGAGCGTGCAATCCTCGAACACCACATCCGGGTGTGCGGGCATCTCCGGATGTTCAGCCCGCACATAAGCGCCGGCCGCGTCGCCCCACCAGTCCAGGCACCAAAGTTGGCACCGGCGGAAAACGCCCGGCTCGCCCGGTCGCGACAGAACGTTCGCCACGCCGCCGCCGAAAGCCCGCCCAATGCTCACGCAATCCTCGACGATGACCGTGAACGGTTCGGCGGTATCCACCAGATCGAAGAACAAGCCGGCGTCTCCGCCGGTGGCATACAGGTGTTGCAACCGCCAGCGGTCCCAGCCAATTGCTGAAAAGGTTTCCGCTTTGTGCTCCTTCGACCAGCCGCGCTTGTAGGCGCGGATCGGCCCCCACCAATCGTAACTTTTGAAACCCTTCTCCGCGTTGCCCGCATCAATCACCACCCAGCCGCGCGTGCCTGAGCCGGACGCGCCGTCAATGTCGCCCACGAGTTCGTTGTAGGCGCCGCTCGCACCCCGGTGCGCCGGGAACAGATTCGCCTCCATGTACGTGTCGGGCCGCACGACGATGCGATGTCCCCCGCGGTCGTTCGGCACGGCGTTTAACGCAGCCTGGATCGTCTTGAATGCTTTGGTCCAGGAGGAGCCGTCGGAATCGTCACCGAGTTTCGAGACGAAGATCGTTGCGCAAGGCGGCTTCACCAATGTGGCGGGCGCGTCTTTCGCGTTCATGAGTCCTCCGAAACTCCACAGCGTGATCAGCAGCGCGGCGGTCTGTGAATGTTGCATCCAGCGTGGCCGGAGAAGAAACGGGCGTGGACTGTTCGTCATGCGCCAGCGTTGCGGGATGGCGCGCCCGAAAGCAACTCCGCATCGAGCCATCCGCATCGCCGCGGCTCCGTGCTCGCTCAGCCGAAAGCCGAGAGCGCCACGGACAACTCCCGGGAAACGGACGCCGCGGATTACGGCAAGGGTTTGTTGAGCCGGTAGAACCGGTTGGTCGGCGGCGTACTGTTCGTCACGTTGAAGCGGCTGGCATTGACAATAGGCTCGTTGGTTACGGTGGCCCAGGTGGCGGGAGCGGCCACTGGCGAGCCTTCCAGCTTGAAGCCCCCCGCCCATGTGGGCCAGTGGATGCGGACGCTCGGCAGAGCGGCCGTGGGATCAATGGCGAGCACCGGGCGCGGGCAAGGCAGGCCGCTTACGATCAAATTGTAGCTCCCGCACGTCCCGCCGCTGGTGGCGTTAACCACCACGATGATGAACTTGGCCCCGGCCGGGACGTTGAACGAGAAGGAGTTATTGCCGGTGGGCCCCGTGCTGTTGCCTTCGTCTGCAAGGTAGTTGGCGCAAAGGTTGTTCGGGTCGAAGCTGGTCAAGTAAGCCGCCGCAAAAGGTCCGGTCCCGCCGCAGGCTGTGTCCAGCCCGACACTGACGCAGGTAGCCGGGCCCGTGTTGGTAAAAGTATAAGCATCGTAGCGGTAGGTGCCGGCACCGAACAGTCCGGGACAGGCCTTCGGGTTTTCGCAACTACTCGCGACGCCGTCCCGCGACAGCCGGTTGGTCAGCGCCAGATCGCCAGCCGTGATAGCACCGGCGAAGATGCCCGGGCAGGTGTCGCAATAACCGCCTCCGGCGGCACAGGCCACCGGGTAGAGGAACAACGACCAGCACCGCAGCGCCCCCAATGAGCCGCCAGTGGAGTCTGTGATGCGCAAGCGCCACGC